>Ga0118677_10000091_pt1 | contig 173116 bp, 142 predicted proteins | sample AliMusrvi5mmetaG_FD_86154 | JGI IMG/M metagenome (GOLD analysis project Ga0118677, IMG submission 86154) | reverse complement strand
ACGACCCCAAGATTTACCCCAAAACGCCCATTAATAACCCCAACCAACAAGACGCCACGAAGTCCCCTGAAGCCGCCTGATTTCGTCCCTCTACAGTGTCTTTTTTAGGTGAGGCAACAGGAGGCGGCGTCTGCTACGCGCATTCCGTCCATAGCGGCGCTGACAATGCCTCCCGCGTAACCTGCGCCCTCGCCGCAGGGGTAGAGGCCGGTCAGTTCAGGGTGCTGCAGGGTGTCATCCCTGCGTGGGATTCTGACAGGAGAGCTGGTGCGTGTCTCAAAGCCTAACAAGAGCGCGTCGTGCGAGGCATAACCGGGCATCTGACGGTTGAACAGGCGCAGGCCCTCGCGCATGCGGTCGATGATCCATGGTGGCAGCAGTTCGTGCAGAGGGGCAGGGCTGGCGCCAGGGAAATAGCTCGTTTCCGGGAGGCTGGCGGAGATTCTACCTGCAAGGAAATCCATGACGCGCTGGCCGGGTGCAGCCTGGCCACCGCCGCCGGCGAGTTTCGCGGCTTGTTCGAGTTGTTTTTGGAACACCAGCCCAGCCAAAACACCGTGATTCTTCGTTAGCTCAGGAAGATCTTCCGGTTCTACGGCGCAAACTATGCCGGAATTTGCGAAGGGCGAGTCCCGCCTTGAGAGACTCATGCCATTGACCACCACTTCGTCATTTTCGGTGGAAGCCGGAACAATCCAGCCGCCCGGGCACATGCAGAACGAATGGACACCACGTCCGCGGATCTTGGTGGCCAGACTGTAGCGAGCGGCTGGAAGCAGATGCGGGCGCTCCTGTCCATATGCCAGATGATACTGGCTGTGGTCGATGAACGCCTGTGGGTGTTCAATACGGAAACCAACGGCGAAGGGTTTGGATTCCAACAGAAAATTCCGCTTGGCCAGCAATCGGTAGATGTCGCGCGCCGAGTGCCCGGTAGCCAGAATCACCGCATCAGCGTGGATTTCTTCTCCGTCTGCGGTGACCACTCCACAGATGTTGCTGCCCGTTATAATGAAATCTGTAACCTTGGTCAGGAAGCGCACTTCGCCGCCGGCATGCAGAATGGAGGCACGCATGGCCATGATTACATTGGGCAGCAGGTTGGAGCCGATGTGCGGGTGTGCGTCCGTCAGGATTCGCTCAGGGGCTCCATGGGCGACGAGGATTTCATAAATCCTTGCCACGGGGCCGCGCTTGGTGGCCCGGGTGTAGAGTTTGCCATCAGAGAAGGTGCCCGCCCCCCCCTCTCCGAAACAATAGTTGGATTCCTCAATCACGCGTCCCTCGCGCAGAAGTGGCGCGAGATCGAAGCGGCGGGAGCTTGCATCCTTGCCTCTCTCTAACAAAATAGGTTTAATGCCACATTCCAGACATCGCAATGCGGCGAACATGCCTGCAGGGCCGCAACCGACGATGATGACCTGGCGGGCGCTGGCCGGGAGTGCGGGAGCGGACCACGAGGGCTTAGCTTCAGGCGGTAAGGGGCCGTCGAGCGCCACGTCGAGTCGAAGCTGTACCTTGATAGATTTCTGGCGGGCATCGATGGAGTGCTTGCGCAGCTTAATGCCGCCGATGCGGGAGACCGAGATGCCGAGTTTGGCTGCGGCGGCCTCGCGGCGTGTAGTATCCAGCTCGGAAGATTCGAGCGGGACTGCGACATCGATAGTTTCGATCTGGGTTGGCACGGGTTCTAGCGGCGGATCGGTCGCTTCCGGCCATCGCCGTCTACGCTCACAAAGGTCACGCGTGTGGTGAAGATCGGGTGCGGGCCGGCGTTTTCATCGACCACTATTACGCTATAGGTCACGCTGGTGTTGCCCTCGTGTTCACGGTTGCAGGTGATGCGCAGGATGGTTCCCTGGCGCACACTGTGGTGGAACTCCACAGTGTCCATTGCTACTGTGACGAACTGGCAATGTCGGTATTCCAGGCTGGCAGCAATCCATGAGGCTTCGTCTATCCATGCGAGCAGGCGTCCGCCGAATAGGAACCCATACTGGTTCAGGTCACCCGGGAGGACGAGGCGGTGTGTTTCCATGGCTTCACCAGCGGCGGTTTCTCTTCTCGCGGTAAATGCCGGCATCCAGCGACATTGCTCCGGCTCCGGAGAAGATCAGGGCTATCATCGGAATCAGATAGAGCAGTGCCGGCTCCTTGGCACTGGCCCCCCCTGGACTGAGGAACCACGGGGCTGACCCACATATTTGGAATGCCGCCACCACCATGGTGAAAGCTAGCAGAAACGCCGCCGGGCGCGTAGCCAGTCCCAGTATCACAAATACAGTTGCCACTGCTTCACCAGTGATGCAAGCGCCCAGACTGACTACGGATGACATGTGGTTGAGCGGGAAAACAGCAGCCAAGGGAAAATTTTGTTTGAGCGTAGCAAAGTGCTGGATTTTGGGAATTCCGTGACCAATGAGCATCATCAAGCCTGTGAGGACCCGCAGTATAAAAATACCGAGCGATGCAGTGGCGTCCCGCGTCCCGCAGTCAAAGAGGAATTTCTTCATTCAGTGGATTTGGCGACAGGTTTTGGGGAAATCGTGATTTGTTTGAGCCGCTCATCCCCTTCCGGCGAGTGAGTTTCCACTCCCGGATAATCAGCGAGAATGTGATAAACCATGCGCCGGTAGTAGGCGTTGAGAGGACGAACTTGATAGGGATTGTTGGTGGCTCTCACACGTTCGGCTATACTCCGGATTTCCTCCGCCATCCTATCCTCGCGGATGGTGCGGAAATGCTCGCAGTCCACCTTGAATCGTTCGGCTTTGGGGAACTGCCTCCGCAGGATGCGGTTTACGAGGTACTGCAGGTCGTCCAGACGATCCCCGTCATGGCCGATGAGAGTTTTGCTCTCGGTGGTGCTGATTTGTAGACATGGCCCGTCCAGCGTCTCCTGTACGGCGAGAGTCGCCGTGATTCCGAGGTGCCCGAGCATAGTGTCGAGGATCTTCGTTGCTGATTCCACCGTGGTCATGATGTCAGTCTAAACACATCTGGGGCCGGGTCAACCACGTGCAACGCCTTTGTGTGGGAAAATCGTAAGGGGGGGCGTGGAATCCCGTCCGGAGGCCTGGCGGGGCGGATGGAGAGGTTGGCTGACTTTGCTGTTTTCAGGAAGGCCGGAACCGGATACGGTGCCTGTGTGAAATTACCTGCCCGCGATCTGTTAGTGGTTGCGCCTGAACATTGGGATGAGGCGTGTTTCGCCGTGCCCGCAGTGCGGGCCCTAGTGGCGTCCGGGCTGGGAGTGGGGGTGTTGTGTCATGAGAGGCAGCGGGAGTTTTGGCAGGCACTAACAGAATTCGGAGTGCTGGCTTATCCAGATGGAATCAAGGCCAAGTCTCTGGCCTCCCTGATTGGTGGTGACTGGCGGGCGGGGCTAGTCTGGGAGCCGGGGCTTGCGGCCGAGGCATTGTGGCGGGCAGATGTGCCCCGGCGCTTGGGTCCAGACCTGCGGAAGTTGCACAAGCACCTTACCCACCCGTTGGTGTGTTCGGTCAGACCGTTGGAGCATCGGGTGCGTTTCTATCTTTCATCGGTGGAAGAGATGGGACTGTCCACTGCTAAACCGGAGTTTTTTGCGCCGTGTGACGTTGGAATCGAAGCGGTGAAAGGAACAGTGCTGCTTTGTCCGGATTCAGATTTTGGTCCGAGTCATGAGTGGATCCAGGACCGCTGGCTTGAGGTGGCACGGTTTCTAATAGATAACGGCTACCGGGTAACAGTGGCGGGTTTGGAAGGTAGCAGGGGTCTGGGGACATCTCTTGCCGATTCGCTTGGTGGGGGAGTGGAGTTCTTTTGCGCATTCCCGCTGGCTGCCGCTTTGCCCCTGCTGGCAGTGCATGCTGCGGTGGTCGCTGCGGATGGATCGCTTCCGCACTTGGCTGCATATGTTGGGGCTACGTGTATCACGCTGTTCGGCCCGAACGATCCGGCATGGAAACGCCCACTGGGCAGGCAGCACACCTTCGTGCGCCACCACACCGAATGTGCGCCCTGCCTTCTCGCCCGATGCCCTCTGGATAGGCGTTGCCAAGAAGAATTGGAAACGGACCACGTGATTTCGAAGATCCGAGAGAAAGTGGAGGGCATTTCAACTTGAAACCCAAAGGAACGCGCAGATACTGCCGCATATGGGCACGGTTGTGCCTGTGATGTGATTCATCGCAACCAAAAAATCCACCGAAAATCTGATGATGAAAAAGACCCCGTTTGTTTTGGCTTTGGCCCTTATCTCTCTCATCCTCACTGGATGTTTCCAGAGTGAAACCACCATCCACCTGAACAAAGACGGTAGTGGCACTCTTGTCGAGGAAACCCGTCTAGGAGCCCAAATGCTCGCAATGCTCGATCAAATGTCTGCCATGGGCGGTGGTGGGAAGGCAAAAGAAGACTCTGTGTCGAAAGTGTTCTCCGAAGACAAGGCCAAGGCCCGAGCCGGAGAACTGGGAGAGGGCGTCACCTTTGAAAAATTGGAACCTGTTAGTATTGGTGACTCCAAGGGTGCCCGTGTGACGTATCATTTCAAGGATATCAATCGACTCAAGCTCGCCACGGGTGACGCGATGAAAAATATGATCGCAGAAGGGTCCATGACTGCAGCAGGGAAAAAGAACCCGCCGATTGTCTTCTCATGCGCTGACGGGCAGATCACGATCAAGCTTCCCCAACCCGAAAAACTCGATACCGCAGACTTGCCAGCCGCCGAAAATGCAGAACGGCCCAACATGGACAGCCCGGAGGTCCAGGCCATGGTGAAAGAAATGTTCGCAGATATGAAGTTGAGCCTTAAAGTGGTCTTGGATAGTGGCATCTCTGAAACCAATGCTACTTATAAAAATGGCGACACCATTACTCTGATGGATGTGAATATGGGCAAACTGGTGGAAAACGCCGATGTCATGAAAAAACTGATCAAAGTGGATCCCAAGGATCCGAGTGCAGCCATGGACGCCCTCAAAGGCATCGAAGGTGTGAAGATCGAGCCGCAGAAGAATGTTACCGTTACGTTGAAGTGATCTATCTTACGGGAACAGTTCAAAGCTGTTGAGCCTTAATTTTCCTGTGAGTTCCATGATTTCGAGTCTGACGCGCTGTGTCGTTACGGCTGGGATGGTTTTCACAAAATCGTCTGCATGAAGTTTCTCCCCTTCAAAAAGTAGGTGCCACTCGTTACAGACCTGATATTTGACGGCGTATTTTTTGACATTATCGCCCAATACTCCGATGCGCACTGTGCTGAAGGTAGTGGGTTTTTGCAGGTCCACCTCAAGCCAGCCGCTAGGAGAGTTTTCAAATTCCCACATGCTGCCTGGGTCGTCGTCCACCGCGTATGCCCCCTTGCCTTCAGAGCAAGTAGTGGGCTTATTGCGCGCCAGAGACCATGTTCGCTCTGGTTCTCCCTCCACCTTGAGCGCGATAACGCTGCACAGCGGATCGGGGGCGACTGACGGCACCTGGATTATCAGGCATTCGTCCTTGCGCTCAAAGCCTAGAGGCGTGTGGCGGTCAGATAACAAAAATGCACTTTCTACTTTGTTAGATAATGGCACCCGCAGAGTGCCGTCGGTTGGCCAGTTAAGCACGTGCAGAAAGAGCGTGTCGCCTTTGCGTGTGCAGCGGCCCCACGGCAGATACGCGAAGGGACCGTATGTGGATCCGTAGATCGCTTCCCCGTTTACACGCATCCACTCACCCAACTGCTTTAGACGGTCTGCGACATCTGCGGGGATGATGCCTTCGGGCGATGGTCCCACGTTTAGCAGCACATTGCCGCCCTGACTCCATGCCTTGATCATAGGAGCGAAGATCGTATTGATCGGCATTGCCGCATCTTTGATATAGCCCCAGGAGCCATTCACTATGATGTCGCAGTATTCCCAGTCTCCTGGATTGGGCTGTTGCGCGTAAAGATGCCTTTCAGCAGTGCTGAAATCGCCAGTCCCGGCACGCGGGTTGACAATGATGCCGGGTTGGCGCTTGAGTTCCTCATATAGTTTGTTAGATCCGGACACCGTGTTCTCGGTGCCGTCAGTATCGAACCAGATTTCGGCGATGGGGCCGTAGTTGCTCATTAGTTCGCGCACCTGGGGCACGGCGATATTGTTCACATAACTTTCGAAGTCGCCGTCTTGCGATGGCTTGTCCCAATGTTCGCAACTGGCACCTCCGCCGGGATGACCCCAGTCGGCGAAGTGCGAGTAATAGACACCGAAGCGGACATGGTGCCTGGGGCATGCAGCAGCCAGTTCCTTTAGGGGGTCGTGTTTGAACGGGGTGGCCGCCACAATGTTGTAGTCGCTGGCCTTGGAATCGAACATTGCAAAGCCATCGTGGTGTTTGCTGGTGATCACCAGATACTTCATACCCGCTTCCTGGGCGAGGGCTGTCCATTCATCCGCGTTGAACCTTGTAGGATTGAATTGCTTGGCGTATGCTGCGTAGTCTGCATGGGAAATTTTAGCGTTACGCATGTACCACTCGCCTTTGGCGGGGACAGAGTAGACGCCCCAGTGGATGAACATGCCGAACTTAGCCTCGCGCCACCAAGCCATGCGGGTGTCTTTCTGCGCCGGGGTTTCCTTGGCGAAAGGATAGGAGGGGTAACGCGGGTCCGCTCCATATGCAGAGCAGGTGGCCAGAATCAGCAAACTGGCCGAGATTACAGGAATGAGACGGGAGATGAGATTTTGATAAGCCTGCACGGTAATAATACGATATGCACACGATTTCCTGTCAATTTTCCCGCGTCCTATACCGCCCGGCGAGTCAGATAAGCGGGAATTCTCCGTCCTTATCGATGCCAACCCAACCGAGTTTTCCGAAGGCACGGAGGATTGAGTTAATTGGCTCACCGTCTTCTTCGCCATCGCCGTGTTCAATGGTGGCGGAGGAGCTGAGACCGTGGAGCGCTTCGATACTGATCACGGTGTTATAACATTCCAGATAGATCCAATCTCCCCAGGTTTTGGATTCATGGCGCGGAGTGAGGTGTTCCTTCTGGAATGCTGCTAGGACATCCACTAGTGTTGTGGGTGTAAAGGATTCGGGAAGTCTGACGAGTGTTTCCATGAGCAAGGGTGCAGTGGGGGGGGGCTTCTGGGTGATGTAACCGTGGTAGTATGAACGCGTTTGAGCGGAAGGTCTAGGATCGATTGCAATAGTGGTCACATAAAGTTTCCAATGGGCCTTTTGCAAGCGATGGTTACCATGTGATTTCCATGATCGATGAGACGGTTATGGTCAAGTTGTAGATTCAACCTGATCCACGGGTGAACGCTGGTGCATAGGGGGGCTGTGCTGGTCGGTTGTGGTTTTGGCGGTAGTGTGCTGGAACGCTTTTCGCAGGAGTCGTATGATTTGATCAGATGATTCGAATACTACACGGCATTGAAGAGAATTTTTTCCCTAATGCGATGGTGGGTCACAGTATTCTTGAGGGGGGAAAGTTCCTAAATCTATCAAAAAATCTCCGTGACGAAAGCATTACTGCGCTGAACGCTTGTGGCATGGGCAATAAAAAACCCGGTCCCCTGAGAAGGGGGCCGGGAGAGAGAGTTTATGGGTAGTGTGGCTTACCAGTCGCCACCGCCACCGCCGCCTTTATAGCCGCCGCCCTTGGAGCCGCCGCCTTTATAGCCACCGCCGCCACCACCTTTGTAGCCACCGCCGCCACCGCCCTTGTAGCCACCGCCGCCACGGCGATCTCCACCGTAGCCGCCGCCACCGCCGCCGCCACTAAAGCCGCCCGGTTTGCCTTCCTTGGGCTCTGAGGCGTTCACTCGAAGAGCGCGGCCTTGGTAGTCATAGCCATTGAGTGCTTCGATGGCTGCATTCAGTTGACTTTGGTCGCCGAGGGTCACGAAGGCGAATCCCTTGGATCTGCCAGTGTCACGGTCGGTGATGATTTTAACCCGTTCGACAGGGCCATGTGCGGCGAAGAGTCCAGTGACGTCTTCTTCAGTAGCGGTGTAGGGCAAGTTGCCCACGTAGATGTCCATTTTTGTCTATTCGTATCACGCCATCACTTTAAACACTTCCTGAGACCATGGCGTTAGAGACCAGACGAAGCGCATCCGCCAGCGAAATTGCCGAACGAACGGTGGAGTCTTTACGCTGCTTGGTATGCCTTGGCAAGAATTGTTTTTCGGAAAAAAAAGGGTGGAATAGCCGAATTACCTCGAAATTGGCTGAATTAATTGGATGGGCTCGGGGAAATCCTGCCGAGACTGAACGGCACGGGGTAGGCATGGCTGCATCTTTGGGGTGGGTCTTCCCCTTTGAGCAGGGCTGGAAGGAGTTGAGAGCCAGCTCAAGATTACACCAAGCCTCTGTGCAAAAGAGAGGTTCAAGCGGATGCTTTTGTCAAGGGAGGCGGCAAAATTGCGGTTTCCGCCGTGTTCGTTCCATGCGAGGATCTGCCTCCCGCAGAAGTAAACTCGAGGGGAACATATGTTCTGGAAGAGCACAGACGACCCCAGAGTTGAAAATTCCAGTAGATCAACTGGTGACAGTGCCCCACGGGCTGGGTGTTGAGCTGACGCAGCTATTTGTGTGTGTGGGGCTACAATCAGCCTGAAGAAGGCCCGCCTTTATGACCTGACCATTTCCCAAGTTTCCCAGTCCAACCGTCACAGGTTGCGTCCCAAATTTGCCTCAACCGTCGCACCCCATCGATCCGGGCCGCAGCAAAGGCATAAACTGCTGCCATTGCGAGAGCTCGCAATCCACCGGTTTGTTGTTTTTTCAGCCATACCATGTTGCGAACCTTATAGTGGAGCTTCCAGTCAGGCAGTCCGGGTTCGTAAAAAAAGTTTTTTCCAAGGAACCGCCAGTGGATGATGTTTGCCGGGCCCGGGTGGTCCAGCACTGCCCGTCTCACTGCTTCCTGAGTGAATCCGGCCTGTTCGAAGCGCCACGGATATTCCTCGTCCTCGCCGCGGATAAATAATGCTCCGTTGACAGGTCCCACGGTGTCGCGGACTTGTTTGGGAAGCAGTGCACCCGTCCAGATGATGCGGCTGCGAATGTGATCCCCCGGAGGTAATTCATCCGTTGTCTGTGTCAATCGCCAACCTCCGATGCCATCATTCACCTGCAGGGGCCAAGTGAATCGACCAGTTTTTGGATCGATCTGCAGGGCATGGCGAACCACCCGTGGGTCCCATGGCTTTTCTAGCAATTCTGCAAGGGCGTCGCTACGTGGCCACGAGTCGTCGTCAAGAATCCACACCGCATCGGCTCCTTTTGCGAATGCCATGTCCATCACCTCCTGGATCCCTCCTGCGTTGCCACCGTTTTCCTGCATCCGGTGGACTATCAGTTTGAACGGGAGTTCTGCTAGAGATTCAAGTGTGGCCACTGTATCATCGGAGGAAACATTGTCCGCAACCAGCACCATGTCCGGCGGACGTGTCTGCTCCGCCAGCGCGCGCACGCAGGCTAGCGAAATTTGCGCGTGATCCATCGTCGCAAAGACAGCGGCGATAGTGAGGGTCGGTGAAACTGTGTCACCCTCCACGGGGAGTCTCGATTCTGTAAAGCTGTTTGGCATGTTGTGGATTCCAATAAAGTATCCCGTGGACACTAGTGGCAGTTGTGAACCCTGAGCAGCGGCTTCCAGCACTTTGCAAGGATCCAGAGGATGCCGTCAATCAGGCCGTTCAGATAAGGATCATCGAACAGAGTGATGCCATAAGCCCGTCGGATCGCCCGGGATTCTACGTGCTGGCGCTCCGCTGCAAGAACCGCCTCCATTTCCTTGGTTCTTGCCAGATGTCTTTGGGAAGCATTGGTGCCATGCATACGGAAATCCGCAACGCACACGGAAACATGTTCGAAATGTTTGCCGCCAGCATGAAGACGGGCATAGAACTCACCATCCATCACATAGCGGAAGTCCTCACGCAAACGGAACCCTGTTGCGATTACTGTCGCGCCCCGGTAAAAAGCGGCTGTGGACCCGATATAACAATGGTGGTGTATGTGCACGAATGGCGACCAACTTGGGGTTTTGATTTGCCTCAGGAAGTTACCTGTCTCGTTGATAAAATCCCAGTCGCCGTAAACCACGTCGGCCATTGAGTTTTGCAACCTCGTCAACAATGTCGCCAGTACTCCGGGCTTGAGTCGGTCGTCTGCGTTGAGCCACATTACCCAGTCGCCCTTGGCACGGTCAAACCCCTTGTTGATCGCATCAGACATCCCTTTGTCCGGTTCTTGAGTCCATGACACATGGGGAAAGCCTGCCGCCACCTCCGCGCTGTGGTCGGAAGATCCTCCGTCTATAACGAGATGCTCCAGTGTCACGCCTTGTTGCGCGGCCACGCTTGCGAGGCAATCACCGAGAAAGCGACCGTAGTTCAGCGATGGTGTGATGATAGTAAAGTCCATGGGATGAAATTGGAGTTTAGCAGATGGAGGGCCTCATACTGGTCTATCATATAAACTGCTGGATTCTTTTGCAGCCTCAACCAATTTCACGACACGCGCCGCCACTCGGTTTGCGTGCAGGCGGTCGCCCCAGATTTGTGAAATGCGTGCAGGATCGCGATGCCCGGCGTCCCACTGGTCGAGTTCCCGCCTTAAGGCGGACACATGAGACTTGGCGTCATCATGTTCGGCGAGAGTTCCGGATTTTTCCGAAACAAACCATCTGAAACTCGCCATCGAAATCGAGTTTTCCGCCACTACTGAGCATCCCGAACAAAGTGCCTCTGCCGCAGCGATTCCGAAACTCTCAAAGGCTGACGGACTGTAGAATACCCGGGATACGTCCATGGCTTTTGAGAGGACATCACGGCTTGTATTTCCTAACAGCTTTACCCGGATCCTTCCGGTTTCGGGCAGGGCGCTGTGCCATGCCTCCAGATCAGGGGGAGTTTCTCCCGCGATGACTACTGAAACCATGGCGTCCTCAGTGACCAAGGATCCGATGACGGCGGTCAGTAGGTGAGGACGTTTCTGCAGGATGTCCCACCAGCGTCCCACGCAAACCACTTGTCTGCGTTTGGTTGCGTCATTGAAACGGAAACGCAGCTCAACAGGGTGGGGGATTGCCACCACACGCGCCGCCAGCTTTTCCCCGCCGTAGATGCGGCAGAGTTTTCGGTAATGATCCGCGGCTTCGGGAGAGACACAAGTGATCACATTCCCGTTCCTTAGGTGGGAGGCTCGTAGGAAATCCGTTAGGATGACTCCGGCGCTGACTCCCCATAGCGCGAGCTTGAAAAACCTTAACCATGCAATGGTTCCTCGTCCTTGTCCTGCCAGGACCCACTGCTCGTGAAGCCAGTTCCAGAGTCCTGCCAGCGGACTGATTAATCCGCCGTTGTCCTGATTGAGTATCAGAAAAGCCCCCGCCGCGTGGATCGCTGCCGCCACTTTTCGGAACTTTGGGCTGCCCCATGCGTACAAGACTACGCCGTCCAAGTGGAGACTCTCCCACCATTCAGGCGACTCCAGGTTCTGATAAACCGTGCGTATCAGATCTGGTTCATCCTCCGGGGTCTGTTTCCCCGGCATTACCGCACGGCTTTCAATGCCAAGTTGCTGGAAACCCCTGCACAATAAACCGCTGTCTCTCGCGAAAAAATCCGCGCCGCCCCCGAAGGCCACTGGAGTGCAGGTGAAGATGCGCATCACTTCGTGAATATCACATTACAATTCGCGCCGTAGCGGAGCAGCCTTGGAAACGAGCGGAACAACCACGAATCCAGTTTTTGGATTGCCATTGCTAGAAACAGGAGTCGGTCGGACACTGCCTTCATCGGGTAGCCGAGAAAATTGAACACTTGCACCTCGCATTGAGAGAATCCCATGCTCTTCATCCGTTCGAACTGGGATAGATAGAGATTACTTTCATCAGGCAGTTCGTGCTTTGCCATACGGATTGCACGGATGGCCGCTACCAGTTGATTATGCCCCAGAGGCTCAAAGATGAAAACGAGACGCCCACCGGGTTTGAGCACGCGCAAGACTTGTGTGCACAAACCCTCTGTATCATGGGCAAGGTGGTGCAGGGCTGCCTGGCCGAATATCAGGTCGAACGATTCTGGCGGGTATTCTGACAGATCGAACGCGTTGCCCGCAACGTAGGACAGTCCAGGCAGGTGCTTGAGACGTTCGTCGATTTCCGGTCCCGTAACCGCGTAAAGATCCAATCCCACCACCTCTGCCGTGGGAAAAGTTTCGGCCAGCAATCCGGCCAACAACCCATGGCCGCCACAAATCTCCAATGCACGCTTACCGCTCAGGTCTATCCGACACAATTCTCCATAAGCAGCCAGAAATAATGGCCTGTCTGACGGTGGAAATCCGCCGCCAGCGGGCAGCATCGCTTCAGCACGGGCATCCGGAGGGGCGATTGGATGAGTCAGGTTGAGTGGCATGGAAGGAGCAAAAAATTTGAAGGTGGTGCGCTCAGGACGCGAGAGCACGCACTGGAATGATTTTACAACGCTAATGGCCGGGTGACGAAAGCGGTTAGCCTGAAGGCCTTCCTTCAGGTCCCCCCGAGGAAACGTTGATTCCAGCGTAAGTGGTCCCACATTCAGGCGGGCTCTTAAAAACCCGAAGTCGCGCCAAGCCTATTTCCGGTTAGTGACTCTGGGTATAGGCTGGATAAACGATGCATATTCCGGCGACGCAGCACCATCCACTGGCCGATGATCAGCAGTGCCAGTGATGCCGCCGAGAGGATGAAGCCCAGCCGTCGCAGCGGTGGATTGTAGCGCATTTCTAGCAGTGATGTGCGCATAGGTTGAGGATTTCCTATCAGCATGCTGGCGTCCGCCGTGCGGCCCGCTGGCTGCCAGCCACCAGATGGAGCCTCCCGGTATTCCCATCCGGCATCCTGGTTTTCTGCCACCCGTATCCACCTGATGCCAGCTGGCACCGCCAGCAAGCGACGGTTCTCGTTGCCGGAGCTCTCCTCAAGCGGAATTGCTTCCGGGTGACCCCCGGCAAGGAATCGGTCTTTGTCTGCATCGGTCTGGAACCCCACATATCTCGGCATTTTCAGCGTGTTTTCATAGAGCGCCATCGCGCTGCTGGCCCATATTGGCATCCACGCAGATGGCACATCTGGATTGCCCGGCCAGGTGAGCAGGTGACTCACCCCGAGTCTGCCGAGTTTGCCGGCATCGCCGGCTGACTCGTTGGGCAGTAGCATGCCGTTAGGTACAATGCTGTCATATCCGCAGATCGTCGCGATACCATAGGGTGCAAGCGTGTTTGGAATAAACGGCGTGCATGCCATGTGTCCAGTCGGATGGATCAGGGTGGTCACCCGTCCGTTATGTCCCACTAGATCCTGTAGTGACTTTGTTTCAGGCGTCGCAGAGAACAATGGTTCACGGGCGGGATCTGTCCAAACGATCCAGCGTGAACCAAACAGTGACACTTCCGCTATCACCGCCAGGGCCACCAGCCAGGCGCCTTTGCGCCGCCACCCTACTTGCAGCGAAGCCGTCGCGCGCAATCCGCCGAGGGCAGCACCCAGCAATAGCAGCGGCAGTAACTGCTGTGGACTCCAGATGGACAGATCATGAATGAAGCGGTCCACGCGCCCTGCCATCCACTCGCTGAAGAATCCAAACGAACTGCCTTCGCTTTTACACAAAATGCCCGCGCGCAGCCTGTCTAGCAACCCAGGCTGGGCGCAGAGCAGCACGCTCAGGGCAGTCCAGCCAATGACGCCGAGGCCCATCAACACCCCGGCGATGCGGCAAACTTTCAGTCGCGTTTCGCGCGTGGCGGATTCCATGAAATGCGCAAACGCCAGAATGCCACCAAGGATAAACAATAGCAACAAACGCTGATAGAGCACCCGCACCATCGGGGTGAGCGGCAATAGCAGGCCCAAGCCAATAAGGATTCGTGCCAAAGGCGGGCAGTCCTTTCTCCATGGCGCTAAAAACGCAATAATTACCGGCAGTGAGCCGAAATACGCGACGTAGAACAACTCACTCTTGAACAACTTGAGCACGTCCAAGGAATCGCAACGTCCCAGAATGGATGGGAAAACCTGCAATGGATATGCCGCCAGATTGAACAGCGGCTGGAGCCACCCCTCCGGATAGATTCCGTTGCCAGCGTTGCCGTGCATCCCCATGTGGATGCCGAGCCGGTTGCTCGTCACGAAGGCGTCCGCACAGGGCAGGAACATCATCGCCGCCAGCCCCACACCCAATAGTCCCCACGCCAGATAACAGCCAAGCAGCGGCCACTGCCCCACAGCAGAAAATGACTGCACTTCAGCGTTTTGGCGCTTCGGCGATTCAGTGGAGATGGACGGATCGGTAGATTCGCCTGCTTGCGTTCGTTTTTCTCTATCTGACATTCCGAAATGCCGAAGTACCCAAGCACCGAAACGCCTCTTACTATTTCCATCTCTGCCGGCCATCATAACAGCCTCTTCTGCCCACATTCCTGCCACGGCCAACACCACCAGCGCGGCATGCTGCAGCGTGCCACCCAAAAAGGCCATCCCGAGGAACACCGGCACCAGCGCCCAGCAAAGCCGTTTGCCGTGTCGGTGGCCGTCGATAGCCCACAGAATCCACGGTACCCAGCAGAACGCCCCCAGCGCCCAGCGATGATAGATCCATGTCACGAACTGCGAGTTGGCCGCATAGGCCAAGGCACCGCAACACGCCCAAACCTCACCAATCGACCGACCGCGCAGAAACAACCACATGCCCCACGCGGCAAGCCAAACCTGCCCCATCAATCCGAGATGCCACGCCGTCCAAAAACGACACCACCGATGCAGTTGCATCGTCCAGTCGTAGTATAGCGCCATGGTGTTGGCATATTGCGCCGTGCCACCATACGTCAGCGAACTCCACCCCAGCCAGCCCTCCTCACGATAGCTCTTTTCTGCAATCAAGCGATAGACCAGATACTGGTCCACCCCGTCCGAGACGATGTGGTTCTTGGCAAAAGTCGTTCCACTGCTCTGCCGCCATGGACTCATCATGCCATTCAGCAGATCCAGCGGAGCTAGGTTTTTCCCGGAAAGCCACCACGGCGCAAACCAAGCCAGCACCACCACCAGGCAGAACCCCAGTGACAGAAATGACTTTGGTTTTTGGATTTTCAATTTTGAATGAGGAGGGTAGTTAGAACGAATTGCTTAGTCGCGCCTACTTGAAAACAACGAAAAAGTCGAACCCCCGCTTTTTCTCCGCAGGCATCTTTTTCCTGCCAATCAAAAAATTAAAGATCCAAAATCAAGAATACCTCCATACTGTCCACAACGCCTTCACTCCGTGCCGCCAATTGATTTTCTTGCCATCGCAATTCTTGCGCGGGTGATAGGAAATCGGCACCTCGTGGATCGCGATCCCTTGATTCAACAATTTCACCGTAATCTCAGGTTCCCAAGAGAAGTCATCACATTCGATTGTGATTTCTTCGATTACCGAGCGATGGAAGCATTTGTAGCAGGTCGGCTCGTCAGTGAGCCTGGAGCCAGTCAGTAGATTGGTCCATTTGGTAATGGCAACTCCGCCGAGATAGGCCAGCACATAGGAATGGGGGTGCTTGCCAGTGATCAGGCCGCAAACACCCGAACGGCCGAGCGTCTTCTCCATGAGAATACGCGAGCCATACACCACGCGGGCTTGACCTGTGAGGATAGGACGCAGCACCTCATTGATGTCTTCTGGATCGTATTCGAGGTCTGCGTCCTGGATGATCAGTATGTCACCGAGTGCGGCATTCATTCCACTGCGCACTGCGGCACCTTTGCCTTGGTTCACGCTATGCGTCAACAGGCGGATGCCTGCTTCAGGATGCAAACTGAGAAACCGTTCGATTGCAGCGTAAGTGCCGTCTGATGAGCCATCGTCCACCACGATAATCTCTTTGTCCATTCCATTGCCGAGTTTCAGAGCGACGACTTTGTGGAGCAGTTCGCCCACCAATGTTGCCTCATTGAAAACCGGGATAATGATGGATAGAAGCATGTGGGGCGAAGTTATAAGCACTCTGGACCCTTGTCGGCGGATCACCACCGCTTCTCCTCGATGGGAGCCTTGATGCCTTGTGCATACCAACGGTCTGGTAGGAACACCTGTTGTCCAGGTTTCTTGCCCAGCCACGCAGCCCACCATGAATAACTGCTGTTAGCTATGATGTGGTGGGTGGTCAGACTCATCAAGTACAGGTCATGCAGCGGGTTGGCGGCAGTGAGAGGCAGGTCTATCACTTCTTGGTCTGCCTCGCGGAACTCGTCACGGCACCATTTCGGGTCATCTGAGAAAACGAAAAAGTGAGCACCCGGAATGCGTTCGCGCATTTGCTGCATGGATGTGCGATAGTAATCCATGTCACAAACCTGGAAGATTGGTAGATTTAGATAGTCATTTCGTCGCACATGCACCGCCACCGAATTGGTTGCCGCTAGTTTAAAATGCAGATTTTCAGGGACCTGCACGGCTCCTGCTATGAGAGAATTCAATTCATGCCGCAGCGGGGTGGCGATTGTCTCGAAATACAGGGATGATTGGAAATACCCGAATAACAGGCAATCGGCGGGAGCATCCAGAAATCGGCGGTTGAATGATTGGTCAGTATCCGGCTCACGCAGGATAGGGACACCCCGGTATTCCCAGTAATGCTTGCCGGTGAACTTTCGCAAGGCCCGGGTGCCAAGCGAACAACGCCGCACCACCGTGGCCTGCAACGGAAGCCGCAGAAAATGGGAAATCTCCGACCAACCCTGCGCATTGAACCATGATGCGTCCAGGACTAACGGCACAGAGTATTTCTCAGCGAGCACCCGGCCCAACGCATATTGGAAGAGGTGGTTGCCGGTTCTACCTAACAGGACTATGCGTATCATGGAAGATAAATTCTTAGAGGTACGACAAAGAATTTACCTCCAAATCCCAGAGAAAACCAAGGAGCGTGGAGAGGTGTGCATGTGGGATTGGAAGAAGGGAAGAATGCTTGCGGGAAAGATGCCCACGCGCTGCTTCGCGCTATAGACCTTAGATCTTTGAAATCTTTCCTCTCCTCGCCCCGCCTCCTTTTGTGCCCTGGTAGTGTATTGATTGGCTCTTCACCAATCCAATTTTCTCATTGGGCCGCAACAATACGAAAACCCTTAACGATCTTCTCCGCCACCTTTTCCGAGGCATAAGTCTCGCGCAGTTTTAGGCCGCAGTCGCGAATCTCCGCCGGACTCATCGACATCACATCTTCGAGCGCGGAAAAGAGTGAGTCTGAGCTTTCCAAGGAGAATACGCCCTTGTGCGTGGCCACTCCGAGGATTTCCTCTACCGAGGTGCCTTGCACGAAACACACCGGGGTGCCGAGGTAGTAGGCTTCTAGTGCCGGCAGGCCAAAGCCTTCGATCTCTGAGGGCAGAATCAGTGCCCGAGCTGTCCGATAGGCAGATTGGAGCGCGCTATCTGCTAGGAACGGCTGCTTCACGATGGTTCTAGAACTCGTCAACAAGGGCATCACGTCAGGCGGCACGGATCCTATAAGATGCAACATTGGCAAAGATCGGCCTTTGGATTCCGCCTCGTGCCACCAGCGGATCAGGTGCGCTGTGCGTTTGTGCGGCTCGCAGGAGGCAAGGTGGATTACGTAGTTTTCCTTAGCTACTTCGTCCGGTTGCGGAATGCTTTCATACAGGCAAGGCTCATAGGTGACGGTGATGTCTTTCCGAGCGATCCCGTGGCGCTTCATAAAAGCTTGGATTTGTCGTTTGGAGGACTCAGAGACCGTCAGTATTAGGTTAGCCTTCCGGAGCGTGTGTTTGAGCATTCGTGCCCAATAGGTGTATTCCCAAGGGGTCCGCCAATGCGGGTAGTGGTCGTTGTCGTACTGAATGATCGTGTCATGAATGGTCACCACCGATGGGCTGCACCACCTACTTAAGAACGGCAGATAACCTTTTGGGAAATAATGAAGTGTGAGAGAAGAACCGTTGCCACTGAAAAGCGGATGAAAGTGATCCGTCAACAAGCGCACCCATTTTCCACGTGTTCCCCACGGCAAGATGCGAGCCGAGCTCACGCTATCGGGAGCTTGTTGCGAGGTTCTGGAGGCGATGGTCGCAATTTTCACCTGCCCTCCGGCTTGCAGAGCTGTCAGCACTACCTGTGACATGCGTGAAATTCCAAAACTTCTGTCAAAGCCTGGGTTTTGGTCTGCTAGGTAGGCGGTAATATGGATGGGTGGTGGTAGGGCTGATTCGGCTTGGGTTGCGGCTCGGGGTATGGAGTTGAGTTGGCCTGTGCCTGAACGGGTCTGCGTTTTCTTGCCCAAGACTTTTTCCAACATGGTGTCGAAATGATCCAACCATGCCGCACTGCCTGTGCTCTCTTCCACCCAGGCTCGTCCGACTTTTCCCCGGCGGTCCGCCTCGTCGCGATCATCCAGTGCTGCGATGAGACAGTCTTTGAGCGCATTCGCATCTGTTGGCGGATACAACCATCCGGTCTGACCTTCCTGCACAGTTTCCGATAGTCCGCCGGATCTTGCCGCAATGACCGGACGGAAGTATTGATAGGCTTCATACACGACCAATCCCAGAGGTTCCCACCAAACCGAGGGCACTACCATGGCACGGCATTGTTTTAGCAACTCACGCTTTTTGTCGCCCGAGACAAAGCCCGGGAACTCCATCCGTTTCAGATGTGACTGCTGCTCCGTCACCCATTCTGCCAATGGCCCATCTCCGCCGATAATCAAACGTCCCGTAGGCCGCTCCGCTTCCACTTTCTTCCAAGCCTCTATCAACACGCGAAGACCCTTGGCCTCGGTCAGCCGCCCCAAAAATAAGATCGAAGGCTCAGCTTCCGGCGCATCTAGCGCGGGGCTGGCAATTTTTTCCGCCGGTCCACAATCCCACGAATGCGGCAATAAAAATACCTTGTTCGCCGGAATACCGGCCGAGACAAAGGTATCCTTCATGAATTGAGAAATAGCAATCCACCCTGTCATCCGGCGGTAAATTCCCATCCAGTGCATCAACAGAATCAACGCGGCATACCACGCAGTACGCAACCGCGAATCCTGCCACGCGCCCGCCTTTATTTCTGGCCAAAAGTTCTTGTGCAGCCCTTCCACCAGTATCTTGTTTTGTCCCCAAAGATACCCATTGACTGAAAACGGCCGGAAATTGTGGATGTAATGCAGCACGGGTATGCCCGAGTCCAAGGCCGCTTTATAGATCCCCACCGATCCCACCGGGAACACGTTGTGCATCAGGATAACGTCCGGGCGGGAGGCTGCTAGTTGTTTCTTGAACCGCTCGACCGAACTGGGGTTGTATAACATCAGGAGCGCCTGGCTGATTAACCCGGGCAAGGATTTTCCACGCTTGGCCAGATCCTCACTGTCAAAGTAGCAGTGAAACACCATGTGATGCCTACGTAGGACGGTTGCCACCCGCTCTACGGACATTTCCTCGCCTCCTTTCTCAAGGTAGCGGTTGAATACCTGTATGATTCTCATGCTGTAGTGGAGCTAGGTCCGCCTGAAATGGTTCAAGTAGTCTGTTTGAAAATTATGACTAGAATGCGCGATCCGCCAGAACCGGAACATTCAATCCTAGCAGGTATTGCTCTTTTTTGGTCTTCAGACAAGCGAATGTCACATTCAAAGCTATCATTCCTAAGTAACCACTCTTTGTATATTTTGAGCGCGGCAGACGGCTGGTAATTGGATAAGAATAAATCCGTGAACAGATGCCCGACTATAGGATGATATTCCTCTCCTAACATATTAGAAGCTGCATTGCTTGCTGCGATGATTGTCCCCAGCTTGTCAGTCACAATGACGCTTGCGGGAACCGACTGGATGATTTTGCTTATCTGCATGTAGCGTTCCTGCAATCTGAATCTTTGGTTCGCAAACAACGTCGCCAACGCGATGCTGACCAAGAATGCAAAGCTACGCAAAACAATAGCTGGGATTGGCTCGTGCATCAAACTGAACACCACGAAGAAAAACATAATCATCCCGATGATGACTACTTCCCTAGGCCTCCGGAAAAACGCGGTCCCCATCAACCACCAAAACGCGAAAATGGGCGTTAATAACACTTCTGTGATGGCTATATCGAGGATCACAACCAGTATTCCATATATGACTGTGGCCAAGTAGATCGCCCATGACGCGAAGGGTGTCGGAGTATGCCCGGAATTACCTGTGGGCGACTGCAAATCTGAGTGGGTTTTCATGATTTTCGAGTGTGTGCGTTGGTTGTTCTGTGCAAACAGCAGGTAAGCATTTTCATTAACTAGTGTTTTATTCCCCTATATTTTCCCCGGCAAACATCAAGCAATTGTCCAAGCACTGCGAAAAGGCCGCCAAAGCCTTTGATCTTGGTGGGCGTTTTGCCGCTGGCTGGGTACACCCGGCTCACTGGTAATTCCTTGACTCGAAAGCCTCGTCTTGCAGCCTCGATGGCGAGATGGTAGTGGAGTTGATAGCGGTCAAAACATGGCCGGAAAATATCGACAGCCGGGTCAAGCAGGAATCGGCGGCTGTATGCGCGAAAACCGTTAGTGGTGTCGGTGTAATGGAATCCTGAAGCCAGCGTAATTAGAGGTGCATGCAGTAGCCGCACTGCCAGATATCGTGACAATGGGGTATTTTCGTGATGACCGCCAGGGATGAATCTGGACCCTTGCACATGATCCCAATCGGATGCGAGCGCATCAATAAAAGAGGGAATCGCATCCAGTCCGTCCTTGCCATTGCCGTCGATCACTATCACTCCATCGTAGCCTTCTGTCATGCAATAATCCATGGCCATGCGCATTTGGGCACTGAGCTTTCCGGGGCCGGTTTTCACTAGCAATGCTTGAACATTCACCTCTTCTAAAAGGCTCTCATCCAGGGAACCGTCCGTGCTGCCACCGTCGGCAATGATGATGTCCACAGATGAACCATATGTTTTCATCGACCGCAGTTGTGCGCGGACCTTCTCGCCTTCGTTGATAACAAACACGCAGATCGCCCAGCGTTGCTGGCGTGCACGATGCCAATCAATGCGATACGTCGGTGTGCGCTGATCGTCGCCACGGAGAAGGGGAGAAGACATAAGGGAAAATTTGTATGTAGAAAGATAAAGTCTAATCAACTTGGGTGAAACTCCCAGGGAATTTCAGCTTTCAACCTTGCTTGTTGGCTCTCACTCGACCGAGTCCTTGACGATGCTGGAGTGTACTGTGTCTTCCAGCAGGACCGAACTGTTTGCCTCTTGAGCAATGAAATACAGTGGGCGGCTGCGGACCTCGCCAAGAATTATGCCCACGTATTCGCTGAGCACGGCTAGGATTAGGCAAACAAAGAAGAACATGCCGCTGAGTTGGAGAGAGAGTGTGGTCCATCCCGCAGCCACAGTAGGTTTGATCAGATATATGACCACCACATAACCTGCGTAGATGAGATTCAGGAAGGCTCCCAACAATCCGATGGCGGTCACCATTCGCAATGGGTGACGGGTGTTGGCTGCTAGCAGGTCGACCGCTGTAGCGATCTCAGTCCGCCAGGTAGTGATGCGGGGGCCGCCGTCCCGTGCCTGAATCGAATACGGGAAAAACTGATGTTGATAGCCGAGTGTGAGGGTGAGCACCCGCAGATAGCGGCTTTGTTCGCGGACCTGTAGCAATGCGTTGACCGCTTGGCGGGTCATAACCCTGAGATCGCATACCCCGCGTTTGATATCGACACCCAGATGTTTGCCGCAGTAACTCCTGAACAAGCTGCCAAACCATTCCCGTGCAAATGAGCGGTCCGGAAGGTTGTCCGCCATCCCGTGGACGATACCACCAGTCTTACGGCAGAGTTCTATCATCTGTGGAATGACGTCAATGGGATCGGTCCTTGGATCCAGAGTAACAACGAAGTCACCGATGGCTGACTCTATGCCGGCTGACAGCGCCACATCCCTGCCGAATGATCTGGAAAGGCGCAAGTAACGGATGCGCTGCACTCGCTTGAGGAGCGCTTGCACTGCTGTCGGTGTGCCATCCGTCGATCCATCATCCACCAGCACGATTTCGTAAAATCGATAGGCGGCACCGACAACCTGATCAACCTCGGTGACGATGGCATCCAGTAGACGGCAGTCTTGATCCAGCGGTATAACAATGCTGATAACGGTGTTAGGGTCCATGGGAATAAATTTTGGATTTTGGATTTTGGATTAAGAATTGAGATCGAACTCTGCGCCCATCAGTTGTAGCCAGTAGAGGCGTTTACGGGCTTCCTTGTCTGCGATGCTCAATATTGAACAAAAATCAGCGCAGCAATGCCTCCACCTCGTCCTCCACATCAAAAATATTGTCGATTTTTCCGCCCATGACGTGGATTACTGCCGGTAACTGCGGATCGCGGTGAAAGAGAATTGGCCGGCCATCGTCGATTTCACTAAGGGGCAGGAGAGTCTTGACAGTCCACAGTGAATCGCGATGAACGGCACCCCGCAGGCTCGGAATATAACGCGCTGCGTCCGCCACCATCAATTCAAAATGGCTTTGCTTGGGCAGGGAATTAAATATCTGATAGGGGTTCGACGCTCCTGTCTGCTCGTTTTCAAACCAGTGCGCGTGTGGGGTGTAGCGGACGTGGCTGAGGGTTGTAAGTCCTAGCGAGGGGAAGGGCATGAAAGAAAAGAAAGGTCCGCACATCATCGTGACCGAAAGTGCCGCAAGCTCTTCAGGCAGGTCGATCAATGCCATTTCGGTGAATTCGTGCTTCAGCGGAATGAGCGGTAGCCCGGAAGCGGAAGTAAGCCGGTTTAACCCGGCGTAGGTGGCGTTGAATACATAAGCGCAGGCGATTTCCGATCCGTCGGATAGGCGTGCTAGAGCGCCAGCAGGATGAGGAGTGGCCGTTTGCACCACGGTATTAAGCCGGACCTCGATACCTGCGGCATCCAACTCCCTACGGAGTTTGTCCCGCAGGGCGGCGAAATCAAACGCGCATTCCTCGGCAATCCAAATCCGCTCGGTGAGCGACTGGTTGAAGAGGCGGTGAATGGCGGCAGGTGCCTCCTTCAGAGGAGCTCCCACCCTGTTCATGAAAGTTTCGAACTGATTGGCGGTAACTTTGGAGAACAGGCGTCCAACCGCATAAATCTTGGTGAATTGATCAACGATCGCATCGCGGTAATGCTGGCGGAATCTTGCGTAGTTCTGCCGTGACCGGTAGGCGGTCATCAAGCTCCTCGGGTAATGATACCCGCCATGGACGCGGGCCTGGTTGATGCGTGATGCTTGTGTTAGGAGGGCGTCAGCGTCTTCCACCACGATAGGATGCCAGCCCCTGCGGTGCAGCATCAGCGCGATGGAACAGCCGAAGAATCCGCCGCCCGCAATGACTACTCGGCGTTGATCAGGAGATGACATGGAAGAAGAAAAGCGGATGAGAAGGCTGAAATGGGAATGCGCTCTGAATTTCAGCTCAACCCACTGAAGCTGTCTGATAAATCCTGCGCACAGCCTCCACTGCCTGTTGCGCGGAGGCCAGACCGTCCGGCTGTGCGCGCATTTCTATGGCCACATTGCCAGTGTAGCCGATTTCCTGCAGCACCTTGGCCAACCGGGCATGCACGGGATCAGGATCGGCAAAGGAAATCAAATTTGGTTGGCTGGCGTGGACGTGGCGCAGGAGCCCGGCGGCATTGCGCAAGACTGGTTCAAAAAGTTCACCGCTCAAAGCCATGCCCCCGGCATCAACATGCAAACCAAAGCCAGGAGAATTTGTGGCTTCAACCAACTCCAAAGCTTGTTCGAGACTATTACAGAAATCCGCTCCATAGGCTTCTGGATTGGCTTCAATCACAAGACAGGACCCCGCCTCTGCGCAGGCATCGCCGACTTCCCGGAAGAGCACTGCTGCCTGTTGGATGGCCTCAGAATGACTGATAGAACCACGCAAGCGGTTCTTGGGAGAGCCGAAGACCATAGGTCCTGCTCCTGCCCAACCGGCGATGCGGCCAACGGCGATCAGGAAGGACTTCATCTGTTCTCGGGTATCGCACGACCCTAATAACTCAAGACCCTCAGTGCCAAACAATAAAGCTTGGAATGATCCAATCTTAAAGCTCTGCTCATGATACCAGGCAGCCCGCTCGTGCACCGAGGATTCGGTAGCCAAGAGCGGATTACCAAACGTGCGCAGTGGGGCGACCTCTATTTGGCCAATACCGAGATCGCGGAGCAAGAGTAAAGCGTTCGTTTCGTCGGCAGGTGCCCAGGCAATGTGGGAAAATGAAATGTGCATAGGGGATAAGTTGAAGACTGAAATGAAGATGCAGAGAGCAGTTGATCTAGATAAGTCGTCCTGATTTCAGCTTTCAACGTTCAACTTTTCTTTCACGATCCAGTCCTCGAGATCGCTCATAACCTGCTCTTTAGAATACAAATACCCATTAGCGCCTCCCCAGACTGCTGCATGAATGGAACGCATGTCATAACCTGCCGGTGCCGGACCAGAAGCCCCGAGTTCCTTGCCTGGGAAGAAATGGTCACGGATTTCATCTGTGCCTAACGGACCAGTGCTCAGGTTGAGCAGGCCTAGCCCAAGTTCCCAGGCACTGTCAATGTCATCCGCAAGGCGGCGCAGATCATAATATTGAAACACTCCTCCGGGGTGGATCTTGTGGAGGTCGTTGTCATGGAGCATATCATAAATGACGTTTTTCTTGATGCCTGGTCCGAAGAGCCCGGGCAAGCGAACGATCAGCACCTCAGAAAATCGGCTTTTGATCCAGTCTTCGATCTCCAGCCGGTGCAGACCATAAGCGTGATGTCCCTGCCTCTCGATCAGGGTTTCCTCGTTCACATCGCGTGGTGATGGATAGATGTCAATGGTTGAGATCAGGGTGAATCGTCTCGTGCTGACCTCAGCGAGAGGTCCTAGCAGGCGCTCGATGCCGACTTGGTCTTCTTCGGGATGCAGGTTCGCCCACCACTTCATAGCCTGTACGCCTGCGCACACGACATGCTCGAAATCTCCTCCCCGAATCGTTTCAATGTCGGAAGATCGATAGATCGAATTGTAGGAGCGTTGCGCCAGCAAATTGCTGCCGACAAATCCGCTATGGCCAATGAGTGCGGTGGACATGAGGTGCTAAGGTTAAAGGAGCGGTGGATGGATTATTTCTTGCGATACGCCAGTATGTCCCAATTCCATGGTGGGTTGCGTAGGTGGCGGGCTACAAACTCCCACTCTTTGGGGTCGGGTGGGTCAAATTGTCCGCAGGGTTGCATCTGCAGGCGGTCGAGACCGGGCGATAGTTCGACTAACATCACGTCGCCGGACTTTGCCTCAGCGTAGGTTTGGGCCTCGTATTGTTCGCGCACCTTGCGCAACATCGGCAGGGGGAATGTGAAGAAACGCGCGCTGTCAGGCCTGACTGCTATTGCACTCTCCCACAGTGTGAGCGGAATGTAAATTCTGGGAGCCGCGCTGTAATTGGATAGGATCTTTTTTTGTTCGGCCACCATCACCGGACAGCCCGCCCTGACGTAGCGCGCCCCGGCAAGAGCTAAAATTATCATGCCGCTAAACGCCAGGAATCCGAGAATGGGCACACGCCAGCGGTCTCCCCCCGCCTGTGGCAGCTCCGGCTTTGCGGCAAACGCCCCGAGTATCAGATAGGCGGCAGGCAGGCCGATGGCGAAGTGCCAGTAGTTGTCGATTCTGAAAATGAAACCCAGTACGGGAAGTGCGCCAATGATTGCCGCGGAGTAGACCAGGCATGGACGCGGCAATGGGCCGCCTGATTTGCCATAGGACAGCAAGAACCGGAATGCGACCGCCAGTGACAGGATGATGGCAGGTACCCACAGGACGTAGCCGCTCCATAACAGATGGCGGGGAAGGAACATTTGGAAAAAGGTAAACCGGGTTGCTGTCTCATAGATCAATGCTTGGACCAAGCGGTTGACCCGCATCTGCTCGCCCGCGACGGGGAATAATTGAAACCATGATAGAAACACCAGAATCCCTAAAACATAGGCCACGAGCGGCACGTATGAATCGAATCTCTTGCCACCGGAATTCCATCTGCGGAAGATCATCCAATGCAGGACGACAAGCCCGCCTGCAATCGTAAGCCCGTGCGGGTGCAATCCGGGAAGTAGGAAAAATGCCAACGCGAGAAATGCCAGCGCCCGCTGACGGTGTTTCCCGGCAGCCAGTAATTCGACAGCGAAGAGAACCCCCATTAGGAGCAGTGCCGTCAACGGTTCGGGCCGGGTGCTTTCAGAGGTGTAGGAAAGGATTTCATCCATCATGTAGGCGATTGCGCATAACAGTCCTGCCCATGGACGGTGCATGATGCGGGAAAGCCCGGCAAAGAGCGTGATGCCACCCAGGCTGACAAACGCAAGCGACAACAGTTTATCCAGAGACGGGCTGTAGGGAATCACAGCATACAAGCCGGATTTCAGAATCATGTAAAACGGCCACTGGTAGCCCCAGTGATCGGAGTAGGGTAGGAAATCCCCGATTAGTGGTATGCTGAAATTCAAGAACGAATGCTGCAGTGCGAATGGCGCAGAATATTGGTAGGCGTCGTTGACAATGGAGAAACAGGCAGAACGCCAGCCCATGATGAGCCAGAACGCACAGAAAAACAGGACGAACAGGATGAGCGGCGCATGGCGCTTCACGGTGGGTGTGGCTAGTGTCATCTTGGAATCGGGTAGATTGGAATCAGGCAGGTTGTAGGATTTGAGCGTAAAGAGTGGAATAATGGGCGAGCATTGCAGACCGGGTCATTCCCCTATCAGTGATTGCCGATCTCGCCTTGCCACCCATGCGTTCACGCAGAATGCTATCGGAAAGCAGGCGGTCTAATTGGTTCGCCAGTTGATCCGAGTCGCCGTGACTGAATAAAAGCCCGCAGTCGGGGGGCGCGAGTAATTCCTGATGCGCAGGGATATCCGAGGCGATAATCGGGCATTCGTAACACATGGCCTCCTGCGCGGCCAGAGGCATGCCCTCCGCATCCGAGCAATGAACATAAACCGCGCAGGTTTGCATCAGAGCGGCCACATCCGCCTTCTCACCGAGAAACCGGATTTTGTCTTTAGCGGGTGAATCAGCGAGCATGCTTTGTATCTCGTCCATGCAGCCGTCCGCATTATCATTCCCCACCAGCAGAACCTCATAGTCCGGATATTGGTCCGCGATCTTCAAAAAGGCTTTGACCAGCAGGTCTTGGCGCTTGGTGCGGGAAATGTATCCGATATTCAGGATGGTCTTTTGTCTGGGCACCTTAGGCCCCGGCTCGGCATCGATTCTTGAATGATAAATTTGCAAGCAGTTGGAAGCACAGGGGAACCAGAACCGTTGCAGCTTTTTTAAAACATCCTTGGAAACCGCTATCTCAAAATTAGTACTTCTGAGTTGATCGCATTTCCCCAACCATACAGACACAAACAGGGGCATCTTCAAAAGAAATGGAAGCTGGGGATGGCTGAATCCCATCATCAGTTGCAGTCCGCTATGTGAGGTCCATAGACAAGGAATTCCCAGTTTGCGCAGGTGTCTTGGCAGGGAAAGCCCCAGGAAACGATTGCCCCAGCCGTAAAAACCAGAATGAAGATGAACACAATCCATTTGCATCTCCTTGATTTGTCTGGCGATGTCCTTCGTGTATCCTAGGTATCCTGATCTGATGTGCCCCTTCGGTGGGTGCCACCCGATATGTCCTGTTAAGTAGGGATAAATCTCATGATGGGAGAGATTTTCCGAGCGATCATTCGATAACAGATAGACTTGATAATTCGTTGAGAAATTCTTGATTAAGGTCTGGACGATTATGCTGACTCCTCCTGGAATTGACAGTGCCGGATCTACTGCATAGAGTAATCTGGGCTTTGTGATCATTGGGAAAACAAAAATTGCAGTGGTAACTCCGCTTCTCCCGGATGCATATTCCCATTTAGGGTATCTGCGACTTTAGCTCATTATAAATCACAGCCCCACATACTGTCCTTGCGAGTTCCATTGCGTTTTTCACTGCGATGTCCGAGTTCATGTGTTCCCATGTTCCCCAGCGCCCAAATCCTGTGATGTGCTTGGATTTGGCCCACTCTAGAATGCGTGCAACTCGCTGCGGTTTGTCGATGGTATTGACCGGATAGGCATAGCGATTGGTATGTCGCCAGTTTACGCTTGCGGTTGAGCGTTGCGAGTTGGATTCGGTCCAATAGCCGCGGGAACCGGGGCAGAAATTTGCACGCAGCAGTTTACGGTGATGGGCCAAAGCCTCGTCCGGTTCGTAAATCCAGTGAGCCGGACTGTCCAAGGTCTCCGGCATATAATCGATATCAACGCTCACATTGCGGAGCGCACCGACGTCATCGGCGATGGATCGCGGCAATTCTGTCCACTTCAGCCACTCCTCCCACGGAACGGAATTGAAAATATGCTCTGCCTGCCAGATGCCGTTGACAGTCAGGTTTGAAAAATCGATGGAATGAATACTGACATTTTTGATCAGTGAATCACCCAATGCGTCGCCCATGTGCTTCCAGACCTCGCCATAGCCATGATTCTTCGGGTATAGGAATACGCCGTGAGCTGGCAGGGCACCGAACGGTTTTCCTTCGAGGCAACTTTGCAGGGTTTCCCGGAATGATACATTGGGCAGTTTATAGAGCCAGTAAGTGCCGAGCAGATCCAAGTCCATGGACCAAATCTTGCGGTTGTATGGCAACATGTAGTCGTTGGCGATGCGATCACCGAATTTCCATTGGATCCATGCCGCGAAGGCTTCTGGGATAGGCTCCCCGCGGATGCATCCAGCCTGTGCAATGGCCTCTAAATAATCGACTTGGGAGGGCACATCGAACTGCCAGAGGTTGGCCTCCAGAGGATGGTCCACCATCTGGTCGCGAAGATGGATTTTTGAAACGCGCTGATGGCGGTTCCACTCCCGTTCCGGTAGAAAGCGAAACACAAAATCCAGAACATCCTGGTGTTTCACGTCGAGGAAATGACCTCCACCGATGTCGAGTGGGTGCCCATCCACGATCTCGGACCGGCATAGGCCTCCTGCTTCCTGTTCCTTTTCCAGTACCAGGATTTCGGCAAGAGGCACTCCCTGATCATGCAGGGAGTGTGCGAGGGTCAGGCCGCTTGGCCCTCCCCCGAGGATCAGGTATTTAACGTGTAGCATGACTTATGATGGTAAAAGTGCAGTAATCTCTGAGATTTTTTTCAATCCAATGGTCTTGGTGGTTTGAACAAGCGGTCTTAAAAGAGAATATAGATTATGCTAGGTATTCCCACGGTAAGGCTCCAGTGTGTCACGGAAAATATTGCCCTGCGTCCAGCATAAGCTGCGCGCTTGCGCTCGAAAACCAATGTCGCGTTTGAGAGGTGTGTCTTTAGCCGCAGATCCCGGGGGAGGGCATATGCATGTTCCGTAGTAGCAGTTCGAATATTTCCCGATTTAAGGAAATTGGAATTGGCTCCCATTCCGGTTTTGGACGCGCTGATGATCAATGGGTGGGCGAAGGGGACGCCGAGTTGCGGGATGGCGAGCCTGCCCCGATGGAGCATAATAGGCACAAGGCCAAGGCTAGCACGGGTGCCACGACTGCGGCTGTCACCACCGGATTAAGTGGGAGCGCTCTCTCTGGCAGCAATTTCAGGACCAAGGAGTGGAGGATGTATATTTCCAGACTGCGTTTGCCGATGGCGGAAAACACTCGGAGAGGTGGGGTTTTATACACTGCAGACAAGCCGTGCAAGACTGCGATTGAGACGATGATGCCGCAAACCAAGCGCATGAGGATGTGTGGCAGATTTGCCTGGTTTATAAACATCTGGGATACGTAGATATAGTCATCCTCGCTCCACAGCAAATACAACCCCACGCTTATCACGGCAGCGGCGATTCCAACACTTTTCTTCAATACAAAAGAAGGAATCCCGACGCGAGCCAAGACGTATCCGATGCAAAAGAACGGGAGTGTAAATCTAAATAGATAGTCTTTTCCTAGAGGTGGCAAAAAGAGATAAATCACGAATACGATGGTCATGAACAAGGCAGTGTCGAGGCGGACTGTCTTGAGGGTGGCGATGATCAACGTGAAAAGGAAAATTGCCCACAAAAACCAGAATGTAGAGGCGGTTTTGAAAACGAAAAGGGGGAAGTGAACCAGTGTTTCGCGAATATTTGCTCCGTGATACAGAATGGCTGTTATGGAGATGATGCCGCAAAAAATTGCAGAGCCAACAAAGGCTGGCACAATCAACTGTTTGAACCGGCGCATGACCATGGGGAACCATGCGTGTTTTTGAATGCTGCCGAAGGTTAAATAGCCACTAATTGCCATAAACAAAGGCATGTGAAATGTATAAATCGCCTTAAAAATGGGGTTCTGTAAATAACCCATGTCGTCGCCATATGCGATAAACTGGATCATATGACCCCAGACAACTAGGAACATCAGCACACCCTTGCTGATATCCAGGTATTCATTGCGCGGTAGGCGCCCGGTAGAGGTTATTGGTGGCAGAGTCATTTAGCCTAAAATTGAAATGAATTTATTCAGAAGGAAAATGAGAGGAAAGAGAAATCAGTGGTATGGACATGGGAATGATACCTAGAGATTTTCATCTTGTTTACCTATCTTGCGGCTCAGGTGAAGACTTGTCCCAAGTTGAACGGACATATTGTAGAAGTCGCTTGCCCCGTACTTCCCAAGTGAAATGGGCCTGACAACGTTCGATCGCAGCCAGACCCTTTTGCTGTCTTTCCTCCGGATAGTCCCGGAAATGGCAGATGGCCTCCGCTATATCTTGCACAATCTGCCCGGTGTACCCAGGGGCGATTTTGACGCCACACGTGGAATCTACTAGACCTGCCGGTCCACCTAGGTCGAGGCAGATGACCGGGAGACCCGCCGCCATCGCTTCCAGTACCGCTGTTCCACCGGAGTCGTGCAAGCTCGGGAATAGGAACACATCACTTCCGGCATACAAGTTCCATACATCCTCCCAGTTCGGAAGAAAGGGGATGAATTCTATCTGCCCGGCTATTCCAAGTTCAGAAGTTAGTTGCCGGCATCTTGCGAGATTGCCACCACTTCCCAGAATGGTAAGAGTCACATTAGGGTCGTTTACTCTGGCAAGAGCGCGGATAGCAAATTCCTCACCTTTCCAACTGCAAAGGCGTGAGGCGAAAAATAATTTCAGAGTGCCACTGTCGCTGTGATTGCGGTGGATACGACCCAGGCGCAATGCCATCTCCTCTGAAACGCCAGCGTTGGTCATCAACTCGATTTTCTCAGCCCCCAAGTTCCGGATGTGACTCGCGGATTCCTCTGTGCAGGCGAGCACCAGATCAATCTGGCGATACATTTTGCGCAGTGTTGTGGAGTAGCGCAGTAGCCGGACATGGACCCGGCGTAGGCATTCGGCGATTTGGAGTTTCCAATCCAGTCCGCTTACCACCTTCTGTTGGACGCACTCAAATCCTCCTACCGGGCCGAAGACCACCGGCACGCCAAGACCGACTAGGCCGGATGAAACCTTGCCGGTTCCCCAGTTTACATGCTGCAAGACCACCGGAGCATGCTCGGCGATCAGGCGTAAGACTAATGGTCGGATCGACTTCTGCCAGAAATAATAATAGATGCGATGTTTGATGCCCCCCAAAGGGGTTTTTAGGATCCATGCGAATAAGGGATCGTTGAAAAACTCAACCTGAATCCCTTTGCTGCGCACTCCGTCCATATCCTCATCACTGAATTTTCTCCTATAACTTTCTGCGCAGATCGCGATGACCTTATATTCTTCCGCTAGAGTGTGGGCGGCTGACCAGCCGACGCCTGCCTCTGAACCCTCACGAGGCGCAAAGCAGTATGCACTGATGATGATAGTGGGCTTCGATATCATGATTTTTTGAATTTACTATCGGTTTAACAATACCCGGATCCAGGGTGTGATGGTTGCCCATGGCCATTTTATGCCGCTGTTTCTTCGGTTGTATTCCATCCACTCGAAAAAAGGATGATATTTAGGACTCGCTAGAATTTTCCAGCGTTGAGAGCGACTTAGAGAGCGATCCCGCCAGGTTCCGGTGGGAGTGTTATCGGCGCAGGTTCCCAGATAGTTCGGGCTTTGAATTACCTGGATGCCATGTTTGGTGGCTTGGAATCCGTAGTCAAAATCCCCCATGGCGTGGGTGTATCGATCATGAAGCACCCCGCGCTTTGCATAAACGGCGCGGGAAATGAGCACGCAGTTGCCGTTGAACGTATCGCAAAGCTCGGGTTTGCCTGTGGTGTGAACCAATCCGGTTTTGCGCAGCCTTCCGCCGTAGGTGCCAATGCCCGTTTCAGGATGACAGATGGCAGCCACGGCAATGATTTCTTGGTCCGGACTCTTGGTTATGGACAGTAGCTCAGCCAAGGCTTCTGGATAGAGATGGGTATCGTCATTCAGGAGCAGATAAAAATCCGGATCACTGGCGGCGGCTGTTCGCCATGCCAGTCGCATCCCACCGCACCAGTAGAGCGAGCCATCGCCTTGGAGAATGTGGACCTTTGGGAATTCACTGGCGACTGCCTCAGCCGTGCCATCTGTGGAGCCATCATCCACCAGGTAATAATGCATGGTCGCACCACAAGGATTTTGCATGGCCAGCAGGCGCAGGCATTCCAGTGTCTGCTCCCGGCGGTTGAAGCAGGTGAGGAGAACGGAAACGGTCATCGAATAAACGGGGTAATCACTAAAGTTATTGGATATATGGCAAGTAATGGATTTTTTTTGCAGAACGTGCAGGAAACGCTTAGAAGTAGGCGGCAGCTTCGAATTTGCCACAGGCGATAATTGCCTGACGGCTATTGGCTGCCACAAAGCGTTGTTTGATGTGGTAGCCTGTCTGGGTCGCGAGGTGCGCTAGGTGTTTGGCAAGTGCTGCTTCGCCGCCGCGTTCAGCGTCATCAATGATGATCATGAATCCCGCTGGATCAAGGTGCTCAAAAGCCGGGAGACAGGAAAATCGTGCGTGTGAGTGATTAGCCTCCCACGCTGGAGGACCGTCGATTAGCAGCAGGTCAATTTTTTCAGGAAAATCCAAAGTGCGCAGGTCATAGCCTAAGTACAATTTCCCGTGACTTGTTTGTTCGGTAAGCGGAACGGCACACACCCGATGGTTTACTTTGGAGGATATTCTTTGCGCCCATTCGGGATTGTGTTCCACTGTGAGAATAGAGCCAGTGAAAATCCCGGCGTCTTTCATCCGTGACAGTAGAATACTGGACTGGCCGGCGCCAAACTCAACGACGGATTGTGGTGTCAGTTCCTTCACAGCTCGCAATATTACATAGAGCAAGCTGTGATTCGCCGCGCCAGGCACCGGGTAAAAATCATTGGGCAGGCCTAGCGTATTCAAATCCCTGGTGAGAAACCCCTGATAGACCGATTCAAGCGCCGGTATTCGATAATAGAATTTCCGGAGGTGATTGATCACGGTTGTAATTTTCATGGGGAATTGGGATTTATGTCTGGTCGTATCAGCGGCTTTTCTGACAGCAACCAAGGTCAAGATGTCGGCCGAATTCTTCATCGAAGCGATATGGCCGAAAACGACCAACCCCCTTTTCCGGGAAAAAGGTCATCTCTCCGAAGTAAACCCCGCGCGGAGTTGAATAGAGGTCCACCCGGACAAACGGGAAACTGGCCGATAAAAGTTTAGCCACATTCAGCATTTTTCCCAAATTTGGCGGAGCTGCAAGTTCGGGATCACCAACCGGATATTCAAATTCAGTCGGTAGGAGATTCCATTGCGTATCATAGAGGTTTCTCCGATGCCCGCTGAAGCGATTCAGGTCCACTTGGATTAATCGCGGCTCACCATGAAAACAAAAAATCTTATAGTCCGGGGGCGGCTGTCCACTACCGTCATCAATCATTTCCTCACAAACAACCCTTGGTGGTACATCTCGATAAGCCCACTCTCGACCGACTCGGAAAAAGTTTGAGCTGAGCCAATGTGCGATTCGTTTCTTTGCTTGTTCCCAATCATAATGGTTCCGGTCAAAGCAAAGCAGGGTCCACCCCGACCCGTGAGTCGCCTTGATGACAAACCGTGCAGGCAGTTGATCAAACGGGATATCATCCGCATGTTCATAAACGCCGACTAATGGGATCAGATATTCTTCTCCAATCCTTTCGTGCACAAAGTCTCTGACAGCATATTTGTCAACCAGATTGGTTAGGCGGGGGTCGTGATGACGGAGTTTCAGCCACTGGATCTTCTCGTTGAATGTCTGTGGTAGGTCGAGATTTAACCAGCGCCTTTGCTTATACAGATACTGAATCTTTGTGAAGATTTCATCATCGATCCACGGGAGTAATCCGAGGGCTATGCGGTTCGCCAAGGACATGATAAAAATTTATTTTCCCATCTGGGATTCTCCCAGTCGCTCACACAGCCAAGTGGCGAGCTTTTCTCCATTGGCCTCCACACCGAATTGCACAGCGGACGCGCGTGCAGCCAAGGACATGGCTGGCATTTGGTCGCGATGGTCCAGCATCCATCTCATGGCTTTGGAGATTGATGGAGGGTCATCCGCATCGATAAGAAAACCGTTGCGACCCTCGTCGAGGAGCACCTGGGACGCGCCTGCTCCACGGCCGATGAGCAGTGGCAGGCCGCAGGCTGCAGCCTCATGGGCGACTACAGCATAGGTGTCCTGCCGCGACGGCAGGATGAATGCATCCGCACTTTCGTACTCATTCCTAACGCTGGAAGAGGGCACGTGTCCTGCTGGGGAAATCCAAGCCTCGCCGTTGGAGGTTAAACGCTCCTCGAGGGGACCGCCGCCTACGATGCGCACTTCGAAATCCTGACGTTCCTGCCATAACGCGGAAGCCGCGTCGATGAGACTATCTACCCCCTTGCGTTCATCCAGTGAACCCACAAAGATGAAACGGAACACCTCAGAGGGCTTGCGGTTTATCGGCGGTGAGAAATCTTCGGTTGAAACGGCGTGGGGAATCAGGATCCGGGGTTGGTCCATGGGATTGGCCGCCAGATAGGCCTCCTGGGTCATGGAAATGCTCCCTTGATAGAGTCCCTTCAACCATTGGTAGTAATGGCGGTGAAACCGTGTGGTTGCGTATTCGGGTGGCCTGTCACCTACGTCTGTGCTGTAAATGGACTTGCGCCCTTTGAAGCGTGCCCAGGTACTCGCTGCAACCGCCAGCATATTGCGTTCATGGACCCAGACGAGGGCCGGATCTGTTTGGTGGAGCGCTTTGAGCAGGCGATTGTCAGGGATCAAGACTAGGCCTGATTTCAGGGGGGTGGCAAAATCCATCAAATTCAGATACTCATGCTCAAAACCATGCATCCAGTCATCTGGAATACCAAATGACCGGCCTTTAAGGTGGATGGTACCGGCAATGACATGTAAATGAATGTTGCGTGCTGCAAGGCATTTGGTGACTTCCCGATACAGACTCGCCATATAGGGGGCGACGTATTGGATGACGACGGCGATTGTTTGAGGTCGTAGAGAATTTGCGACTGGAGCCATAGATATGAACGAGTCGAATGGTTGAGTTTTTACCAATGCCTGAGATCACTCATTTCCTCAAAGGTTGGATTCCGTTTGGGTAGTTGTTATAGAAGTGGATCGAAGAAAAATCTGCTCAACTTTGCCGAAGCGTGGTGCTTTCAACGGGCATTTCAAGCTGCTGGCGATGCCAGGAAATGCTTTGTTTGATGATGCGTGCGGGATTTCCCGCTAGAATAACGCCTTGGGCGCCGTCAGCCTTGGTGACCACAGCGCCGGTGCCGACAATACTGTCCCGACCGATGACGCACCCCTTCAGTATCAGGGCATGAGCGGCAATCCAAACGTGGTCACCTATGATTACGTCGGCCGGTGGATTGATTCGACGGGAACTGCTAGCATCAATGACCGAGTGGGAGTCACCTGTGCGGACTTCTATCCCGTAGGCCAGCATGCAATCCTTCCCGAGTGTGATTGAATGACCGTTTTCCGTGACGGCCAGATGGGCCTCTTCCATGGTTGTTAGATCGCCGATTTCCAAGACCCCCTGATTTCCCTCCATCCAGAAAACCGCGGATCGCTCCACTTTTATATCGCTGCCGAGATGGATACGGTGGCCATTGCCTCGGATTCGAAAAATCACATTTCTTAAGACCGATCCACTGCCAATGACCACTTGATTGTCATGGCCTTGGACGTCGAACGTGCAGTGCTGCAGAAGCGAGTTTTTAGATATGATGCGATTGTTGCGGCCTTTGACCTTCCGGCGGGAAGAGTTCCACCAAATGTGATAGCGGACGCGCAGAACCAAGGCATACAGAGCCGGGCGGCTCGTTCGCCATCTTAGGACAGTCTGACGTAATTTGGCCTTCATGGGCGAGGGACTTGGCAGGATCCTGCCATCTCGGGTCGCAGCCACTTCCCTGAAAGGGGGCGGATTTGCGCCGGATTACCGAATGCGAGATGGCCGGCAGGGACATCTCGAGTGACTACTGCCCCGGCTGCGACTACAACGCAGTCCCCTAGAGTCACTCCTTTAAGGATGATGGCCCGCGTCCCGATAAAGCAGCCCCGTCCTACTCTAACTGGTATCGAGGTTTCCTTAAATGAATTATCCCACGTCCACCCGGCTTCCGGTAGGTGGAAGTCGGTGTCAGTGATGACGCAGTCCGCACCGAGCATCGTGCCTTCTCCAATGATTATTTCTGTGGCGGCGCAAAGGCAGACGCCGCTTGCTCCCACATTTTTCTCCAGGATAATGCGCGCACCGGGGCACATCGCGTACATGGACAAGCAGGCCCGGCCAATCACCGGGTTGGATGCTGGCTTGCTGTAGAGTTTGACACCTTCCTTGAGGGTGATGGAGGCACCCTCACAACACATAAAAAATGGTCGGCCAGCGAAGAACACACTGGGATGAGCATTCACCCGCCTCAGCTTTGCATAGGCTCGGTAATATGGCCGCCAACACCATGCCCGCGCGCTACGACTCCATCTGACAATTTTTTTCAGCAAGTGCATGAACAACAGATCGATGACTAGGAGCTGCGCCTGATGGCTTTGATGGATTCCAGTGGGGGAACCATTGCCCGGTAAATTTCAAGAAAGCCTGAGGCGGTGCGAGACGAGTGGAGGTAATTACGGTCTTCCTCCAAACGGGTATGCCCCATGTGCAGGGCTAAATCGAAATCGCCCAGCAGTGTATCCAAGGCATTCCTTAAAGGTCGCGCGTCTAACGGATCAATGATGAAGCCATTGCAGCCGTCAAGGATGTATCCCGCTTGACCGCCGTGCTTACTTGTAATGACTGGCAGGCCCACGACGCGCGCCTCCTTGACTGCGTTCGGGCTGGTGTCTGCGCGCGTTGGTAGCACCAAGCACCACGCCTGCGCCAAAAATTCCCGCATCTGTGTCCAGTTTATATTACCCAACAGTTTAAGATTCGGCAGATTCAAAGCTTCCAATTTCTCTGTCATAGGACCTGCACCCGCAAGCCAGCATTCCCATGCTGGTGCGCCCGGCATCTGCATGGCCTCCGCCAGCAAATCCACGCCCTTGCGGGAATCGATGGATCCACAGAAAAACGCAATGGGTTTCTTAGGGTCGGGATTCCACTTTACGTCGTAAAAAGATGGATGAACCCCATACTCAACCAAGCGAACATCGGCATTTGGGCAAAACTTAAGGATCTGCTCTTTGCCCCATTCTGATTCTGTCGTCACTACCTTGGCCGCTGACACCCAGGCTTTTTCGTAACCCGCCTGCAGCCGCCATCTCCACCCGGATGGCAAGGTTCCGCGCCGCTGGTATTCAGATAGAATTCCCTGCATGGAAAGGATAGATGGAATATGGCGCAACTTCAGAACCGACGGATAGGACCGCTCAGTGCCCCAGGCATGGACCAAATCGGGATCGAGCGCGCGAATTAGTCGCGCCAATCTTGTTCCGGAGATCCTGTGGCCAGTCAGGATGTCGAAGGTCATCTTGCTTGCCGGCACGCGGATGAACCATTGACCACTCTGCTGGATGCATTCCACTTCGTTGGCGGCGGGATCCAGCGTCAACCAGATGAACTCCAAGTCTACAGCATGAGCAAATGCATCGGCCAGTTGGGGTAACCAAGTGGCTGCATGACCAGCACCGCGTCCGTTAGATAGGCCGCCTAGCGCATTGCGTGGCATGTCCGCAAGAATCGCAATGCGAGGCCTGCCGGTCTGTTTAGGTGGGATGGTCAGGTTGCTTGGCATAATACAATGACCGGATGGTTCTAGGGTTGCGGCTCCTGAAACAACTCCTCAATGAGATTTTCAACGGCTGTCATGACTTTCTCTTTGGTAAAGTCCTGCATGACTGCGGCTTTCCCCAAATCACCCAACTGCTTCCGCTTTTCAGGTGAATTCTGGAGTGTCACCAGCGCCTCAGAAAGTCCGGCTTCGTTATTGGCGACTATGCCGCCGGGTAGCTCAGTCACACAACCCACATTGGTGGTCACAAAAGGCTGTCCAGCCGCCATGGCTTCGAGCAGCACAATCGGTTGCGTTTCGGCGTCCGCTGCTAGCAGAAATACATCGCACGCAGTGTAGGCGGCCAGCGTCGTCGGGCGATCCAGCTTTTCGAGAAAAACCACGGTGCCATTGGGATATGTTTTTTGCATTTGTTGATCCAGTTCTTTAATACTATCAGAGTAAGCATTGAACTCGCTGCCGATTAGGATGAGTGTGGCATCCTTTAAAGCGGCCTTTCTGAACACCCGTATCGCTCGCGCCTGATTCTTGCGCTGGCTATAGTTGGCAACATAGCAGACACTGAGGCCAGTCCCTGGGATAAATTTATGTCGAAAGGCTTCCTCTGATATCCGCTTGGGGTTCGCATCGGTCCCATTTGGAATCACTCTGACTCCATGATGGCCTGATAGTCTGGCAATGCGATGATCGAAAAAGCGTCTCCAGTCCTGTTTCTGACTTAAAAAGACCACACGGTCATAATGGCGCAGGACCCAAGGCAGACGGATGACCTTTCTGATGAAATTCCTTGACCAAACTCCGAGTCCAAAAGGTGGACGGGCACGCGGCAACCAAAGATGTGTGATGTAGCCATGGCTGATGAGAATGGTTTTGGCGTTGAGTTCATCAAACACTTGTTCCGCGTGAGTCGCCGACCAAATTTCACAACAGTGGCAAAAAATCACATCAGGATTCTCCTTACGAATGAAGTTCCGGATGTTCTCGCTATCTTCTTGCGATACGGCATCAAACAAGTGATGGACATCCGCGTCAAACTGTTGGATTCGAATTCTTGGATGGGGATTAAAATCATGACGTTCGAGCAAGCTTCCCGTTAAAACCACGACGTCATGTCCCCGCTCCGCCAGCCAAAAGGCCATTAAACCGGCTGCCTCAGCAATGCCGTCTTTATTTGGCTGAAATGTAAAGGTGGTGATGAGAATTTTGTGTTTCATGACTCGGTGCCTCAGGATTGGGTGTTACGTAGCTTCTGGATCATCCCATAAGCCCGCCATAGCAAGGGACCGGTGCAGACCGCGGCGCAGGCCAAGGCTGAGAGGAACCAATGGAAGTTGGAATGAAATCCGAAATGCGCTAGCCATGAAGCGACTCCAAACGACAGCCCGAGGAGAGGTAGCCAATAGACTGCGTCTTGCACCAAGACTTTCGGTCCGTTAACCCCAATTAGAGAACCGCCTTTGCAAAGATAATACCACATCGGGAACATGAGGTCGGTTATAACTAGACCCGCTGGAATGCCAGGAAGCCCCCACCAACTGGCAAAAAGGATCATTAGACAAACCGCAACAGCAACGCTGCTCAAATTCACCACAGTGTAGCCCTTCATACGAAGGGTCAGCGGGAAAATTGTGGTAAAACAACGATTGATGCCTTGAATCAGGACAAAAATCGCGAGGAGAAAATTGAGTGCTTGCCCGCCGAAAAATTCCGGCTTGGTCCACCAATAAATGAAGGGCTGATTGACGATGGAGATTCCGATCGCTCCGGCCGCAGCCAGCAGGATGGTGAAACGTGCTACCAAGCTGAACTCCCGTGTTACCCGTGGCAAATCGTGATTGCAGTATGCGATTTGCCACCGGGGCGAGAACGCGTCAAAGGGTTTCCAGATGGCCGAGGTGGCAATGGAAACTATACGGAATGTCACGGCAAATACCGCAGCAGTTTCCAATCCTAATAACTTAGTGGCGATCAACCCGTGACTGGCGAAGTACATTTGAGCTGCCAGTCCGATCACAAAAACCGAGCTGGAGAAACCGAATAAATGTCTCACATCATGTCTTTTAACGCCCTGCAGTGATATGCCAAAACGATGCTGTCCTCGTGCGACTGCTAATACCCCGCCGACGATGATGACGAACGACCCGATGGCGGTGGACCAACCATAAGCCATCACCCCGTAGCCATGCCAAAGCATGAAAGCGAACGCGCCAAGCCCGGCCCATGCTCCTGACATTTGAACAATATTACTCCAGAATACCCGGTTCTGGGCATGAAGAATGGCGAAGGTGATGGTGAAAACCAGGCCGGCGGACCTCACGCAGAGGAAGGTCAGCCACAATGTGGATGCCCTGTCGATCAGGTGGCTGGGGATATTGAACCAGTGCAATACAAACGGACGAACCGCCAGCCCTATAGCTAAGATTAACAGAGCTTGGCATAGCAGGGTAATGAGACTGAGCGTGAACCAACTGTCCATCCTGTTACGGTCACCGGATGCCAATGGTTCGCCAAAAAGCCTGGCGATGGAACTGGAGACACCCAGATCTAGCAGTAGCAAGTAGCCCACCGTTTGTAGGGTGAAGCTCCACAGTCCAAACTCTTCCTTGCCAAGATACTGGGTGGCGACCCGAATGGTTAGCAGCCCAATAGCAATGGAGCTGAATGTCGCGATATAGGATGAGACCGCAGTATGGACAGTGGACTTTAAATGCATGTGCGCTTTGTTGATTTTGATCTACCGGACTATTGGCAATAGGAGCCAGTAAGTGAGACTCCGGGAAATATCCCTAAATTTTGTGGGCGGCTTGTGCCATGTCTCTTTGGATTGTTTTGATTGGTACGCAAGGGTTTCCAGCGGCAAAGCAGTTTGGTGGAATATCTTTGGTAACAACGCTCCCGGCCCCGATGATAGAGTTTCTTCCTATTCGTACGCCCCCAAGGATGGTTACACCTGTTGTGACCCAAACCCCATCCTCGATCACCACCGGCTTTGCGGCAATTGTTTGAAAATCGTCTATTAGGTGCGATGATGTCACCACAATATTGCGAAACGAAAAACTCACCTCATGTCCAATCTCGATCGGCGCGTAATCCACAAACAAGGTGTCTCCAAGAAACGCTCGCTTTAAGCAATGGACCTTGCCGGCAAGGCATTTGAAACCAGGCAGGAATTCCACTTGGTCACTGAAGCCAAGATCCTTACGGATCGCCCTTTTGATGACCTGACAGGGGTAGATCTGATAAGCCTTGAACAGAAACTTGGTTCTTTTGGGCAGACATGGAAGAGGGTTGCTCAAGCCTGAATACAACATGACTGTTTTTTCCAGATCGTCTGTGGATTCCTTCAGGGGTTTCATGCTTGGAAGAATCGTTATTCCGTTAGTTCAATTTGAATTAAAAAAACCTGTGTTCAAGGATGTTTCTTACCGCTAAATCCTAATCCAGGACTCCGGTAGGACAGTTACGCTGGACATTTCCTTCATCCACATGGTTGGAGCGATCACAACCTTTTCATAAGTGGGGTTAAGCCAAGCGCCCCACCATGAGTAGCTGCTATTGGCGATGATGTGGTGGTGGCAAGAGGACATCAGGCGCATGTCATGAAGAGGATCCGTGGCAGATCCGGGCAGATCACAGAAGAGAAACTCAGGTCCATCGAATTGTTTCCGACACCATGGAATGTCATCGGAGAAGATACAAAAGCACAAGCTGTTCCACCTTTCGCGGAAATAGTTGATTGCTGCTTCGTGATAGCCCGGAGTGAGACATTGGGTGTTGGGAAGCGTTAGATAGTCCCCACGGCGTAGATGGATGGAGACGAAGGTACGGGAGTGTAGTCCATCCTCGAATATACGTGATTTATCCGGTATTTGAATCGCTTGGAGGTTAAGCTCCTGGCGAAGTTGGGGTTCTATTTCTGCGAAATACCGGGGGGATTGGAAATACCCGTCTAGAATTGTTGTTTCTGGCAATTGCGAAAATGAGGGATCATAGTCCGGCTGCAATTCCCGGTAATACGTGCCCTGATGGAGATGCTTTGGCCCTAGTTGAAATGCCTTTCTGAGTCCTCGTTTTGAGGCGCTCAACCGACGCTCATAAGCGGCTGCGATGGGCAGGCGCCGCAGATGCTCATATTGTGTGGCATGGGTGTTATCCATCCATGCGCCATCAAGGATCAACTGCGTCTGACGCTGGATGGCGAGTGACCTCCCGGCGGCATATTGAAAAAAATTATTCCCGGTGCGACCGCTGAGGATGACACGAATCATAGGCAGGGCGAAGGAGCAGTTTCTCCAAAGAGATTCAATATTTGTGCAGCGACACGGTCTGGGTGGAAGTCACTGGCCCAGGTTTTACTAATTGTGATGGGATCCCGTTCTCCTCGGTCCCATGCGGCGAGTTCATCCAGCAATGCCTGTGACAGGGACTCCCCGGTGGCGCGTTCCGCGAGGCGTCCTGAGCTTCTGCTGGTGTGCCATTCGATGGCCCCCAGAAATGGTGAGCGGCAACCCACCACACTGGCTCCTGAGCAGATCGCTTCAGCGGAGGCATTGTGGCAGCCCTCATAAGCCGCGCTGACTAACATGACTTTGGCCCTGCGGTAAGCCGCCGCGAGTGTGGCGTTGCTTACTGTACCCTCGAGTTTAACTTTAGCCTGCTGGAGAACAGGGAGAGTGCGATGCCATGTTTCCATCTCAGGTGAGGCTTGACCAAAAATAGAGTAGGTGATTTCTGGATTCTTCTGGAGAGCGAGCGAAATGGTATTGAGTAATAGGGGAGTGCGTTTCTGCAAGCTGTCCCATCGTCCAACGGCAATTACTTCATCTTGCTTGCGGTCGGTAGCGCTATAGCTGAAGTGGAAGTTGACCGGAATGGGGACAAATTGAATTTTGTTTGATGCCTCCTCGCCTTGCAATATTCTAACGAAGCGTTTGAAGCGGACAGCTGCGCTGGGGGTGGCGGCTAGGAAGAGGTCTCCCGCAACGATGGTGCGAGCGAACTGCACATCCCTTTGAATCAGGCGTAGCGTATGAGTGTAAGGCACTTTCCCCAGAGTGCGGCACAATTGTTTCCACCGCGGCTCATGCCAGTAGTGCGCGGCTTCGGACAGGAGGTGGGACTTCCAATCGGAGACAGGAGACATGATGCCCTGGGTATCGGTGACTTGGGCCACCCTGATGCCAGCCTTCTTTGCGGCACGCACCATATTGATATAGCAGGGCTGGCCCCAAGTGTAGAAAACGAGTCCGTCGAGGTGCAGCGCTGCCCACCATGCTGGATTTTCCAGTTCGGCTTGAGTGGCGCGCGTCATTTCAGGAAAATCATCCGCACGGGCCGGACCTAACGTGATAGAGCCCGTATCTACTCCTAAGGCGGATAATCCGCGCATGGTCAAGCCAGAGTCCCGGTCAAAGAAGGTTTGGGTGCCTTCAAAGTTGCAGGGAGTTCCGGTAAACCATTTCATAAATGTAAGGGACAAAAGTTTTCGGAGTGTGTTTTAAGCGGGTCCTAGTGTCTCACAAGGCGGAAGACACTGGTAGTCTGCGGCTTGTTTCTCCCAGAGTATAGTTGCGCGACTCTTCCAGTGCTGCGGCATGTGCACTGGAAGTTTCGATGAAGCGGATGTTGTCCAGAACTTTCAACATGCCTGCAGTAGCCAAGACCATGGGGAATTCTCCGCGATAGGCACCGAATACGAGCATTTTGTAGAACGGGTGGATCAGGAAGGGTATGCAAATGTAGAGCACATACATCCATTCAGGTCGATTCCGGTAATATTGGATCATTCTACAGGCGGTACGGAAAAAGACGCCCATGCCAAACAATGCGAAGACCAACCCGACGAAGCCCGTACAGCGGATGGTTTCCACGTGGAAGCCGTGGAAAGCCCCCCGAATCATCATCACTTCCTGGATGCTTAAACCCGCTGATCTACGCATATCGCCTTGTGTGGAATCGTCGGCAGCCCGTTGTTCCGCTGCGCTGTAACTAAAGCCATCCCCCAGAATTTTGTCATGGATATAGCGGTCCGAGCTGAGTGCTGCCCGCCACATCTCATAACGCCATTCGGCCGTCTCATCGCCATTTTCTTTGGCTTCAGCGCTTACCTCAATTGGCAAAGCCGCAAGGATTCGCTGCGCTCCAAAGGGCAGTTGTTGCATGCTTCCAGAGACAACCAGCAGGCTGAGCAGGAGAACGCCTCCGGCAGAGCCAACTATAAGATCGAAGGGGCGACCGCGTACCAATGTGCTAGCTACGAACAGGAATGCGAACATCATCATTCCAGAGCGGAAGCCGCTGATCATGGTGAAGACAATCGCCAGCATGAAAAGAGAAAAGCGCCAAAATTTAAGGGGATTAAACAGGCTCATGGGCACATACATGGTTAGAAGTGCAAATCCGAGTGCTTTTCCAATCTCGACACCACCGCCGAACCGGGTGGTTGCTATCCCATCTATGGCGGCTCCGGTTTCGGTTGCGCCAGTGGTGAAAGCGGCACCACTCCAAATCGGCAAAATTACCATGGCCAGTTTGGGGGAATAATCAGTTAGGGCATATAAAACCGCCGCCATAAAGCTCAGTATGATCATGAGGATGACCACACGTTTGACCATGATGAGGTCCGTTCTGATGATAGATAGTACCCCGTAGGCGATGAATGCTAGCAGGAAAATCAGATTTTGTTTCCCTCCCACGGTGTCACCCCCGAAAACGGAGAATCCCGCCGGGTGGAGAACCCATGCCTGACCGACCACCACGACTTGGAGTAGGATGGCAAAGTCCAACCAGGTGAAACGGTAGATGAAATCCTTGGTGCGCATGACAAAGCGGAGCAACAGCATGATGCACGCGATGATGGTGGTGATCCACCATGGCGATGGGCACCCGGGAATCGCGTTGATGCCTCCCTCAACCCCGATCGTGATTGCAACCAAAACCCAGATGTTTTTACCGAGGGCGAAAATCGAGGCGAGTCCGATAATGCTAACTATCCAAATGATGGCTTCAGACTGGGCGGTGGCCGCCGCGATGCCCAAGTAAATTGAAAACATCGCCGCGAGGGCGAAAATGATAATGACTTTGATTTTTGAGGAATCCATGGAGAGTGAAATCTGAAAATCTGAAATATTAAAATGCTGCCAGGAAGAGAAGAAGACGAAGCTAGCGTGCTTTCGATGATAGCTCAGTTACTGGAACGAGCAAGAGGCGTTAAAGGGTGGAAAATCGGCAGCTCATGGGGGCACGCCGGGCAAGGCTAGTAAGCCTTAGTGAGAGCCTCAGCCAGAGGAAAGGGAAAATGGGCGTGAATAGCGGGTGGGTATCAGTTGGCTTACAGCCATTTGGTTTTTAGGCGTTCGACCTTACGGGGAAAGGGACACCACAGAGCTCATCATTCTGAAATCTTTGATTGAGGTAGAGCCACTGAAGCGCCTCCCGCATGGAGCTTGGCAGGATGACGTCTGCGCACTAGGTTTGATCCCAATGCGATACCCGGTTTTTCAATGAACTTGTAACTGATGCTGGCGAATAGCACAGAAAGCCCTGCAGAGAGGCAGAAAGCAGGAATTCCAGTTGTGGTGGTAAGTGCCGAGGGGAATGCCAATTTGGTGATATTGATGCCCAATTGATGGAAAAGGTAAGCGCTGAAGCTAATGAGTCCAATTTTAGTCATGAAACGGTTTGCTACCCAAGAATTGGGTTTTGCGGATAGCCAGATCAAGCTGCCTGACCAGCAGGCTGCAACTGCAATGTGAGCGATTCGTGTAGGAAGATACGCGGCCAAAAGGGAGGCTAAAACCAGAAATCCGAGTGGGTAAAAATAACGACCATGCGTAATTTTACGCAACCATGGTTCTTCTTTAGATGGCCCGTGGATAGCAAAATAGGTTGTGACACCAATCAAAAAAACCGGCAATTGAGCGGGTAGCCAATAGATGGTGTATGGTTCGACTTCACTGAAGCGCCCATCAGGATATAGTCTATTTAACAACACAGGCAGAACCCAGGAGGATATGACACAAATCGGAGTGGCACATGCCAATGCTATAAGCGCTTGTTTGATGTTTCTTATGCGCAGAAAAACAAAGGGCAGGATCACGTAGAATGACGTTTCAACAGCAATGGACCACCCATGAGGGATGCAAGAATGAATCTGGGTTGGCAGGAACCCATTCACGAATGTAATGGAGGTGATGAGAGTGGTCATACCCAAGGCATGACCACTGTATATATAAATGATGCTCCATAGTGCGATGGCCAAATAGAACGCAGGAACAATGCGGAAAATTCGACGAATCGCATAATCGATCCAACGAATGTTGCTCCCTTGCCTATGGAGTGACAACATCAAACAATATGCACTCAATACATAAAACAGTGTGACACCATAGCCCACGAGATTCAGGAACTTCGGTATCCCTATTGCGAAGTCTTCGTCGTGGAGGAAGTGAACAAAAAATACTCCTGTGATGGCATAGCCGCGTAAGGCGTCCAAATAATTCAAATGACCAGCGGATAGGCCCGGTGCCCCATGCTTGCTGCTAGGTGTTCCCATGAAAGTTGTAAACGAAGAGGTAGTAGACGGTAGCACCCAAGCCAAGGATGGCAAAAACGAGTCCAGAGCGGTCGGAAGATTTCAACTAAGACGTTGCTTTGTCGTTAATTGGCGCTCTAGGCTCTTTGTCTGTGAAGCTATCTTGCTTTGCTGAATGCAAGATTGCCGATCGACCGTTTTTTAATCCGCCGTTCAAACAGGACATCACCCTGAAACGGATTCAAAAACTCTTTGACCGGGGAAAATCCCACGGACTCCATGGCTTTGCAGGCCGCGGGATACAGGGGAGCACCTTCATATAATGGATGCAGGCTCACTTCCATATAGATCCTATCCACGTGACCGAGGGCCTCTTTGCTTGCCATCAAGCAATTGATTTCCATGCCTTGCATGTCCAACCACATGAGGTCGATATGATCGACTTCACGCTCGCGCATGAAATCAGCCAGGGTAACAGCTTGCACTGTGACCTGATTTGAGAAATCCATGTTGAAAAGATCCTTCGCAATCTCCAACGGTTTAAGGAGGGATGAGGCATCGGTGGCATTGGCATTATCACTGCGCGACGACACATGAAATGCAGCAGTTCCGGTTTGTTCAGCGAGGGCCAGTTGAAATCGCTGCACGTTGGCAAATGCCTCGGTTTCCTGCGTCAAAACAGCGAATGTCGTGGGTTCTGGTTCGAAAGCGAAAATTTGCGCCTCTGGCCAAAGTTTGGCGAATTTCACCGTGTCCATTCCGCGGGACGCTCCCGCTTCAAAGATTACTGGATTTGCAGGCAGCAGTGGGAGGAAATCCTCAACTTCCAAGTGTTTGTTCTCCTTACCCAAAAGCACGCAAGCCAGTTTGCGGGCGAGTTGTTTGGGATACCGGCAGTAAAACCGGATAGTGGTAAGAAGCATCACGATGCTGGGATCAAAGGACAGAGTTTCGGGAGAGAGTTAGAGTTTCCAATGACGACCGCCGAAACGGACCGGTTTGGGCGCGTGGGGAAGCTTGGCCAAGTTCGAGATGAGACATAGGTATTCAGCGATTGGCAATATGGGAGACCGCTGGGGAGGCAGAGAGGCGCCGCGAGCGAACTGCAGGAACATAGCCTTTTCCAGTTCAGAGAGTCTGGCCATAGAGGTGAGTGAGTTGAGGCAGTTTGTCACCGAGATCGAAAAGCGCAAGATAGTCACCTACTAATTCCCAATCTATGGGAATTGAATAATTGCCAGCGTGACTGACTATCTGGAGGATGTCCGCCCAATCGCGTTCCTGGCGTGCAGGGTCATTGACAAGTGCTTGAATTTTTAGGCCGATGAGATCCTCCAGATGAACGACTGGGACGGCAATGCCGCCAGGCCATGGCAGCCGAGCGGCGCGCTCTAACATTCCAAGAGTGGGTCCGCGGAATGCGTGAAGAAGGTCTATACGTCCGAGGGCATTATCATTGCCAAGATAGTGGGACACATTTTCAGAATGAAACTCACGTTGGTAGCCATGACTCCGGAGGATCTTATCGGCGGTGGTGAGGTCATCGAGTAAAAGAATAAAATCGAGGTCCAAGGTAGTCCGTTGGAGGCCGTGCATTGCCATGGCCATACCGCCAATGAGCGCGTAGTGTACTCCGTGTTTGTCGAGGTCGCCTACGACGTGAGATAGTACATCCGAGAAGTTCAAAGAGCTTTTAGGATTAGAGCTTACGGATCACAGTCGCCGGGTTTCCTGCGGCTAGAACTCCCGGAGGAATATCGCGGAGCACCACGGAAGATGCTCCGATCACGCTGCCATCGCCGATAGTCACGCCTTTGAGGATGGTGCAATTGGTGCCGACGAAAACATGGTTTCCGATATGGATAGGGGCAATTTTGATGGGCTGGGCGCTACCCAGCGGGACTTCGTGCATGTCGGAATCGCAAATCAGACTTCCGGCGCCGATAAGTGAGCCTTCACCAATGCTAATTTCCTGATAGGCGACGATACGGGCCGAAGACACGCCGGCGTTACGATGCAAATGAATGATAGCTCCTGGACCTGCAAAGAGCACGGTGAGTCGTCCATCGTTGAGGGGATTGGACCAAGGGGCTGTGTTGAGGGTGCTGCCATGCTCAAGAATGATGCGTGCGCCGGACTTACGTGCAATGCGTGGTAGCCCGTGGATGAGTGCTGACTGGGCCACCTCCGCGCCGTGTATCTTGCACCAGTATCGCCCGATGCTCCGAATCAGCAGCAGGACGAGAGGTTTCATGGCATCAATGATGGTGTGCAGATAAAGAAGGGGAGGCATCGGCAAGCTGCCGCCCTTGGTTCACCCTGAGGGAAACCGATGGCTGGAACAGGGCAGGTGCTGGCAACTATGACCAGTTGCACGAATGGAGAATGCGTCATCAGGGGCCTTGTTCAAGAAAAAATGAACAAATAGGATTGTGCATTGCGGAGCAATGATTTGCGGGGCATTCTGCCGCCGCGAATGATGACACTGAAAAAGATACTGAGCGACAGGCGGCTTCACCGTTTGGCGGGTGCGATGTTGGTCCTGGGGACTGGGGCCGCACTATTGGCGTGGAGGATGGGTGTGAACGGAACGATGCTGAAAGCGGGATGGAAACAGACGGAGGAATTTCTGATGCACCGCCCCATGTTGTTGTTTGCGGCATTAGTTACACTGCCAGGTCTGCCGATACCGACCAGCGCACTGCTGTTCCTAGCCGGTACAGTTTGGCACGATAATCCGGTGGCGGCTTGTGCTATTTGCCTGCTGGCCATGGCTCTGAACATGACGTGGACCTACTGGTTGGCAGCACGTCCCGGAAGGGGGGTGGTGGAAAAACTGCTGGCGATGACCTCAATCCGGATTCCCGAGCTACCGCAGGGAAACGATCTGCGGCTCATACTCATCATGCGCCTGACACCAGGCCTGCCATTCTTCCTGCAAAACTACACGCTCGGGCTTTTCCGAGTCCCGTTCCGTTTGTTCCTGCCGGTGTCGATCGGTTGCAGCGGGTTGATCACCTGCGGTGTGGTCCTTAGTGGTGCTGGAGTGGCGAAAGGAAATCTAACGCCTGTCGTTACCGGGGTGGCACTCATCGGCCTTGGCTTGGTGGTGGTGCAATGGGTGAAAGCGAAAATCCTTAAGCGCTAAGATGTGGGATTGGATAGCGAGGCTCTATCTGAAATCCCAGCGTTTGGGTGTTTGATTGTCCTTCCCTCACATCTCACACGATCATCCCGGCGGCAACGGTTTCGTTAGTGCCGGGATCGATGAGCACGAATGACCCGGTGGTGCGGTTGCGGCGGTAAGCGTCGTGGATGAGAGGCGCGGCAGTGCGCATGGAAATACGACCGATGTCGTTCATGTTGAAGGTCTCTACTCCTTCGATCTTGTGGAGGGTATTGATGTCCACATGGTATTTCACCTGCTGAATGATGGCCTTGGTTTCCAGAGTGGTGTGGCGGACGATGAGTTTCGCGCGCGGGGCCATGGGCTTGGACGAAAACCAGCAGATCATGGCCTCAATGTCCTGGCTGACTAGGGGAGGGTTGTTGGATTTCACCAGAACATCACCGCGGGAAATATCAATTTCTTCGGTTAGTGTTAGGCATACGGACTGAGGAGCATAGGCTTCTTCTAGCTCATGTTCCTGAGTGTGAATGGCTTTGATACGGGTTTTGAACCCGGAAGGCAGCACGGAGACCTCGTCACCGGGTTTGAATACGCCACCGGCTACTCGCCCGGCATAGCCGCGGAAGTCATGCCAATCATCACTCATCGGGCGGATAACCCATTGCACCGGAAAGCGCGCATCCACGTGGTTTTCCTCTCCGCCGACATAGACGTGTTCAAGATGATAGAGAAGCGTGGAGCCCTGATACCATGGCATATTGGCAGACTCGTCGACCACATTGTCGCCGTTGAGAGCGGAGATCGGGATGTCGGTGATTCCGACGATGTTATCGAGGCGTGAAGCGAATTTACGGAAATCCTCGATGATCTGGTTGTAAATATCTTCAGAGTAACCAACCAAGTCCATCTTATTGACGGCTACGACGAGGTGCTGGATGCGTAGTAGGTCAGCAACGAAACTATGGCGCTTGGTTTGTTCGATGACGCCCTTACGGGCATCGATGAGGATGATGGCCAGGTTGGCAGTGGATGCGCCGGTCACCATGTTGCGGGTGTATTGGATGTGGCCCGGAGTGTCTGCGATGATGAACTTGCGTTTCGGTGTGGCGAAGTAGCGGTACGCGACGTCAATGGTTATGCCCTGTTCGCGTTCAGCCTTAAGCCCATCGGTCAACAGGGCGAGGTTGACGTTTTCATCACCACGGCGGCGCGAGGATTCCACCATTGCCTCGAGCTGGTCCTCGAAAATAGATTTGGAATCGTAGAGCAGGCGCCCAATGAGAGTAGATTTGCCGTCATCGACAGAGCCGGCGGTGGTGAAGCGCAATAAATCCATGTTAGGAAAAACTGAAAAGTTGGGATGTGGGAATGAAAGGGAAAGTGTTATTGTATCTCGGACAGCCAAACACCGATTGTGATTTCAGCATGTATTTAGAAATAACCCTCTTTTTTCCGATCCTCCATGGCGGTTTCTGAGCGTTTATCATCTGATCGGGTGCCGCGTTCAGTTTGGCGGGCAGCAGCTACTTCAGCTATGACTTCGGGGAGATTGGAGGCACTCGACTCTACTGCACCAGTGCATGTGGCATCCCCGATGGTGCGGAAGCGCACGATCCGTGTGGTGAGGGCTTCGTGTTCCTGTGGCTTAAGGAATTCTGTGACTGCCAGCAAAGAGCCGTTACGTTCAAAAACTTGCCGCTCATGAGCAAAGTAGAGTGAAGGAAGCGGGATGTTCTCGCGCTGGAGATACATCCAGATATCCATCTCAGTGAAGTTCGAGAGTGGGAAGACACGGAAATGTTCGCCGGGATTGCTGCGGCCGTTGAAGAGATTCCAGAGCTCCGGTCGCTGGTTTTTGGGATCCCATTGGCCGAAGTCATCGCGATGAGAGAAGAACCGTTCCTTGGCGCGGGCTTTTTCCTCATCACGGCGGCCGCCACCGAGGCAGGCGTCGTATTGGTTGCTCTCGATTGTGTCTAAGAGGGTGATAGTCTGTAGTTTATTGCGGGAGGCATTGGGTCCCTTTTCCTCCACCACGCGCCCGCGATCGATGGACTCCTGAACCGAGCCGACCACCAAGGTGGCTCGGATGAGATCCACGAATTCATCGCGGTAGCTCATGGTTTCCTCAAAATTATGGCCGGTATCGATATGAACAAGTGGGAAAGGCATACGGGCAGGCCAAAAAGCCTTGCGCGCCAGCCAAGCCATAACGATCGAGTCTTTTCCTCCAGAGAATAGGAGGGCGGGATTCCGGAATTGGGCGGCGGTTTCGCGCAGGACAAAGATTGCTTCAGCTTCCAGTTGGTCGAGATGGCTGAGGGTATAGGCGGGCATTGCTGGGATAATCGCTAAGGCGCTAAAGTCGTGCGTGGGAAGAGAATGGAACAGAGACCAGAGTGGGTCAAGAATAAATAAGTAAATTGGGTAATCTTATAATGATTCTTCTGGCGCAGAAATTTGATCTCGAATAGCTTCGAGGACTTCAAACGCAGCATCCCCAATGCTTGTTTTTTCCGTGTCAATAATTAGATCCGGACTGACGGGAGGTTCAAAGGAACCATCCTTGCCCGTGAAGTGCTGGATTTCTCCGCGAGCGGCTTTGGCGTAGAGCCCTTTTACATCGCGTTTCTCACAGGCTTCGTAGCTGGCCCGAACATATACCTCGAAGAGGTCAGAACCGAGAATTCCCCGGGCCAAGTCGCGCAGTTCACCGCGCGGGGTGATGGCGGAGACAAAAGTAATGATGCCTTGGGATACGCAGAATTTTGCGGTTTCCGCGATTCTGCGGATGTTTTCCAAGCGGTCTTGATCGCTGAATCCGAGATTTGAATTGAGCCCGGTGCGAAGGTTGTCCCCATCGAGGATGGTGGTGAAACGACCCTGCTGATAGAGGACACGCTCTGCCGCGTTGGCGATGGTGGATTTCCCGGAACCGGAAAGTCCACACAGCCAGACGACTACTCCGCGCTGACGAAGAAGCTTCTCCTTGTCTAACCGGTTAAGGAAGCGGTGGAATTCCGGGTGAATATGCATGGGTAAGAGTTATTCTAGAAGATATTGGTGAATGACTTGGGGGCGTTGTCCCAAGAATGGGGATCTCCTAGAACAAATAACGTGGAGGAAATAAAGCAAGGTGAATCAATGTCCCTTCCCTATTACGAACGTTTCAAAACCCAGGGCCTTTAGCTCGGCGGCGGGCAGCACGGCGCGTCCGTCGAAAACGAAAGCAGGTTTGAGCATTAATTGATAGATTCGCGCCAGATCAAGAGTTCTGAACTCGTCCCACTCGGTAAGAGCGACCAACGCGTGGGCCTGTTCAATGGCCGCATAGGGATCGTCGTGGATTTCAAGATATTCTGCGATGATTTTGGCTGAAACGCCTGTTTCAGCCAGATCTTGGCGGATGCTTTCTGGGCTGACTTCCGGGTCGTAGATGGCAAGGCGTGCGTGTTCCCGGAGGAGATCCCGGCAAATCTGGATGGCGGGGGATTCTCGGGTGTCATTGGTGTCTTTTTTGAAGGCGAAGCCCAAGATGGCTATGCGCTTGCCGTTGACCGTGTTGAACAGTGTGCGCACGATTTTTTCTACGAAGCGCGACTTCTGCCAATCGTTAAGGTGAACTACTTGGCGCCAGTATTCCGAAACATGGGGGAGGCCAAAGGACTCGCATAGATAGACCAGATTGAGTATGTCTTTCTGGAAGCAGGAGCCACCGAAGCCCACGGATGCCTTGAGAAACTTGGGCCCGATACGCGAGTCGGCGCCTACTGCATGGGCGACTTCATCAACATCGGCACCGGTGGCTTCGCAAAGGGCAGAGATTGAGTTGATGGATGAGATGCGCTGGGCGAGAAATGCGTTGGCGACAAGTTTGGATAGTTCAGAAGACCAGAGGTTCGTAGTGATGATGCGCTCGCGCGGTACCCACTGGGCGTAGATAGACACCAGTGACTCAACCGCTTCCTGTCCACCTGGGGTGGATTCGCCGCCAATGAGGATGCGGTCGGGATTCTGGAGGTCGGGAATGGCCGTGCCTTCCGCTAGAAACTCGGGGTTGGACAGAACTTCAAAGGTTGCTTCACTGGAGGAATTCGCTGCGATAATAGTTTTGATAGCGACGGCGGTCTTTACCGGAATGGTACTTTTTTCAACGATGATCTTGTGGCCCTTGGAAACCTCAGCAATAAGGCGTGCGGCGGACTCAATGTACCGTAGGTCCGCTGCGCGGCCTGCACCGATGCCGTAGGATTTTGTGGGAGTGCCCACAGACACGAAGATCATATCAGCAGCGGCAATTGCGCCGCGTATATCGGTGGTGAAGTGGAGATTCTGGCCGCGGACGGATGTAACAATCTCATGCAGGCCGGGTTCATAAACTGGCAGATCTTCGGAGTTCCACGCGTCTATACGTTTATTATTCATATCGGCCACGACAACTTGGATTCCGGGGCATTTGGCGGCGATCATTGCCATGGTAGGACCGCCGACATAACCAGCGCCGAGGCAGCATATAGATTTCACTTTCATAGGTGGTGTGAGCTGAGAGCTATAAATTATTAGTTGTTAATTTTGAGAGGATGTGGCTCCGCGCATGCGGTCGCGGAGAAGGTAATAAAGAAAGAGCGAGTTGTAGGTGAAATAGCGTTTGAAAAGCCGACGCGGTTCCATAGCGAGTCGGTAAGCCCACTCGAGACCGAAGCGCTGCAGGATGGACGGGGATTGTTTCACCTCTCCTGCATGAAATGCGAACGCCGCCCCAATGCCGAAATAGACACCGGGTGGGAGATGGTCTTTGTGCTGTGCGATCCAGTATTCTTGTTTTGGGCAACCCAAGCCGACCCATATCAGGTTTGAGCGTGAGGCGCGGATTTTTTCGCAAATGCGTTCGAATTCATCTTCTGGCCATTCTCCAAAGGGGGGAGAATGGGTGCCGACAATGGTGGTTCCGGGGAAACGGGAGGCGAAGACGGAGTTGAGCTTTTCGAGAGTTCCCTGCCTCCCTCCTAATAAAAAATGTCGAAAGTCACTGCGGTCCTGTGTGGCCATCAGCGTTTCCAACATCAGTGTGGGTCCGTAAACGCGGTCGTTGAGTTTTTCAGTGGGTGGGAGTTGCGTGTTGATTGCCCAGACCAGCGGCATGCCATCCGGGCAGACAAGATCAAAGTGTCGCATTGCCGCACCGAACTCGGGGTTGTGCCGTGCAAGCGTAGTGACGTGTGTGTTGGCCGCCTCCACAGCGTATGCCCGTCCGCCCTTGGACGCGTGATCGAGAACCCAAGCCACTGCTCCGGCATAGTTCGTGGCGGCAATCGGTAGGCCAATGACTGAAACGAGTTTCAAGCGATTAGGTGGGATGATTCTATTAGAATGGTTTTCAGACCCTGTAGAACGGCTCGATGGCTCGGAGTTCGGGGATGGATGCGATCGCGAGGTCGCGCAGGGCGGGGTCCGCGAAAAGATAGAGACCGTAACCTCCGTAGCCTCCCCCACAGTATTTGCGCGCGATAGCGCCTGGAATGTCAGGGAGCGTGTCCATGCCTTCGTCAAGTTGGGTGGCATGATAGAGCGTGATGGCTTCGGCGAGAAGTTGGATGTTAGTGTGAAGCACCCCTTCGCGGGCTACTCGTGCGCTCTGGGCGATGCGGTCAAAGTCACGGGGGTGGTCTACTACTCCCGGGGTGTCGTGTTGGGCGCCGGTCCAGTAAATAGCCATCTTTCCTGTTAGGAAATCGCCATTATGTTTGAAATCGAGCACAGGTTTCATTCCCGAGCGCCAGACGCAGAGTCCGGTTTCGCGGATGACGGCTGGATCCTGCCAGCCGACGCCGAGGTCTATTTCTGATTCGACGGCATCGCGCCCGTTGAGCAGGGCCCATGCGCCACTGCCTCCGAGGCCGGCTTGTTTTTCGAATGGCCACTCGCGCAGTGAGACGAGCGGGGAAATCGCGCAATTCACAACGAACTCACCTGGGCGTGAATACCGCGGAACGTCCAGCCAGCCACCAGCGAAATCGACGCGTAATGGAGCCTCGGTGGGAGCTTGAACCCAGCGGACAATTGAACTGGTGGATACCGGCGCAAAACGCGGCGGTGTTTTCGCCAGTACGGTATATTGTGCTCCGACCTTGTCACAGAGTTCGCGTTTCAATGGCCCGTATTTATCATCCTCAGTGACGACGAGGATGTCTGGCCGAATACGCAGGAAATCTTCCTCGAAATCCAACCCCTCCTTCTGGCCGTGGGTTACGCAGACCTCGTCGATCATCCGCATTCCCATAAGGAGCGCACGTTTATGGTCGTCCGGAATGGACGGTTTGCGGCGTTTGTGATGCCACAACACCTCAGCAGAGGCGAATGAAACAATCAGGTAATCTCCCAAGGCGCGTGCCTCTTCGAAAAACTGAAGGTGTCCAGCGTGGAGGATGTCATAACATCCGGAAACAAATACTTTTTTCATAGTGATGGTGGGATTCAACGGGTTCCGTAACGGGCGAGGAGTTGGTCTGCCTCGGCAAGAGCCATGGCTGTGACCTGGTCCATGTTATAATAGCGATAGGATGCGAGGCGGCCAATAAAGCTGGTGTTGGTCTCAGTGGCGGCGAGTGCCGCGTAACGCTGATAGGCAGCGCGGGCGTCAGGCGCGGGAATAGGGTAGTAAGGTTCGTCGCCGGGTGCCCAGTCTTTGGGAAATTCGCGAATGATCGTGCTGGCGCCGATGTTCTGTCCGGTGGCGTGTTTGATCTCGACGATGCGGGTGTAGGGGACGGCTGCCTCTGGATAGTTCACCTGCAGTGCGGGTTGCCAGAAGCCGGGTTTTCCGGAGACAGTTTGGTAAGGGGTGAGTTGTTCGTTGGTGAATGATTCATGTTCAAAGCGCAGCGAACGGTAGGGCAGGGGACCATAACAGCGGCCGAAGTATTCATCGATCGGGCCGGTGAAGACCAGGTGTTTGTATTTCCAGTGAGCCTTGGCTTCTTGGAAGTCCATGCCTAGCCGCAGTTCGATGCCGGGGGTGGATTCCAGCAGCTTTTCAAAGAGTGCGTTGTAGCCATCAGCGGGTAGTGCTTGGAAATTATCTACTAGGTAGCGATTGTCGCGGTTGGTGCGTAGAGGGATACGCCCGCAGACGGACGCGTCGAGTTCGCGGGGATGTCGCTGCCATTGTTTGAGCGTGTAGCCTTCGAAGAACAATTCGTAGAGTTCACGGCCGACTTGGGAAATGATGACTTCTTCTGAATTCCCCGGATGTTCCACCGGAACGCGTGTTTTTTCCAACCAGGCTGAGAACTCCTCCTCGGTGGATTCCCGACCGAGATATTCCTCAAAGGTGTTCAGATTAATAGGAAAACTCCAGTAACGGCCGTGGGTGTGGCTTTTAATAGTGTAGGACACTTCATGCCAAGTGGTGAAACGTGACAGATATTCCACCACCCGCGGCGAGTTGGTGCGGAAATAGTGCGGACCATAGGGGTGAATCAGCACTCCCGCAGCATCGATGCAGTCATGGGCATTACCCCCAATATGCTCCCGACGGTCTACCACTACGCATTTCCAACCGGCAGACGCCAGGCGTTCTGCCGTCACCAGACCGGAAAAACCGGCGCCGATGATCAGGAAGTCTGTGGACGGTCTGGTCATAATAGCTCTATATTCTCGTCCACGCTGCCGCCCTTGGTCGATCTTTCCGCACGGAAAAGAAACCTAGGTTTGAATAGTGGAGGATAGGTGAGAGTCGTCATAAATGCGGGAATTTCGCAGTGAGGACGACTCGCTGAGGCGGCTGTTTAAGAGGAAACAAAACTGGAAAAAAATGGTTTCATGTTAGGAAATGGCGGTGATTCAGGGGGTGGGTCGTCTGGGCAATAGGATGGAAAACAAATCCACGTCCACCGCCTGGGGTTGACCGAGGAAATCTAATAATATCTTAATGCGTTCTGCGGCAGGCGCGACTGAAACGATGGTGCCTCGCATGCCCTGAAGCGGACCGTGGGCGATTTCAACCTCGTCCCCGGCCTCAATCACTGGTGATACGGAAAGGGTTTCCATATCGTCGTCCGAGCGGTTGTGGATCTCGTGGCGGAGCGACTCCACAAAGGAATTGGGCACCGCGGGGATTTTTGAGCCAAAGCGCACCAAGCCACGTACTCCCTGACAAAATGTCACGGCACGTTCCATAGTTACCAAGTTGAATTTTGCCAGAAGGTAGCCGGGGAATAAAGGCTCTACCCACCAGATTTTGCCACGGCGGGTGGCCTTACGGTAGCGTAGGCGTGGGCAGAAAACCTCCACATCTTCCAGTTCCCTCATATGTCCGGCCGCTATGTGCTCTCGCTTGGTCTGCGACCGCACGCAGAACCATTCCGGGGAACTGGTATCGGGAGCTATCATTGGCCGAGGATTTTTTGTAGGAGAGGAAGGACTCTGCCGCCGCTGTGCATCCATTTATCGAGTCGTTGCACCCGCTCGCATAGGAACTCTCGCTGTTTCGGGTCTTCTGCTTTGTGGGCGGTAGCCGCCAGGTGACTGATCTTTGCTTTTCCGCTTTCGAGGTGAGGACGGACCTGCTCACGGATGAAGCCGCCAACGAGCCGCTTGAGTTCGACAGCTGGTTCGTAATAGGTGCGCCTCTCCGTGCCGCCGTAGCTTTCGGCCTCACGGACAGCCCCAAGGCTTTTTAGCAAGCGCAGTCCTTGGCTGGCCGAGCCCTTACTGATCTTGAGCATGCGCACCAGATCATCCAGCGAACGCGGCTCACGGGAAACGAAGAGTAGTCCGTAAATTTCACCAATGGAGCGCGGTAGCCCCAAAACCCGCACCCCATCCACGAAAACTGACACCACTTGGCGCTCCAAGGGGTCAAGTTCGTGCGGCAAGCCCTCAGGTGGATGCTCCATGGGACTGGAGTATACTCACAGATTTGGATTGTTCAATTCAAATTGAACAATCCAGGCGTGAAGTTTTGTGGCTAGTTGACTTGAACAACGATGATTGTGGTATCGTCGACGCCGGAGTTATCGACAGCCCGTTTGAGCAGTGCCTCGGCAGTCTCATGCGGGGAAGTTGAGGCCGACAGGGCGTTGGAGATATGGCGTTCCCATAGGCCATCGATAAGACCGTCCGAGCAGAGGAGAAAGCGATCCCCGGGTAGGTAGGGAATCGAGGCAAAGTGGGGGCAGACGCTGGCGTGGCCGCCGCCGATGACTTCGTAGAGTGCTGAGCGTCTAGGGTGGCAGCGGTATTGTATTTCTGAGATTTCACCACGTTTCCATTGCCCCCAGGCTGCGGTGTGGTCGCGGCTCAGTTGTCCGAGTTTGCCACCGCGGGAGAGGTAGACCCGGGAATCGCCGACATTAGTGATGTAGAGGTTATCCAACGTGAACCATGCGAGTGCCAGAGTGGCCGCCATGCCGCTGGTATCTTCGCTGGCGGCGGAAGCGTTTACCTGTTCATGGACGGAACGGATGGTGTCCGCCAGATGATCAAGGCAATCCGGGAAAAATCCAGAGGCGGAGACCTTGAAGGTTTCCGGGATGATTTCCGACATCCATTGGAGCAATAGGGCGGATGCCAGATCGCCTGCGTTGCCGCCACCCATGCCATCGGACACGGCGAACACTAGGTCATGCCGTTCGAGTGAATGACTTCCCAAGGGGCCCAAAGTTTCCGCTCCTTTAGGACCGGAGGAAAACGCAATCAACGAATCCTCATTACGCGGCTTGCGTGAACCGCTGTGGCTTAGCATGGCCCATTGGAGAATCGACGCGTTGGGCTTGGTCATTTTCGTTAGAAGTGGGACGGCAGAATGAGGTCTGGCGGCGGAGGCAGAATCTCGGCGAGTTCGAAATCAATGATGCAGAAACGGCCAAGTTTGTCGTTGTATGTGATATTGCGCGGTTCCGCATCGAGATGACGGATGCCATAATCTGACTCCAGCTTGGCAAAAAGCTGATTGGCCTTTTCCTTGGAAATCTGGGGGGATGGCTTGCCGACGTTGGTTGAGACGAAATATAGCTCTTCCGGGTGTTCCTCGAGTAATTTTGGCACATAAGGGCAACCGCGTTCCTCCAACACTTTGAGGACTGCGACCTCTGTGGCGTAGCGTATCTCCGCATCCGTACCACGCAGGCGCTTGTGGACGTTGCCGTAAAAGTCGATCCTCACATGGGAGCGGATGCCGTCTTTGAGGGGATCAATGGCCATAGCGAGCGGATGCGGGTATGACCCAATCCGTGCATGGCACCGGTGTCACGCTTTTGTTATCAAATTTGCTGAAAACCCCGCATATTCTGCGTTTTGCTCACACGGTGTTGACGCTTGGTTATTCACATGCATCATTCCTGCCCTCCGGGCGGAAATAGCCGCAGCGGACACCCCATCAACTGATATGACCACCATCGCAATCAACGGATTCGGCCGCATCGGTCGCCTCGTCTTCCGCGCCCTTGTCGAACAAGGACTCCTCGGAACTTCCTTCAAAGTCGCCGCCGTGGGTGACATCGTACCGGCAGACAATCTCGCCTACCTCCTCAAATACGACTCCACGCAAGGTCGTTTCGCGGGTACCGTTTCTTCAAAGAAATCCTCCCCTGATCTCGCCGAGGACGACATAATCATCGTCAATGGCCAGGAAATCAAGGTCGTGAGCGCCCGCACGCCGGAAGGCCTGCCGTGGAAAGAACTTGGCGTTGAAATCGTGATCGAATCCACCGGGCTTTTCACTGATGCAGCGTTGGCTAAGGGCCACATTACTGCTGGTGCCAAGAAGGTCATCATTTCTGCTCCTGCCAAAGGCGAGGACGGCACCTTCGTCCAAGGTGTCAACGACGACCAATACGATCCCGCTAAACATCACATCATTTCCAACGCCAGTTGCACCACCAACTGCCTTGCTCCGGTTGTGCACGTGCTGCTCAAAGAAGGCTTCGGCATTGCCGAAGGCCTCATGACCACGGTCCATTCCTACACTGCCACGCAGAAAACCGTGGACGGCCCGTCCAAGAAGGATTGGAAGGGTGGCCGGACTGCTGCTCTCAACATCATCCCATCAACCACTGGTGCTGCCAAGGCTGTCGCGCTTGTCTGCCCGGAAGTGAAGGGCAAGCTCACCGGCATGGCCTTCCGTGTGCCTACCCCCACTGTCTCTGTGGTGGACCTTACCGTGAAAACCGTGAAAGAAACCTCGCTTGCCGAAATCAAGGCCGCGATGAAGAAGGCTTCCGAAACCTACCTCAAGGGCATCCTTAGCTATACCGAGGACGAAGTCGTTTCCACCGATTTCATCCATGACAAGGCTTCCTCTATCTTTGACGGCGGCTCATCGATCGAGCTGAACTCCACATTCTTCAAGCTTGTGAGCTGGTATGACAACGAATGGGGTTACTCCAACCGCGTGATCGATCTGCTTTCCGACGTCGTGAAGAAAGGCATCTGATCCTCGGAATCAATTGAATCTATCCAGCCGACGGCTCCACAATAAGGGTCGTCGGCTTTTTTGTGCCATGTGCCAGGGTATTCTGCTCCTGGCTATTGCTCGTATTCTCTGCTGCCAAAACCCTATTATATGTTAGTTGTCAGAATCTTGCTTAACTCATTCCTTGCTTCGCGGGCGCTTTACATTCCCCCGGGAATTCCGGGAAGGTGCTTGATTGGAATTGTCATCCATGGAATGAATGGTTTGTGAATTTCTACTTCGAACTGGTGGCTGTTTTTGTGGCAGCGGTTTCCGGAGCGTTGGCGGGCCGACAGAAAGATATGGATTTTTTCGGTATGTATGTGGTTGGTGTGCTGACGGGATTGGGCGGGGGCACCCTAAGAAGCCTGTTAATCGGTGATTTGCCGCCGCCTATGTTCCGGAATCCCAGCTATCTGCTGGTTGCGGCGGTGGCGGTAGTCTTCGCTCGCTTTGGTGAGCCGTGGTGGTCGAAAATCCGTCGGGTTGTTTCAGTCGTGGATGCTGTGAGTTTAGGAATGTTTGTTTCTTTGGGTATTCGCATCTCTCAAGCAAAAGGGTTGCCATGGTGGGCGTGCGTGGTCAACGGTGTTATCACTGCAGCATTTGGTGGGGTGTTGCGCGATATAGCACGGGTCGAAGTGCCCTTGATTTTTCGTCGTGAAATCTACGCCACGGCATGCCTCGCGGGCGGCATGGTTTTGCTGGGGCTCGATGCTCTCGGCCTTCCTAAAGGAATCGGAGTCTTGATCATCACGGTATTGATCACAGTCATCCGCCTCCTGGCAATCCGCTATTCTTTGAACCAATCATCGGACTAAACGGAGCCTCCTAACGGGAGATAAGAGTTTGGTAACAGATGCCTATAGAGCCCAGCGTCTCCGGCCCGATTTTCGCCGATCTCAGAAATCCAAGGTAGCGCGGACACCGAAGATCTGTGGATCTCCCGGAGAGCCTGCGGTGACCTGAGGGTTGATGTAGGTGTAGTAGCCCCTGTCCAACAGGTTTCTTCCGAATAGTGCTATGGAGAAGTCTTTTGCCACGTAACCGAGCTCGGCATCCCAGCAGAGATACGAACCCTGGCGGAACTCTCTGCGGTTTGCTTCGTCGAAATAGGTTTCACCGATCATTCTTACTGCGGACTGCACGTAGAAGCCCTTCGGGAAATCATAACGGGCTCCGAGTGCGCTCGTGAATTCGGGGACGAATGGGACCCTATTGCCATCATAGTTAATGCTGGGTGTCACAGGGTTTTGATAGGAATTAAGGATGGAATACACGTAGCCCGCGCTTCCTTGCAGTGTCAGGCCGTCCACGGGTTGCCATTTGGCCTGGGCTTCCACGCCAGTGGAGGTGACTTGCTCTGCGTTCACGGTGAAATAGTCGGTAGATGCCACGTCCGGAATATTCATCTGATAGTTATGGATATGGTTCCAGAATCCTTTCAAGGAGAATCCAATATGAGGATCCGGCAGGGTGGCCTCCATTCCAATCTCATTGGTCCATGCCTGTTCATCCTCATAGGATGCTTTTGTCGGGGTGCTGGCGAATGCTGAATACCCCGCAGGTTTGACGCCGATCGCACTTCTCGCGAACAGCTTTGTGGAGTCATTCAGATTATATGTCAGACCTAATTCTGGGGAGGCATACCAGGATCCCGATCCCTCAACCACCATGCTCGGGGCCATATAATTGCTGGTTTTGATACGGTTGATATTCGAATCCACATACTCCACCCGCATGCCAGCCAGCACTTCCAGTTGCGGGTTTATTGCATATCCCACGCGTCCGTATGCTGCGGCATTCCACTGGTCAAGCTCGTAAATCGTGCGCTCAGACAATGGCCAACCACCTTGTATGAAGTCCCTGGTGCCGTCTCCACTTGACATTTCTTTCATGAAAAACATGCCTGTCCTCCACGTCCATGGTTTGGTATCCTCGGGTGATTCCCATCGGAATTCCTGAGTCCACATTTTTTGATCTTGAATAATTGTCGAGCTCCACCCTGGAACTCCAGTTAGATTTAAGTCGGTGATGCTAGGGTCCATGCGCCAGTCCTGGAGTGTCGTGATGGACTTCATTGTTCCCCACGGAGCCACCTTGGTCCAGTGAAGTGAAACCTGGCAGCGGTCCATATCCGTTTCGCCGGGTATGATAGATCCCACCTTGAATGGGTCTGGACTTCCTAATAAACTTAGCCGCTGCGCGCCGTCGTTCGAGCGTTCAGCTAGCACCCTGAGTCGCCATTCGGTGTCATCGGAGGGCTTCCAATACAGGTTTGCCAGCAATCCGGTGACAGAGCGGTCGTCCGTAGTCCGGCCGAGGGTTGTGTTGTAGATGTATCCGTCTCGTTCCTGATGATAGATCTGGATGGCCTGGGAAAAGCCATTGCCCAGAGGACCGCTGGTTGTCAGTCGCTCGTCCCAAAGGCCATAGGATCCAAATTCAGTGGAGAGATGGGTTTCGCTGGTGGTGCCCGGGTGCGGGGTGGTCATATCGATCATGCCCGCTGCTCCATTGCGGCCGTATATGGTTCCTTGCGGTCCTTGTAGAACCTGCACCTGCTCCATTTTTAATAATCCGGTTGGGTAGCTGGACACGTCGCCCATCGGCACGTCGTCCACCACCATACCCACCGATGGCGGTGAGAAGAACAGGGTGTTGGCTTCCCCCCGCATGCTGATTACGTCACCGTAGCCACGTGTGTCGCTTGTTACTATGGATAGGCCCGGCACCACACCAGCCAGATCTGAAACTGATTCCACTTGGAAAAGGTGAAGATCCTTGTCTAACATCAAACTTCCTCCTGTGCGGTCCGCGCTCACTACCAGGGGATCCAACTTTTCGTTGGTTGTGTCAGCATGTATTTGGGTGCAGGCGGTGATCAACAGAGTGGTGAGCAACTGAATGCATTGTGAGCTTCGGATCTTCATATGTAGTCTGGTTTGCAGGAAGGCGCTATACGGGTGGTTCCGCAGGTTTTTTGCACGGCTTCTGAATCCGAGACAAGAAAATATCCTTGCCGCCAGTGTTGGTCATGATTTCGGGTTGATGTCCCGGACTTACCAGTCGGACTATACGTATTTTGATACTAGACAAGCGAGTGTCTTAGAGTTGATAGCACATCAGCTTATCCTGCTCGCGCAGGTAGAGCCGTCCGCCGGAAACGACAGGATAGGACCAGGATTCCTTTTCTTGGAAGTTAGGGGTGAACGAGCCTTTCAGTTTGAATTCTTTGGGAGTTGCTTCCACCAGCGCCACAAGACCATTCTGGTAGCGAAAAATCAGATGGCCATCCACATAGGTAACAGCTGCCGAGCCCTTGCCCGGTGCTTTGACGGGGCCCCACATTAGCTTCCCTGTCCTGATATCGATGCATACAGGGTCTCCGCCGTTTTGTTTATGGCCACAGTAGAGATATCCATCCACCAATACCATGCCACCGTGGTGATTTTGCAGGATGTCAGCTTTCAGATAATAGACCTCGGTCGCCTTCACTCCATCGCCGTCCTTTTCAAGCTTCACCATGCCCGAGCCCGCCCCGTAAGCGCTGGAACTAAACACGTTCTGGCCCACAATCACCGGCATGGAAATGTTGGCAACGTTGTTCGCCGTATGGTCATAGCCCCACAGGAATTTTCCGTCTGATGCTCTAACGCCAATCAGGCCCCGCCCCGTCATCTGCACATATTGTTTTACGCCTGCCGCCATCGAGATAACCACTGAGCTGTAGCCCGCCCCGTCCTTTCCATTTTTGCCGAATTCCGGGGGTTTACATTTCCACAGTTCCTTACCGGTTGCCTTGTCGAGAGCAACCATCATCGCGTCCGGTCCGCCAGGGGTGCATACAGCGGTGTCGCCGTCGATCAGAATAGATTCGGCGAATCCCCAACTGGACATCATCCGCCCGCCCCATACTTCATTGAAATCTTTTTTCCAAAGCAATTTGCCCTCTGTCGTGAGACAAGCAATTATTCCGTTAGACGTGGTCACCCATAAGTGGTCGCCTGACACGGTAGGTGTGCAGCGTGCGCCTTGGTATCCGTGTTTCGGGTTGCCCTCAGTCAATACGGTGGACCACAGCACCTTGCCGTTTGTGGTATCCACCGCCACCACGCCCTGCCCGTCCTTGAGGTCGCCAGTGGTATAGATGCGGTCACCCACAACGGCCACCGCCGCATATCCGCCGCCCATGCCGTCGCCCGTCCATAGCAATTCCGGCGCCTTCTGTTCCCAACTGTGAATGACGCCAGTTTCGGTCGATTTTCCATCGCGCTCCGGCCCTCTGAACTGCGGCCAATCTTTGGCGTCCGCCGGCACGGCGATGAGCACCATGCTGGCCATCAAAAGTGGAGGGACTAACGAAAATCCGGGTGTTTTATTCATGTCGTTTCGGATGACTGGATTCAATACAGGACTAGCGTGAGAATTCTTGCATTTGATCCATCCCCTTCGAGTGAAAATCGGACGTTTTAGCTCAACCGAACTCCTGCCGGGTATTGAGTGTTGTATGGATCTGTAAGCGGAATGCCAACCACGATGCGAACCAAGCATTGGTCGCGACCAATAGCACCAGCAATGCCACCAAAACGAACGGATTTCTGATTCCTCCGGCGGAAGATAGCGGCAGGATTGCTACCAGTGCCGCCGCCACTCCGATTCCGAGCCCCCAGTGGATGAATTGGGCCACTTCAAGAAGGACTACGTGCCGAATGACTTCGGCGGGAATGCCCAAGGTGTGCAGGATGGCGAATTCATGGCGCCTCTCTAGCAAGTTTCTCGCTGTCACCAAGCCGAGGCCTGCGCTCCCGACGACTATTCCCAGCCCGCCTAGAACATTGAAGATCATGATATAGGTGTTTTCCACACCGTGAAACGCTTCCAGACGTTCGTGTGTGGTGGTCACCACAGCACCTTGGTCCGCCAACGATTTTTGCAGGATGGCGAGTTCTGTCCCGATGGCTTTGCTGTCATCTATTAGAAACAACCTGGCTCCCTCAGCCGAAGGATAATGTTGAAGAAACCGCGTCTCATCCACCACCATACTGCCTTGGAAAATAGAGTCATCCAGAGTGCCAGCGATCTCCACTAGAAAATCCTGGCCCCATTCGTCCTGATAGGATATGCGGTCGCCCAGATGTTTCTTCATCACCCAAAGCAGGGTGGTTTCATCCACAAACGCACGCAGGACTTCGCCTTCGCGCAGAATGTTCCAATCCCTGTTGCAGTCGGTAATGACCGACTTGATTGAAAATGCGCCAAGATGTGACAGCTCAGCCATATCAGTTGCCAATAATCTTGGCCGTGTAACTTTGTTAAGATTGAAGCAACTCGCATCATCACCGGCACCTATCCGCATTGGCAGCACTTCTCCGAAGTGTTCGCGCACTTCGCCGAGTCCGGCCGGATCATCTGCAGTTTTGTTTTTGTGGTCGCGGTTAGCTGGGTAGGTGGTTTCCACCCAGTAAGCGAAACCACCGGCGCCACTGTCGCGTCGTTTCCATTCATCGCCGTCGTGTTTGCGAAAAGCCGCCACGGACACTACCAGAAACACCCCGCTTGCCAGTGTGCCCACCACCACCATGCTGCGTGTTGCGCGTCGCCCGCAATTCAACTGTGCAAGGCGCTTTGGGGACAGTTCTGCGACTGGTGCTGCCATCCTGCGGCGCAGCAACCATTGGTAGACAGTCATGCCCGCCACCAGAAAAATGAACCCGGCCAGGAAAAATGCCAAGGGATCACCTAACGAACGATGTGCGGCCAGCGCTGTCAGCAACGCGGCGGCTAATCCAATTAGCGGCCAATGGGAGTGCCCGGGCCACGGTTGAGTGAGACTGCTGCCAGTTACCTCCTCGGTTCCGGCTTCCAAACGCAGGCTGACTCCCTGCTGCGCCTGTTTGCGTGTCACCAGCAGTATCACAGTCATCATCAGAAAGATAAACAACATGATGCCTGTCAGTGTTGTTACAGGGTCCGCATTAAACCGGAACATCCTGCCGCCCCCACTCCCGCTCCAGATTGTTTCCAGAAAACGTAGCAGTAACCGCGTGTAACCTGCGGCTAGTAGCACCCCGATTCCGCCACCCACCATCACAATGTACAGTCCCTCCAGCAGGCGCCAGCGCAGAACCTTGACTGCGGGAATGCCCAACGCCGCCAGTAGTCCACTTTCGCGGTTGCGTTGCTCGATGTGGAGTCGGAACAACATGGCCGTAAGCGCCACGGCTGCCGCCATCAGGAACAGGCTCATACCCAGAAATAAACCCGCGAAATCCACAGGCGATGACGCTGCAGCAAAGCCTTGACTGTTGAAGTCCCGCAGCGTCAGTCCTGCAAGTCCCGGTGTTATAGATCCTAACAATTCTTTGCCGATCTCTTCTTTTGTGGTGTTTGCCGCAGGCACGCGCAAAGCAGTGAATTCCCCCCAGCGGTTGCCGAACAATTCCCGACCCTTTGCCAGCGGTAGGAATAGTTTCGGTGTGCCCCGGTGAGCGCTCCAATACGCCTCATCCTTGTCGCGGATGCGTTTAAGGTCGATCGGCACGCCTGGATCCCAGTCCGAGGTTTTTTCTGCGGCAGCGACCCCGGGGAAATCGGGCATCCACATCTGATCTGCCGCTAGGCCAGTTAGAGGAATCACGCCCTCCACCGGAAGTCGTACGCTACGTTCTACCAGATGATTCCCGGATTCTAGAGCATAATAATCGATGGACACCTCATCGCCAACCGTTGCGCCGAGATCTTCTGCCTCCCATGAGTTTAGCACAACTCCGTTGGAGTGTTCATTAAGATAAGGGACTGCTTTCGGCCCGCCAGCAGTGACCATGGAATAGGGAGTTTGCTTGCCTTTGGCAGCGATCGTGTTGGCCATGTATGTGATCACGGGCTGCGCTGTGGGAAAATGGGTTTGAACCGCAGATGCAACCTGCCGGTCAAAGAAAATCCGTGCCGTCCGGATTTCCACCGCCCTTGCAAGTGGCACATCCGTCACCGATAAACCGTAATCTTCGAGTTTGCAGCGGGAGCCAACTAGATCTAACGATATGCGATGGTCCCGTTCTTTGGAATTGTGCAGCAGTAGCAGGTTTGCCTTGTCCGGGAAGCCAATCAACTCCTGTAGGCGTTGGATGGGCACGAACACGGTGGACTGGGGTAACTGCGTGGTTTCAAGGCTGAAGCGGCCGAATTCGGCATCTCCGCAGGTTCTTCTGATATTCCCCCGCAATGCGATCAACTCCGCCGCTTTTCCAGCTAGGGGCGCATCACGTGCGATCATGGCGGGTTTTTCAAAGCGCAGCACCAATGTGTCGTTAGATCCTAGGGCCAAGCTCTGCGCCAGATGCTCATTCACAAAAAACTCCCGGCCCTGCGGTGGTGGGGTGTTTCCACTACCCGGCGCGAATTTCCAGAAACGCGCGTCCACGCCGATCACCTGCACGTTGCCCATCGCTCGTCCGCTATGCTGAGCAGTCGCTGTGGCTTTCAGGTATAAGGCCGGTGCCGCATTCACACCGGCAACCGACATATCATCAGCCAGTGCGGCGCGGAACAGACGGTCATTTCCAATGAGCACGGAATCGATAGTGCCTATACGTGCTTCCGCCAAGTGCAGCAATGTCGCCTTGACCGAATCTCCTGTCATCAGCGCGCCTGACAAAACCATGGCGCCCAGTGCAGAGCCAGCCAGTACTCCAGCATATGATTTGCGGAAAAACCAAAGACCGCGCAGAGCGTAGGAAACACCTGTCATGTGTCCACCTCCAGCAATCTGCCGCATGCCAGTTCATATGTGCGTCCTATCCTGCGTGCGAGCGGTATGTTGTGGGTTACCACAATCATAGTGACACCTTGATCGCGATTGAGTTCCATCAATAAGTCCGCCACGCGTTCTGCCGCTGCTTGGTCGAGCAAGCCGGTCGGTTCATCAGCCAGCACCAGACTCGGCTGATTTACCAGGGCACGCGCCACGGCACAGCGCAGTTTCTCACCACCGGACAATTGCCACGGCAAGTGGCCGAGCCTGTGCGATAGTCCGGTTTTGTCTAATAGCATGCGAGCCCGTTCTTTCGTCTCTGCAGAGGTTTCCTCCCAACCTCCTGCCAGGCGGGGCACCAGTACGTTTTCCAGCACGTTGAGTTGGGGCAAAAGGTAATGCTGTTGGAAAACAAATCCCAACGACCGATTGCGGTAGCGCCCCACCTCCTGTGGTGGTAATCCGGTGATCTCACGGTTTGCAATTCTGATCGATCCGCTGTCCGGGCGGTCCAGGCACCCGAGCAGGTTGAGCAGGGTTGTCTTGCCGCTGCCTGATGGTCCGACTACCGCCACCGCTGCGCCGGCGTCAACCACAAGATCGAGATTCTCCAGCACCCGGACCATGCCACCCGGAGTCGCGTAGGATTTTGATAGATTTTCAATCTTGATCATTCAGGAACTCCTTACTGGTTATGCGAAGAGGCTGAGACACCGGGATGTGCAATGATCCTGACTAGCCTGACCACCAAGGACTCTTTCAAATCGCCGGTAACTCGATTGGAATGGATGGGCTCATGCACTGCGTTTTTTGCCTTCGAAGTGTTCCTCAATCTCCTCAAGGGTCTTGCCCTTGGTTTCCGGAAGAAAGAAGGCAGCGGTGATGAAATAGATCACTGTGCAGGCGGCCCAGAAGGCGAACATCGCATAATACCCGTGATTGCCCACGATGGGCAGGAAGAAGGCGGCGATGCTGGTGGAAACCCCCTGGTTAATCAGGAGGGCAACCCCCATGCCGACCGAGCGGATGCGGGTGGGCATCAACTCTGATAGGGCCAGCCAGACGCAGACACCCGGACCTACCGAGAAAAACGCAATGAAGACGGCCAGGCAGCCAGCGATCAGGAATCCAGTGGCTTCGGTGGGCACCGGACCGGCTTGTGCGCGGAGGATTTCTAGGGGCTTCCCCACGTTTTCCTGATCACCCGGCAGACGTGCTATGTTGATAATTCGTGTCTTTGCATTGTTACTGATGCCGACAGCAATTCCTTGTTTATTGCCATAGGCATAGAGGATGGAAAGTTGTACGGGTTGGCCTTTTTCATAGGCCATTCCGAGATCGGCATTTGTGAGATCCAGGGTGAGTTGATCGGCGACGATCAGGGCCTTCACTTGAGGGGCGACATCGACGCGCTTGGACTCAAAGGAGTAGAAAACAGCGGAACCCGCGAGCAGCGAAAGGATGATGCCTGCAGTGCCCATTTTGAGGAGAAACTTGCGTCCTTTTTTATCCACCAAGGCCACTGCAACCACTGTCATCATGCAGTTGAGGATTTTGATGTAGAGGCCGCTACTGGACGCCTTTTCAGCTGCGAGGCCAGCCTGTTGCAGGATGGTGGTCATGAATCCGAGGATCGAATTGATGCCAGTGGCCTGGTTGCAACCGAGAATGACGCATGCAATAATGAAAGGAGCCACGTATTTGCGCTGGGTGAAAATTTCACCGAGGGATTCAAAAACCGTGATTTTGGGTTTTGAGTGTTCATGGATCAACGAGGTTTCTAATTCCGCAATTTCGAAATCCGTTTCCGCGACCGTCCGGGAGCGCAGCATGGCGGCACGCGCCTTGTCCTTTCTGCCTTTCCGATAGAGCCATCGTGGGGACTCGGAAACAAAGAACCCGCCTAGTAAAAAAATGATTCCGGGATAGATCACGGAGAGGAACATTCCGCGCCATGCGTGGCTCGCGGCGGCGATAATCGCCACCTGGTTGCCCTTCGCCAGATCGATTTCGGCTTCAGCATGCTTGGTATAGTAGTCACCCACGAAGGCCGCCACCACGATGCCGAAAGTCAGCATGAATTGGAAGATCGAGGTTCCCTTGCCCCGTGAGTCTGCCTTCAAACACTCCGCCAGATAGAGGGGGACCACCACCGCTATCACACCGCCGCTCATGCCCTGCAGGATGCGCCCTAATAGAAGTGGGGCGTAACTCTGCGAGGTGAAGATGATGGCTACACTGGCGACAAACATCAGCGCGCTGAGAATCATCATGCGCTTGCGGCCTAGCAGATCCGCGAAAAACCCGGCGATGACCGATGCCACCATTGACCCCCCGAGCACGGCGGCCACGATCGCCGATTTGTTTTCCTCTGTCATGGAAATGGTTTTCCCGAGGTATCCGAGTGCAGGATCAATGATGCCAATGTCGATGCCGTAGAGAAGTCCACCGAGGCCAGAAATGAATAGGAGCAGACGATTGTAACGCTTGATTTGGCCCGGCAGGTCGGATGGAGGATTCATGGTTTCGGATGGAACTTCGGCATGATAGGAATCCGTACATCGCCGACAATCCGAAATTCTGCGCGATGAGGAATGCTGGGTAAGTGGATTCCGACCAATCGTAAGCGAATTACACAGGTACTTTCAAACCCGAGTGTTTCATATTTTCCAAAATTCCTTAGAATTCCATTTTTCTTGTTGCAAACCAATCTCAATTAGCGTTCGTTGCCTGTGGATGAAAGACGCGCAGGCAACAGATCTGAAGATCGATAGCGCCATGACCCTGAATCAGGCCGGGGTGGGGTGTGACTTGCGGATCAGCGTGTTGAACGGACCTGGATGCGACCGCTTGAGGGATATGGGATTTTGTGAACAATTGCAGGTCCGGAAGCTGGCGGCAGGCCGTAATTTGATCTGTTCACTATGCGGCACGCGTCTGGCGATCAGCCGGGAGCTTGCGGAGCAAGTGATGGTGGCACCGGTGGCCTGACCTGCAGGCAACGCTCATGCAAGCCAACGCAGATATACCCGCAACCATCGCACTGATTGGCAATCCGAACGCTGGGAAAACCACGCTGTTCAACGCGCTGACAGGAGCCAACCAGAAAGTCGGCAACTATTCGGGGGTCACGGTGGAAGTGAAATCTGGAGAAACCTACACTCCGCATGGGAAAAAGCTTAGGGTGCTCGATTTGCCCGGATGTTACTCTCTGCGCGCCCCATCGCCTGATGAGAAGGTGACGGTGGATGCTCTCAAAGGTGAGCTACCCGGCTATGCCAAACCCGATCTGGCTGTGTGCGTGGCAGATGCTTCGAATCTTGAGCGCCACCTGCAACTGGTGCTGCAAGTTATCGAACTGCAAATCCCCACCATCGTTGCGCTGAACATGGTGGACATGGCAGAAAAAGCCGGTCTGCGGTTGGATCCGGCGAAACTTTCTGAAGAACTCGGCGTGCCGGTGGTGCCGATGCAGGCCAGCGCGGGGAAGGGAATCATTGAGTTGAAACAGGCTTTGCGATTTCCATTTCCCAATGCAGTGCGTCCGTCCTGGGCGATGGCCGGGGAAAACCCCGATATGGCCCGGCGCGAATTCATACGACGCTTGTGTGAACTCTCGGCTCGTCGACCTAAGGCGCATCAACTCACCCTGTCTGACCGCCTGGACGCATGGTTGCTGCATCCGGTTTTCGGGTGGATAGCGTTTCTAGGCGTCATGTTTGCGGTGTTTTGGGCCATTTTCTCGTTTGCACGGATTCCGATGGGGTGGATAGAGACTGGACAGGGGCTCGTGGCTGAATGGGTGATCGCGCACATGCCGTTAGGGGATCTGCGTTCACTGCTTGTGGATGGAGTGCTGGGTGGGGTCGGTGGTGTGGTCATGTTCCTGCCTCAGATCGTGCTGTTATTTTTCTTCATAGGTTTGTTGGAAAGTTCCGGTTACATGGCGCGAGCAGCGTTTTTGATGGACGGAGTGATGGCCCGGGCGGGTCTCAGCGGTAAGGCGTTCCTGCCGCTATTCAGTTCCTATGCATGTGCCATTCCTGGCATCATGGCCACCCGGACAATCGATTCCGCGAAGGAGCGCCTGGTCACTATCTTTGTCGCGCCATGGATGAGTTGTTCAGCGCGCCTGCCTGTGTATTTTCTAATAGTCCCCCTCCTGTTGCATGAAAACGAAGGATCTTGGAAACAGGCGCTGCTGTTGTTCGCTATCTACGCGCTGGGGACGGCCAGCGCGTTTGCCGTTGCCCGCGTGTTGCGCAAGAAACTCGGTCCCGACCCGGGTGCTGGACACTTTATGTTAGAATTGCCGCCTTACCGCGCGCCGCAGTGGAGTTACATCCTCCGGCATGTGTTGGAACGCGGGTGGTCGTTCGTTGCGCAGGCCGGCAGCGTTATCCTCGGGATATCCATCCTGTTGTGGGCGCTGAGCACTTATCCTAAATCAGACGGCGATGCTGCTGAAGCGCTTTCCCACAGCACCATAGGCCGCATCGGGGCGATGATCGATCCTGCGGTCAGGCCGCTTGGATTCGACGGACGTGTGGGAACCGCCATTCTCACGTCATTTGCTGCACGCGAGGTGTTTAATGCCTCGATGGCCGTGCTTTTCCGTGCGGATGAGACGGGGCGCAGCGAGGCCGCGCGCAACTCGCTGCGTGGACGCTTGGCCGCTGCTAAACGTTCGGACGGCACCTTGCTTTTCACGCCGCTCTCAATGGTCTCGCTGCTGGTGTTCTTCATTTACGCCCTGCAATGCCTGCCCACATCCGCCGTGGTGGCCAGGGAGTCCGGGTCATGGAAGTGGGCGGTGCGGCAGTTTGTTTTCATGTCCGGCTTTGCCTATCTTGCCTCGCTGCTTGTATACCAGTGCGGAAAACTCCTGGGATTCTGACATGAACTGGCAAACTCTAACGTCAATCGGGATCACCAGCTTTACCCTAGTGGTGTTTCTTTTCCGTCTCTCGCGGCCACGGAAAAGCAACAGGTGCGGTCACGGGTGTGCCTGCGGGAATAAGCGCCGATCTGTCCCGAGTGGCAGGGGCGTTTGAGCTATTTGCCGCCTTGGTAGGCGGGAGTTTCCTCGACGGGGATGGCCTTAGGTGGGGCATTGCGTGGAGAGGGCTTGGGCGGAGGGAGTTTAAAGTCGTCTTCCTCGATGGGGGGGTATTCTTCCCTAGTGGGTAGAACGCCGCTGCCATCCGCAAATTTAAGAGCCCTCGGAGCAATCCTGGTGCGGGAATTCATGTCCTTCTGTACATTGCTAAGCGAACGGGCGTTGTTTACGATGGACGGCTGCATGAAGATCATGAGTTCACTGCGGTCCTTGTTGTTCGTGGTGGATGAGAAGAGTCTTCCAAGCAGCGGGATGTCACTGAGGATGGGGATGCCAGATTTTGTCTTTTGGTCTGAGGATGTGATCAAGCCGCCCAGGACGATGGTTTCATTGTTAGGAATGGTGACCGTCGTGAGGATTTCCTGGGTGTTGATTCCGGGAACCGTTAGGTTTTGACCGTTGCCCGCGCCCCCCTGAATGACCTGATCGGTTCCCTTTTGGTCATTGACCAGGGAGATCTGGAGGGTGATCTCACGGTTGGAATTTACTAGGGGGATGACCTCGAGCTTCAGGACCACGTCCTGATATTGAATCTGGGTGGATGAGCCATTGATGGATCCGTAACTATTACTTCCGGTGGGAATGGCGATGCGCTGACCGCTGGAGATCGTGCCCATCTGGTTGTTGGAAGTGAAGATGCTTGGGCGGGACAGCACCGTGAAGTCCGTGCGATTCTGCAGGGCTTTGAGGAAAATGCTCATGTCTCCGACTTTTCCATACAACTGCAGGCCTCCGCTACCCGAGCCAAGTGAGCCAGGAGCAAACCCTGTGGGGGTTGTTCCGGCGGTGGGGACGATCGGAATGATGGGAAGAACGGGGGCAAATCCGCCGCCTCCACGACCGGCAAAATTACTACTGTTGCCTAGATAATCCACGGAGAACTCCTTGTCATTTGTCAGGTCGAGCTTGCCGATGACGGTGGAGATCATGACTTGATCAGGTTTGACGTCGATTTGATCTAACAGCCTTTCGATGATTTCCAAGGCGGATGGCGGGCCTTGGGCCACGATAGAGTTGGTGATGTTGTCTGCAACGAGCAGGGTGCGCCCGACCAATAGGGATTCGGGAGCGGAACTGGCATTGGAAGCTTGGAGCCCCCCTCCCATGGAGCTGCTGCTACCCCCCATGGAGCTGCTGCTACCCCCCATGGAGCTGCCGCCCATACTACTGCCTCCGAAGCTGCTGCTGCTGCCCATGCTGCTGCTACCAGTGTTGCGGTTGAAGCCACTGTTATTGGTAGAACTGCTACCGTTGCTCTTGGATTGTGAGCGGCTGGCGGTTTTGGATCCTCCTGCAGAACCCGCACCTCCCTGGGAGCTGTCGGGGCTGCCGAAAGCACGGTTGAGTGCGTCACCCGCCACGGGAAGGAAATCTGAAACGGTAAGGAAGTGCAGTTTGCGGCGCAGGAAGGTCTTTTCGCTGGTAGGCACGTCGAACTCACGGATGAGACCTTCTACAAAGAGTATATCCACTGGGCGCCCCATAATGAAGATGCGGTTGGTGCGCGGTTCAGGGACGATTTGCGGGGGATTTTCCTCACCGCTGCCGCCGCTGTTGCCGCCAGCGACATTACTTGCTACCGCTACAGGTTGCGGCTGGCCCGGCATCACAGGGGCAGGCGCGTGCTGTACCCCAGCGGTTTTTTGGGTCGATGACTGGTTAGTTAGTAGGTCTGTTAGGGTTTTCGCGATATCAGTGACGTCTGCATACTGGACCTTGACGAAACGGGATGCGACTTGGGATGAGGGCTTGTCGATTTCCTTTTTAAGGTCGATCAGTTTGCGGATCAGCGAGGTATTTTCAGTAATGACCACAGCAGAGGCATTCGGAACGGCAGCGATAGAGCCGTAAGCGCCAAATTGGCCGATGATCTGGGTGAAAGTGTTTACTGCCTCGACCGGCTTGATGTAGCTGAGGGTCATGACGTAGGAAATGACGGCGTCTCCCTCAGGCAGGGCGTCGTCGTCCTTGAAGATTTCCAGACCGATGCCGGGCGGACGTATGCCGCCTGTGGCGAGAGTAAGCACATCGAGTTTGGGGTCGTTAGGGTGTGGAACAAAGACGAAGTTTTCGATAGTGGCTGCTTTTTTGAGAAGTTCAGCGGCTTCGGCGAAGGTCAGCGGGTCCTGGGGGCTGGCTTCCTGAACGAATGAGAACTCTGCGGTGGACGCAGCGTTAGAAACAATCACGCGGCGGCCGGTGTATCTGCGGTATAGGGTAGCCAGAGCGTTGCCACTGAGTTTGGGTTCGATAATGGGTACCTCGATCTTGTTTTCACCTAGCGGAATACCAGGCTTGATCGCGGGGAGCTCTCCTGCGGGAAGGGATGATGGGCCACTGGTGGTGGGGGCACCGGGCATTGGCATCCCGGGTGCGGGAACCCCAGGCGGAGTTATGACTGGGGAAGGAGGCTGGGCAGTCACCGCAACAGCGCTGAGGACGAAAAGAAGAAGCGAACGTGGAAAGGACATGGAGAAATAGGGTGAGAACGGATAGGTGAGGGTTTATCGGCGATTCATGCCGCGTTGCATGTTTTGCGGTTGTCCGGGTTGCGGTTGTCCGGGTTGCGGGGATGGAGGTACTACGCGAGGACGCGGCGTGCGTGGGGCCTGTTGCCCTGGTTGCGGCACGGGCACCGGGAGGGGCGTGGGCATGGGCGGACGATTGAGACCGGGAGCTTGTCCGGCATTACCGGCTGGTGCGGTGGCCAAGGTCAGAAGTTTTTCATCAAAGGTGACTGTGCCACTCATTGAACCAGATGATAGTCTAACGACGGTGCCGAGAGGGTTGCCTTCCTTACGGGTGACTCCCAGAATTTTGAAATCGTGTTTCGGATCGATCAAGTTGGGATCCACTGAGATGCGCTCCTCGGGTTTCTTCCTGTTGAGCAAGGTGATGCGGTAGCCGCCTGCGACGGGGGAGATGCCGCCCAACGCATAATCTTCCAGTGGGTTGGGAAGCAGGTTCTGATCGGCTGGGGGTTTTGATGTGAACGGAGAATCAGCCCACAGCCTGGCGTATCTTGACAGGGCGCCTTTCTGAGGTTGAACCGCTGCAGATGTGCCGATAAGAGCAAGAATCGACAGAAGGATACAATGCGCGGTTTTCATGGTAGTGATTGATAGAAAGTGCGGGCGGATCAGTTAGTGGCGGGCAGTGGGACGAAACATTGCTCGATGGTGGCGGTGCAATCGATCTTGGTGTCGTCCTGAGCGTTGGGCTGAATACGGACGCGTGAAGCGATTCGCAATTGGTCGGGAACGTTCAAGCGGTCAAACCAGCGGTAGAGGGCTTCTTCCGTGCCGTTCACGGTGAATTCGAATTTGGCGTGGTGGTAATGTGCGCCTTCTTTGGCCTCGCTGGGCAGTGGCTTTTGAGATTTGATGGTAAGACCGGCGCTTTTGGCTTCATCATCACAGAGTTGCTGGAGTTTTGTTTGAACGTCCTGGTTGGCGGCGGGTGTAGGTTCGTGCTTGGTGAGCCATTCCATCTCGTCGGCGATCTGTGCGCGGCTGGCGCTGACTTTTTCAGCGGTGTCCAGTTTGAGCCGTGCTACTTCTAATCCTTGATCAATCGTGGCCTTTTTGCTTTTTGCGTAGTTGAATGCGAGGAAATTGATCACGATAAAACCGGCGGTAGCAAAGAAGATCAGGAGTTTTCTTTCACGAGGGGACATGGGCAGGAATCTGAAATTTGAAAACAGAGATTAGGAGTAGAGCTGTGGGATGCGGTGTTTCAGATTTGGAATTTTATGCACGTGGTCATGAGGAAACACCGTCGGGTGGGGGATTTGTCGGTCAGGGTTGGGATTGGGTGTTGGGCACTTCCGCGGTGAAGACGAATTCCCAACCACGGGTGGACTGATTGGGTTCAGGTGTTTGCCAAGTGAAGTTGGCCAAGTCGTTGCTTTTTTGAAGTTTGAGACTGAATGTGTTCACAGCTTCGAGTTTGGGAGCTTCGCCGGTGAGTTTGATTTCAGTGGAGCTAATATCAGCGATTTTGAGACGAAGGCCACCGTTGGGCGGGATACAGGAGGAGACACGGTTGAGGATGTCCACTGGCGAATTGTTGAGGTCGATCACGTGGGAGAGTTCGTCCCATTTGGCGACGTGCTGTTGGTATAGCTCGCGGTCCGGGGCTACCGCCTCAGCTTTAGCATTGAGTCGCTTGGTTTCGGATGAACTTTTCCACAGGCCGTAGGCAAACCATCCAATAATCCCCATATAAACGACGACTGCAGCGGCGATTCCAATGGTGATGTTGAGTTTGCGCTTGGCGGCTCTGCGGGAGGCGCGGACGTCGGCGGGAAGCAATTTGCTGAGGGATTCCGGCAATACTGGGACCGGTCGTGGAGAAACGTGGACTCGGACAGTGAACGTGGCGGCAAAGGCGGAAGTATCGATTGTCGTGTTGTTGCTCCAGATGACAATACTAGAAGGCCGCACATCCAGGCCCTGCATGGACAACTGCATTAGTGACAGCCTGATTTCACGTGCCAGAGCCTCGCTTGGTTGCTCGTCATCCGCTGATGTGGCTTGGCAAAAGACCAGATTTCCCTGACGGAATGTGGCGAACACCCAGCGTCCAAACTCCTTCCAGACGACCAACTGGTCATCCTTGACGGGAAATGCGCGTGCCGAAATATCAAACCCCTTGGGGCATCTAACCGGAAGTTCGCCGTCCGCCGGAGTGCGCAGGAATATTGCCAAAAGACCGGTGTTTTCTGTCTCTCTGGAGACTACGAAAAGATCGGTGAGTTGGCCGGCCATAGGATCGGGTCGTAGGCCAAGACGTTCGGCATGCAGGGCTGCGAGGTCGGGGAACAATGCGTCGTTCTCGCTGTTCACCTGCAAGGAAACAGCAGTGAAAGATTTCACTGGGAAGAACATCGTCAAATCTCCGGCAGGCAACTGCGCGATCTCTCCGGCACGGGCAACGGTGGTGGCCGTGTGCAGTGTGAAGCCCACATCACGCTGGCCGGTCCAGATTTCCCACCCGGACTCGCCGGGGACTAGTAGGACATTTTCGGTGGTTTTGCTCACGGGATGATTTCTTCGGTGCGTTCGAGGAGGGCTGGCGTGCCGGTGCGGTTGCGGACGATGACGGTGATCTTGTGTTTGATTCCCTCTGCATGACCGATGCTTTCGATCCGGGTGGTGGGGTCGTTGATGGTGAATCGTTTGGCGAGATCGGGACGAGTCTTGGAGTTTATTCCCAAAAGATCAAGTGCGGCAGCGACACTTTTGAAAGGAACATCGTCCGGGGTGTCACGTATGCCATCCGGCCCGCAGACTGTCTGCGGGATGATTTGGGCTTGCTCTACTGAGCACTCAGCGGCGGCGGCAATCAATTCGGCGGGTGCCTCATTCAGATCGAGTGCCCCACTGCTCCATACTGTGAACCACTCACGCCAGTCTGGGCGCACGGCCTCCACTCGATCCATTCCGCGCACGAGCCGCATCTCGTTGATGTTATAAAACGGGCGGTTGAACGGCTCGTTCATGCACCCTGCGGCTTCGTATTGCTTTCTCTCAGCACCATTGAGGGAAACATTGTCATCCTCATCCACCCAGTCGGTAAGGCATGCCACCACAGCCTGTGCTTCCTTAGGCTCAAGACCCCAGCTGTTGAAAATCTCACTGAGCAATGACGTGTCTCCACCCAAGAGGAGTAGGTTGATGTTGAACCGGGCGCCTTCTGCCATGACCCGGGTCTCAAACCCCTCGCCAGTATCCGCGTGCAACTGCCGCAGGAGGGGATCCGTGCGTTTCACGGCTGAATTAGAGCCAACAGCGATGCCCATCTCAGCAATCTGCCGGGCACGCGAGCCATGGATTTTGTGAGAGGCTATTTCCATATCGAACGAGACGACACGCAGGGCCGCCATGCAGGCGATGCCAAGAATGGCAATCAACCAAATCACCGCCAGGAGTGCGGCACCGCGGCGTGATTTCTGTGAGCTCGGAATTGGGAAAATCATGAGCATATCATTGGGTGCCAGTTCCCCCACTGGGAGGAGTGATGACTGGGGTCCCTCCAGGGGGAACCGTCACGCCTGGGGTGAGGCTGCTGCCTGGCTGTAATTGTTTCATCAACACCTCGGGGTTGCCTTTGGGCGGTAACCAGAAAATTTGGCGGATTTCTTCGCCTTTCGCGCCGATGGCCATGGTCAGCTCCAGTTGCAGAGGCAAACGGCCTTGGATGTCCCATTCGTTTTGCCACTGCATCGAAAGTCCGTCGAGCACGCGCCATTCAAAATAGGCGACATCTTCTAGCAATACGATCTCTGCAAAAGGCTTGGTATCGCGCGATCCGTTGGTTGGAGCTGCGGAGCCTTCAAGGATTTCGTTTTCGTAGTAGCGGAGCACGATATCCAAATACCCGCTACGGCGTTTGACGGTGGAGAGCTGCACGGCCTTGGCGATGCGGTCCTGGCCGCCCCAGGTGAAGCTGAGAGGAACGTTTTGGAGTGTGAGATCGGATAGGGCTCGGGTGCCAGAATCCGACGCCTTGAGATCGAAGCGGGTATTACCTGGCAGGGCGGAAAAACGCTGACTCAAGAGATCGAAAAATGCCTGATGCTCCATTTCCTCGTTCTGACTCCGCACGATTGAGTTCCCCAAGGCCAGAGAGGTACGGGCGATGCCGAACACCATGCCCACGATGATGGACATCAAGCCGACTGCGATCACCACCTCTAACAGCGTAAATCCGGATCGGCGGGTTCTGGTGTGGGGCGCGTTCATTGTGGTTGATACATGAGCCCGTTGCGCCAGGTTTCAGCGGTCCGGGACTGCCACTGTCCGTTGGCAAACCATTTCGCCCTGATTTCAATGCGAAACATCTGCTGCAGATATTGACCGTCCTGGTTCTGCATGTCCTTGATCAGTTCTATGGTCGTGTAAAGCTCCACTCCGGTATCGCCAACAGTGGAGCTGGACTTCCCTTCCTCAAGCACTGGCAGTGAGAGAGTTTCATCCAATGCGCTATCCAGTATGCGGGTGATGCGCAGTTCGCTCTGCGCCAAGGAAGCAACCGCCGACATGCGGTGCAGGGCGACCACGAATCCGGTCACTGCACAGCCGAAAACCGCCAGCGCCAGAACCATCTCCAAGAGAAGGAATCCGCGCCTGACAGGTTGACAGGTGTATCTCATTGGGCCTCTAACAAGCTTTCCCGAATGCTCGCGGTGAGCGGGTGATAGGTGTCCTCCGCCCAACTATCGCCGAGCGTGAGCTTTACTGAAATTGGTTCGCAAAGCCCAGTGGGGTCGAAGCGCCAAATCTGTATATTGTTCTTTAATGCGGGCAGCCATGCATTGGAATTCCAGTGCCTGATGGCCACTTTCATGTCCCGCTTGAATGTATATTGGTGGCTTTCTCCGACGGAAATGACGGGTTCCCCGCCGATGTGGTGTCCGCCTGCGGTTTTTTTCTCATCGCGTCCCGCCAGCGCCAAAGGGAGCATTCTGACCACGCCCTCACGGAATTCCAGTGCGTAGGGAGTCTGTTGGACAATGGCGGTCATCCGGGCACGCTTGGCTAACAATTCGATTTCGCCAGAGGCGTTGCGTAATTGGTGTTCCGCGGAAGAATAAACCATCATGCCCATCACGCCGCCCATGACAACGGTGGCGATTGCAAGCACCATCACGATTTCAATCAGCGTGAACCCCCCTGGGCGCTTAATCATCTTGGCTACTGATGTCATCGGGAGTGTTCTCCATGCCATCCGGCCCGCTGCTGTACAATTCAAATTCGTTGGCGCGTTTTTTGCCAGGGAAGCGGTAACCGTAGGGTTTGCCCCAGGGATCCATCTGGACCTTGCTCATCACCTGCACCCAGCGGCGTGGTACGGGCGTGCTGGAGGGCTTTTCCACCAAGGCCTTGAGCCCCTGCGGAGTGGTTGGATACTGGCCGGCGTTGAGTTTATACATCTGGAGGGCGCTTTCCAGACTCCTGAAGTCCGCCTCCACTTGTTTGAGTTTTGCAGCATCCCCGATGCCGCGCATGGCGAAAATAGCGCCACCGAGAATCATGGCAATAATGCCAAGCACGATGACCATCTCAAGCAGGGTGAAGCCAGCGCGCCGGCGGGTTTTTGCATTTGTTGGATTGATTTTCATGAAGGGCTTACGGTTTCGCGTCGGCCAGTGGCCTATCCTAGATGGAAACGCCTTGCGATGCAAAAATTGTCGGGAAAAATCCCTCCATTCTTCCGCCTTGCCAGAACGCCCGGTTTCGCTCACCCCTTGGGCCTGCCACATCATGAAAAAAGTCATCATTATCGGAGCCGGCGGAGTCGGCAATGTCGTTGCCCACAAGTGTGCCATGGTCCCGGGCGTTTTCGGGGAGATCACCCTGGCCTCGCGGACAGTCTCTAAATGCGAGGCGATCGCCACTGATGTGAAGAATCGCACCGGACGGACTCTAGCCACCGCTCAAGTGGATGCGGATAATCCGGCCGAAACAGCGGATTTGATCAGGAAAACCGGTGCGCATCTGCTTATTAATGTGGCGCTTCCCTATCAGGATCTCCATTTGATGGATGCCTGTCTCGCTGCAGGTTGCGACTATATGGATACAGCAAACTACGAGCCCAAAGAGGTTGCGAAGTTCGAGTATTCCTGGCAATGGGATTATCAGGAGCGTTTTGAAAAAGCGGGGCTTTCAGCGTTGCTTGGATCCGGGTTTGACCCAGGCGTGACCAACGTGTTCACCGCATGGGCTCTCAAACACCATTTCGATGAGATCCAAATGTTAGACATCATTGACGTAAACGGCGGTAACCACGGCAAGGCCTTTGCCACCAATTTTAACCCGGAAATCAATATTCGTGAGGTGACTGCGGCCTGTCGCCACTTCGAGGAGGGGGGCTTTCAGGAAACCCCGCCGATGTCGCTCCATAGGGCCTTCACATGCCCGGACGGGGTTGGCACCTATGAAATCTACCGGATGTATCACGAGGAGTTGGAATCCTTGGTCAAACACATGCCCACCATCCGCCGTGCGCAGTTCTGGATGTCCTTCTCGCCCAATTACTTGAAACATCTGGAAGTGCTCGGAAACGTCGGAATGACGCGGATTGATCCAGTGCTCTATAAGGGTGTGGAAATCGTTCCCCTACAGTTTCTCAAGGCGGTCCTGCCGGACCCCGGAGATCTCGGGAAATCCACTAAGGGAAAAACATGCATCGGTAACGTCATCACCGGCCTAAAGGACGGACAATTCAAGGCGATTTACCTCTACAATATCTGCGACCATGAGTCATGTTTTGCAGAGGTAGGATCCCAGGCTATCTCCTATACCACCGGCGTGCCAGCCATGATAGGGGCCAAACAAATGCTCGCTGGCAGTTGGAGCAAGCCCGGAGTCTGGAACATGGAACAACATGACCCGGATGCCTTCATGGCTGACCTCAATGCACATGGGCTGCCATGGCAGTTTGTGGAATTGACCCGCCCTCAGGCGGAGTCATTCCAGATTCCCGAATAACCCGCGCATTATCTCTTACGAGGCTGCAGGTAAATGTTTCCAAAAATTTGATTTTTTTCGCAACATTCCCCTTGTGGGGGCGGAGAATTCTGATTAGCGTCCCTACATGAATCCAAACAAGGTATTCGCTCGTGTCATTTTGGCATCATTATTAAGCTGCGGGGCGGCTTCAGCGGCATCTGACTTCCAGTTCACTTTGACCACTGCCAAGACGTTCCGTCAGACATCCAGCGCGGTTCCTTACCGCGAGGGGTATTTCCTTATGCTCCTCAACGATGGGAATGCTTACTACGGCAGTTGCGCGCGGAGATCTCTTAACTGGTTTGGCCCATCGATTCTCCCTCCATGCCCGACCCCGGCCACAGGCTTTGTCTCCAACGGACCAACAGCCTCCCTCTGGGGGTCTCCAATAGCGAACCTCTATTACGAAATAGCTTCAGTCGTCGATCCTGTGGCCATTGAGCCATTTGCTGCGGATCATGTGATCCTTCATGCAGCCCCGCTAAGCACCCTGCCAAGGCCTGCTGCAGGTTTTGTCGATGCCAGTTGGGACATGTTCTACGATATCAGTGGTTCTTCCAATGTGGCGGATCACCGTATCACTTTGTATGGTTACGAGCGTGACTATTCACTGTTCGATGCCACCACCGGTGCCGGGGTTTCATCTCAGGAGAGTTTGATGGATGCACAGATCAAGCCCGGGATTTATCAATACTATTTCCCCATGTTGGGTAATCCGACCCGTCCCGTAACTTTGTCCGCCAGATACTTCACTATTGCGGAAGGATACCGGAGCATCGGAAGTGTGAAACAAGGGGTGAAATACACCTATCCCAACGTTTTTGGTCAGGACGGTTTCGCCTTGATGAATCTCAAAGATTTCAAGGCGATCACGTGGACGGGGATGAATGTGAATAATGTATACGCCTCGGTCGACAAACTCTATCTTGCGGTTAGGGCGATTACTGATCCTTACAGCGCTTATAGTGTGAACAGCCCGACGGGTGCGAGGACCGAGACTGATGTTTACCAGTACCCCCCGACCTACTTCCCGTCGTATATTGCTCCTTCGACTGACCATATCTTGCTGACGAATCCGCTTGTGAGCAGTTACACGATTCCTCCCATCACTTGGCTGATCGAAATAGCCCCGCAAACGCTGACTCATCCTGAAATCTACTGCATCAAGGAGCTCAACGCGGGCACTAAGGGCATGCTGGAACTTGAGCTCGCCCGCAACGCACCTGTCTCAGGTGTGATCTATGACACATCGGACCGCAAATTTCAGATTCCTGTGATCTTTGGTAACTCATATGACGCATATGCCCAGAAAACCTTCGGAGCAGCCAAGGCATACTCTGTTCCTGCTGCGATTGATCAGGATTTCGATGGAGACGGTTACAGCAACATGTTGGAATGGGTTCTTAATACCAATGCTGCCAGCAAGACCAGTACGCCACTCTTAACGCCGAAATTTATTGCAAGCAATCCCACCACAAAGACCGCTGCCTATTTCGGCTTCGTGCTCGACAAGGGTCATGAGTTCGTTCCTGGTGTGGAGTATCTTGAGGTGCTACGCAGTACCGACAAAGGCAAGACATGGGTTCCCATGGCAAGCAGTAGCGACCCGAAGACAGGCTGGACGGTCATCAATACCCTTGATCAAGCTACCATCGTGTCTTCCCCCTATACCACCTCCGTAACGGCTCCCCTGCCGCCCAATACGGCCCATGATCTTATTATAACTAACGCCATCACGACGTTGGGCCAAATCGGTATCAAAAGCAACGTCAAGAACGCCAGTGGTGTCCCGATCAATCCTGACCCGGCGGGTACCCTTTACACTCTTCTAGTGCGTCAGATTGGGACGACGACATTATCGACGCCGATACCGAGCGACCCGACTTGGACGCAACCAGCGGTTACAACGGCACAATGGCCGCCGCAATAATCCGTCTCCGCTGGGATTTTCCAGTCCGTCCGCTTTCCGCACCCGGGCAATCCATCGGTTGATGTGTTTTGAAATGATTGATACTACCGAACGACTCGCGCAGCACCTTGAACAAAGTCATGCAGGCGCGGGTCCTTCGGTTTGTGCGATTGATACCGAGGCGGATAGTCTGCATCGCTATCGTGAATCCTTGTGTTTGATCCAGTTTGCTGTCAGAAGCGGTTCGGTGTTGATTGATCCGCTGGCGATTAAGGATCTTTCACCATTGGGTAACTACCTGACAGATGCGACCGTCTGGATGCATGGGGCGGACTACGACATGACCATGCTCAAGCGCCAGTTTGGCAAGATTCCCGCAGTGGTTTACGACACCCAGATTGGTGCCAGGTTACTCGGAGTGAGGCGTTTTGGATTGGGAGATCTGGTCAAGAAGTATTTCAGCGTGGAACTCTCCAAATCCTCGCAAAAAGCCGACTGGGGCAAGCGCCCACTTTCTGCGAAGATGATCGATTACGCGATCAATGACGTGCATTACCTGCTCGAAATGGGGGACATCATCACGGCGGAGCTCAAGGAGCTAAACCGCTACGCATGGTTCGAGGAAAGCTGCATGGCGGCCCGCCAACGGGTGCTGGAGCGAGATGATTCCAAGGAAGAGAACTGGCGCATCCAAGGCTCCGGCAGGCTGGAGCCCTACGGCTTGGCTTGCCTGAACCTGCTATGGCACTGGCGGGATGCCGAGGCCAAAGCATGGGATCGCCCCTCATTTATGGTGGCAACTAACCGCCAGCTTTTGGAGTGGAGTAGCGAACTCGCAGCGGGGAAAAAAGTTACTCTGCCCCATCACTATCGCCCCGAGCGTGTGAAGCGGTTCGTGGCCACCGCTGCCGCGATCAAGGATATTCCTGAATCGGAATGGCCGGAACGTTCTAGCGGAAAACGCAGGAAGCGCGACAAGAACTTCGAACGCAAGGTGGATGAGCTGATTCGTCGTCGTGAAAGCATTACCACTAAACTCGATATTGAGGATTCATTGATTGCGTCTCGAGCGGTGCTGGAATCTATTGCCGCAGGAGAGGCCAGTCCATCGCAGTTGCTCCTCAAATGGCAGTGCGAATGTCTGGATTTGGCGGATTAAATGGGAATGCTTGCGGGTGGTTTCCCTGGGTGTTCTAAATGCTTGTTAGGTATTGCTTGGGTTGTGTCGAACCATCTTATTATCAATGAGATGCGAGTGTGTTCAAGTGCGGGTTGGGAGCTGGTGATTTTTCAAGAAGTTCCTTGTTTCCCGGGTGTGAATTGATGAGAATTTCCCAGCAATATGACCGAGTCTCCGAACGAGTCCCACCAAGCCCCCACCAAGGTCGCCAGCGAGCAACTGTACGATGCTGCCCAGATCGACAAACTCGAAGGTCTTGAGGCTGTCCGGAAGCGTCCGGGCATGTATATCGGAGACCCTGATGAACGAGGCCTTCATCATTGTGTTTTCGAGGTGTTAGACAACTCGATTGACGAACATCTGGCCGGTTACTGTTCTCGCATCAAAATTTCCATCCACGTGGATGGTTCTATTTCCATTGCTGATAACGGCCGCGGCATTCCGGTAGACATGCACCCGAAGTTTGGCATGCCGGCTGTGGAACTTGTGCTCACTAATCTCCACGCCGGAGGCAAGTTCGGCCAAGGGGCCTACAAATATTCCGGTGGCCTGCACGGTGTAGGTGCCAAATGTGTGAACGCCCTAGCCGATTGGTTCCGTGCAGACATCATGCGCAACGGCAAGATCCACCGCATCGGCTTTGAGCGCGGCAAGACCACAGAACCTCTGCATATCGTCGGTGAGGTAGATCCTAATAAGACGGGCACTATCATTACCTTCTTCCCTGACGCCACCATCTTTGTCGACACCATCGATTTCAAATTTGACCGGCTGGCCACCCGCCTGCGCGAACTCGCCTTCCTTAATCCCGGTCTGACTATCGACTTGGAGGACGAGCGCCCGGAATCCGCCAGAAAAGGCTCTTTCTTCTATGCCAAAGGCATCGAAGAATTCGTCGTCCAGTTGGGTGAAAATAAAACCGTCATCCACGATACACCCGTCATCCTCCACGGTAAACGTCAGATCGACTTGGATTATGACGGCAAGAAAACCACTGACGATGTGTTTGCCGATGTGGTCTTTCAATACAACGATTCCTACAACGATCAAATCCTTTGCTTCGCCAACTCCATTCCCAATGGCGACGGAGGCACTCACCTAACGGGTTTTCGGACAGCCCTCACCCGTGGCATCAACCAATATGCCAAGGTCAACAAGATCCTCAAGGACAAGGATCCCGCGCTGTCCGGCGATGATGTTAGGGAAGGCCTCGTCTGCGTTATTTCGGTGAAGATGCCCAACCCGCGCTTCTCGTCGCAGACCAAGGACAAGCTGGTCAACACCGAGATTGAGGGGGTCATTTCCTCCATAGTCTATGAGGGTATCATGCAATACTTCGATGAAAACCCCGCGCTCGCCCGCAAGGTCATCGAAAAATCCGTCAACGCTGCCCGCGCTCGTGAGGCTGCTCGTAAGGCCCGCGAAACTGTGCGCAAAAGCGCGCTCTCTGGCGGCGGGTTGCCTGGAAAGCTGGCAGATTGCTCGGAACGCGATCCCGCCAAATCCGAGTTATACATTGTCGAAGGTGACTCTGCCGGCGGCTCTGCCAAACAAGGCCGCGACCGCCGTACCCAAGCGATCCTGCCGTTGCGCGGCAAGATCCTCAATGTTGAAAAGGCCCGCCTTCATCGCGCCCTTCAAAACCGGGAAATCCAAAACCTTATCACTGCCATTGGCGCCGGCATTGGCGATGGAGAGCAGGATGGCTCATTCAACATCGAGAAAGTCCGTTATCACAAGGTCGTAATCATGACCGATGCCGACGTGGACGGCTCGCATATTCGCACACTCCTGCTCACGTTTTTCTGCCGCCACATGCCCGAACTCGTAAAGCGTGGCTTCCTTTATATCGCTCAGCCGCCGCTCTATCTGGTTACCCGCAAGAAACGCTCAGAGTATGTGCAGGACAATGATCAACTCAACAAAATCCTCATCGAACTTGGAGCTGGCGAGGTCGTCCTCCGCACCTACGACCAATCCCAGAGTTACACAGCGGATGAACTCAAGGGCATTCTCGAAACTCTGTCCTCGCTGTCCCGTTATACCCGATCCATTGAGGGCAACGGTGGCAATTTCCGCGACTATCTAGCCGCTCGCCGCGCTGATGGTCACCTTCCCGAGTTTATGATCCGTATCCGTGAGGGTAACGATGAACATATCCACTACTTTGCCGATGATGAGGCGTTGCGCTCCTATGCTGCTGACAATCGCGATCTGCGCCTGTTCGAAGAGGTTCTAACTGACGATGAGCTCGCTGCACCAAGCGGTCAATCCCGCCGTGCCGTGCTACACGAACTTCACGAGTCGCACGCCATCGCCCGCATTTTCTCCCGTCTTAAGGAAGTCGGCATTGCCACCGAAATTTTCCACTCCGAGGATACGCCTCTCTTCGAGTTGCTAGAGGGAGAGGGTGACAAACAACATGCCACTCCGCTGTTCTCGATCCCGGAAATCCTTGCCCGCGTGCTTGAAATCTCCAGCAAGGGCGTTCAAATCAAACGCTTCAAGGGCCTGGGCGAAATGAACGCCAAGCAACTTTTCGAAACCACCATGGATCCCGCCACCCGCCAGTTCCTCCGCGTCCGCCTCGATGAGGACAACGCGGTGGAAGCCGACAAAATGTTCGATGTGCTTATGGGTGACCTCGTTGAGCCCCGCAAACGCTTCATCGAGGACAATGCTCTAAATGTTAGAAATCTGGATGTATAATGAGTAACGACTCCATCAAGCCGATCAACGTCGCCGAGGAACTTTCCAACTCGTTCCTGGAATATTCGATGTCTGTCATCATTTCCCGTGCGCTGCCGGATGTGCGCGACGGTCTCAAGCCATCCCAGCGCCGTGTGCTCTATGCCATGCGCCAGCTAGGCGTCACGCCCGGCAAGCCCCATGTGAAATGCGCCAGGATCGTAGGTGAAACGATGGGTAACTTCCACCCCCACGGCGACCAGTCGATCTACTCGACCCTTGTTAACATGGGCCAGCCATGGTCGATGCGAGACATGCTCGTGGATGGCCAGGGTAACTTCGGCTCGGTTGAAGGCGACGGAGCGGCGTCCATGCGATACACTGAGGCGCGGCTGCACCAGTTGGGCATGGCTATGATGGAAGACCTCGACAAGGATACTGTCGATTTCCAACCCAACTATGACGGCTCACAGGACGAACCAACCGTCCTACCCTCCGCGTTCCCTAACTTTCTCGTCAATGGTGGCACCGGTATTGCCGTTGGCATGGCCACCAACCTTGCACCGCACAACCTCGGTGAAGTCATCGATGGCATCTGTGCTCAGATCGACAAGCCGGATATCAGTCTGGCCGAGTTGATGCAATATATCAAAGGCCCGGATTTTCCCGTGACTTGCGAGGTCCGCGGTATCCGCGGCATCGAGGAATACTTCAGGACCGGCCGTGGCTCCATGCGCCTTCGCGGCAAGGTTGAGATCGAGGAAAACGAAAACGGCCGCTCCATCATCACGATCCGCGAGGTGCCCTACGGCGTCAACCGTGCCACCCTTCAGGAACGCATCGCTGATCTGGTCAATGAGAAAACCCTCACCGGCATCTCCGGCATGCGTGACCTTTCCGATGCGGAAACTCGCATCGAGATTGAACTCAAACGCGATGCTCGCCCGCAGGTTGTCGTCAACCAACTCTTCAAGCTCACCGCGCTGGAAACCTCCTTCAGCGTAAACATGCTGGCGATCCATCAGAACCGCCCTAAGCAATTATCCCTCAAGGAAGCCATCGATGCCTACATCGAACACCGTCGGGAGGTGGTCATCAGGCGCACCCGGTATTTGTTAGGAAAAGCCGAAGAGCGGGCGGAGTTGCTGGAGGCCTTCTTACTTGCGCTGGGTCACCTCGACGATTTTATCAAGATCATCCGCGATTCGAAAAACCGCGACGAGGCGCGCGAACGCCTCGCCGCCTATCCCTTCTCCGTTGCCACAGCAGAAAGTCTCGGCATTCTTATCCGCTCCCAAGCGGCGATTCAGGGTGAGCGCTATGTCTTTAGCGAGCGTCAGGTCAATGCCATCCTTGAACTCCGTCTCTATCAACTCACCGGCATGGAGCGCGACAAGGTCAAGGGTGAGTATGACGCGATACTTGTCGATATCAAGGACCTGATGGACATCCTCGCACGCGAGGAGCGCGTTCTAACCATCATCAAGGACGAGTTGCGCGCCATCAAGGACAAGCACGCCACGCCACGCAAGTGCCCGATCCTCGCAGAGGCGGGTGAGGTAGCGATGGAAGATCTCATCGCCAATGATGCAATGATCGTCACGCTTTCGCACCGCGGTTATGTCAAGCGCACGCCCGCCAGCGAATATCGCCTGCAAGGGCGTGGCGGCAAGGGGCTGAAAGGGATGGAAACCAAGGCCACCAATAAGAATGAACCTGACGATTTCGTGGAGCATTTGTTCTCGGTGCAGGCGCATGATTATCTGATGTTTTTCACTAACACCGGCCGCGTTTATGTTGAGCGGGTGTATGAACTTCCGGAAGGTTCGCGCACGTCCACTGGGCGCAGCATCAAGAATGTGCTCAATCTCCAGCCGGAGGAGAAAATCGCCGCGTTGTTGCGTCTCGAACGGATCACTGATGAAAGCGGCAACGACATTACCTTTAGTGAGGAGGCTGGGTTCGTTTTCTTCGCCACCCGCACTGGCAAGGTCAAGAAAACCGCACTGAACGATTTCCGCAATTACCGTCAGGCTGGCATCATCGCCATCATTCTTGAAGAGAACAATGAGCTGATCGGGGTGCGCCGCACCTCAGGCTCCGATGAAATCATTCTTGTCACTCACGGGGGATTCAGCCTGCGCTTCCATGAGGACGATGCCCGCCCACTCGGTCGTTCGTCCATGGGTGTCATGGGGATTCGTCCGGTTGAAGGCGATTTTGTGGTAGGCCTCGCCTTGGTTACCCCGGAAAGCACCCTGCTGGTTGCTTCTGAAAACGGTCTCGGTAAACGCACGCCTTTTGAGGATTACCGCAAGCAGTCGCGTGGTGGTAAGGGTATCATCACCATGAAGGTCACTGATAAGACAGGCGCCGTGGTCGGTGCCGTTACAGTGACCAACGATGATGAACTCATGCTTATGACCTCTACTGGCCAGAGCATCCGAATCCGCATCAATGAGATCCGCGAAACAGGTCGTAATACCCAGGGGGTAAAACTCCTTTCTCTTAAGGAGGGTGAGAAACTACAGGACATAGCCATAGTCATCCCGGATGGAGAGGACGCCCCCGAAGGATCCCTGGATATAACGGATGAAGACGAGGCGGAGGGGTAGAGGTTCCTCCTGGCAAGGATTCTGTTAGTCTATTTTCCCTGCTGCTGATATCGAAAGATCGTCTAGCAATATTATATCGTTAGATGGCGCCGTTACACTGGACCACGGTCCACGTCTATGCGGAACGTGCGCCCACGCAGGCGTGCGTTGCGCGTGCGTTCCATCACCTGTTCGACGAGTGATTCTGGCACATCCACCAGTGAGTGTTTGGGAAACAAGGTAATGCGTCCCAAGCAACCATCGGGCAGACCCGCCTCGCCATAGAGCATGCCCACGATTTCCTTGGCCATCACACCGTGGGTTTTACCTAAGGATAAGAACATGCGTGTCATGCCCGATTCGTGTGGGATAGGACCGCGTTCGAATTTAGGCCCGTTCCTAGGACCTCGTTCCTGGCGATTGTCATCGCGCTTCGCGCGCACATCCCGGATTTTTTCGTGGCGAGCGGGGCGATCTGCCTCGTGGTCTTCCTCGATGAGCGAGCCTTCGCGTCCCTTCGCCTCGCGCAGAAGTGTGACTAGGGCACCTGCAATATCCGTAGGCGTGTGGCCCTGCTCTAACAATCGATCAATGCTGTCCTGATAATCGTCGAATTTTGCTGACTCCAGGCGTTCCTTGAGCGCATCGAAGATTAGGTCCGCGCGGCGGCCCTCAACCTGTTCCACGGACGGGATGCGTTCGCGCCGGACGATAGAGCGTGTGAAGCGTTCGATCGTCTGCAGGCGATAGATGTCGCGACCGTAGACAAATGTGACAGCTCTGCCCGAGCGCCCGGCGCGGCCGGTGCGGCCGATGCGGTGCACGTAGTCCTCGGGGTCGGTGGGTAGATCGTAGTTGAAGACGATGTCGATCTCATCGATATCGAGTCCGCGGGCGGCGACGTCAGTGGCGACCAATAATTCGACAGAGCCTTCGCGGAATCGTTTCAGCGTGCGTTCCCTCATCATTTGGGTCATGTCGCCATGGAGTCGATCCGCGGCATATCCTCGGTTGACGAGGTCTTCGGTGCACTCGTCCACCGAACGTTTGGTGTTACAGAACACAAGCGCCAGTCGCGGCGGGTTCATGTCGAGTATGCGGGATAGCACCTCCACCTTGGAGCGCTGGCGGACTTCGAAATACGATTGATCAACCGTGGAAACGGTTCGGGCTTTCTGCTGGATCTCGATGATTTTAGGGTCATTGCCGAAATTGCGGATCATGCGGGAGACACCCGGATTCATCGTGGCAGAGAAAAACAAGGTTTGGCGTTCGGGCGGTAATGCGCCTAACAGCTCGTCCATTTCCTCTTTGAATCCCATATCGAGCATGCGGTCAGCCTCGTCCAGAATGGCCATCTTCACGCGTGAGGCGTCGAAACTGCCGCGCCGGAGGTGATCGAGCAGGCGGCCTGGAGTGCCGACCACCACCTGTGCACCATCGCGCAAGGCGCGCAACTGGCGGTCCATCGGGGCGCCGCCATAAACCGGTGTGGCGTGAAGGCCGCGCATTTTGGCACCGAGGCGGTGGACCTCTTCACAGACTTGCACGGCAAGCTCGCGGGTCGGGCAGAGGATGAGCACTTGTGGCCAGAGGGCCTTAATGTCGAGTCGTGCCAAGGCTGGCAGAACAAAAGCTGCGGTTTTGCCGGATCCGGTGGCGGAAAGTCCCACCAAATCCTTCCCCTCAAGGGCGGGCGGGATACTCATCGCCTGAATGGGGGATGGCCGTTCATAGCCAAGGGTCTCAATAGCGCTGAGAAGGGTATCGGGAAGCCCGAGTTCGGAAAAAGGAGGTGTGTCCATGGGATAAACTAGATCAAAATCCCTAGTGGTACATCATTTACCGCCGCAGGGGAAAGAGGCTATCGCAGGTTTTCCAGGAAAAACAAGCACGGAAGTGAAAATGAACCGAAATGCCTACCTCGCCAGCAGAGTGCCCTCAGTGACACCCAGTTTTTCAATTGCATCAACCTGCAGAATGGCGTCCCCAACCTCCATGGTTCCGGAGAGCAATTTCTGATAAGTTCGGATGATCTGACCGGAGGTGACGGCATCCTCGTCGAGCAGCTCCGCCCGGAATCTCCGCAGACCTGTATCGTGGAGGCTTGCGAAATACCGCGCTCCTGTCTGGGCCTTGCCATTGAAGAGTGTATTGCGGCACCCCACATCCGCAATGAGCCGGTGGCTCTGCCCCACTCTGTCGCGAAGGTGGACCACATGGGCTTCGCATGGCCGCCCGCAATCCAGCACTGTGGTTCCCTTGCTCAGAAATGCGCAGAATACACAGTGCTCCATGTGAAACATCGGCATGTGCTGGTGCAGTGTGAGTTCAAACCACTCTGGTGGTGCGCTGCGCAGCAGGTCCATTACCTGGCTGATGTTGAGATCGTAAGATATGGTCAGATAATCCGGCGCTGCCTTGTCCATCAACAGTTTCGCCGTCAGGGGGTTGGCGACATTGAGTGAAAAATCGCCGACCTTGCGGAGTTCGTCTCGGTTTTGATAGAAATGCAGCGATGAAAGATTGCGCAGCAGCACACCGTCCGGCGCGGCTTGTTCGATGAGCTTGAGGAATCCGGTTTCTCCAGACTTGAGGATTCTCGGAGTGGCTAGAAAGACTTGGGATTTATGATTTGAGACTTGGGATCGAATATGTGCGACTGAGTCCTTGTAGCGGCGCGGGTCCTCGTAATCCAGATAGATAGTCTCTACTCCGCATTCGAGGGCGGCATCGAGTTGTTTAAGGGTCCGGCACAGGACAGAGAGGGCGGGGGACAGGCGGGGAGAATTCGGGATATCTATTTGGGCAAGAATGTCACGGCAGGTTGTGGTAATGGCTGGCCGGTCGGATGGCAGGGAATTCCTATCGCGTTCTAGCATGACCACGAGATCACGGCGGAGCTGGTTGAGTGCGGAGAGTGGGAAATGGCAGTCGCCCTCAAGCCTGTTTTCCAGGGAGACGAGTTCATAGGAGGTTTCGCCCAGACGCCCGAGCTGTGCGGTCAGAGTGGCGGTGTCCAGAGGGCGTTTGGCGGCGGGTTCCAGTTGAATTGTGGATGAAATAGCCGTGAATTCCGTTAGGTGTCCACGGGCATGGTTTCGTGGTCCTCCGATACTACCTGAAAGGCGGGACGCTGCTATGGTGATGGGTTCTCCTGCCTTGCCGGTGACGGTGAGGTGAAGAGGTGTTTTCTTTTCCGGAGGGTGGGTGTTTTGCCAGAATCTCCGGAGTTCGGAATCCAACTTGGGATCTGAGGTTTTGTATACCGTATGTCCGGGCTGGATGCGATCGAAGTTGATACCACTGTAGGTGCGGTGGAAAATGATACGACCGCCTTCGATCTTCCAGATGCGCGCACCTTGTTCGAGGTCGCGGTTTTCCCCCGCGTCGAACACCACGCCATCGCCCGGAGTGACGGGAATCCCGGTGGTATTGCCGAGTTTGATCCAGCCATCCCCGCAATCCATGATTTCACCTAACAGGGGACCTCGTTTTTTGCCGAACCTGCCGTGAGTGAGATAAGGGTGGTTGGTTCCAGCCAGCCATCCAGTCGTGAGCCCACGGGAAAACGCCATCTCAAGAGCATAGCGGTCGGATGGGGTGACGGGCGATTCCGTCTGAGCTATCGCTGCGTCCAGTGCTTTCCGATAGACGCGAGTGACGGCTGTGACGTATTCGGGCGACTTGAGGCGCCCCTCTATTTTGAACGACTTCACGCCCGCGCGCATGAGCGCAGGGAGAAGGTCCACTGCGGCCAGGTCCTGTGGGCTGAGCAGGTAACGCACCTCGCCGAGGTCACGGGTCTCTCCGTCGACGACTATTTCATACGGCATGCGGCATGCTTGGGCACACTCGCCACGGTTGGCGCTGCGCTGGCCCAGCGACTCGCTGGTTAGGCACTGACCGGAATAGGCGACACACAGCGCGCCGTGCACAAAAACTTCCAGCGAAGTGGAGGAATGCGGGAACTTTGCGAGTTCCTTAACAGAAAGCTCGCGGGCCATTACGGCGCACTGGAGTGGGAAAAGCGACTCGACAAAAGCGAGTCCCTCCGGCGAGGTAAGGGTCATCTGTGTAGAGGCGTGCAATGCAAGGTCTGGCGCGAGCGTATGAGCGAGTTTTGCCAGGCCGAGATCCTGGACGATCATCGCATCCACCCCTGCAGCTGCCAGTTTGCGGATTTGGGCTTCTGCCACCTCAAGTTCGCTGGGGAAAATCAGGGTATTCATCGTCACGAATCCTTTCACCCCATGGCGATGGAGGAATTCCATGAGTTCCTCAAGATCGACATCGGTGAAATTATCCGCACGCATACGCGCGTTGAAGCGGGGTAGTCCGAAGTAGATCGCATTCGCCCCTGCGGCCACGGCCGCGCGCGCACAGTCCCAATTCCCCGCCGGGGAAATCAGTTGTGGTGTGGTGTCTTGGCTAAGGTCGCTCACGTTCACAAAGAAACATACCGCAAATGGAAAAGACAGGCAGGATACCTAGGAATGCCGGCTTTCACTGAGGTGTCAGGAATTGGACGGAGCGGACACGCTACAGTCTAGGCGTGTGTGAGGATAAGCAAATGATCAGGACGCTCGGAACTAGTCATCCAAAACAGGCTTTCAGCGGTTCAGGATAGAGTTCCAATGTGTGATGTCATCCTTGCGGGCCTCGAACAGGGCGACGGTGTCGTCGTGGATGGTGATGGAGGTGATTTTATCGCCCACGCCGTTGAATTTGCAGCCGCGCTCGCCGGTATTGTTCTTACCTGTGATTTTTTCCACCACATCGAGGCCGTTGGTGACTTGGCCGAAGACTGAGTGGCGGTTGTCGAGGAAAGGTGTGGCCACAGTGGTGATGAAAAACTGAGAACCATTGGTGCCTGGGCCGGCGTTTGCCATCGAAAACACGCCTGGCGCACGGTGCCGCAGATCTGGATGGAACTCGTCGGCAAATTTGTAGCCCGGGCCGCCGCGGCCAGTTTCCGTGGGGTCGCCGCCTTGCAGCATAAATCCGTCGATCACACGGTGAAAAGCCACCCCGTTGTAATAACCCCTCTGGGCGAGGTTGAGGAAATTGGCGCAAGTGAGTGGCGTCTTGGACGCGTAAAGCGTGGCATCGATGGCCCCGGCGGTGGTCTGGATGGTAATTTTGATATCGGTCATGCGCAGAAGAGAACACCGGAATCCAGCACGTGGCAACCCGGTTTTATTGGGGGTAATCTACTCCTTTAAACTGGATGGCCAGATTGACACTGGAATCTTTTCCAAAAACTTAAAGGCCAGACCCTGTAATGCCAGAAGGTATGGGAAAAAGTGCTGCCAGGGAATCCGCGGCAAATCCGGACAAACTACCGTTGCTCCAATCAAGGCCTGGCGGGGTTCGCCTGCCGGACCTCCACGGCCCCTGACAGCCCGGGGAGTTGAACCCAAAGCACCCGCCCCCGCAATGACTTTTTACAGTTATGGCTTCTAGTCATTATCTTGACTGATCCAACATGCGCAGCAGTGGGATTTCAGCGCGCAGGCGCAGAGACTCGTCCATCTCAATGCGCGGCTCTAGGTTGACGAGACAATCGCGGAGTTTCTGTAGGGTGTTCATTTTCATGTAGCGGCAGTCCGCGCAGGCACAGAGGTCAGTGGGTCCAGCGATAAGGTTTTTGTCCGGGCACTCCTTGCGCAAACGGTGGAGCATGCCGCTTTCAGTGACCACAATGATGTCTCTAACGGGTGCGCTTTTGCAGTAACTCACCATTTTTTCAGTGGAACAAACCTCGTCGGCCAGCAGTCTGACAGCTTGGGTACATTCCGGGTGGGCGACTACCAGTGCATCAGGGTGACTCTCCTTTATCCGGTGGATGGACTCCCGGGTGAACTCAACGTGTACATAGCAACTGCCGCGCCACAGGTCCATCTTGCGACCGGTTTGCTCCATAACCCACGCGCCCAGGTTTTCATCGGGCACAAAGAGAATGGGGCGGTCCTGTGGTGCTTGGTTGACGATCTTCACTGCGTTGCCGGAGGTGCAGATCACATCGCTGAGGGCTTTGACCGCTCCGGAACAATTGATATATGCGATGACGTAATAATTCTTGTCGGAATTCTCTGTCAGGAACGTTTCGAGTTCTTCTGCGGGGCACGACTGTTCCAGTGAGCAACCGGCATCCCTGTCTGGAAGTACGACAATCTTGCCGGGGTTCACGATTTTTGCGGTCTCTGCCATGAAGTGCACACCGCAGAACACGATGACATCGGCAGCAGTTGCCTTGGCCTGATAGGCGAGGCCCAGCGAGTCTCCCACGTGGTCAGCTACGTCCTGAATGTCTCCAGTCTGATAGTTATGGGCGAGGATGACGGCATTTCTGGCCTTTTTGAGGGCGAGAATCTCGTCTTTGAGATCGAGCGTGTGGATCATGGAATGACGTTAAATCTCAACTGTTGAAATTCAAACGGAAGAACACGAATGGGGGCAGTTCCAAGATACGGGAAAGAATGGCCTCCGTCCAGTCCCGGGTGTATTCAGGTATTTCATCTTCCGTTTGGAATTTGAGATTCAGGATTTATGATTTTTTCGGCTTATCACCTTCTATGACCTCCACCGTTCCGGTGTGTTTGGCACCGGGCTTGACGATAAGGGAGGCGGTGCGGATATAACCGTGCAGTTGAGAGCGCTTTTCGAGGGTGACAGTGCCGGAGCAGGATATCTGGCCTCGGACATGGCCGTCTATGGTGGCCGTGATGGCAGTGACCGGGTTGAGGAACTCGACACGTGCGCCCTTTTCCACACGCAAGCGGTGGCAATGGACTGTGCTGATGATTTTGCCGTGACTGCGGATGATGAGATCACCCGAGCACTCCACTGGGCTTGAGAGTGCTCCATAAACAGTGAGGTCGTGACAGCGGACTGTGGCGCTACTAACTGAACCGGTCTTGCGGATAATGACATTGCCACACGTCTGGATGCTACGGTTCCACTGATCTGTGATCTCGTAGTCCTGCAGGCTGACATAGGCGCCGCACTTCGGGCATTGGCTGGAGTGTGCCTCAGCGACAGTGGTAAAGGCGTGATCGCAACCAAAACAGGTGACCTTCCGCAGTGGTTTTGTTGGATAGAGCAGACGTTGCAGGAGTGAACGCCGGGGAGGGGTTGCGGGCCGGGGGGGAGGCGTAGGTTTGGGCTTGGCTGGTTCGGGATACGGGTCTCCATCCTTGCGAGGCTTGGCGAGACGCGTTTTTGGCTGGGTTCTAACTACTCCTTTGCCGTCCTCCACTTGGAAGTTTGCACGACAAGCACGACACTGTGTAGAAATCACAAGCGCAGGCTCTTTTTGCAAGTGTCCGCATTCAGGACATGCTATCTCTATGCGATGGCGCTGGGGCTCATCGGTCATGGACGGAGTAGGCACTGTGGGGGCTAGGGATCTCAACTTCAGGGATTAGTGCCCGTAAGAAGGTTCCCTTGTTTGGGCAATGAGGTTGCCGCTGCGGGAGTGATAGCCGCAGGTCTCGTAACCACTTGTTGGGCGGTGGCAACCTGTGCCGCAGGCAATTGGGCGGGTGTTCCAACAGTGGACCTGCCCACGAAGATAGCACCTGCCTCAATCGAGAGCGTCTTGGCTTTGATGTCTCCCACGACTTCGGCGCTGGATTTGAGTTCAACGCTGTCTGTGGCGGTTAAGTTGCCGTGGACCTTCCCATAGACGATGACGGTGCCGGTCTTGATTTCAGCCTTGATGCGAGCGTTTTCGCCTACGGTCAAATTACCATCTGAAGAGATTTCTCCCTCTATCTTGCCGTCCACAACAAGGTCGTTGGTGAACTTGACGATACCTTTGATTTCAACGTCAGAGGAGAGCACGTTGCGGGTGGCAACAGGCGAAGTGCGGGTGCTATGGGCGCTGTGGGCTGCCTGCGATGTATGGCCTGCGGATTCCGGTTGGCGGATTTCTGGGAGCGGAGGAGCGGAACGAATCGGTTCGCTGTGATGATCTTGGCCGATGACTTTCTTGAACACAGTGTTAGGAATGGTTGATGTTGATTGGTCGGTGAACGGAGGATGTGACAGAGTGTCAGGGTTTAGCGGGAGGTGCCTCTGGTTTTGGAGCACTGCTGTTTTTGGAGGTAGTTTCTTTGGTAGGCGTGGGGACCGGTTTTTCGGCATCGCCTGGAGTCATGCCGTTAGGCTCATCTACACCCGGAATGGAAGGACTGAGAGGGGAAGAGGGCATGGTGCCTGGTGCGTCGGTCTTGGGAGGGGTAGGGGGCGGTTCGATTTGTTCCGGGGGACGCGTCTTCAGCGTAGTTGCACGGCGGGTGGCGATTTCTGCAAATTTGCTTTCGGGAAATTCGGTCTTCGCTTGGTTGTATGACGCCTCAGCCTTTTCAATGTCTCCGGTGGATCGATAGATATCACCCAGAGAAATCAGTGCGAAAGGCGCGATGAAACGAGCTTTTGGATCAGTAGAGAGATCTTGGAAGGTTTTGATAGCATCGGCATTTTTGCCTTGGAGCATCAGTTTGGTGCCCAGACTGGCCTTGGCGGTTGGGAGTGCTGGATGTTGCGGGTAAGAAGCGAGGAATTGGTTCAGGGTTTTGATGGCCTGTTCCTGTTGTCCTTCGGTCCACTGGTGGTCTGCCAGCAGGATCATGGCACTGCTCGCGGCCGTAGTGGTGCCGTGTTCGGTGATGACCGCCTGAAGAGATGCCGTATCCTCTGCTTTGTTGAGGTCTGCGCCGGCCGTTTCCTGCTTGCTTTTTTCTACCCCACTGTACACCACATAAGCAGCGGTGCAGAGGGTTATGAGGATAGAAAGGACGATGAGATTCTTTTGGTTGCGGTCTAGAAACTGCTCAAAAGCGCCTGGGCCTTGGGCGATTTCGGCAAGTGGCACGGGGGATTCTTTGATGTCGTCGGGCATGGTGAATGGCAGCACAACTGCGGGAAACCGATCAAAGCCACGATCGCCACAAAATCAATGCGTAAGTCCGGAGATCCGCGAATTTCTTGTTTTTCCCGGAATAGCCTGATTTTTCATCGTCAGGTGCGGTGGCGGCGGCTAGCTTGCGGCGGTATGTCCAAACGGTTGTATGTGGTGGCAGGCGAGTTGAGCGGGGACGCTCACGGGGCGGGGCTATTGCGGGTGATCAAGGCGCTGGTGCCCGCCGTGGAGATCCGCGGGGCGGGAGGGCCGGAGATGGAGGCGGTCGCAGGGCCTGGATTGTGCGATTGGGTGGAAGAGGCTGCGGTGATGGGTGTGTGGGAGGTGCTGAAACGTTACGGTTGGTTTAAGGAGCGTTTCGCCAAGATGCTGGAGGAGCTCAAGGAGTTCCGCCCGGATGTGCTGGTGCTAATCGATTATCCGGGCTTTAACCTGCGTTTCGCGGAGGCGGTGAAGCGTGTGTGCCCTGAAACGCGTATTGTCTATTACATCAGTCCGCAGGTGTGGGCTTGGAACAAGGGGCGCGTTCCAAAGATGGTTAGGTTGTTGGATGAAATGCTGTGTTTGTTCCCGTTTGAGCAGCCAATCTTTCAGAATGCCGGATTGAAAACCACCTTTGTCGGTCATCCATTGGTGGATGAACTCGAGGAGAAACGCATTCCGGGCGTTGGTAGGGAGGAGTCGCTCGTCGGCTTGTTTCCTGGGAGCCGCGAGCGTGAAGTGGCGCGACTGTTCCCGATGATGATAGAAACAGCCAAACGCCTCAGGGCATGGCGGGCATGTCTAACATTTGAGGTGCCGGCCGCGTCGGGGAAGCTCGCTACCCAGATCTGCGGGCTGCTTGCATTGGCTGGGGCGGAGGATTTAGTTACCGTCAATACTGGCGAAAGCCACGCCCTGATGCAGCGGGCGTGCTGCGCTGTGATCGCCAGTGGTACAGCCACATTGGAGGCTGCGTATTATGGGCTGCCGTATTGTCTGGTCTATCGGGTGGCACCCCTGACATACATTCTCGCACGCCTTCTGGTGAAGATAGAACACATCGGTCTCGTAAATATCCTGGCTGGGGAGGAAGTCGTGGAGGAATACGTGCAGGTGGATGCTGAACCCACGGCGGTTTCCAATGCCCTGAAGGCTTTTCTGGAATCCCCCGAAAAATGTGCAGACCTGAAGCTGCGGCTCGCGGAGACCTCCGCCAAACTTGGGGGCCATGGCGCGCATGAACGCGCCGCCCGGGCGGTGGTAAACTGGCTCTAGATCGGGAAAATCTAAATTCCCACTCGTGGAGCAAGCCCGAAAAAATCCACTTTGGCACGAAAACGTGTCATGACTCTGTTCCGGGGCTTGCGTTTTGGCCGGACGAGGCTAAGTAGCAATCCGATGAAAGTTTTCACCCTGCTTCTGGTGGCCGTAGCCATGTCGGGCGTTTCCTGCGAGCGCCATGAGTTCGACGGCCCGAACGGCACAAAACAGCTCAATGAGACGCATTCTGCCCACGCGGATCACGCGGAATCGCCGGAAAAGCCCACGCATTGAGTGAATCTGGCGTTACACGCGCAGAAACCACTTCTTCCGGTAGAAAAAATACAGCAGCAGCCACATGAGCAGCAGGGTGAGGGCTGCTCGGACGGAGGGGCCGGCATCACCGCAGAGGCGGATGATGCGCCCGAAGAATGTCTCCACCGGACCACCTAAGGAGATCAACCGCACGCCGAGATAGCCTGTCAGTGAGTTCATGCCGATCACACGCAGCGGGAAACTCCACTTTTGGAAACCCGCAACGTCGATGATGCCGAAGAAACCAGCGAACAAAATCAGTGAGATGCCGATACCTAGCAGATTAAAGGTGGTGGTCCATATCGACTTGATAGGCGGGTAGCCGAGATGCCAGCAGAGCCAGCCCGCGGCAAAGAAAGCGAGTCCGGTTATAAACATCAGTCCCGTGTGTTTCCAACTGACCGCACCGGGCTTGCGCAGCGTGCCGCCCACAAGCGAACCGGCGATGGGCAGAGCAGAGGCAGAGAAGATACAGAGCAGTCCGAGAGGGTCGAATGTGGTGTAGGACAGGCGGCCGGGAAGGAAAGTGCGGTCCAGCCAGGTATTGATGGCGCCCGTCTGAGTTAATATGCCGGCACCGTGCCCGGGCACAGGAACGAGCAGATGCAGCACGGTGATGAGAACCAGAATGCCCGCGAGTATGGCCAGGCGTTTGCCTGGACTGCGAACTACCAGATAGAGCGATGCGGCCATGCCCCATGCAATACCGATCTGGCCGAGCACGCTGACGTAGCGCGGCACCTCCAGATTGCCTGAGAACACTCCGTTATAGATGAATCCTAATAGAATTAGGATCACTGTGCGGCTGAGGATCTTGCGCCACATCTGCCATTTGGAATCACCGCGCTGGATGCGGCTTTCCATCGACAGTGGGATCGCTATCCCTGACAGAAACATGAAAAGGGGGAAGATCAGATCCTCCGCCTGCAAGCCTTCCCATGTGACGTGTTGGAGTTGAGTGGCAAAGGCTTCGAGCGTAGGTGTCTTCAGCCACTTCGCGAGTTCGGCTACAATCAACTGCGCGCCGATAAGCCACATCATGTCAAAGCCGCGCAGCGCATCGAGAGAGAGCAGGCGTTTGGATGTGAATGGCGCGGCTGTATTCATTGGATTGGTTTCTGTGGGAAATGCTATAGCGGGCGTGCTCTAGTTGAAGATGGGCGCAAAGGACATTCCTGTTGCTATTGGGGGAATTGGATACTTTGTCGCGATCCATAACGACTTGCATATAGCCGGGCTGGGCGCTCTATCAGATTCCGGCGTTTTTCATGAGAAGTTTGAAATCGTACTCCGCAGAGCGCGGTTTGCGGGTACAGAGAGCATTGGCTTCGTCATTGGCCACAAACGCCTCATTGGCAGCGTTCCAGGTGAGTTTGCGGTTCAGTTTCATGGCGATCCATGCGGTGCGGCATGCCTGCAGACTGCGTGCCGCCTGATCGATGGGGGCGACTGGATCGCGGTTGGCGAGGATGGATTCCAGCCAGTTCTTATAATGGTCAGGGCTTTCTGACCAGCGGTGTGAATCACCTGAGCCGAGAGGCAGGAGAATTTTCGGATCACTGGCATCAAGAGGTTTCATCTGGGTAGGTGCCGCCTTGGGATCACTGGCGGTGACAGACGCAGCGCCGCGGGCGCAGAAAACCCAACCTTCCTCACCCTCGAAACGGATGCCATTTGCGTAGGAGTCATCGACAATAACCTGAACATCATTAGCATAGAGCATCTCGATGTGATAACCGAGATGCACAGTCCATGCATCGTCCTTCATGAAATCCGCGCGGGCTTCGATGGTGATAGGCCCGCCGAGTTCCTGGCCCATAGCCCACTGAGCGATGTCGAAGTGGTGAGCTCCCCAGTTGGTGATCATGCCGAGTCCGAAGTCTTCAGTGGTTATCCATCCCGGGCGGCCGGTTACGGTGTCCTGCGGATGCCCGCGGAGTTCCATATAGTCTTGTTGCGGAGCGGGCCCCAACCAACGGTTGTAGTTCAAATTTGACGGCACAGGCATGGGTGTGAATCTCTTGCCGCTCGGCTTGTCCTTGCCCACCCCGATGCGGACGGTTTTCAGCCTGCCGATACGCCCATTTTTTACGGCTTCACTGGCACTGCGGAACGAACCCCACGGGTTGGATGAACGTTGCTGTGAACCGGTTTGCAGGATGACTTTTTTTGCCCTTACAGTGGTGCGCAGTCCGATGGATTCTGCTATGTCGTAGGTGAGAGGTTTCTGGACGTAGAGGTGCTTGCCGGCGATCGCTGCGGAAATGGCGACGAGCCCGTGCCAATGGTCCGGAGTGCTGATCACCACAGCGTCGATATCAGGCCGTGCGAGGACTTCGCGGAAGTCTTCGTAGATTTTCACGTCTCCAGCGGGATCACCGGTTTTTTTGTAATGCTCCTCCACTGCGGCTTTGGCGATGGTAGCCCGTTTGGAATCCAAATCGCACACGGCTACCACACGTGCCATCGACTGGGCGAGGACACCGGTCATGTCGGCGGTGCCCATGCGTCCGCAGCCTATCTGTGCGACCTGGATGCGCTTGTTGGCAGAATTTGCCGCAAATAGGCGTCCCAGGAAAAGGTTAGGGATCGCGGCCATTCCGGCGGCGCTCAGGGTGGATTTGAGGAATGTGCGGCGATGAAGATTCATGGCAGGGATGAGTAATGGTGTCTAACGAAAATCAACATGGGAATGATGATATTCTAGGGTGGAGTGTCAATACTCCGGCTGGTCAGAATGTCTTTCGCCAGTGTTTGATTTTATGCCCGATGACCGCATAAAAAACCAAGTAGGCGAAACAAGGGACCATGACCCAGTAGGCATTGCGGGGGGTGCTCAGAACGACCAATTTTCCGTATGCGAGTGGTAGGATGGCGCTGCCGCATAGGCCCATGACCAGCATCGAGGAACCGAGATTGGTCAATCGACCAAGGCCATTGATGGCCAGTGGCCAGATGCCGGCATAGATCAGCGCATTGGGCAGACCCATCATGACCAGGAACCAGATGGAAATATCGGTGTCCAGGCCCAAGACGCACACCCGGCCATGGGCGAAAATCACCAGGAAAGACAGCAGTAACCCTAGCGAGGTGCATGCCACCAGCGCGTTCTTTTGGGTGATGGTCCGGGGGATGAGAAAAACACCTAACAAATACCCCGCAAGGGTGAGGGACATGACGTAGGATGGGAAATTCTTTGCGGGGTCTTCAAAGCCAAGCCCCATGCTGACGGCATAGTCAATGATAGTGGCCAGTGAGATCATCTGGGATCCGATGTGGAAAAACATCGCCACAACCCCCAGAATCAAATTGGGATAATGAAACACCGAAGTCCGCGCCTGTCTTGAGCTGTCGGTCTCAGCATTGTGGGTAGAAGTATCAATTTCCGGCAGGACTGAATAGCGGACCACCAATCCGAAAATAAACAGGGCCGCAGCCAGAATGGCATACGGACCCATCACGCCCCGGATCAACTGGTCCAGAGCCGCCCCGCGCGCCGCTCCCTCATACATGCCGTTTTTGATGGACAGCATCAATTGTTTGTCCGATTCGCGCAACACCAGCGCTGCGAATATCAGGTTGGCAAGAATCCCCGCCAGTTTGTTGAACGTTCCCACGATGCTTAGTCTTCGGGCGGCGCTTTCCCTGTCACCAATGATGGTGATGTATGGGTTTGCGGCCGATTGCAGGATTGCAAGGCCGATTCCTAACGAGAAAAGCCCTGCAAGGAAAATTCCATAGGTGCGGAAATACGCCGCTGGGACGAACATCAAGGCACCCAAGGCCATGGTCCACAAGCCTATCATCATGCCGCGCTTGTAGCCCACTTTGTTCAGCAGGGCCGATGCCGGTATCGCCATGATCAGATAGGGGATGTAAAAGGCAAACGTGACCAGATAGGATTGGACTATCGAGAGCTCACACGTGAACTTGAAATAGGGTATCAGAATGGTGTTGACCCATGAGACCAGGCCGAAAATGAAAAACAGCCCTCCCAGAATCAACATCGAGAGGATGTAGTTTCTGCGAGAGTGTGGGGTGTTTGGCATGAGGATATTCTGACAAACGCTACAGGCCATAACCCGCGGCGGCTGATTCGCCAAGTTCGCTGGACACGTGGCTGCGCAGGTCCACAGTGTTGCCCAGCGTGACGCCGGTATTGAGCACTCGGCCGTTCAACAGGCTTTGTTCCGCGGTTTCGAGCACGAGGGTGGTGTAGAATCCCAGCGCAGTCGGGTTGAATGCCGCGTCGCGTTCGGTGGCGGTGGGTTCCTTGGCACGCCACGTGAGGATTTTCTGATAGATTCGGCCAGGGCTGCTCATGCCATAGCCCGTCACTAGACCGTCCCTTTCGAAGTTGCGGAAGAGCGGGTTGATCTCAAAAACCCCTTCCGGGTGGATTTCCCGCAGGCCGGGTGTGTCCAGCCCAAGGTCCACCATGCCATCCGAGCAGATGAGGCGGCTGGACTGCACGGTGGTGGACCATGCGGTGTTGGGCAGCGCCCAGCCGGTGATGACATGAGCCACGGCCCCGGTGGTGAAGGTGATTTCAGTGTCCACCAGATCGTAGCCATTCACGGAAACGGGCTTGAGCGAGGGGAGTTTCTGCGAGAATCCTGTGGCGCGCACCTGCGCCGGGACCAGCGCGGAGATTTTCATCAATGCGTCCGCCATGTGGACTGTCAGGAATGAAACGGGCGTGTTTTTCACCGCAAAATCCGGCGACGCGAAGAAGCGTGGTGAGTGGTTGGGGTCAGCCACCAGAAGCTTGTCGAGCATGTAGAAGATGGCCACCTGGAGGTTGCCGTAGCGTCCGCTTTGATAGCGCGCTTCCGCCTCCTTGATGCGCGGATCCTCACGCTTGTGGTAGTCGATGCCTAGGAAGCGTCCGCTGGCACGCGCGGCCCCGATCATGGCATGGGTGTCCTTGATGGTGGCGGCTGCGGGTTTGGGCAGCACCACGTCAAGCCCGGCACCCAGTGCGGCCACGGTGGGGGCGCAATGCAGGTGGTCGGGCGTGTTGATCTGCACGGCGTCCAGATCCACCTTGGCCAGCAGATCCTGATAGCTGGTGAACCGCCTGTCCTGCGGGAGTCCGGCCAGATCACCAAACCAATTGCGGAACTCGTCATTCGGGTCGGCCACGGCCTGGATGTCGAGAAGGTGCGAGTATTCGCTGTGGAAATACAAGTGTTGATAGATCTCGCGGACCACGGAGCCCGCACCGATGATGCCAAGCCTGAGTTTGTTTTGCATGAGTTATCTGGTTGAAGAATTGGTCTAATCGATTGGCAGGGTTCCGGTCTGCCTGAGGATGAAGAGAGTGAGAAACTCCACGGCGGCCCGGACGTCGTCCACCTCGACCTGTTCCTGGTCCGAATGCGCGTGGGCCAGCAGGCCTGGGCCGAAGGTCAGGACTTCCATGCCCGGATATTCGGTGGCAAAGAGCCGCGAATCGCAAGACACCGTCCACCCAAGCACCGGTTCGTCTTTCCAAATTCCGCAAGTCTTGGCTGAAGCGATGGCATTGCGCGTGGTAAAGGAATCTGGATCACCATCGAAGGCCACGTTATGGAGTTTTTCGTATGTTACCTTGACCACAGTTTCGGGGTCCTGTTTTTTGCCTAACAAACTCAAATAATGCCCGGCACCGCGCTCTGCGGCCTGCCGCAGGCGATCCATGACCTCTCCGATCCCGTGGGTTGGCAGGAACCCCTGGCCCCCTTCAAGAACGAGGCAGCGGCCAACGTTTGCGCCCGCGAGTTCCATACGCATTTTGCCACCGAACGATTCCAGTTTTTTGCGGGACGCGATGAGGCTGCGGACAAGGTGGGCCATTTTTGTGATGGCACCGTCGCGTTCGCGAATCGCGCCCATGTGTCCGGTGGCCCCGTGCACTGTGATCAGGAACCCGTTCTTCTGTCGTTTCACATCGTAGTGTTTCGCCACCATCGGCTTGCCGGTGGCGGGATGGTCGACCTTGGATTTGTCACCATAGAGGCCGACATAATCTGCTAGTCCCGCGTCCAGACAATCCCGCATCAAGCACTCGGTGCCCGAGTCCGGAGCCTTGGAAAATTCGACCGTGAAGGCGACCTCGCCGCAGATGCGGCTTGGGTGCTCGCCGAAGGACCCGATCATGCCGTGGCACGTCTGCACGGGTCGTTGTGGGAAAAGCGCGTGGCGGCTTTCGGAACGAATGGCCGTTCCGGTGCGTTCCATTTCCTCGTTCACAAAGGAGAACATCTCGAATGCGGAGACTCCCGCGGGTGGCTTGAGTTCAGCGCGATACCATACCGCACCGCGGTTGGCCGGATGGGAAACCAAGTCGGTGCACTCGCCGACGAGGATGGAGTCATAACTTTTTTTCAATTCGCGGTCGATCGCCAATGAGAGTGAACCATTGCCGCCAGTTTCTTCCTCGATGACGAACATGGCCAGCACGTTGCGCTTCAGGGTGAGTCCGGATTCGCAAAGTACTTCTGATAAAATCCGCAGTGCCGCCACGATGCTCACGATGGATGCCTTGTCATCGCACGAGCCACGGCCGAAAACCGTTCCACCGCGCAATTTCGGTGGGAAAAAAGGAGCCACCACATCGATGTGCGCATTGAGCGCCACAGACTTGCCACTGCCCGTACCTTCGCCGGGTAATTGGCATAGCAGATTGCAGCGACCGGCGTAGGTTTTCTCAGGAGTGAGACCTTTGGGTCGTTCCGTGGTTTTGGTGAAATGCAGCAGTGAGAAATTCTCGTGTTTTTGGATAGTGGGGTTGATCGGATGTCGTTCCAGTGCCGTCTGCGGAATTGTCAGGTCCTTCAGCTCGCGCTCCAAAATCTTGAAACAACGGTCCTCCGCATCACGCATCACGTTCACGTCGGGATTGGGTGTGGTGTCTATTTTGCAGATCTCCATCAGAAGTTTTCCAAGATAGGAACTGAATCCCGCCTCGCGGGTATGCGCGAGAACAAGCTGCTGGACCGCCTCTGCTGAAATGCACGGGGGAGATGGATTTTTTCGTTTTGCAGGCATGGAGTTGAGAAATAGATTAAATCGGGAAGGCCGTTTGCTTGCCGGATATAGCATCTTCAGTGGCCTCCGCCAGCACGGTGATGCCTTCTTCCAGCGCCTCGCGCGTGATGGTGAGCGGTGGGGCGATTTTCACCGTCTGCCCCCATGCTCCGACAGGGGAAAACAGCATCAGTCCCTTCTGATAGCAACGCTCGACAATGTTATGGGCCAGATTATGGTTCGGCTCCTTGGTGCCCGCCTTTACGATTTGCATGCCGGCAACCAGACCGCGCACGGTGACGTGTCCAATGATCGCCGGGTGTGCAGCCTGGATTAGTTGCAGTCCCGTGAGCAGGACAGGCTCGAGGGCAGCAGCATTTTCCGTTAATTTGTCGTTGACGATTTTTTTCACGCTGGCGAGCGCGGCTGCGGCACACACCGGATTGCCAGTGTGGGTGCTGGTCATCGAGCCTGGTGCGAATTGATCCATAATTTTCTCGCGGCCGATTACTGCCGAGATCGGTAGCGAACTGCTGATACCCTTGCCGCAGCAAATCAAATCCGGTGTCACTCCGTAATGCTCGAATGCCCAGAATTTCCCTGTGCGGCCGAAGCCAGCTTGCACTTCATCGAAGGTTAGCACGATTTGGTGTTGATCACACCACTCTCGGAGTTGGCGGACAAATTCCACCGGCGCAAAGTCCGGGCCCACACCCTGATAGCTTTCCATGATCACGCCGGCCACGTTGTCCGGTTGCAGCCCACGCGCCGCAACGGTGGCAAGGAATGTCTCAAAGCTGGTATCCGTCTGCCAATAACCATCGGGAAACGGCGCGGTGATGATGGCGGGGTCTTCATTGACGATCCAGGATTTTTGACCGGCCATGCCGCCTGCTTGTTGTGACGCGAGGGTGCGCCCATGGAAGCCGCGTTCCCAGCCGATGATGCCGATTTTTTTGGTGCCGCCCACCATGATGCCGTGTGCGCGGCTCAGCTTGATGGCGCACTCGGTGGCCTCGGAGCCTGTTGTTAGAAGGAACACCTTGTGCAGTCCCTCAGGCGCTAGACCGGCCAGGGTTTCCGCCAGCATCGCCCGTTCCTCGCTGGGGAAGCAGTAGTTGTGAAGCAATCCGCTGTTGACCTGGTCCAGGATAGCCTGCTTGACCTCGGGCGCGCAATGTCCGGCATTGGTCACCAGCACACCACTCGACCAGTCAAGCCAGCGGTTGCCGTAGTTGTCGTAAACCGAACAATCCTCCGCCCGTTCCCACACGATGGGTGGTTGACCACGCATGGACTTGGGTTCGAAAAGGCGCAGTTTTTCGATAGTCGGCAGGGAATCGGGGTGGGGAAGCGGAGTGGCGATCCGGCGGAACCGCGTCTCGATCTTTGGAATATTTTTCGGGATGATGCAGAATTCGTTGCCCATAACTGAGTGATTCATACACGGTCGGCCGCCGTGTTGCATCGCCTAATGTCGCCAATTCATATACTTTTGTGCAGAGCTTCCCTTTGTTTGGAATCGATGCCACGATCCGCCGCGTGAAGCCGGTTTTTGAAAAAACGCCCCTGCTGCAATGGGAGTCTCTCCATTGCGAGGTGGTGCGTGGGGATAGCTTCAACTCCACTTGGCATTTCCATCCGGAGCTTCAAATCACTCTTGTGCTGTCTGGAACCGGTTACCGCTTGGTGGGCGACAAGATCACACCGCTCAGACCCGGAGACATGGTACTGGTGGGTTCCAACCTTCCACACGTCTGGCGGCAGGACGCTGCGGGCAAGCGTGCGGCGGGTGAGGTCAATGCCATCATCGTGCGCTTTCAGGAAAACTTCGCCGGCGAGGATTTTCTTAAACTTCCGGAGGCGCAAATCCTCGGGAAACTTTTTCAACGCGCACGACGCGGTATGGAAATTCACGGGGGCACCCGCACGGCAGTTGCGGAACGTCTGCAGAAACTGTCGCTTCTCGGAGGCTTGGCGCGCCTGACGGAACTGATCTCCGTTCTCGACCTGCTCGCCAACTCCCGCGACCTCCGTGCTATTGCCAGTCGCGGATTTGTGCCGGATTTGTCGACTGATGACCAGGACCGCATGCGGCGTGTTACCCAATACATTGATGCGCATCTTGCCGAGCGGATCGACCGCGATGAGGTGGCCCGCACCGCCCACTTGAGTGTGAGTGCGTTCAGTCGGTTTTTTAAAATACGCACCGGCAAAAGTCTGCCCGGATATGTCAATGAATTGCGCGTCGGGAGAGCCTGCCGACTGTTAGCCAATGACCGGCGCAAGGTGACAGACATCGCATTCGAGTGTGGGTTCCAGAATCTTGCGAATTTCAACCGCCACTTTCACAAGATCCAGCAAATGACCCCGAGTGCATACCGCCGCGACCTGCGCCGCAGCTCAGGATGAAAATATATAACCCTCTCCGGATGTCAGCCCTTATAGATACTGCCGTCAGCAAACGCGGATTTCTTCTAACTGAAGAAACCGATGCGGTGCGTCTGATTGACGGTGCGGGTGACGGGTTGCCTGGTATTTTTCTGGAAACCTATGCCGGGAGGCATCTGTTATCCATGACCACTGGCAATGTCTTGCCGCAGGTTCATGACTGGCTCAGGACGACTGGCGTTTCCTGTTATGAGAAATGTCTGGATCAACACCAGAAACAATCGCCGTCCTTGCTGTGTGGTCCAACTGTTGGAGAACCCTTCCTCATCCGCGAGAACGGCGTTTCATTCGAAATATCTTTTCATTCGGGTTACTCGCAGGGGATATTCCTCGACCAGCGTGACAACCGTGCCGAAATCCGGCGGGTGATGCGTCCGGGTCTACGCCTGCTCAATACCTTCGCCTACACGGGTGCCTTTTCCGTGGCCGCAGCACTTGCAGGTGCGGAAACCACCACGCTGGACCTGTCACAGCCATACCTCGATTGGGCTAAACGTAATTTTTCCCACAACGGACTGGATCCCGCTGACCATCACTTTTGCAAGGGGGACGCATTCCACTGGTTGCGACGTTTCGCAAAACAGGGCCGATTTTTCGACGCCATTGTATTAGATCCTCCGACCTTCTCGCGCGACGAAACCGGCAGGGTTTTCCGTGCTGAGCAGGATTTTGGTGAGTTGGCTGCGCTTGCAGCACGAGTTCTGACACCCAAGGGATGGTTGTTATGTTGCTGCAATTTCCGAGGCATGTCGCCCCGAGAGTTTGAACGCAGGATTTTGTCATCCCTGCCTCGGCCGATGAAGGCCCGCCACGTACCCATGCCGTCGGATTTCACCGGTGAGCCTTATTTGAAGTCGCTTTGGCTTGGAGAGGTATGAAGTCCCGACTCTACGGGGACACCCCTATTGGTCTTAAAAAGCGGGAGCAGAGGCAAGTAGGCCCCGTCGTGACGATATGAAAGCGTCGGAAATCTACGGAAAAACGACTGTGTCCAAACAAAAATGTGGCTTTTTTGTGAATTAAAAAACATCAGCGAATATTACTTAAAAATTGACAAAAACTGAAATCAAGGTGTGAATTTCTCATTGTTTTAATGCTCATTGGGGGATGATCAATTTTCAGACAATACGCTCGTGTAGAAGCCTTGCTGTCTCTATGATGGCGGGGCTGATGTGTGGTGTGCAGTTCAGCCGGGGGCAAACATTGTATGACTTTGGAAATCCTGTTGCTGAGGAGCAGGCGTATCTTGAAATGGTCAATCGCGCCCGGAGCAACCCTCCGGCAGAAGGTGCGCGGTTAGCTGCCTGCACCGATGTGTACGCTCTTGCTGCGTATTCCACTTACGGGGTGGACCTAACCATGATGCAGAATGAGTTCAATACCATAGCGTCTGCTCCACCGCTCGTGCCAAATGCCATGCTTATGACTGCTGCCCGCGGTCATACGGCATGGATGTTGGCTAATTCCACACAATCCCACAACGAAACAAATCCTGCCAATGACCCTGGCGGTCGGTTGACGGCTACCGGTTATTTGTGGACTACAATGGCTGAGAATATCTATGCAACCGCCTATAGCGTTTTGTACGGTCATGTGGGGTTTGAAGTGGATTGGGGATCAGGAGGCACTGGTGGCATGCAGACCGGGCGTGGCCACCGGACGAATATCCATAACCCAGACTACATCGAAATAGGCCTTGGTTACTTGCAGGGGACTAACACAGGAGTGAATGGGAATGTGGGGCCAACCTTGATCACCCAGGATTTTGCTGTCCGGAACAGTCCTCCTACTTTTGGCACAGGTGTGGCCTACTATGATCTCAACGGCAACGGTTTCTATGATGTTGGCGAGGAAATTTCTGGCCTGACGGTCAACGTAAGCGGTGCCACCTCCTATTGTACCACTGCCACAGGAGGTGGTTGGGTTGTGCCTGTTCCGAGTGGTTCGGCCACTCGCTCGGTCACATTCACCGGGCTGGGAATGAACCAGAGCGTGCCGATTACCTTCACGGGATCAGCGAATGCAAAAGCTGACCTGATGTTGACGTACACTCCTCCCACGATCACCAGTCCGGCCACCGCTTACACTTCGACGCCGCATACCTATTCATTCAATATGATCGGGGGGGCAGGGAGTTACATTTGGAATCGCTGGACGTCATCTGCAGCCGCCTCGGAGTTATGCGAAAATGCCGCCAATATCGCATCGTCCACCACTGGCACTTATTCAGTGATTTGCACCACCCTGAAGGAACAAGGCAACTCCTCTTTCCAACTGGTGTCACCGACTTCCGCCGATCAGTCCATCCAGCTTAGCCCGCTTTACTACGGCAGCTCCAGTTCATCTATCACCTTCTGGAGCCGGGTTGGCTATGCTACGACCACACAGTATTGCAAGGTGCAGGTGATGCCGCAAGGGGGGGCGTGGACTGATGTCTACAGCGTGGCTGGGTCCGGTGGGGCGGGTGACGGGTTGGTATTTAACCAACGTACGGTGTCCTTGAGTTCCATGGTCGGCAAGGCCTTCCAGATCCGTTTTTTGTATACTACGACTCCGGGTCAAACCTACTACAATGACACCAGTTACCAGTCTGGTTGGCTTATTGACAATATCACCTTCTCAAGCGTTTCTGCTTTGGGGAGCAACGTGACACAGGCCCTGACCACCAGCCCTGGGACGTTCACTCCGTCCGTCACTGGCAATTATCTGACGTCTATTACACCTGTTGTCTCGGGACACAACTTCATGGCTTCCTATCAGACGCTGACCGTCAGTGCGCCTACAGCTCCGGCTATCACCACCCAGCCGCATGCTGCCACCATCGCCAACGGGAGCACCGCAACTCTGACAGTGGCAGCATCGGGGTCGGAACCTGCATACCAATGGTATGCCGGGAGTAGCGGTGTCACGACAAACCCCGTGGTAGGGGCCACTTCCGCTAGCTTTACCACCCCAGCTCTTATCAGCACCACTACCTATTGGGTATATGTAAGCAACGGCGCGGGACACGTTAATTCCAGCGCCGCCACTGTGACTGTAAACCCGCCTTTATCCACGGTTTCCACGCTGGCAGGTCTAACGCTAAGCTCTGGAACCTTGAGCCCTTCGTTTGCCGCCGCCTCAACCAGTTACACCGCCTCGGTGACCAACGCCACCACTTCCATCACAGTCAGGCCCACCGTCACGGATTCCACAGCGACCGTCAAAGTGAACGGAACCACCGTGGCCTCAGGAGCTGCCAGCGGAGCAATCTCGCTCTCTGTGGGAAGCAACACAATCACCACTGTCGTGACTGCGCAGGATGGAATCACGACTACCACCTACACAATCACCGTCACTCGTCTGCCATCATCGGTCTGCACGCTCTCCAGTCTGGTTCTTAGTTCCGGCACCTTGAGTCCTACATTTTCAGTAGCGACCCCCTCCTACACGGCCAGTGTAACGAATGCCACCACCTCTATCACGGTGACTCCGACTGTGACGGATGCTACTGCCACAATCACAGTCAACGGGATTTCTGTTGCATCAGGAGTTGCCAGTGGATCCATTTCGCTTTCAGTGGGGGCTAATGTGATCACTACGGTGGTGACCGCGCAGGATGGCGTGACTACGAATACCTACACGGTGACAGTGACGCGCGCGCCCTCCACAGTGGCCACGCTCTCCAGTCTGGTTCTTAGTTCCGGGACCTTTAGCCCAACGTTCGCAGCAACGACGTTCTCCTACACGACCAGCGTTACGTATGCCACCACCTCTATCACTGTGATACCAACCGTGACGGACACCACTGCTACAATCAAAGTCAACGGAATCGCCGTTGCATCAGGAGCTGTCAGTGGAGCAATCACGCTTTCCGTGGGAAGCAACACGATTACAACCATTGTGACCGCGCAGGATGGTGTCACCACGAAAGCCTACACGGTGACAGTGACGCGTTCGGCGGCCTCCACTGTGGCTACGCTTTCCGGTTTGGTTTTGAGTTCCGGCACCCTGAGCCCAACCTTCGCGACAGCGACACACGCCTACACGGCAAGTGTTACGAATGGCACCACTTCTATCATAGTGACACCGACCGTTACGGATGCTACTGCCACGATCACAGTCAATGGGACCGTTGTCACGTCAGGAACGGCCAGCGGGCCGAGCGCGCTTTCCGTGGGAAGCAACACAATCACCACAGTGGTGACTGCACAGGATGGTGTGACTACGAATACCTACACGGTGACAGTGACGCGTGCGCCCTCCACAGTGGCTACTCTTTCCAGTTTGGTTATGAGTTCCGGCACTTTGAGCCCAATTTTTGCAGCAGCGACCACCACCTACACGGCCAGCGTCACGACTGCCACCACCTCTATCACTGTGACGCCTACCGTGACGGATGCTGCTGCCACAATTACTGTCAACGGGGCCACTGTCGCGTCAGGAGCTGCTAGTGGGTCGATTGCACTTTCCTTTGGAGCCAATTTGATCACAATCGTGGTGACTGCGCAGGATGGTCTCACAACGAAAACCTACACGGTGACAGTGACGCGCGCACTCTCCACCGTGGCCACTTTATCTGGTTTGGTGCCAAGTAGTGGTTCTTTGAGCCCAACGTTTGCAGCAGCAACCACCTCCTACACAGCCAGTGTTGCGTATGCTGTCAACTCTATCAATCTGACGCCGACTGTGACGGACGCCGCCGCTACGATCAAAGTCAATGGAACCACCGTTGCGTCAGGAGTCGCTAGTGGATTGATCTCGCTTTCCGTAGGAAGTAATACGATTACAACCATTGTGACCGCGCAGGATGGTGTCACCACGAAAGCCTATACGGTGACAGTGACGCGTTCTGCGGCCTCCACAGTGGCCACGCTATCCAGCTTGGTTCTGAGTTCTGGTGCTTTGACCCCGACGTTTGCAGCAGCGACCATCTCCTACACGACAACTGTTGCGAATACCACCACCTCTATCACGGTGACGCCGGTTGTGACCGACACCACGGCCACGATCAAAGTCAATGGTACCACTGTCGCTTCAGGAGTTGCCAGTGGTGCCATCTCGCTTTCCGTTGGAGCCAACACAATCACCACCGTGGTGACTGCGCAGGATGGTGTCACAACAAAAACCTACACAGCGATAGTAACACTTAGTCCAACGTTCGCATCATGGGCAGCTAGTTATGAAGCTGCAAATAGCCTCGCGCCTGGCACGATCTTTTCCAATCCGACCGGGGACTATAATCACGATGGTTTGATGAATCTAATCAAATACGCTTTCAGGTCCTCGTACGTAGGGGGAGGTCACGCTGCTGGCTTGCCAGCAGTTAGTGTGAGAAGTGGCTATGTGGTGATGACCTACCAGCGGGACACGTCATTGACCGATATCACAATCACTCCGCATGTGACTCTGGGACTTGGGACATGGTACGCCCCAGGTGATTCAGGCGCACCTTCCGGATTTACAGATAACTTGATTTCCACCGCTGGTACCGTGCAAACGCGCTCGGCTCAGGTTCCTCTTACAGCAGGAAATAAGGTATTCATGCGCATCATTGTCAACGATCTGACGCTTGCTACGCCGTCCAGGATCTGCTCGCTTTCAAGTCTGGTTCTGAGCTCCGCCACCTTGAGTCCTGCCTTTGCTGCAGCGACCCTGTCCTACACGGCAAACGTCCCGAATACTACTTCTTTTATCACAGTGACGCCAACTGTTACTGACTCAACAGCGACCGTCAAAGTCAATGGGACGACTGTCGCTTCAGGTGCCGCTAGTGCTGCGATCCCACTTGCTGTAGGAACTAATACGATTACAACTGTTGTGACTGCACAGGATGGAACCACGCAAATGACCTACACGACCACTGTAAACGTCAACCCGACGTTTGCGTCATGGGCGGCCAGCTACGAAACAGCAAATAGCCTTGCCCCTGGCACGATCTCTTCCAACCCGACTGGGGACTATAATCACGATGGTTTGATGAATCTAATCAAATACGCTTTCAAGTCTTCTTACGTGGGGGGAGGCCACGCTGCTGGCTTGCCCGCAGTTAGTGTAAGAAGTGGCTATGTGGTGATGACCTACCAGCGGGACACGTCATTGACAGATATCACAGTCACTCCGCACGTGACTCTGGGACTTGGGACATGGTACGCCCCAGGTGATTCCGGCGCACCTTCCGGATTTACAGATAACTTGATTTCCACCGCTGGCACCGTGCAAACGCGCTCGGCTCAGGTTCCTCTTACCGCAGCAGACAAGGTATTCATGCAGATCAAGGTTACCAAACCGTAAGAGCACGCTCCTGACTTCCGGAGCGGAAAATCGTGAGGATCTACCCTTGGTTCCGCCATCTGCAAAATGGCAGAACCAGCAGTAGGAAGAATGAGATGGCGATACCCTGCATGGAAACGAGGTACCATGGCCACGGTCCAAGGCAATCGATGAGGCTGGGGTTGGCCGGTGGATGGGAAATAAATCCAAAGTTGGTGCCTAGCAGCATATTGGCGGTCATCGCGATCATTAGATAAACCAGTGACCATGCATTGGCCTTGAGCGCGTTTTTCCACAGGGGGCGCGTGGGGCGCCAGATGCCTGCAACCGGAAGATAGATTGCGGCAGTGACTATGGCGAAGTGATGGATGAAAAATGTGAAGAACGGCCACTCAGGAAACCCAACGGTCAGAGCTGGGGTGAGCAGGGCTTGCAATGTGGCGGCCAAGCCCCAGAAATAAGTTAGAATAGAAAGTGTAGGGTTACGTGTGATCAGGGCGAAAGCTGCGGTGAAAGCCGCAATGTCACACAGCTGCAGGGGCAGGATATTCTCCAGGGCCAGCGGCTTGCCTAGCGAGAGCCAAGCGGCCTGATTGAATGGATAGGCGCTCAAGTTGAGAAACACCAGCAGTGCGGTGGCTACTGTGCGAGCGCGGCCACCACGCCGCCCGGCTGACAATAAGGCCGTCATCGCCACCGCGCCGGATGCAAGGGCAGTAAAATGATCGCGGCTGAACGGATGGAAGGGCATCGAAGAATAATTGCTGAAATGTGGGTGCGATCTGTTAGTCGCTAGCCGCCCGGCGGACGGATTTCCGCAGTCGTGGGCGGTCGATTGCGAAAAATCTCGAGTGCGACGGCTTGCACGTCAGCATCGGTTACGGCCAGCACTTGTTCACGCCATGCGGCGGGTGTTGGGATGTGCCCGAAGTCGAGCACTCCCTCGCCAGCCCATGCTGCGTGAGCGGAAGTGGATTCGAAGGCTAGCTTACTCTGGGTGATGGAGAGGCGCTTGGCGCGATCGAGTTCTCCCGGGCGCGGGCCGTTGGTGAAGAGATCGTTGATTTCACGGTGGATACACGCGAGAGCTTCGTCTTTGGCTGTGGGATCTAGGCCTGCATTGATTTCGAAGGCACCTGTCTCGCTGAAGAGGGTCACATCGCTGCTAATTTGATAGCATAGGCCGCGCTCCTCTCTGAGTTCAAGGAAAAGCCTCGAACTGGAGGTTTCTCCTAATAGAAGGCTGAGTAGGCGCGACGCATGGCGCGACGGTGCATGGCGGCCGGGCGTATGCCATGCGAGGGAGAGTTGGACTTGATCTGTGTCCCTGTGTTCGATAATAGGCTGTGGAGGAATGTTAGGCCGCACAAACGCCTGCGGAGGCTTGCTCTGGTGGAACTTGGGCGGTAGGTGGGGAAGTAGGATGGCTAGAACTTCCTCGAACGGCAGGGGACCGGCTACTGCTATCACCAGATCATTGCGGAAATGGTGGAGATCGCGGAATTTCAGCAGACACTTGCGGTCGATAAGGGGGATGGATTCAGGTGTGCCTGAAATCGGATTTCCCAACGGATGTTCCCTCCACAGGGCGGCGGAGATGAGGTCACCGATGTGGTCTGCAGGTGATTCCCTGTACATGGTGATTTCCTCGCCTATGACCTCGCGCTCTAGTTTGATTTCCTGTTCAGGAAAGGTAGCGTGCCAGACCATGTCACACATGACATCGGCCAGGATGGGGAGCAGTTCCGCCTCGCCCCGACCCTCGTAGGTGGTTTGATCTTCCGTGGTGCAGGCATTGATCTGCCCACCGGCGTTTTCGATGTGAAGGCTCAATTCTCGCGCGCTGCGGCGGTTGGTGCCTTTGAAAACCATGTGTTCAACAAAATGTGCCAGTCCGGCAGGCAGGCGGGCTTCATCGCGACTGCCTGCGGGCACGTGGATGGTGAGCGCCGCACATTCGGAATTATCTAGCGTGGCCACGGCCAGCCGTGGTCCGTTAGGGAGTTGCCTCCATTCGTAACTGGCCTTGCTCATAGGCCCTGTCTTCCTACCAGTGCTTCTGCCAGTGAGAGGTTAGCTGGTGTGGTAATTTTCAAATTGGGATGCAGGGATTCTATGAACTTCACACGGATGCCGAGGGATTCCACTGCGGAAACCTCGTCGGTCACAGATAAATCTGCGGCGTTCACGGTGGCATAGGCGGCTCTGAGCAGTGGTACATCAAACACCTGTGGGGTTTCCATGCACCATAGATTTTCCCGGCTGAGCGATTCAGAACTGAAGTCCTCAGCATCAGAACGTTTCATGGTTTCGGTGACCCGACGCGCTAGGGCGGCAGCACGATGTTCCATGGCTGATGCCACACAACGGTCAATATCTTCTGGTGAGATCAGTGGACGTGCGCCATCATGCACGGCGACGAGTTGCGCGTCTACATCTAATACATCAAGTCCGCAGGCCACTGAGTCCTGACGGTTCTCGCCGCCAGTGGTCTGCGTGACTGGTTTGGAGAAGCTCCTTGGATCTAGCAAGCTCCAGCGCTCTGGCGGGCAGACGACTACTACCGAAGTGATCGACTTCGCGGCGAGGAAGGCATTGAGCGTGCGGCGCAGGACGGGCACGCCAGCCAGTTGCCACGCGAGTTTGTCCATACCCATGCGGCGACTGGATCCGGCGGCCACGAGGATCGCGGCGCAATGGGGGAGAGGCGGGCAGGTTGGCATGGAGAGGGGCGGGAAGCAACGTTTCCGCAGGCGCTTTTTAGCAAGTGACTTTGCATGGCGGGAAGCGCCAAGTTTAGAGTGGGCACCTTATTTTTGCTTGATCCCTTGGGGCTTGGTGCGCAGTGTCCCGCGTGTAGCCGAGGTTTACGGCAGTGCAAACGGAAGGAGATTTATGCAGGATGGGACGGAGCGGCGGAGATCATCGGCTTGTCAGAGGTTCAGGCCTCGTTTGCTGGAGGTGTTCAATGGTACATACGGGCGTGTAGCATTGGGAAACGACCTGATGGCCGGCCTGACGGTGGGCATGATCGCGTTGCCGCTGGCCATGGCGCTAGGTATCGCCAGCGTGCCTGCGGGAGTGGCCACACCCTCGCCAGCCCCGGCCTTGGGGATTTTCACTGCGATTGTTGCCGGGTTTCTGGTGTCGGCGCTTGGTGGCAGCCGAGTGCAGATTGCCGGGCCTACGGCGGCGTTTGTGCCGATCATTCTATTGATCATCGAGCGTCACGGTTACAGCGGCCTGTTGATGGCCACCGTTATGGCGGGTGTGATCCTCATCGTGATGGGCCTTGCCAAGATGGGGTCGCTCATCAAGTTCATCCCGTGGCCGGTGACCAGTGGTTTCACCACCGGCATCGCCTTAGCGATCATGGCCACGCAATCAAGCGATTTCCTCGGCATCCGCACCAGTGAGGCCGCGCCGCGCGATTTTATCGAGCGACTCCACTGGCTGTCGGTGCACTTCAAGGATTTGAACATGCCCACGCTAGTGCTGGCCGCCGGGTGTCTAACGGTGATTCTGTTGTGGCCCAAGCTTGGGTTGAAACGAGTACCTGGATCGATCGTGGCGATGCTGACGGCGACAGTGCTGGTAGCTGCGTTTGGCTGGCAGGAAAGCCTTGGAATTGCAACTATCGGCTCGAAATTCGGTTCCGGCGCAATACCCGCCGGGCTGCCCGCCCTTTGCTGGCCGCATTTCGACTGGATGATGGTCAGGGATCTGATAGGTCCGGCCACGGCCATCGCCTTATTAGGTGCCATTGAGTCGCTGCTATCCGCAGTGGTGGCGGATGGCTTGAGTTCGGACCGTCACGACAGCAATACCGAACTGGTGGCGCAGGGGATTGCCAACCTCATCTGCCCGTTCTTCGGTGGGTTGCCCGCCACCGGGGCCATCGCCCGCACCTCGGCCAATGTGAACAACGGTGGACGCTCTCCCGTTTCAGGCATCGTCCATTCGATTACTTTGTTAGGAATTATCCTGTTATTCGCGCGCTGGGCGGTTTACGTGCCGATGGCGGCAATGTCCTCGGTGCTGGTTTTCGTGTCCTTGCGCATGGGTGAGTGGCATGAGATCAAGCGCTTGCGGTTGATGCCGCTGAGCGACGCATTGGTGCTTGTGACCACGCTTGCGCTGACAGTGGTCTTTGATCTAGTGGTGGCGGTGGAGGTGGGCATGGTGCTGGCGGCGATCTTGTTCATCAAGAGAGTTTCCGAGACCACTGAGGTTTCACAAGTTTTTGAATCGGATGTGCTGGAGTCCGCGGAGCAACTCGTGGCCGGCAAGAAGATTCCGGATGGGGTTCTGGTCTATCGCATCTTCGGGCCGTTTTTGTTTGGCGCGGCGGAGAAGATGGAGGATGCCATCGAGCGGGTGGAAAAACTGCCGAAGGTGCTCATTCTGCGCCTGCACTTGGTCACGGCCATGGATGCCACCGCACTCAACACCTTGGAAAGCGTGATCGAGCGTTTCCAAAAACATGGCCGCACCGTGATCCTGAGTGGCCTGCATCGTCAACCACTCGACATGTTGCGTCAGGCTGGATTCATCGATGTCATTGGACGCGCCAATCTTGTCGCGCACTTCGATGACGCACTGGCCCGTGCAAGGGAGATATTAGACTGACCGCCGCCTCCGACTCGTTGTGATGCCGTAAATTGTGTTGGCCACACCCAGGAGTGGCAGTCACGCGGGAAAAGCAGCTGCGATCTTCTCTGCCCAGTGGCAGGCGCGGGCACCAAAGCTCATTTCATCCCCGGCATAGAGGATGCCTCGCGAAACATTAATGACGTCCGGGGCCCTACGTCCCGCTGCGGCCAGAGATGCAAGATCTCCGCCCTGCGCTCCCAGTCCCGGAACCAGCAGGGGCGCGTCAGGGAACTTTTCCAGCACATCAGCGGCATTGGTAAGACCCACAACGTAACCGACATCCGTCTTGCGTCCCTCTGTGCAGGCCCTTTCACCAAGTGTGGTGACAAGTTCGAAAACCGATCGTCCGTCAGCTAGCCGCTGGCGTTGAAAATCCGCAGAGCCAGCGTTGGAGGTCACTGCTAACAGATAAATGCCCTTGCCCACCCAATCGAGGAACGGCTCGAGCGAATCGTATCCGAGGAAGGGGTTGAGTGTGACGGCATCCACGTTCCACCTGCCGAAATATCCTTGCGCATAGTATTTCTGTGTCTCGCCAATGTCGCTGCGTTTGGCATCCAGGATCACTGGCACTTCGTCCGGTATGTTATCTAATATATTTTCCAGCAGGCGAATGCCCTCGATGCCCATGGCTTCGAAGTAGGCCATGTTGGGTTTGAAGGCGGCGGCCCACGGTGCTGTTTCCTCCACAACCTCCCTGAGAAAATCTTGGGCGGACGCTGCACCGCCATCACCAGGGCGGGGGTCCAGTCCTACGCACAGGCGGGATCCGGTTTTCACAATCCGTTGTTGGAGTCGTTGGGTGTAGCGCATGGCATGATCATGGCCATGGCGTAGGCAAAATCAAATCTTCCATTTGCGCGGGGAGGCAAATCGATTATGGATGGGCATGCGATTGAGAATCCCCGCTCTTCTGACGCTACTTGTCGGTCTGCACGCCGGAGCCGTGTGGGCCGCCACGCCGGGGGCTGCGATATCCCAGCCGCGCCTGCCAATGAATGTGGTCTTCCAGGGGGAGTCTAAGTTGAAGGCCATAGTGGCCAAGGCCGAGCAGGAGCAATGGCGCAATCTCCCGCTCGGGGAGCGCACGATCCGCGTGGCGCGCGAGTTGGTCGGCACTCCATACCTGAACTATACCTTGGAAGTGGACGACAAGATCGAGTCGCCCGTGGCCAATCTCAAGGCCATGGATTGCTGGACATATTACGAAAACTCACTGGCGATCGCCCGCATGCTGCGCTACAAGCCCGCCCCCTACAAACCCGAGGACATGCTGCGGATGGTGGAACTCGAGCGTTACCGCAATGGCGTCTGCACCGGAAGCTATCTGAGCCGCATGCACCATCTGGAGGAAGTATTTTATGACAACCAGCGGCGTGGTTATGCCTGCAATATCACCTCGCGCATTCCGGGTGCTGTAAGAATCCAGCGTGAAATTCATGAGATGACCGTGCAGTGGAAGAACTATCGTTACCTGCGTAACAACCCTGATCTAATTGAGCCCATGGGGAAGATCGAGGCGCGGGTGTCAGCCCTGCCTGTTTATCATATCCCGAAGGCCAAGGCCCGCGCCGCTGAGGACTATCTGCGCAGCGGTGACATCTGCGCCATCACTACTAATGATCCAGACTGTTACACCTCGCATGTAGGACTGATTATCAGGATAGGCAACCGCGCATATTTCTCCCATGCTACCTCCGATTACCAGAAGGGCCGCATGGTCATCATTGACCGCCCGATCACAGATTATCTCAATGGCGGCTCCAGTCACGCCGGCTTCATCATCTGCCGCCCGAATGATGTAGTGCCGCGGTGAACGGAATTCTTTTTACCCGCGCAGCGGCAATAATTTTTGGCAATCAGTATAGGGGGGCTGAAACCTACTTTTTCTCCTCATAGCTGACCTGTACAAATGTTCCCCCGTCGGGCTTGCTGTTAAGGAGGATGCTGAGCTTCCTGTTTCCTGCCTCGTATGCGATGATGCGGTTGTCGTTGCCATCGGTGTTAATGGATGTGCGGTTGCTTGCTGTCAGATTGAGTTTGGAGGTAGCTGTTTTGAAGAAAGCTTCGAGGGTATCGAGAGTATCCGTAGAGGTTCCGGAGTAGGTGCCCGAGACGCCCTCATCCTGTGTGTTTTGGAATGTGGCGTTGGATTCCTGCAGCGACGGCGCTCGTGGCACCCAGGTGGGGAGTTTTGATAGGTCGGACGCCCCGATTTCGGTGACGTTGCCACTGACATCCTTGACGGAGAATTTCCCTGCGGAAACGTCCTTGTATTTCATGGTCATTTCCTTGCCCTCCTTGGTTTGGATCGTCATTTCCCCGGTGGCTGGGTTTTGGGAGATGAGCTTCATGCCTGGAGTAATCCGGACCACCATTTCAGCCATGGCTTTTTCCGGGTTGTTCCTGAATTCAGAGGAATCGGGAATCTTGCTTTTGATAAAGCCCACCAGCAGGGACAGGATGACTATGGCTAAGATCAGGAGTGTTCCGCAGCCTAGGCCGACCCATGCGAGCGCTGGAATGCCTTTTTTCACGGGAATAGGGGGCGGAGTGGGAGTTTGTCCGGTCATGTTGGGAGCAATAGCGATTTTCCCGGTCCGGCACCACGGAAAATACGTGGAATCGCCACAATGGACGCGTCATTGGACAGCTTTGCCCTATCGGGAAAATTCTCATCCATCGTAGAATTCACAATTGCCATGCATCCAAGAAGTTGATAGTTCGTCCGGTATGTCAGTCCGCAGCCTTTTCAATTCGTGTGTCTGGTTCGTGATGTTTGCCCCCCTCTTGCATGCCGAACTGGAATTCAAAATATGGACCAATACGGCGAAACACACCTTGGAGGGCAAGCTCATCTCGGCGGCGGGTGATAATGCTGTGATCGAAAGAAAGAATGGCACCCGGGTCACCGTTCCCATCGCTAGCCTGGTTGACGCGGATCAAGAATACATCGTCGCGCACCAGTCGGAGTTTCTGCCCAAACCTGCTCCAGAGACCAAACCTGCCGCCACTCCAACGGGTGTATCCGGATCAGCGTCAAGTTACGATGAAGACTCCGATGTTGATTCCAAGGTGATGAAGACCATGCTCGCGGGATATGACGCATCGCAATCTTATTTTGATTTTCCGTGGCCCACGGTGGTCAAATGTGAAGATCAGGTGGAGATCACGGTGGTCAGCGAGAGTGATGCCAAAAAGGAATATATCTACGAGAGTCCCCACTTCATTTTCCAGTCGAACGCACTCATGCGTAAGAGTCTGATTTCAAAAATCGCGTTGTTGTTCGAATCTTCCTATGAGTGGCACAAGAGCATTCCTCTTAACAACCGGCGCACCCATTCCAAGGATGCCCCGAAATTGAAAGCAAGACTGTGTGAAAGTTATACCGATTACCTTGACGCGGGCGGGTTGCCGAACTCAGCCGGTGTATATTTGGGGGGGAAGAAGGATGTGTTCATGGTCCCTTTCAAGGAGGCGGGAGCCAAAAAGGTGGGCAGTGGTTACATGTATGATTTCAGCGGGGATCCCCACACGATGTTGCACGAACTCACCCACCAGATGTGGGCGGATGTTTCCAGTTCATCACCCATCTGGCTAACCGAGGGCTTCGCGGAATACATGGGTTCCATCCCCTACCGGGCTGGAACGTTCAACTATGCGACTCACATGGGGGCCATCAAGTCGTATACGCTTGAATACGGCAAGAAGGACAAGGGTGGCCGAGCGCTGGGCAAGGATATCACCATGCCTCATCTCGAAAGACTCATGGCCATGAACCAGCCGACATTCTATTCCGGAGGAAATAACAGTTATGGGTATGGACTGATGTTGGTCACGTTCTTTATGGACATGGACGGGACGAAGGACGGTGCAGTATTCAAGAAAGCGACAAAGGCCATGCAGGAAGGCAAATCCAAACAGGAGGTTAACAAGGTCTTTCTGGATGGTAGGACCTATGAGGAGCTGGAACACGATTTTGCCAGGGCATGGCGCGGAGCTGGCGCGAAGGTCGCGTTTGATTAACTCACTGCTTTGTTATCGGGTCACCTGTAGGCGCATGAATCTGCTTCCGACAAACGGTGTGGTGTCTCGCACGGTGACCAGCCAATAACTACCACCGCCCGGTGTGGGGTCCGTCTGGAGGAGCACATCGGAGGCCGTGGTCCATGCGCCCAGTGTGTTGCTTGACTGAACGTCAAATGTGACATCCGTGGAGGACTTATTCATCCGGTATGTCAGGGTGAGGTATCCGTTTTGAAGGGAGCTTGTCGGAAGACTGGCAGTGCCAGAAATCATGGGGGCAAGTCCCATCGCGTATTTCATCAGGTTGGAAATGCCATCATGCGCGGGCGTGGCCAAGTCTCCGCTAATAGTGGGATCGCTCCAAGCGCTGGGGTTGCTGAACGCACTCTTTTTCCAGATTCCATAGGGAGTGTTGTCAATCAGCACCGAGTAAGTGCTGGTATTGATTCCATTCTGGGCGGTGACTAACACGGCGATTGTGTTGATAGAGCTGGCTCCAAGACTGATAGCTGAGCTGGGACTTCCAGATGCCACTGTCGTGCCGTTCACTTTGACGGTGGATGTTGTGTCCGTGACGGTGGGCGTCACCGTGACCGATGTGGTGGAGCTGGATGCGTTGGAAGTGTAACTCAACGTGCCCGGGGAGAATGATGGACTCAAGGTCCCATTGCTAACAACCAGTGCAGAGAGTGTGGATGTTGCAGAGAGAGCACGCGTCACTGTCACCGTGTAGGTTTTTGTGGTGATGCCATCCTGCGCAGTCACTATGGTTGTGATCGTGTTGCTTCCCACAGAAAGTGAGATCGTACCGCTGGCAGTTCCTGACGCGACAGTCGTTCCGTTGACCTTGATCGTGGCGGTGGTGTCAGTCACCGTCGGTGTCACTGTGATAGAAGTGGTGGTATTCGTGACGCTGGCTGTGTAGGAGATGGTCGCTGCTGAAAACGTTGGACTCAAGGTGCCGGAGCTCAGAACCAGACCGGAGAGCGTGGCCACCGTGGAGGGCGCGCGCGTCACTGTCACCGTATAGGTTTTTGTGGTCGTTCCATCCTGTGCAGTCACCACGGTTGTGACCGTGTTTGTCCCCACGCTAAGCGAGATCGATCCACTGGCAGTTCCCGATGCAACAGCGGTCCCATTAATTTTGATCGTCGCGGTGGTGTCCGTAGACGTGGGTGTCACAGTGATAGATGTGGTGGCATTCGTGACGGTGGAAGTATAGGAGATCGTCGCTGCGGAAAAGGTCGGACTCAAGGTGCCGGAACTGAGAACCAAGCCGGAGAGCGTGGCCACTGTGGAAGCCGCCGCACGCGTCACTGTCACCGTGTAGGTTTTCGTGGTGGTTCCATCCTGCGCGGTCACAATGGTGGTAATGGTGTTAGTTCCCACGGAAAGCGCGATCGCACCACTTGCTGTTCCTGACGGGACGGTCGTTCCGTTGACCTTGATCGTGGCGGTGGTGTCCGTCACAGTTGGTGCCACTGTGATTACGGTGGTGGCATAGCTGACGCTGGCTGTGTAGGAGATGGTGGCTGCTGCAAACGTGGGGCTCAAGGTGCCGGAACTCAGAACCAGGGCGGAGAGCGTGGCGACTGCGGAGGGGGTTCGCGTTACAGTTACCGTGTAAGTTTTTGTGGTGGTCCCATCCTGTGCAGTCACCACAGTGGTAATCGTGTTGCTTCCCACGGAAAGCACGATCGCTCCGCTGGCGACCCCTGATGCGACTGTGGTCCCGTTGACTTTGATCGTGGCAGTGGTGTCTGTCACGGTCGGTTTCACTGTGATAGAGGTGGTGGTATTAGTGACGCTGGCTGTGTAGGAGATGGTGGCTGCTGCAAACGTGGGGCTCAAGGTGCCGGAGCTTAGAACCAAGCCGGAGAGCGTGGCCACCGCAGAGGGGGCGCGTGTTACAGTTACCGTGTAGGTTTTTGTGGTGGTCCCATCCTGTGCAGTCACCACGGTGGTGATTGTGTTGCTTCCCACGGAAAGCGAAATCGATCCGCTGGCAGTTCCAGATGGAACAGTCGTTCCGTTGACTTTGATCGTGGCGTTAACATCTGTCACAGTCGGAGTTACTGTGATAGAGGTTGTGGCATTCGTGACACTGGCCGTGTAGGAGATGGTTGCTGCTGCAAACGTCGGGCTCAAGGTGCCGGAACTCAGAACCAGGGCGGAGAGTGTGGAGATATTGGAAGTCCTCCTAACTGTGACCGTGTAAGTTTTAGTGGTAACGCCATCTTGCGCTGTCACCACAGTGGTGATAACATTGGTTCCCACGGAAAGCAAGATTGCTCCACTGGAGACTCCTGACGCGACAGTGGTTCCGTTGACTTTGATCGTGGCAGTGGCATCCGTCACCGTCGGTGTCACGGTGATAGATGTGGTGGCATTCGTGACGCTGGCCGTGTAGGAGAGGGTAGCTGCTGCAAAGGTCGGACTCAAGGTGCCGGAACTCAAAACCAAACCGGAGAGCGTGGCCACTGTTGATGCCACAGCACGAGTCACTGTCACCGTGTAGGTTTTCGTGGTGGACCCATCCTGAGCTGTCACCACAGTGGTGATAACATTGGTTCCCACGGAAAGCAAGATTGCTCCGCTGGCAACTCCTGACGCCACGGTGGTTCCATTCACTTTGACGGTCGCCGTGGCATCCGTGACGGTGGGTATGATGGTGATGGAAGTGGTGGCGTAGCTCACCGAGGCGGTGTAACTGGTCGTGGCGGATGCAAACGAGGGACTCAATGTGCCACTGCTAGGCACCAAACTGGACAGGGTGCAGATTGATGATGGCAGACGAGTGACGGTGATTGTGTAGGTGGTAGTCGTGATTCCATCCTGCGCGGTTACCACAGTGGAAATTGAGTTGGTTCCCACGGCAAGCGAGATTGCTCCGCTAGTAGTTCCTGACGCCACGGTCGTCCCATTCACTTTGACGGTCGCCGTGGCATCTGCGACGGTGGACGTGACTGTGATGGAAGTGGTGGCATTGGGTACCGACGCGGTGTAACTGCTGGTGGTGGGCGTGAAAGAGGGACTGAGGGTTCCCGCACTTATGGCCAGTGAGGAAAGACTCGTATTGGCGCTGAGGATTTTCTGTAGATTGAGTCGTCCACCAGTGGCTACCATCCCCTGTAAGCCCGTTACGGAGTCGACGGCAGCGAGCACACGACGAACTCTCTGCGTAACAGATTCGCTAGGGTAGATCATTGCGGCAAAGGAAACCGCTGCAGTGACTTGTGGTGTGGCCATGGAGGTGCCGTCCAGATAGGCATAACTGTCGTTGACGGCGAGGGTGACTGAAACGGGTGCTAGGCTGTTGATGGTGCTGCCATCGGCCAGGGATATTCCAACTGCGGGTAGCCATGGGGTGGACGTGCCGTTGCTGGCTGTGTTGAGTGTCCATGTCAAAGCACCGGATTCGGTAATGTTGTCATAGATGATTACAGCCCGTGCTCCTGCTGCGGCGGCATTGGCGGCCTTCGCCGAGAATGTGAGCGTGCCGCGCTGGATTAACGCGATGTGTCCTCTGACAGATGAGGGAAAGTCGCTGGGATTGCCCAGGCCGCATGAATAGGCGGTATCAGTGATAGTGCTTGGTGTGGCACCTGAATACGTGAGTGGATAGTTCGTGTAGCTAGTGCTTCCCACTTGGAGAGAGGAAGTAACTGACGGAAAGTCTGGGGTTCCTAGACCATTACCCGCAAGCGGCACGGTGGAGAGAATGTTCACACCAGGTGCTGCCAGATCCACGGTGGTGGCACCGTAATTGGACCATGTAGGCAGTTGATCGTTCTGATCGGTCGCTGCCACCACAATCATATTGGATAGTCTGTAGGAGGCGGGGTAGGTGGGCGTAGTGTCATTGTTCACTGCGATGCCATTGCTGTCGCCGTTTCCAGCAGCAGTGCAAAAAATGATTCCGGCGGTGCCTGCCGCCTGAATGGCAGAGGATTCTGAACTGCTATAGCCTCCACCCCCATAGGAGGCATTCAATGCCACGATGTTGACACCGCTGTTTTTCATCGTTGTGGCATAATCGAGTGCTGAGATGATGGCGGATGATGACATCGTGCTGCCGTCGGTAGACACCTTGAGCGACATGACTTTGGCTTGAGGATTGGCTCCTATTACTCCGAGCGAGTTGTATCCGCATGCTGCTGCGATGCCTGCCACGTGCGTGCCGTGATAGCCGGAATCCGAGGGGTCGCCCCAACCGTCGGCAAAATCATAGCCGTGCAAATCTCCAGTTAAGCCACTGGCGTCATGGCCGGCGTTTAGGTTAGTCCACACATTGGCGGCGAGATCCGTGTGGGAGTAATCCAAGCCAGTATCAATGATGCCAACGATCACCTGGGTGGTGCTGGTTGGAGCGTTTTGCCATGCGGCCAGGAAGCTCATGTCGGCGCCCGAAGTTCCTGTGGAGCCATTCACGGACTGCCCGGTGTTTTTAAGCGCCCATAGATTGCTAAAGAAGGTATCGTTGGGTGTGGTGTTGACCCGCCGGATGTAGTCCGGTTCCACGGATTCCACAGCCGGATCTTTACTCAGTTCCGCGATCAGGTCGGCGGTTTTGCGCCCCTCTTGGCGGACTAGCCCGGTGTGGCGTTGCCGATGTCCGGAAACGACGGAAAAGTATTTTTTGAAGGCTAGGGAGTGTTTCCCAAGATTGTCATTGGCCCCCTTCAAGTCCACGGAGGGTTTGTATGTCACAATGACGTTTCCCTCTACATATTCGGGAGCAGCCGCCACCATGACACATGGGGCGGATGACAGTATCCATGCGAATATTCGCACAAATATCCACAACCACTTGGAACGAGACGCTGAAACTTGGATCATGGAGTTGATTGGAGGCGGGCAGGGGGCTTTTATTCCCAATTCGGGGGACTCATGTCCTAGAGTAGCTGTGATCTTCTCTGACTGAGGCATCCGTGTGGATAAATCCGCCCATTAGTAAAACTATCGCCTTAATTTTCCGATTACAAGAGAGGGAAATGCGAAATTCGGCTATTTCTCCGACCGATGGTTTCGCGATCAATTCGTGTCCCCCCTGATGCTCCACCTGGTAGCAACAAACGCCCGCAGACGGGTGAATGACCCGTCCCGCAGACGTTCATTTGACGGGCGCTCTTATGTGTGACCGTCCGGGTTGCGGCTCACTTGGCTGTTTCCAGCGGGGCCTTGGCAGCCTTCCACCCGGAGATTCCTACAGCTAGGTGTTTGACGTTGGTGTAACCGAGTGCCTGTGCGGCTTTTGCTGCCTGGGCATAGGCACCGCAGGTGGGGCCGCCACAGTATGCCACTACCAGTGCTCCCTTGTCAGTCGGCAGAAGAGTGGAAATCTCTGCCTTGTGGGCGGTGAAATCAATGGCTCCTGGGACGTGCCCGGCCTTGTAAGAGTCGGTTCCATTCACATCGAAGATGGTTACGTTTTTGGCTGCGATGGCAGTCTTGAGTTCATCAATGCTGATGTCCGGGAATGCTCCGGCGTTAGCGTTTGCTGTTAGTAATACGGTGGCTAGCAATGCAAGCAGTTTTTTCATGGAATAGGTGGGGTTGTTGTTTTTTGGGATCAGGGTTTGGGATCCGCTTTGGTTGCAACAGACCGGCAGGGTGCCTTGATCCGTGTTCCTGCGGAACCCATCATCCCTTCGACGCGGAAGACGCTGCCGTCAAGTGGGAATCCCAAGCCAAATCAATAGCTAGCTTAAGCCCTAAGGCATGCCTTGCAAAATGAGGCGCATCCCAAGAGCTATGGGCTGAGAAGTGCGGTTCCTGTTGTCTTTGCCCATGACGGAGCGTTCTTGAGTCTAATGGACAGGGGAAACCAGATGCCGCCTAAGTTCACTCACTTGAGGGTCTTTTTCGCTTCCTGGACCTTTTTCTTGAATTCAGTGTAAATTTTCCGGTCGTACACCAATGCCCTGCCGCTACCCTCGGCGTAAACAGTGGTCATCTTTGGATCGAATACCACGAAGGTGATGTGGTAACCGGTGGTGAACAAGCTTTTGTCCATCATGTTTTTCAGGGCTGACGGGAACACGGACCTGTCGGCGTTGTTGATCTCATCTGTCCGTGAGAAGATTTTCTCCACGTTCCCGCCCACTGCATTCATTCCGGCTTTGAAACCGGCATCTATACTGGAATCTACCCCTCCGCCCTTGACCACGAGCAAGATGAGCTTTCCGTCCAAGGCTGCTTTGGCCTGCACGTCTTTTATAGCACTCAGTGGGCTGAACCCTGTGGGCACGTCCTCGGCAAAGCAGGAAACTGCGGATATTAGCGCGGCGGAAATCAAAAGACAGATGGCTTTTTTCACGATGATTGCTTGTTAGTGTCTCAGCGGGGGGCTTGCAAATCTCGCGACGTTCACTTGATGGACTTTTTCGCTTCCTGGACTTTTTTCTTGAATTCAATATTGAGTTTCCGGTTTTCCACCAATTCAGCCGCATTCACCTCAGCGACCACCTTGGTCATCTTTGGGTCGAATACCAAGAAGTAGACTGCCCAACTAGTGGTGAATGAGCGCTTTTTTAGAATATCTTTCAGGCCCTGCGGAAAGTCAGCCGTGTTCGCGCTATTGATCTCATCAGGCCGTGAGAAGATTTTCTCCACGCCCCCGCCCACTGAATTCATTCCAGTTCTGAAAGCGGCTTCCATAGAGGCCGCATCATAACCTGAACCCCTGATCACTAGCACGATGAGCTTTCCACCCAAGACAGCTTTGGCCTGCACGTCTTTAATGTCACTCAACGGGCTGAACCCTGTGGGGACGTCTTCTGCAAAGCAGGAAACTGCGGATACTAGCACTGCGGAAATGATGAGACAGATGGCTTTTTTCATGATGGGGGGGTGTTTGGTGTTTCAGGTGGAAACCTGGCGGATTTCACGGGTATTCACTTGATGGATTTTTTCGCTTCCTGGACTTTTTTCTTGAATTCAAGACTGAGTTTCCGGTCTTCCACCATATCCGTCGCATCAACCTCAGCGAAAACTTTGGTCATCTTTGGGTCGAATACTACGAATATGACTACAGAACCGCTGCTGAAGGAGCGTTTATCTAAAAGTTTTTTCAGTCCTTGTGGGAAGTCGGCCGTGTCAGCACTATTGATCTCATCAGGCCGAGAGAAGATTTTCTCCACTCCCCCGCCTACGGCATTCATTCCGGCATGGAAACCGGCGTCCATATAGGCCGCATCAGAACTCGTGCCTCTGACCACTAGCAGGATGAGCTTTCCGCCCAAGACAGCTTTGGCTTGCACGTCTTTTATAGCGCTCAGCGGGCTGAACCCTGTGGGCACGCTGTCGGCTAAGCAGGAAACTGCGGACAATAACACGGTGGAAATCAAGAGACAGATGGCTTTTTTCATGATGGGTGGATGTTGTCGTTCCCGACAAAAACCTAGCGAATTCCACGGGATAGGGGAATATTTATTGTGAACTTTTTGTTGATATTTTTTTCTGGAGGAAATGAAAGATGGCCGTGGGACCTTCGTATCTGTTTCGTTTCCTGAGTTCATTCGAATATTTATTTCTTAAATTCTATAGCCATGAATCCCATCCGACCCGCCGCCCTGATCGCCTTGGCGCTTGCCGCCAGTCTCCATGCCGACCCCATTCCGGAAAACCTCCGACAGAACGGCTGGTTCATCGGGGCGCAAGCCTACACGTTCAACAAGTTCACCGCTTTTGAGGCCATCGCCAAGACCAAGGAGGCCGGGGGCAATGTGATCGAGTTTTTCCCAAGTCAGGTGCTCAAGCCGGGTTCCACTGAGAAAGTCCACCACACCATGTCAGACGCGGCCATGGCCGAACTCAAGGCCGAGTGTGAACGGCAGGGGGTGCGCCCGGTAAACTATGGAGTGGTGGGTGCCAAGGATGCCCAAGAGGTTCACGCAATTATGAGCTTTGCCAAGAAAATGGGTTTATATTCTGTATGCACGGAGTCCACGGAACTTGTTGCCGCTTGGGAAGCTTGCGCCAAGGAGTTTGATGTGAAAGTGGCATTCCACGAACACGGCGGGTCGATGGATCGTCCGGGCTATAAGGTTTGGAACCCTCTCTACATCCTCGGTGTGGTGGAAAGCCGCGACTCCCGCGTGGGTGCCTGCGCTGATCTTGGCCACTGGTGCACCTCCAATCTTAAGCCGATCGACTGCCTGCGCATCCTCAATGGCCGCATTATCAGCGTCCACCTCAAGGACAAGGCAGCTAACGGACCCGCCCCAGTTGTCGTGGCTGGTAAGGGCGTGGTGGACGTCGGAGCTTGCCTCGAGGAACTCAAGAAGCAGAAATTCGACGGCCATATCTCCATCGAGCATGAAAACGAATGGGATAACAATGTGCCCGAGGTGCGTGCGGATATTGACTTCGTCAAGGCTCACGCGAAGTGACTCTGCGGGGGAGTCTACTGCTCTGAGATAAATAAAACAGGCTGCGGGAATCTCTCCCGCAGCCTTGCTATTTTTATGAACTAACTAACTATGAACGGTTTTCCGGTCTATTCGACTCACACCGCATCCTTGAGGAGCTTTTCAGCCTTGCGCACGGTGGTTGGCGAGAGTTTGCCGTCCACGCGTTTCGCGCCATCGATCAGGGCTTTCAGCTCGGCCAGGGTCTTTTCAGCCGCAGCCAGGGCCTTCTTGCCATTGCCGAACTTGCGGTCAGGGAAATAGCGCATGAACTTGCTTCCGGCTCTGCTGATGGATAAACGCCACCCTTCAAAGGCGGAGTTTTCATAGGTGAATCTGCTTAGGTTCTTCTTTGATTTCATTGGTAGTATTGGGGTTGGTTTGGGCATTTTAACACTGGAATGCTAGAAATCCAGACTTTTTTTTCGATTAGTTTACCATAAGCACCTGAATCATGGAGTGGATGAGTCAGGTCAACGGCCGTCGGGTGCGGCGGATTCTGCCAGAGGTTCCTCCTGCCCGAGTAACTCTGGGACACTGCGTTCGAGTGCGCGGGTCATGCGATCCTGATCGAGTTCGCCCATCCATTTGGCGACTACCACGGTGGCCACGCCATTCCCGATCAGGTTCGTTAGGGCTCGCGCTTCAGACATGAAACGGTCTATTCCCAGTATCAGCGCCAGCCCTTCCACTGGCACGTGCCCCACGGTGGACAAGGAGGCCGCCAGCACGATGAACCCTCCTCCGGTCACGGCGGCGGCTCCCTTGGAGGTCAGCAATAACACGGCTAACAAGGTGAGTTGCTCGGGCAGCGTCATGTGGGTGTTGGTGGCCTGGGCGATGAAGATCGCTGCCATGGTCAGGTAAATCGATGTGCCGTCCAGATTGAAGGAATAGCCGGTTGGAATTACCAGCCCGACTACCTGCTTGTGCGCGCCAAGATTCTCCATTTTAACGAGCATGCGTGGAATCACCGATTCAGACGAGGACGTGCCCAGCACGATCAGGAGTTCCTCCCGGATATAGCGGATGAATTTCCAGATCGAAAAACCGTGCAACCGCGCGATCGACCCCAGCAGCAGGAAGATGAAAATCAGGCAGGTCAGATAGAAGGTGGCCATCAGCTTGCCCAGCGAAAGCAGGGACCCCGTGCCATATTTGCCGATGGTGAACGCCATGGCCCCAAACGCACCCACGGGGGCCAAGCGCATGATGATTCCTACAATGCCGAATAGAACACGTGAGGTCTGTTCTATCAAAATAAACACATGGCTGCCGCGTCCACCACTCCGGTGCAATGCGAAACCGAACAGTATGGCGATCAAAAGCACCTGCAGGACTTCGCCTTTGGCGAACGCGTCCACCATCGTGGTCGGTATGATATTGAGCAAGAACCCGGCCATGGTCTGCATTTTGCCCGATCCCGTGTAATCAGCCAGGCCTTTGGTGTCGAGCGTGGCGGGATCGATGTTCAGTCCCGTGCCGGGATGGAGCAGATTGACGATTGTCAGTCCGATGATGAGCGCCAGAGTGCTGACGATTTCAAAGTACGCTAATGCCAGCCCTCCGGTCTTGCCGACCTTCTTCATGTCCTCCATGCCGGCTATGCCCACCACTACTGTGCAGAAGATCACCGGTGCGATGATCATTTTGATCAAGCTGATAAAACCATCCCCTAGGGGTTTCATGGCTCTTCCGGTCTCGGGGAAGAAGCAGCCAAGCAGGACGCCGCTTACAATGCCCACGATGACTTGGAAGTACAGTGAACGGTAGAGAGGTTTTTTTTGCATGGGTATCGTCGTCCCCGCGGGATGCTTCACGGACTCCTACGACTAACCAGACGAGCCGCCTAAGTCAATAAAACTCATGACACAGGAGTTTGCCCGCGAGAGACTGCTGCATAGCCAGACAATTGTCGGATGTCACCTCGGCAGGGCTACTGGCACAGGCCGCACGGGGGCGACTACCGGCCATGAGGCGCGCAGGCGATCTTGATAGAGGCCGATTTTCTCGACCGGGATAGGCTTGAATCCGAGTTTAAAGGCGGGCGACTCGGGTTTGAGCCGGAAGTCTTGTTTCGCGGCATCCACGAACAGCGGGTCCTTGTCAGTTAGGTTGTCGATGAGGTTCACGCCCTGCTTGGCTATTTCCTCAAGATAGGCCCACTTTCCGCCGGTGCAGATATTGTGGGCGATCTGGATGTTGAAGGGGGTGCAGGGCTTTTGGTCAGGCAGGGTGGACATCTCGGGATAGCGGCTGCGCCACGGCTCCTCGCGGAATGGCATCTCATTGAGCCCTTTGAGTAGGTAGGTGATGTTGTCCTTTTGCCAGTTCAGGCCGCGCGCGTCCACACTGACCGAAGGGTCACAGTCCACGAAGATATTGTTCTCGATGGTGATGTCCCGTCCGCCGCCGATGAATGCAGCCCTGGGAACCTTGTAGAAGATATTGCCGGAAATCGCCGCCGACGAGAACTGGTCATCGAGATAAATGCCCATGCAGCCTTTATTCTCGTATCCGTAGATATCATGGATGTAATTGTTACGAATCTGGTTGCCGCGCATCGTCCAGTTGTTACCGGCGTAGATTACCCCGGCGTCGTTGGATTCATAAACCACGCTGTGGATCTCGTTGAACTCTATGACATGGTCGTTGCCGCTGAAAGCGATGGCCATGTGAGGCGCGTCGTTGAGTAGGTTGTGGGACGCGCGGTTGCCCACGCCGTGGATACTGATGGCGGGTTGATAGATGGGGTTCCAGCGCCCGAATTTGTAGATGTGGCAGTTTTCCACCAGATGGCCGGCGGGGGTCAGGGTTTTGCGGTCACCGCCGATGATATGGACGCCGCTGTTGCCTAGGTTGTAGAGGTCACAACCGATGATGGAATGGTGCTTGCCACTCAAGACACTGATGCCGGTAGCACCAAGATTGCGCACCACACTGGCGGCCACTTGGCAGCTTTCCCCACCATTTATGGTTAGGGCGTTATTCTGACACCCCTCGAAGATGAGACCTTGGAAGTTCACATGGGAGACTTCGCGCAGTGTGACCAAATCACGCAGCAGCGAAACCGTGGTTTTGCCAATGTTAGCGGGATTGGGGGGCCAGAAGTAGAAAAGCCCGTTTTTCCGGTCCAGATACCACTCGCCAGGCGAGTCCAATTCAGATAGTGCGTTGTAGATGTAGAACCATTGGCCCTTGCGGTAACCGAAGTCATGGCGGTGTTTCTCGTCGTCCAAGGTGATCGTCCGGGTCGCTAGGTCTAGGGTTTTGACCCGGTAGCGCTGGTTAGCCCAGTCCCACATCCAATAGCCGTTGGCCATTAAATCCGGCTCGTCCGCCCAGCGGTTTGCTCGGTCGCCCTCGTAGGTGAAGATGCCCTCGGCGCAGCCCTTGGTGCCGCGGCAATCCACCGGGGTTGGTCCTTTGACGTCCACAATGTAAGCATACCCGGTATTTGGCCAGCGGGAGATCCTCATTGGCTCATCAGCGCAGAAGACTTCGAGGCCGGCTTCGGAGTTGGTCCACCCATTGGCGCTCGTCATAGGCGGATAGTCCTTGATGCCCTGGGCCTTGAGATCGGTGCAGAGGACATTGCTCCGGGCCGCAGGATCCAGCCGTGCCAGCACCGCCGCATCCTTCACTGGAGCGAACCCAGTAAGCACCTTGCTGCCTGCGATGCGCACCTCGGCACCTGCCGCTGCGCGGTAGGTGATGGGGTGGTCGGGTGTGCCGGAGTCTTCGGTGGTGAGCGTGAAGGTGTTACTCAACTCGTAGGTTCCACCCTGCAGTTCGACGGTCACCGGGCCAGTCAGGCCACCGGGGGCTTTCTTGAGTTCACGGATAAGATCCCGTGCACGGGGGAGAGTGGCCACGGGGCCATCGCTGCGCGCTGCGTTCGGCGTGACAAGCGTTCCACTCCAGGCGTCATTGCCTTGCGGAGAAACGTGGATCGTGCGCATTGCGGGTCCCCCGGCGATCACTGTGAGGCTGCCGCAGGCCAGCAGCGCGAGTGTGAGTAATGTGTGTCTCATGTTGCATGGGCCCCTTGGGCCGGTTTGAAATGACAATACGAGGCCGCCAAGCAGTTCCTATCGGGGGAATAACCAGTCACCTGACTTTTTGCCAGATTGCCAAAAAGAGCTTGCCCTGAGCCTGTCGACGGGATCGTCCGGACAAAGACAAAGAGGTTACCCCATTGGACTGTGGTCCCATGGCATCGGTGGATAAGACGGTATGAGGGCAGATTCACGCGGCTTCCGTGGGATCGAATGGATGACGAAGAAGATCAGATAGAGTATTGAAAGCGACTCTTGCCTCCGGATTTTTCCGGATCTCCTTTTCCAAAGTTTCCAAGCCGATGACGATTTTGCGTTTCCACCTCATATCCGCATCACGTTCGGCGGCGGCCACGCGGGTGCGTTCCAGTTCCAGGCGGCGGGCACTGTGATCACCGCGGCGCAGCTCGATAACATCGCCGCAAAGTTCCCGCAGCAGGCGCCAGTGTTCCGCACCTTCTGTTGCCACGAGTCGGCGGGTGGCCACGGCGTAGCGGACGGCCAGCCAGCGGGAGAGCGTTTCGCTCAGCGGCTGGGTTTCGTCAACTCCACTACCCGGGATTTCTTCTTCGAGGTGGGCGGTGGCATAGCGGGCTTCTTGGAGGGCCAGCCAGTCCCGGTATCCTCCCTGCTTCCACTCGGATAGATTCTGTTCCCGCACCGGCCTGCCGCCGAATTCGGCTCGGATGATTGTTCTCACTTCCGGCTGGTCATTGAGCCACTCGACGAGTTTTTTCCCCTGATTTCCATCCTGAAGGCGGCGGTTGAGGCTCTCCCTGATGTGGAGGGGAAGGCGGGCGATTTTTCCGTTGCGGGTGGGGTTCATGGGTCGGATTGAGTTGGATCAGGTCGGATTCGGAGTAGAGGCTAATACATTGCTGGAACTGGGTTCAGAGGCGCTTCGGCGTGCGGCGCGGCGGAGCTTCCCTTTCCGTGGGCGGATGGTGCGGGCGGTTTCCATACTGGCGACTCACGTAGTGCTTATAAAACCCGCCGGGCGAGTCAGAGTTGATCAGGTCGATATAGATCTTCCCCGGCACGTTGTAATACGGGTAGGTCTTTCCGTTAACGAAGGTGAGATAGAGGGTGCCGGAATCGTATTCGGCCCGACGGATGCAGGATGAGTTGAGTATTGGCACGGTGGTAGTTCGTTGGAATTTGGATTGGTTACGGGGGGGACTTTGCCAGAGGCGCGGGAGTCCCGCAAAAAGCTGTGGCGCACGTGGGGAGCCAACCAGAAGGCGGCTGAATGGCACAGCTGGAGGCAATTTAATGCTTCATCGGTGGTTCCATTTCTCTTTCCGGGGTCATTCATTGCGGGCAGGGGTTCACATGATATTGATGGCTTTTTCTATTTCTGCCAGGGTTTCGGAAGAGATACCGCGTTTGGGGAGTTCCCTGAGGCCGAAGGCCTGGTGCAGGCGGGCATGCTTTTCCTCTTCCGTGAGGTTGGGACCGCAAATGCGCTCTACCAGGCCGGGTTGTTTGAGCCATTCTTCGAATCGGGCCTGCATGAATGGCTCACTGCGCTCCCGCTCCAGTTCCAGCCGCACGCGCTCGATCCGTAGGCGCTCCGCGCTGTGATCACCCTTGCGTAGAGCGGCTACATCCGCTGTGAGCTTGGCTAGAGTAGGGAGATCGAGTCCATCGTCCCCGGCTTGCTCAGCTAGGGCACGCACGACTATGACGTAGCGGGTGGCCAGCCACTCCGCCAGTATATCGGCCACAGTGCCGCCGCCGGGCTGCCGCAGCGCTGCGGTCTCCGCCGCCATCGCCGCGAGCGCCTGTGCGGCTTCCGCTTGCGGGCCCGCAGCGTTTCCCTTGCCTAGATCGGATGATGAGGGCTGTTTCATTCTTCACTATTCCTAATTCCTTATGGTGGTGGCGGTTTCAATAGCGGCCTTTCAGGTAGCGGTTGAAATACCGGCCAGCCGAGGAAGCGGTGATTAGGCCAATATAGTGATACTCAGGAACGTTGTTCAGCGTGTAGGTCTTCCCTCTTTTGAAGGTGATAGAGAGGGTGCCGAATTCGTATTCGGCCCAACGGATGCAGGATGAATTCAGTGATGGCATGACGGAATCCTGCCTTGTCACGAGAATCCATCCTCCCTTTTTTCGGTTGCTGAAATTCAGCAGGCCAAATTCAGCATACCGGGGCGGGGGCCAGCCGTTCAAGCGCGCTCACAATATCGTCCAGAATTGCATTCTGCACCTCTCCCCTGGCAGTTTTCCCGTTAGAGGCAGCCGTGTTGCGCTGGGTTTCCCACTCCGGCAGCTCATGAAAATCAGGGACCTGTTCCCGGATGATCGCCTTCACTACAGGTTTCCATTCCACCAAGGATTCTTTGGAAAACTGTTTCAGCTTCATGACGGAATTCACCCAGTCCGGTTCGTCACCGAATTCCCATCCTGATTCGACGAAAAAATCCGCGAAAGCATCGCTTGATCCGTAATCCCGAACCAGCCCCCCAACCAAAACACATCGCCAGCGGGTCTCTTCGGCTATCCTAACGGCTATTTTTGCCCAACGCCGCGCAGGTAAGTTGGCATCTGTTCCCCGCGCGGAGCGGAAACGAACGTGAACGACTTGCAATTCCGCGCCAAGATCGAACTCCGCGATGTGCTGCAACACAGACTTTTCCCAGCCTGCCTCATGTTTGGCTAGGAATGGCCAGTGGGTTTTCCAGCGGGCTATCGACTTGAACAATTCAGGCTTTGCCTTCCCCGCAGATGAGAGAAACACTGCGGCCAATGTCGCTACATCCACCAGTCCCTTTGCCCCGTCCGCATCTCCGTTGTGGGCGGCTTCAAATAATTGCAGCAAGTCACGACGGATTGTATCGCACGCTTTGAGGAGTTTCTCACGGCGGCGGATACCGGACCGCGTGTGGGCGAGTTCCTCCTTCTGTTGCTCCAAGTCCTCCGGGTTTTCTTTCAGCCACTCCGCATACTGATCCACCACTTTTCGGCGCAGTTCAGCATCGGGAACGAGTTCCTGTGCATTGGCTGCTGCGTTTTCGCTCTGGTCGTTGCCGCCTAGGGCGGCCAGGATGATTGGAGAAAGCTTGTCCATCGCTTCTTCCAGTTGCTTGGACTTCCGCCGTTCCCGTGCTAACTCTTGAGCCCTGTTCCGCTGTATCCTTTCCGTCGCAGCCATCCAGAATTCAAGGAACACCTTTCGATCACGGTCGTCAGGCCCTTCGGGAGTAAAGCGGGGATGGATATGGAGAGGGCGGAAAGTGCGAGACATTTTTCTCATCTCAGTGTTCAAGCTCCTTTTGCTATCAATGGATTTCTTCCTCTTTCAGATCGGCACGCGATGCGGGGCGGTCCCGTTGAGATAAAGTGAATAGTGCGTGGCAATGCCAGGTGTTAGTCGCGGATCGTTTTCCGGGGTGAATTGGTAGTGCATCGTCTCGTAGACGTTCGCTTCGTATCCGAGACTCAGGTAAATCACCGTAGAGGTGAGCTGCAATTCAAGCGTGTAATAGAGTCCATCATCATCACGAAATAACACGTCGCTTCTATGTCCCTTAATGGAGGACAATTCATCATCTCCGTCATAGTATCCTGAAGTAAATATTACGGTTTTCATAGGTTATTCTAATACTTGAGCTTTACCTGCTTCATCAGTTCGAGATACCTTGCTTCACTCATCGGTTCAGCGGGAACAATTTCGTAGTGTGTGACGCTTGTATTCTTGATCTTTAGTCCAGGCGGAATTGATTCTTGTTCAAGCTAGTATGCACCTCCGTATTTCTGAATAAACTTATCAAATGTATTTTCATTCAGGGAGATTCCTCTCTCATTAACAAGACCGTCTGGCCCCACCTTGTAGTAAACACCTCTACGCGTTATAACAGAAGGCCCGCCTCTATAAAGTGGTTTATCTGAATATATTCATGCCTTTGTTTTCGGTTCGGGAGCCAAGATCAAATCGTCTTCATCGACCACGAATTGAGCTATGGAAATTCCCTCGGAATTTGAGAACTCCACTTCGTATTTGCCGTCGGGATAGGACTCTATCACATAGCCAATCATACCATTATATCCACAATCCGCTTCGTATTTATTACCAACGAGTTGCACCCGACTGTAAGGTTCAATCATATATTTCTATTTGGGAAAGCCTGTAAAAGGCGTGTTCATTTTAATACTTCCATCTGGATTAATCATCCAACCCGATTGCATAAAGCTAGTTTTCCCAGCTGCTTGCCCAATTCCCGGGACTTCAATAGTAATTGTGATACGTTGCCCATACTCATCAAGTTTACCGAGCGCATAATCGCCTTGGGAAAATTTGGCTGCTGCCTGCTCTTCCCACATCCCGGAGAGCTGCGCAGAGTGCTCCCCGCTATATCCCAAGCTCCGGAAAACCGCGTCTTTTCCATGGGTTGCTCCCTCCTTGAAAATATAGTTGGAAAATTTTTCAACCGGAGCTAACGCTTTTGCGGATGTGGCCGGAATTGATACAGTCCCCCCACGGGGCACGGTTTGAAGCCACTCGCCGGTACCGGCGCTTGCAAATTCAACAAGCAACTGGGCACCGATGTCCATGGGAGTTGAAAAAGGATTCGCTTGGATCGCATAATCCATGCTACGGTGGTCAACGGGCGTCCATCCATCTGGAGTATTGGAGCGTCCGCTCCAGGGATTGGCACAAATCGGCATGTTCCAAAACGATATATATCCACGGTCCATCGCGATGGACAATTCGTCGATGCTCAAGGTGCCCCATGGATAGGAACTCGTGGCTTCTGCAGTCGCCTGCATGACCCGGAAATCTAGCACATCGCCATACCGGCTTATGAGTGAGGCAAAATTCGCGTCAAGCAGCCCTCCACTTTTTTGCCCACCCAATGAAGCGCTCTGTGGCAATATCCAGAGATCGCTAGATGATGCGAGCGAGGTAGACTGCCATGGCCAGGATTTGTTGTAATTTTGCAATTGGCCCCCCAATGCACCCGCGACGATTTCTGCGTCATGCAATGAAACCTGCGTGTAGCCAGAAAAAATTGACATTAAGTCATTTGGGCGCGGGGTGACTAGGCCGATCCTAGCCAATGCATCGTATTGATTCCAAAATGTTGTGGAATCATTAGTAGCCACTGGATTCCCCCCTGACGTAGTTGCAACAACACCTCCGACAGATGTTAAGTTAGATAAGGGGAAACTGCTACCAATACCAGAATTCACCCCCGACGTCGCGCCGCCAACTGCGGCCACGCTATATGGAACATACCCAACGGTTGCAGTGGTTATAGTATCCAGGCCGTTGGGATCCCATGCTGACCATGGATTGTGGCCGACGTAGTTGTAGTCGTTGGGTCCGTCGATGAATCCTGCGGGGTCTCTGGTCAGGAAGGTGCCGGTAAGCCGGTCGCGGTAACGGAATCCCTCGTTGAGGAGTCCACCGGGCTCCTCAAACTTGCCGTTGGCCCCATAGTCTCCGAGGCGTGTCCCATACTGGTTCTGCAGCAACCCGTCCGCCGAGTAGGTGCCATGCCATGACATGCTGCCAGCGTTGTTGACCTGTGAGGTGATGTCACCCCGCAGGTTCTGGATCGGGTAGGTGGTGACGCCGTTGCTGGCCTGGATATGGAGTTGGCTGTCCAAGCCTCCGCCAATGATGTCCGACATGCTGGCACTGCTGGGGGGCTGCGTGCCGTACCATTCATGGGCTGGCGTGCTGCCGCTGAAGGCGAATTGCCGGGTATTGCTGGTATTACTTACAGTCCTGGAAATCCGGCGGGTAAGCGGGTCGTAGCTGTATTGATAAATGCCGTTATCCCCGCCTGTTGTGGTGAGGGTGAGCTGGGTGAGACGGTTGAAGCTGTCGTATTGATATAGGTCACTCAGACTGCCTATGGTCTTCTTGGTGCGGTTGCCATTGGCATCGTATTCGTATTTGGTGATGGTGGGCGATCCGGCACCCGGCGTTTCGGTAAGCTGGTAGATCTGGTTGCTATTATATCCGTTAGTATCGTCTCCGTATTCGAATAGACGGGTGAGCGTACTGTCGATTGTTAGCGGGTCGTGAATTGAGGATTGGGTGGAAATCCGGTTTTCGGCGGCGTCGTATCTGTGGGTTGTGACGCGGGTGCGGGTGGAGTTGACGAGCGGACCGCCGGTTTCATTCTGGTTTTCGGTGAGGAGCTGGCTGCGCTCGTTGTAGGTGTTATCAACGGTCCGGCTGGGGATATTAAGAGTTGGGGCGTATGCTTCCTTGATATGGGTGACGTTGGAAAGCAGATCGTATTGGGTTTCTGTGTGGGAGATTTCATTCAGATTTGCGGCGAGCAAGGTCTGGCAGGTGACACGCCCCATTGGATCAAGCTGGGCAATTTTTTGAAGATTATTGGGCATGCTCTCGACCACCTGATGACCGGCAAGATCGTAGCCAAAGCGAGTGGAGAGGGGGAAGAGGGGGGAGCCGTAGTAATCGTCGATTTGGGAAGTGCGCCCGGCGGCGTCATGGCGGATGTATATTTCACGGATGTTGGCACTATTGCTGATATGCGTGAGCTGACCTAATAGGTCATATCCATAGGTGGTAGTGACGCCGTTCGAGAGTTCGGTTTGGAGCCTGCCAAGCACATCATAACTGCGGGCGATGGACGGATTGCCTGGAGAGGTGTTCAGAGACGGATTCGTGGGGGCAATGTTGGTGACTCTACCCAGTAGGTCGTGAATAAAGGATAGGCTTTGCTCCGAATGTCCGATGACGTCGAGTTCCTGAAGCTGGAATTGTGCGTCATAGGAAAATTCCTTGCGTTGTCCTTTGGCATCAACGGAGGCAGTGGGCAGGAGGGCGTCATAGTAAGTCGTTTCTGTCTTGCTGCGGGTGGAGTCATCGGGATCGCGAATCGTAGAGGTTTTGCGCCCGAGTCCGTCATATGTGAAGCCTGTGGACTGGTAGTTGCCATCAATGAGGCAGGTAAGGTGCCCGAGGGCATCGCGCTGGTATTGTTCGACGACATTGGTGAGGGACGGTGTGCCTGAGGTATCCGTGAAGGTGACAGGGACCGTGGTGGAGGCCAGTGAATTGTCAGGATAGTAGCTGTACCCTTTGGCGTGCCCTTCCGCGTCGGTGGATTGGATGAGGTTTCTGGCAGTGTCGTATTGGTATTGCCAGATGACCCTGCAATTTTGGCACTTCAGAAAAACTTTCATGGTTGTCCTTCCGTTTGCGCTTGAGCTTGACTATTCACGTTCAGGTTCCAGTTTGGTTGCCAGTGTTCTCTGCGGACTGTAAATTTGCTTTGGGTTGACTGGCTCATAAGTATTATATGCCGTTAATACATCCCATAGCTAACAAGTATATGTTCTGCGACTGCTTCTGGGAGCGACTGATAACACCTAAGGGATCGTGGTTTTCCATGGTCAAGCGAAGCCACAAAATACTCTCGCCCCTCCTCCCAAATCTTTTCTACATCGTGAGTTGAAGGATTAATTTTCTGGTTCTGAAAGTAAGTTTCGGCTTTTTCCGGATTTGAGACGAGAAAACTGATCAGTTTCTGCCGAGAGATCGTGAGATATTTCTTTAAATTGTATTGGGACGGGTTGTTCATGTAAGCACATACCAAATTATACACTGAACCGTCCATCATAGCGTTCATCTGTTCTGTTTCTGGAATAGGTAAAGGTTTCATAATTTACTTTCCGGAAGGAATCGTGGAAATGGACTCGTCAATAAGGTTTAAGTATTGGCGATATTGTGGTTGGATAAATAACTCAGGTTCAGTGCCATCAATTGATGTTCTAAAAATTGCAGGTATGTCACTGGTTACTTCGTATATTCCACCTCGTTCAGCGTTGTTGAAAACATTGGGAATACCTAACCCTCTACTCTCAATGGCCGTCGAAGCGTCGATTGGCAATGCTCCATCTGGGGAATAACTTCCGCCACGAGGACCTGAGTAGATTGATCCTTCTGTCCACCTCGAATCCCAAACGCGATTGATGTATTGCCCCTCACGTAAGACAACCGTTGTCTCCCCTGCGGATTCCGTAAGCAATTCGGAGCCTCTCACGACGCTCGTTATGCCGCGCCCCGCACCTGCTTCGATACCTGCTTCGATGCCCGCTTCAACTACATCCGCTCCCACTTCTTCTTCACCAAAAAACATCAGGGAAAATCCGAATACGGTGTCTGACAAGATTTCATAGTCGTGATTCGAGACGCTGATGCTCTGTGAAATTTTCCGAGCACTTTTTCTTATCCTTGGGTCAACTTTCGGATTGTCTCCTATAGCATTTAGCTGAGGTAATGGCATGTTATAGGCCTCTAGCTCGAATACAAACATATCACCGGAACTTATGCTTCCGGGACTGAGTTTCTGCCCACTATGAGAAGGTGGGAGTCGAAGGGCAGGCCAAATAGCAATGAAATTATTTATATCACGCAGGTTACTCATGTCTGGAAGCGGGTTGACGGATCCAGATACAGGAATAGAAACGGTTGGCCCGTATGGAGGATTGATGTCAGAACCGTTTAAACCGGTCGATGACGTCCCCACATCGGTTGTGGTTCCAAGACGTGATCCACTGACGCCTGGAAGAGAATTTGCCGTTTCTACTCCGCCAGTCCGTGCATTAAACCCATAGAGGCTGGCAGGATTGGTATATACCGCCAACCCATCCGGGTCCCATGCGGACCATGGATTGTGGCCGATGTAATTGTAGTCGTTAGGTCCGTCAATAAATCCTGCCGGGTCTCTGGTCAGGAAGGTGCCGGTAAGCCGGTCGCGGTAGCGGAATCCCTCGTTGAGGAGTCCACCGGGTTCCTCGAACTTGCCGTTGGCTCCATAGTCTCCGATGCGGGTCAAGTATTGGTTTTGCAGCAGTCCGTCCGCCGAGTAGGTGCCGTGCCATGACATGCTGCCAGCGTTGTTGACCTGTGAGGTAATGTCACCCCGCAGGTTCTGGATCGGGTAGGTGGTGACGCCGTTGCTGGCCTGGATATGGAGTTGACTGTCCAAGCCTCCTCCAATGAGGTCCGTCATGCTGGCACTGATGGGGGGCTGCGTGCCATACCATTCATGGGCTGGCGTGCTGCCGCTGAAGGCGAATTGCTGGGTATTACTGGTATTACTTACAGTCCTGGAAATCCGGCGTGTAAGTGGATCGTAGCTGTATTGATAGGTGCCGTTATCCCCACCTGATGTCTTGAGGGTGAGCTGGGTGAGACGGTTGAAGCTGTCGTATTGATAGAGATCACTCAGACTGCCTATGGTCTTCTTGGTGCGGTTGCCATTGGCATCGTATTCGTATTTGGTGATGGTGGGCGATCCGGCACCCGGCGTTTCGGTAAGCTGGTAGATCTGGTTGCTATTATATCCGTTAGTATCGTCTCCGTATTCGAATAGACGGGTGAGCGTACTGTCGATTGTTAGCGGGTCGTGAATTGAGGATTGGGTGGAAATCCGGTTTTCGGCGGCGTCGTATCTGTGGGTTGTGACGCGGGTGCGGGTGGAGTTGACGAGCGGACCGCCGGTTTCATTCTGGTTTTCGGTGAGGAGCTGGCTGCGCTCGTTGTAGGTGTTATCAACGGTCCGGCTGGGGATATTAAGAGTTGGGGCGTATGCTTCCTTGATATGGGTGACGTTGGAAAGCAGATCGTATTGGGTTTCTGTGTGGGAGATTTCATTCAGATTTGCGGCGAGCAAGGTCTGGCAGGTGACACGCCCCATTGGATCAAGCTGGGCAATTTTTTGAAGATTATTGGGCATGCTCTCGACCACCTGATGACCGGCAAGATCGTAGCCAAAGCGAGTGGAGAGGGGGAAGAGGGGGGAGCCGTAGTAATCGTCGATTTGGGAAGTGCGCCCGGCGGCGTCATGGCGGATGTATATTTCACGGATGTTGGCACTATTGCTGATATGCGTGAGCTGACCTAATAGGTCATATCCATAGGTGGTAGTGACGCCGTTCGAGAGTTCGGTTTGGAGCCTGCCAAGCACATCATAACTGCGGGCGATGGACGGATTGCCGTGGGAGGTATCACCCGGAGGGGTGGTGGGATCAATGTTGGTGAGCCTGCCTAGCAGATCGTGAATAAAGGATAGACTTTGCTCCGGGTGATTGGCGACATTGATACCCTGAAGGCGGAATTGAGCGTCATAGAGGTAATTCTTTGTCTGGCCATTGGCATCAATAGTGGCGGTGGGCAGGAGGGCGTCGTAGACTGTGGTATCCGTTTGCCAACGATTGTCATACGGGTCGCGGGTCGTGGAGGTTTTTCGCCCGAGTCCGTCATAGGTAAAGGCTGTGGTTTGATTGTTGCCATCATAGAGACAGGTAAGCCGCCCAACAGTGTCGCGTTCGTACTCTTCATAGACAACCTCCTGAGGCGAGCCGTCCGCCAAGGAGACAAGGACGCCGGTATAGGCCAGTGCATTGCCAGCATAATAGATGTATCCTTTGTTATTCCCTTCCGGATCGGTGGAATGGATGAGGTTCCCTACCTTGTCGTATTCGTATTGCCATACCGCGCGGCGGAGATTGGAGGCTTTGTCAGGACTGACGACAGGACTTGTTGTTGTGACCAAACGTCCGGCGAAATCGTAAGCGAATTGCCAGGCATATCCCAGAGGGTCAACCCGCTTGATGAGTTGTCCGGCGGCATCGTATTGATAGGTCGTGACTGGTTGCATAGTCAGTCCTGATCTGGCGTCCAAGACCGCCGGGGCTTTTTGGTAGGAGAGATGCCCGCAAATATCGTGACCATATGTGGTCACATTGCCATACGCGTCCGCAGTTTGGCTCAACCTTCCAAAGTTGTCGTAGACAATTTGAGTGGTTGGCTGGGCGTTTGTGTTTTGGGAGGCGTCAGCGACCTGCGGCAGAATTTCTTGAGTGGGTCTTCCGAGGCTGTCGTACACCAAGTTGCTTGCGATCCAGTGATTTGTGGAAATTACGTCACGCACCGCCTTCTGATATGGAAGTCCAGTAGAGGTGTAGGCGGTTTTGGTGATCAACTCCCTGTCTGTTGAGCCTGGGGCAAAAGTGGTGGTGTAGGGCCGGTCAAGCGCATCGTAGATGATGCTCGTAGTGACTTGCTGAAGGGGAGAATTCAGCGGGCTTCCATTAGCATGTAGGGGAGTTCGGGCTGTTGTAACGCTGTTAGGTAGTCCGGTGGCCGCATCATAACCATAGCTGGTTCCGGAATAGAGGTTATTTGCAAGGTCATACTGACGGAGGGTGAGTATCGGCCGGGCGTAATTGTCGTACTGGTAGATAGTTTGATAACCAAGGGGGTCTGTGACAAGCACCGGGTGGTCAGGGGATTTGGAAAGGTCGTATACAAGAGAGGTGAAGTTACCTCCAGTCCAAGTGTTCGGAGGGGTGTAGATCTGGGTGAGGTGCCCGAGAGGATCGTAGGAATACACGTAATTGTTCCAGCGCGGGTCCGTAACACAAACCTCGTGAGGGCGGTCTTGATAAGTGACTGTGTAAACGATGTCGTTTGGAGAAACGCCAGTGAGCCCCCCAAAACTCTGGGAGCTGTAGGCGAGATTGCTACCTCTACTACGAACCTCCATGACCACTCGGCTCCGGGAATCATATCCGATGCCTGTGGCGCGGCCTAGTGCATCACGGGTGATGATAGTGCGCCCAACCGGATCGTGTTGATAGCTGATCTGGCTGCCATCCTCCAGCGATGTGGCCACTAACAAACCTGAGGCATCATAGACGTATGAGCGGGTACCTCCATCGGGAGCAGTTTCAGACAGAACCCGTCCAGATGGGCCACGGATGGTGGAAGAGTGTAGGTTTTGGGCGTCATTGCCGACGACTGACGGGAAACCCAAGGTATCAGGGTGGATGTCTTTGACCAAGTCGGTGACCCAGGAGGGGTCGGACGAACCTGAAATGGCCCTGCGTGTTATGCTGGTGAGAACACCGGAAAATGTCCCGCTTCCATAAGAATAATCTACCTGAGAAAGTAACGCGTTGGCAGCACTGTAACGAGTGATGGATTGGGTGCGCGCCAAGGTGTCACGGGTGATGTGGAGTGAGCGGTTGCTGGAATCCGTAATGGTATCCGGCAGGAGGCCCAGCAGTCCACCGCTATTGGCGGGATAGTGGTAAGTGGTTGTGTGGCCAAGCACGTCCGTCGTGGTGCTGGGAAGTGTAGTGAAATTATGGATGGAAGCACTACCGGAAACCAGTGGGCGGGTGTAGATGCTTGTGGTTGGGTTGTAGGCTTGGCTATGAGATTCGCTGGTGTTGCGGCCCGCTGCGTCCGTGGTATGACTCCGGGCAAATCCGGCGGAAGGGTCATAGGTAAACTGGACGGCACTGTTGGGAACCGCACCGCATGTCCGCGTCAGCTTGGGAAAAAACAATGCGGAAGCGGAAGGCAGGTATGGGACATCATTAGATGGAACGCTCCATGTGTAAATGGAGGGTGGGTCGTACGTGTATGTCCAGAGGCTGCCCCACACGTCAGTCACCTGAGTTACAATGGACAGATTGTTGCTCGTGGAAGATGCTCCGGGCGGGGCGTATTGGAGGGTATGCTGGAGAGAGAACACAATCGGTGTTTGATCAGGCAGAGTGATCGAGCTCACCAGCATGGGATCACCCGCAGGGTGATAGAAGGCCCCCGCAGCTCCTGACCAGGAAGAGCGAACCGTGGAAAGCTGGTAATTCACGGCCACCGTGTTGCCGACACCGTTGGTGATGGCGTTGGGTGCGATGTGCCGGGTGGTGATGGTGTATGGCGCGGAACTGCTCGTCTGAAACAACATCGCGGAGGGACGGGGATCACCCTCTATGGAGTAATTGTATCCGTAGGAGGCAGCCGTCATGGGGCCGATACTGTGCTGACTGAGAATGCGGAAAATTGTTCCGCCATGCCCTGACAAGGGCAGATTCCGGTCTTCATAGGTATAGGCGTGTTTAACCCCGGATGGGTCCCAGAAGGCTTGGATTTTTCCGTTGTTCTGCTGGATGCGGAGTTGAAGGGCTGACCTGCCTGCCACAGAGATGATCTGCGGGATGAGGTTCATTGGATTGCCACCGTAGTCGTAATTCAGGGTGACGCCAAAGCGGTCAGTCACGCTTGCCAGGCGGTAGTATTGGCGTCCGGAAAAACCCGTGGGGTTGGTGACACCGTCATTGAGGGTGTCGCGGTTGTTCGGGACCTTGAAATTTACGGAGCTCGCTTGAAAAACATGGGTTATGCCGAGCAAGGGCTGGGTAAGGGTCAAATTGCCAGTGTTGGTGTCTTGCGTCAGGGATATGCCTATGGAAGAGCGATCAGGGATCAGCGTGGGATCGGTGATGAATGAGTGGTTGCCGTTGCCATCAGTGTAGTCAAGGAAGGTGTAGGAGGCCCCCTGATAGTCGCGCACCGTGATGGTGCTGTCCAACAAGCGATTGTCAGCCCCTGGAGTTGGCAAGGTCCCGTCCGGCTGAAGGGAAGTCACGCGCACAACCGAACTCGCAAGATTGGTGTCCCATCCCGGGCCAAAGGCCAGAAGGGGATCTTCATCCGGGTGCAGGCCAACTGAATCCATCCAGATTGTGTCAACCAGTGAACGGTTGACACTCAACGACAAGTCAGAACCGGGAACAGGCAGGGAATAATCGGTTTCTCCGTGGTGGAATATACCGGTCAGGGCATCCACAAAGGTAGGAGAGTTTGGCGCGGGCTGGCCATCAATACCGATTTTGCGCTCGGGTTCCAATGTCTTGCCACGTTGCCCGCCGTTGAAGCCATCGCCTTCGGGTGTGTTGCCGGTGAAACCACGGATTTGGGCAGCTTGCTTTAGGGCAGCCTGAGGTATCGGCATAAATGACAAGGTGGTTTCACCACCATCAGAGGAAACGTAATTGAAAAAAGTGTCGAATGAACCAAGATCGTATAGTGCATAAGTAAGGGGAGCTCCTGAGGAGTTCCAGGTGATGGCCACTTTGAGTTTGGCGTCGATATTTAGGGCGAAATTTTGAGTGTACGGCGTAAAATTATTCTCATATGACTGCTGTAATTGCACAGTCACGTGTGGGAAATTCCCGTTAGTGGTTTCAATGCTCTCAATAGTACCTTCGGCGCTGTTGTTTCCGGTAGTTCCATCTGTAATCTTAATCGGAGGCGGATCGACGCCAGAAGTCGTGGCCGTGGCGGTCCACACCACAGTACAGGGAATCCCGTTGCCCGAGATACCCGTAGGCAGCGTATACATGTTGCTAAGTGCGAGAGGAAGCTCGGCATCGAATTTGATGTTGCTGCTATTGTCATAATAAAAAACTCCCCCTCCCAGAACGGACTCTGGAACATTCATGGGAACTGGACCCATTACCAAGTGCCTTATGCGTGAATGGCCAGCAACTCCACCCAAGTCCGAAGCGTATGGTATCGCTTTAGGCCCCATGTCACATATTGCTCCATTCTTGAAAGAAAAGATACCTGGTTGGTAAGCAGAAGGCTGTGGAATATTCCCGGGATTGATAAACACGTTCATCTTCACAGGCCTTACAGAATCGCCGCTTTTAAAAGTCGCCGATAGAGTATTCTGATAGTCCTTGTCAGGATCCTCCACCCATGGTCCACCAACATACAGCTGGATAGGGGAAACATCCTGATCATAGGTCATTCCCAACCAATTAGAATACACATCAGCCAGCGAATTATTGATGGAGGAATAGTTACCATTCCCAGTAGAGTTTACCGGGGGGTGGGATGTGGTATTGTAACTGGTGAAAGACAACATTCCATTAGTTACCGGCCATACCGTCTTCCCTATTTCTGTAGTGTTGTGCAAATACGGATCAGTATATGTATACAGCAAATGATCAGTCTGTGACTGGATTTGTTTCAGGACATCTGCCAGCCGAATAGCCGGAACTTCAATGGAGTTGGGGGTATTATCGGGCGGAACATTAAACACTGGAATCGCGCCGGGATTGGGAGATGGGGTGGTGTTCGGAATTGGCAGCCCGGTGCCAAATGGAAACCCGCTACCTGAGCCACCTCCTGGAGCTGCCGGGTCTCCGACTTCAGAGCCAACAAGGTCTGATGGCAGATAAACCCGCTGGTTGGGGCTGCCCGAGATACAAACCTGCACACGGTCTCCAGTGCCAAATGCAGGATAAAACGGGGCGGGATCAAAGGTGTAGCTTCCATCTGCGCCTGTAGAAGCGACCCAGATCGGTGTGGTGTCTGGGGCTGATGCTCCCGCATTCCAACGGTAAAATGTGAGATTGACACCTGGGACTGGAATGGAACTCGGAGTCTGGGGGTTTTGGGCAATCGTAGATACCTTCCACGGCCCTGTTACCGTTAGCAAAGGTGGTGCCCAACTCGCTCCCTTCGCCAGATCCGGTGTTTCGTCAGAACACAGGAGACGGGTGAAAGCCTTGTTGGACGAGAACATCGTACCATAACTCTTCGTCCCGGCTCCCTCTTCGGTGAGAGGAAGATAAGTCCAGTTCTGTAGGTCAGTGCTCCACTGCATCTGATAGGTGCGGCCCGGAACACCCTGCCAGTTGACGGTTCCAGGCACGGAAGCCCCGCCGCCGGTGCAGAATGGTGCTGGCTGTGGCACCATCCCGGGAGGCGTGTCCCCTGCTATCCTTCCCGCCCCGGCAAACGCCAGAGCCAATCCCAAAATGAATCCAGTTATACGCTTCATGGCGTCACCCCCGTGTTGGTCGTGGTTTCTTGAAGCGGAGCCATTTGGGCGGACTCCTCCTCGCGCTTCCACACCTGTATAAGCACGTCCTGCGGCTGCGGCGGGTTGGCTCGCAGCCATGCCTCGTGTTCGATGCGTGCCTGCTCGCGTGCCTGATAGGCAGCCACGAGCTGGGGTCCCTCCACTTTGTAGAGCTCGTGCAACGCCGTGATCGGGGCGATAGCGTCGGCGTTGGTGGAATCACCCTGAGTGACCACAAAGGCAGGTGTGCCGGTGGGAGGAAGGTCAGGAAAGACCGGCGGCACATAGGTGACACCGCGCCTTTGGGCAAAACGGCGGTGCTGTTCACTGCTGTCGTTGCCGACGAACATAAAAAGGTTATAATTGCTCCCGTTATAAGTGAATTTGGAAAAGCCTGACATGGCGTTGAAATCCAGAGCGCTCCATGCGATCACTTCTTGATCGGGGTGGCCGTTAGGATACCAGCGGAGTTTGGTGCGCTGGTGGTCATACACCGTGGCAGAGAGGAAGATGTTTTCGACCTTGGGCCTTGCCGCCACCATGGCCTTGAATCTGGCGATAGCTGCCGGATCTGAATTAACGGGAGCAGGTGCAGGCGGCGTGGGCAAATGGGGGTCTTCCACCACCTGCACCGTCACGTTGACAGGCTTGCGGACGGGAGTCATCCCGGGCAACGGTGCAGGCTCCTCACGGACCACTTGCGCTGTCCATGAACTCTTGACGGCGAAATTCGGGCTCACCGGAACGGGTGCTGGGGGCGATGGCGTGCCATTGGCAATAGTCCCAATAATGTGGGTGGTAGTGGGATCAGGCGAAACGACTATTGGCGCGTCCTGAGAGCGTAAGGACGTAGCGGCAACCAAAACTGCCAGCAAAACGAGCGGGATAGGTTTCATACGAGAAGGTTGGATTTTTCAGGTCCTTCCTGGTGGACGGGGAGTTGAGAGAGTCGCACTACGACGACCGCGTTGGCCTTTAGCCATCCCCGAAAGGGCAGCCTGGACATGCGCCACCGCCTCCCCGACCCTTTGGTCGGTTTGGCGGCATCGTTGCGGTCGATGCCGACCGCGTAGTGTGAGGACTCTCACATCCTCATCCGCCGGAGCGGACAATGCGAGTAGGACATGGGAACACATGTTTGCCAAGAATATTCTGCAAATTACAAAAGTTTGCGTTAGGGCACCTCGAGCATCAAGTCGAATTTTCGTTCCGGCGGCTCAGTTGCCGCGCATTAAATGCGATTCCAGGCATGACGGAATCGCCGTGTTTCCCGGGTGGACTGGAACGATAGGTCCGGCTTGACGCACGCCGGTTCTTCGTCTTGTTCGGGTAATGGGTTGGGTGATTTTGATCTTTTCTAACCAACACAAATTGGGTCATTCCACGCGGATTAACATTTTCTAGCTATATAGGCGTGTTGATTTCTGAGGGAATAACGTGTCCAGATTCATTGTTCCTGTCTGACAGATTCCGGATGGCGCATCAAGTTTGAAAACCGGCCGTGGCCTGTTATGGTTTCATGAAAACTGGCTTCATTGGCATGATGGGTATCCGGGCTAGAGGATTGCGGCCAATTTACGGGCTGCTTTGTCACCCTTCCTCGAATTGTCCGACTAAGCACCTGATGCCCGCGCAAGACGGAGGAGATACTGCCTACCCTCTGGCGGATCCATCCAGCTACAGCGCTCGCAAAAATAAATGTTAGACGGTCAATTTGAGGCACACCAAGGGGCGTGCAAGGGGCGGACGAGGGGCGGACGAGGGGCGGACGAGGGGCGACTAACCACACTGATACACTGAGTACAAGGGGTACAAAGAACACACACATCAGAGCATCATCCCTCCAGTCTCTGGACGCATCTGCCTCTATTTAGCTTTCCAGTGCAATGGCGTGCCAGAAGGCAGCAAGCGTATGGCACGCGCTATGTCCCAGTTGGTGAGGCGCAGTCCGCCTATGCCGTGCAGGGTGCCCATCTGCGAGGGGATGCTGGTGCCGTGCAATCCGAAGGACAGGGGGTCAGTGCTGCCGGCCTTGGCGAGGTTGATCCATATGATGCCTACTGGGTTGTTGGGTCCAGGTGGAAGGTATTGTTCTTTCTCCAACGTGGATTCTGCTGGAGTCTCTACCACGGGCACTATGCTTGGAGCTTTATCGCTCGGAATATTAGTGCCAGTCGCGGCGGGCTTTTCTTTCAGTTCCTCACGCGGTTCGCGCTTTGTGGCCATGCGTGGCTGCGGGATGGCATCGAGCACGGTCCATGAGCCGCGGCCATGGAGGCCCGGGCGTGCCGTGGCCAGCGGCATGACGGCGATGAGTTTTCCCTCACACGAGATTTCCAAGCGGGATACTAACACCACAGCTGCGGTGACAGGCTTCTTGGGATCAGCGGCTGGCTGTAGCGGCAGGTCGAGTGCCTTTTCGATTTCAAAGGGAATGACGTTGGGCACTTGAAACTCACTGCCGACGACGGGCGTTCCTTTCAGTTGTTGATTGATGTGATGCAGAAACGCCTCGTCGCAATGGAACCGCTCTGCGACGAATTCCCACGTGCTGTTGTAGCTGAGGAAGTTCTGAGCAACGAGTTCGTCTATCGTGACATGCGCCGGTGGTGGCCCTGATGCTAGTGCGGCCTTGTCTGCCTTGGAGCCTTTTTTTCGTGCCACCTTGGGTTCATCCTTGGGCCATTTGATGAATTTGAAATCCTCCGCACGCAAAACGTATGTGGTGTAGGGTTGCTTCACTGCTGCCTCAGCTTTGGTCTTCAGCAGGCCGGGGTTCTCTGCGTCCGGGTGTGTGTCTTGATAGACCTGGCTGATCTTTTGGAACGTCGTGCCGGACTTGCCGTTGATCACGCCCGGAGAAAACATTTCCCTATCGAGGAATACCTGTAGCAGCACGTTGTCGAGTTCGCGCTGCGCCTCGCCACCGGTATCCGGAACGGGCTCTGCTGGCGCTGACGATTTGTCAGTTTTCTTCTTCCCGGATTCATCCTTTTTTGGTTCCGGCGGGGGAGGCGGCGGTGTCATCGTGAGTAGCTGCGCCTGCGTGGGAATGCGCAGTGTCTGCCCGATGTGTATGAGGTCGTCTTTCAGATCATTGAACTGCTTCAACTGCGCTACGGTCATGCCGAACTTTCTGGCGATCTTGATGATCGCGTCGCCTTTCTTCACTTCGTATGTCTCGGGACGCACGACAGCGGGTGCCACCGGTTTGGGCACAGCAGAGTCGGTAGGGGTCTTGGGCATTAGCGCTTCCGGCAGCGGCATGCCCCATTCCTTCTTGTCCGAGGGGGCGACACTCCATTTCCAATTTACGGCCAGCTCCAGCCCCGGTTCGATTTTGGACGGGGGGCCCGGCGGGGGTTTGACGGGCGTTTGGGAAAATAAAGTGCCGCATCCGAACCAAACAATCCCGATCAGCGACAGAGGGCGCACAAGTGACATGATGGTGGGTTTACCGCACCACGGTCAGGCCGCAAAGCAGAATCAGCCACCATGCTCGATTCCATTCCACTGCAAGATCCCCTTGGGGTGTCGCGTATGGGTCATTCCAAGAAGTCGACGCATTATTTCCAGCCCATTTCATTTCCCATAAGCCATGGTTATCCCACATCGCCACATTCATGCCGCAGCAGGCATTCTTCTGATTTGCCAACAAGTCATCGCGCCCAATGCCGCCGCCGCGTCTGCGCCGGTGGATTATATCGATCCCATCATTGGCACGGGTGCGTTCGGGAAGACGTTTCCGGGTGCTGCCACGCCGGCGGGGATGGTGCAGCTCAGCCCGGACACCATCACGGGAGGCGACAATGGCTCTGGCTATCGGAATTATCACAAGACTATCCAGGGATTCAGTTTCACCCACATGAGCGGGGTCGGTTGGTATGGGGATCTGGGAAACTTCATGGTCATGCCCACGACGGGCCCCTTGAAAACCTGGTATGGGGAGACAGACAAACCCGGCAGCGGTTACCTGTCCTCCTATGCGAAGGATACGGAAAAAGCATCGGCCGGTTATTATGCCGTGACTCTGGCAGACTATAAGATCCACGCGGAAATGACCGCTGCACCGCACAGCGGCATCCTGCGCTTCACGTTCCCGAAAAACGCACAGTCCCGCATCCAGATAGATCTGGCGCGGCGCGTGGGCGGCACATCCTTGCACCAGACAGTGAAGGTGGTCGCGGACAATGCCATCGAGGGCCAGATCGACTGCACGCCCGCAGGAGGTGGCTGGGGCCACGGCAATGGCAAGGCGAACTACACGGTCTATTATCACGCGGAATTCAGTAAGCCCTTGAAACAGTTCGGCGTGTGGAGCGCCACCTTGCCGGGCGGTTCCTATCAGGAAATTACCGAAAAGCCCGCATACGGCGAGGCCTGTCAGAACGCGGAGATCCTCCCGGGGTGCCGCGAGAAGGAAGGCCAGCATCTGGGTTTTTTCACCGAGTTCCCCACTGGGGAAAACGAGGTTGTCCTGCTGAAGGCGGGCATCTCCTATGTTAGTATCACCGGGGCTAGGGCAAATCTTGCGGCGGAAATACCCGGCCAGGATTTCGATCAGGTGCATAAGCAGGCCCGCGCCGCGTGGGCGGCTGCCATGGGCCGCGCCAGCGTGCAGGGTGGCACGGAGGCGCAGAGAACCGCGTTTTACGCCGCGCTCTATCATGCGCAGATAGATCCGCGCATTTTCGCCGATATCAATGGCGATTATCCCGGTGGCGATGGCAAGACACACGCCACCAAGACCTTCACCAAGCGCACCATGTTCAGCGGCTGGGATGTCTATCGGAGTGCCTACCCGTTGCTCACCATCATCGCCCCGGAAATCGTTAATGACGAGATTAACAGCCAGGTGGAGTTGGCGGAACAGAACAACACCCACGTTTACGATCGCTGGGAACTTCTCAATGCCTATTCCGGCTGCATGAATGGGAATCCGACTGTGGCCGTAATCAGCGATGCCTATCAGAAGGGCATTCGCCGCTTCGACGTGGGGAAAGCCTATGAATACGCCGTCAATTCCTGTGAACGCATCGGCTGCGGTCCAGCGGGGTTTGATCCGTCCAGTGTGTCAGACACCATGGAATACGCCATGCACAACTGGGATCTCGGCCAATTCGCCAAAGCCCTGGGCAAGACTGAGGACGCGGCGAAGTACATCGGGCGGTCTGCTGGCTATAAGCAGTTGTTCGATCCGGAGGCACCCTGGACATACGACAAGGCTGGTAAGGACGCCCGTCCGGAATGGAAGGGCTGGTTCCACACCAAGAACAAGGCTGGCCTATGGGATGCATGGGAGGGCCTGACCTCACACACTGGCGTGATAGAGGCTAGTATCTATCAACAGGGGTGGTTCGTGCCGCATGACCTGCCCGGCCTGATTGCGCTGCTAGGCGGAAAGGACGCGTTCGTGGCCAAACTCAGCGACTTCTTCGATCGCACCCCGGACATGTCCCGAATGAACAGCGCTCCCGGATCTAACGAAGTCAGAACGGACTACTACAATCACCCCAATGAGCCGTGCCACCTCATGGCCTTCCTTTTCAACCGCGCGGGCGCACCCTGGCTGACCCAGAAGTGGGTGCGGAAAATCGATGGGCTGTACACCCCAGGAGCTAATGGATTGTGTGGAGACGAGGACATGGGCCAGATGTCGGCATGGTTTGTTCTTGCTGCCAGCGGCCTGCATCAGGCCTGCCCTGGCGACATGCGCTTCGAGATCTTCACACCGCTTTTCGACAAGGTGTCCCTGAGGCTGGATCCAAAATACACCCATGGCGGGACCTTCACCATCACCTCGAAAAACAACTCGCCGGAAAACATCTTCATTCAGTCCGCCGCACTCAATGGTCACCCCATGAACCGCTGCTGGCTAGACTTCAAGGAAATCACAGCAGGGGGAACTCTGGAACTGGTCCTCGGCCCGGAACCGAACAAGAACTGGGGACTGGACACCAAGTGATGTTCTTCCAGCGGCCTTCATCTTTAAGCAATTTCATAGCAGGCATCCACCCTTTGAAGAGATTTGTATGATGAAGGCCCTTATTTCACTCCTGTTAGTCTGCGCTCTGGGTGCCGCCTCCGCCCAGATCACGTTCAAAGGCACGCCGGTTACCGCGCGTTACCTGCGGGTCGAGCATACGGATATTTTCCATCTCGCAGAGGTGGAGATGATGAGCGGAGGCAAAAACGTAGCGCCCATGGGCAGCGCTACCCAGTCGGGCACGGCTGCCGGTGGCAATGCTCAACGTGCCATCGACGGCAACACTGACGGCATTTGGAACCACAACTCGGTGTCCAGTACCGCCCAAGGCGTTGCCGGTTGGTGGGAGGTGGACCTCGGCAAGGAAGTGCCGGTGGATGTTGTCCGGGTGTGGAATCGCACTGACTGCTGTGGCGAGCGTCTCAAGAACGCGGTGCTTACGATGTTAGACAAGAGCCGCAAGGTCGTGCATCAGGCGGTTCTGGAGGCGGAGGAGAATCCTATGGAAATCACCTTTGTCGAGAAAGTGCCCCCGCCAGTGAAGATGAGCGAAAAATCCATTCCCCAGCGCATGCTCGAAATCGCGCCGCGTTTCAACCAGCCATCGGAGGATGCCGCAGCGGTGATGCCCGTGGGTGGCGGCGATCTGTCCGCCATGCTGCGCTACGGCAGTGATCTGGAGATCCATCTGTCGAAACCCGACTTCTACGCGGTGGAAACCCATCCCTATCACAACAGCCCCACGATCCACTCGCCCGGGCACGTCACGCTCTCGTTTGGCATTCAGCCCAAGGATATCAAGAAATTCGAACAGCGCATCGATCTGGCGCGCGGCTCGGTGGTGCTCACCCTGGAAACCGGACAGGGTGTCGTGCAGGCCGAGGCGATAGGAGTCATGGGCCAGAACTCGCTCCTTATCGCCGTCAATGATAGTCGGCGCGTGCCGACGGTTAGCGCCTCCTTGTCTAGCTGGCGGGCGGAGAGCCAAATATCGGCCGACAAGGGAGTGCTGATAGAAAAAGAGGTGAGCACCCGTGATGAGCGCGGCAATATCCCAGCCGACCCCGCGAAAGTCGATCCCGGCGACCGCATTTTCCACCTTGGTTGCTCCACGGCGCTTGCCATGGTGGATGAACACGGGCTGATGGATAGGCCCTCATCGGTCAAGAGCGACGCCACCGGCTCGCATGTCGTGACTCTGAGCGGTGCGGCCCCTAGGAAATACTGGCTCATCATCACCTCGGCTGTGACCTATGACGGAAAGCCCGAGGAGGCAGCCAGTAAGATCCTCCAGACGATGCAGGCTGCGGACAAGGCCACGCTCTGGAAAGAGCATCTCGCTTGGTGGTCTGCTTTTTGGGAAACGAGCTTTGTCGATCTCTACGGGCGAGATGCCGATTACCTGATGCGCTTGTGGTATGTCTCATACTATAACTATGCCTGCACCAGTGGCCCGGCCCATGCGCCTGCCAAATTCAATGGCGGTCCGGGCTTGATCCGGCGTGATGACCGCAGTTGGGGCTGGGGTTACTGGTATCAGAACACTCGCGAGATCATCTGGCCTATGTTCGCCTCTAATCATATCAATTTCGCCCGCGACTACCTGGATTTCTATGACCGAGGGTATATGGGGAGCAAACAGGGCACTGCCCGCCAAGGCAAGATAGGCATCCGCATGTGGGAAAGCGCCTATCCCTACAAGCCGGGTACCCCGGTCACCCCCAAAACTCTGTCCACTTTCGACCAGGCGGCCCTGGATAAAGCCATCGGCAGCCACGTCATGGAAGAATGCCAGTCCGGCTACAACGCGCGCAGCATGGGGCAAGTGGCGGAACAGGTGCAGATTATGTTAGACTATGCCGCCTACACCGGGGACGCCGACTACCTGAAGAAGGTGGCCGGGCCCTGGCTCAAGGAGGCGGCGCTTTTCTATCTGAGCTATATGAGGCTGGGTGACGATGGATTCTATCACATGACACCCTCCGATGCCATCGAGATGTGGTGGAAGGTGAAAGACCCGATGACGGACTTGTGCTGCGTGCGCTTCATCCTCTGGAACGTGGTGAATCACGGGGCCGCCTTCGGTTACGAAAAGGAGCTCATCGCCGCCGCCGCCGATCGTGTTGCGAAACTCGCCCCGCTGCCCACCGGGCTGTGGAAACGCAGGGCTGTGAAACCGGAGGAACTGCCCCCGGGTTCTCCTTCCTATTACCGGGAGATCCTCGATGTGATCGATCGCAAGGTCGATATCTACGCGCCCGCAGGCGATGTCCTGGAGGACCGCATTGTGCACAATCAGGAAAACCCGGAACTCTATCTGGTCTATCCGCTGGCACTGGTGGACGCGAATTCTCCCAAGGAGGACTACGAGCGTGCGGTTAGGACTTTCAAGGCGCGCAAACACCCCAACACCGCCGGTTGGTCCCAGTGCCCCGTGCAGGCGGTGCGTCTGCGCCTGCCCAATGCCATCGATGTGGTCCTCGACCACGCGCGGAATCACCAGCGCTATCCATACGGTGGTTGGAACTCTGTGGCGGCAGCGTTGAAAGACTCCACCACCGGGGCCAATGACACGCCCTATTTCGATAGCGTGGGGGTTAATCTAACTGCCGTGCAGGAGGCGCTCATGCAGAGCCACACGCTCACCACGTCCCAAAAGACCGACCTACTCGGCGGCGGTCCTATCGTGATCGCGCCTGCCGTCAGGGGTGACTGGGCCGGACGTTTCCGGCTGCGCGCCCGTGGCGGCTTCATCGTGGATGCCGTGTTCCAGCCAGACCGGAGAATCCAATCGCTCGCCATCGACTCGGAGCGGGGCGGTCGCCTGACGGTCCATAATCCCTTCGGGACCTGTCGCGTGACACACGCGGGCAAGGAACTGCTGGTGACCAAGGATGTGCTTGTTAGCGTGGCCACGGAGGCCGGCGGGCGCTACGAATTTTCACCCAAATAGCTTGTCTGGCGGCCTTTGCCACGCGCGTCCCGCCTAAAGAAAATAAAGATGAATCGTAACCTGGTTGAATACATTTTGGAAATTGGATGGCCTGGAGTTTTTCTAATTTCTAGCACCATCCTATGCATCCTGATTAATCGCAAAGGCATTTCAACCAAGTCCGTGTATTGGATTCCATTATTTATTGGATTCTCGATTTCTGGGTATCAGCGCCACCTTTCGTTTTGTCAGTCTATATCCCCGGGCATTGACATGGATAGGGTTGCAGCGGCTACAGCTGCCCGCGCTGAATTGATTTTTGCTTTTAGCTCACTTTTGGCTATTACTACCTTTGTTTGTTGCAAATCGACCAAAAAAACACCGAACAATAAAGGCGTCCCACCGAATGACCGATAAGCCCTACAACCGCAAATTCAACCACTGACTAGCGACCTGTCATCGGTAGCTTTGAACATTCGGTTGGAAACTACAGCACATATGAAAGAGGGGACGTATCAAACTCTTGTAGCTTTGATTGAGAAACATTACTGGGCACCCAAGGATGGATTCAGCAAAACCACAACAATTGCTGATGACCTCGGGATCGACGGCCCGGATGGAATTGAACTCATGCAGTTGGTTGCCACAGAATTCGACCTACAAATGGACGATTTCAATTGGGTGAAGTATTTCACCCCTGATGGCTGTAATCCGTTTATTCTGCTTCTCAGGCCGTGGAGGCACAAGATGTCGCAGCGCTGGATCGAGTTCTTCCAGTTTGACCTATTCTGCGGGAAGGCACCGCTCACACTACAGCACATCTGCGAATGCATAGGCGCTGGACGTTGGTTCGATGATCCTCAATTGCAGGTGGAGCGAATCGAAACCGAATCGGGTCCACGGAAGTGATTTGCTCAACGTCTCATCAGGAAGATCATGAGGCACCGCGACAGTTCGATGCCCGGCATGTCAAGTTAAGCGGACTGAATAAGCTTCTTCGCAACCAACTCCTCATTTCCCTGCCTCAAGACGACATTCCAGTCCTTCCCGATTGCCCACAAAAAACCCCGCAATCTATTGAGTTGCAGGGATTAAGAGTGGTACACCCGGAGGAACTCGAATCCCCAACCTTCTGATTCGTAGTCAGACGCTCTATCCAATTGAGCTACGGGTGCATTACGCTGCGTGCGGGGAGGGAAGAAGCCCGGTTTTGATCCGGGTGTCAAGAATTTCAGCCCGTTTTGACGAAAAATCATTGTGGCTCCTTGATTTGGGCAGATCCCGGGGCGGATCTGTGTGGTTTCAGAGCACCAGCATGCAATCGCCGTAGCTGTAGAAGCGGTAGCGCTGCTCCACGGCCTGGCGGTAGGCCTCCATGATCAGGTCACGGCCGGCGAAGGCGCAGACGAGCATGATGAGGGTGCTCTGCGGGAGGTGGAAATTGGTCAACAGTCCGCCGACCACTCGGAAAGGGTAGGGTGGGTGAATGAAGATATCCGTCCAACCGGACTGCGCGTGATCCGGGATGCGCTGGCCATCATGGCCGGGCTCCCGGCCTATGGCCTCCAGCACGCGGGTCACGGTGGTGCCTACTGCCAAAACACGCCCTGCGGCATTCACCCGGCGGGCGGTTTCCGCGCTAACGGAATATTCCTCCGCATGCATGATGTGGTCGGTGACCACTTCCACGTTCACCGGGCGGAAGGTTCCCACGCCCACATGCAGGGTGAGAAAGTCGTGTGGCAGATGCTCCAACATTTCCGGGGTGAAATGCAGACCTGCCGTGGGCGCGGCGATGGCACCTTCCTCGCGGGCGAACACGGTCTGATAGCGCTCACGGTCAGCCGGTTCATCGCCTCGGCCCATGTAGTGGGGCAGGGCCAGGTGGCCATGCTGGTGCAGATCCATGGGTGCTTCCCATCTAACCAATCGATCGCCGTTTTCAAACACTTCCACCACGGTTCCCGTGATGCCGCCCACGATCACTGTGTGGCCCGCCCTCATGCGTTTTCCGGGATGGACCAGGCAGCGCCATTCCACCGGAGAGAGACGCCGCAGGCATAACAGTTCTGTCCTGCCATCATCAGACATCACGCGAGCGGGAATGACCTTGGTGTCATTGAGGACCAGTAGATCATCCGGCTGCATAAATCCGGGGAAATCTCGGAACATGAGATGCTCAATGCGGCCCGTGTCGCGATGCACTACCAGCATGCGCGAGTCGGCACGCTCCGCCAGCGGATGCGCGGCGATCCGGTCCTCGGGCAGGTGGTAGTCAAAGTCCTTTGTCCGCAGGGGCATGCCCGTTTCATAAAGGCACATGGACCCGGGGGCAATAGTGTATAAAAAACAGCCAATGAAATTGCCCCCTTCCTCTTCTCTTCCCATCAAAAATCAAAGATCGTCAACCATCAATCGTCAATCTCTTCCCACCTCTCCTCCCCACTGTGCCCTTTGCGGCTTGCGTTTAATCACCTCTTTTCACTTCCTGTTTTTCTGCTTCCCTAATTCAAACATTCTGCGATTTCGAGCTTAGAATCCAGCCTCATGCTGGATTCGTTATCGGGTATATGACTTGTTGGAGATAGAGACCATCGGCGGGGGCGCAGTTGGGTGACTTCCCTAGCGGCAGGCCGGGCGGCTGGTCTAGCAGCTCGGCAAGATCTTCTAGGGGCAGGCGGCCCTGTGCGGCCATCACCGCTGCTCCGGTTAGCAGGCGCACCATCTTGTAGAGGAAGCCATCACCAGCATAGGTGATACGGTAGCCGTCGGCCAGGGTTTCCAGATCTGCACGTTGGATAGTCCGGCACCAGTCCATGTCCGGCTGTTCATTGCCACGGTACGCGGCGAAGGCATGGAAATCGTGGCGGCCTGTGAACAGGGATAGTGCCTGCTGCAGCATGCTCGGGTCTAGCAACCTCGGGAGGTGCCATGCCAGCCCGGCCTTGAGAGGCGGCAGCACTGGATCGGTGCACAGGTCGTAATGATAGATTTTTCCGGTGGCGGAGAAGCGGCTGTGGAAATTTGCAGGCACCTCCTCGCAGGTCATGATGCGTATGGTGGCCGGGAGTTTGCTATTGAGCGCGGGCACCCAGTTGCCGGGGTTCATGCACAGTGTTGGCGGCGGATCAAAATGCGCAGTCTGCCCTAGCGCGTGTACGCCGGCATCGGTACGTCCAGATCCCTGGAGGGCTAGGGGAGTCTTAGCCACCTCCTCCAGCGTACGCAGGATGAAGTCCTGCACTGTGTTGCCGCATGCCTGTGTTTGCCAGCCGCTGTAGGGACGCCCGTCGTAGGCGATGGTGAGTCTGAGGCGCACGATCGAGTCCCCGTGTGGATTACTGCCCGGGCTTTTTGAAGGGATTTGCCCACACGTAGTTGGAGCTGACCGTCTGGCCGCCGCTGGTGACTGTGCGCTGGGTAAGGCAGCCACTGAGGCTAACAACCAGGGCTGATGCGAGCAAACATTTCAAGATGAGTCCAAGTTTCATGGGAGTGGTGGTATACGGGCTTGAGCAAACAAAACCCACCCTTCCCCGGCAAGACCAAACTTTCCGCCCTCTGGAAGGGGAGAGACGCTGGCACGGGTCTGAAATAAGGAGACGCGACCTTACTGTCGCGTCTTTCACCGCGGAGGGTGAGGAAGAGTATCCCACGTCATTCGGCCTATTCAGCGCCGCATTTCGGCGATCTCTTTTGGCAATCAGTATTAACCTAACAATCGCCGTTCCCCGTCCAGAGATTGAGGATTTCCACGGCGGCGGCTTGGTCGATCACGGCTTTTTGCCTGCGGGCATTGCGGCCGGCCTCGTGGAGTTTGGCGGCGGCGCTGGAGGTGGTGAGGGACTCATCCACGAAAACCAGTGGGATGTCTGGGATGCGCTTCTGCAGTAGGTCGGCAAAGGCCCTGACCTTCGCGGCAGAACTACCCTCGCTCCCGTCCATGCGGAGAGGTAAGCCAAGCACCAGAGTCTGGATGCGGCGGATTTTTGTCAGATCTGCGATGCGCTCTATGGCATCCACGCGGGCGCAGTCGATGGTTTCCACCGGATGGGCCATGATGCCGAAATCATCCGTGGCGGCGATGCCGATGCGTGCATCGCCATGATCGATGCCAAGCGCGGGATGGTGGAACTGAGCTGTCATGGCTGTGGAATTGTTAAGAAGAAGAGCTACGCAGAGATCGCTGAGTAGGCGCGAAGGTCGCAGAGGGGAGTGGGTGCTGGGAGTTCCGCGTTCACGCCGCATGGGCAGTGTGAGGAATGGAAAATTAATTACAGAATTCTAATCAGTTCAATCAGTGTCTCAGTGGTTCACATTTTCCCATTTAGGCTAAATGCAGAATTTCATTCCTGCCTTCCTACTTTCTGCGTTCAAACCTGCTGATATTTTGGTTGGTTCTAGTTTTCTGTCTAGGATTACTTATCATCTATCATTTTGCGTGTTTCCGCAGCAGGCGCAGGCGTTCCATGGCGGCACCGCTGGTGATCATTTCTCGGGCGATGTCTATACCTTTGCCCATCGTGTCGGCCAGGCCGGCGCAGGCTAGCGCGGCACCCGCGTTCATCAGGATCATGTCACGTTTCGGTCCGGTTTCCCGCCCGGATAGGATGTCTTCCAGGATCGCGGCATTGGTATTGGCATCCCCGCCGCGCAGGGATTCCACTTCTGCCTGTTCCAGGCCGAAGTCGTGCGGGTGCACTTCCTCGCTTGTGGTTTCCTGAGAGATTCCGGATTTGCTGATGCGGGTGCTGCCCATCAGGCTCACTTCATCCACTGAGCGGCCATCGCTGGTGGTGCCATGGACTACCCAGGCGCTTTGGCGTCCCAGGCGCTGGAGTATTTCCGCGAAGCCCGGGCAGAGGTCGTGCGTGAACACGCCTACCAGTTGGCACTGGGGTTTGGCGGGATTGAGCAGCGGGCCTATCAGGTTGAAGATCGTGCGCACGCCGCGGGCGGCCAGATTTTTCCTCACATTGGCCACTTCGCGGAATGCTGGGTGGTAGTGTGGCGCGAACATGAAGCCCAGTCCGGCTTTTCTGATGCACCGGCGGAAGCCATCCACCGGTAGGTCGGTGCGTATGCCCAGAGCCTCCAGCACGTCCGCGCCGCCGCTTTTGGAGGTGATGCCGCGGTTGCCGTGTTTGACGACCACAGGCCCGGCCGCCGCGACGACGAACATGGCGGTGGTCGATACATTGAAAAGATCCAACTGGTCGCCACCTGTGCCGCAGACGTCGAGCGTGGGGCCCGCGAGGTCGAGCAGGCTGAGGTGCGGGTCCACCGCATGGCCAAGGAAGGCCTCCACAAAGCCGGCGATTTCGGCTGGTGTTTCGCCTTTTTGGGACAAGGCCTCGAGCAGGCGTTCCTTTTTCGCGTCCAAGACCGAGGGATCGAGCAAGAAGTCCGCCGCCAACTCCACCTCGTATGGGGATAGCTCCTGTTTGGCCTGGAGGTGGTGGATCAGTGCGTCCATGCCCGGAAGCTAGCACCCACCCTGGTGCCGGGCGAGAAGAACGAAGGAAAATATGGGCGGGCGCTGGGCGGTCCTTTCGGCCATAAACACCACCGGCAAACCAGAAATAATGTATATCTGGTGGAAGGGAATGATGCGGGAAAACCTCACCGGAAGGACGAGGCTTGTGGGTTGAATGGTGTTTTTTGACACCTTTTCCCAAAAAACACCTTGCACAAGGTGCTAAAAGACACCAACTTCCCACTGCCGCCCGATGTCTAGCATACCCAGGAAAGCCCCTGCCGCCATCCGTAAGCAAATTGCCGAAGCATTGAGGGATCCCCACAGGCGCTTTCTAGATCACAACTCCTCATCAAGAAATCACCTGGACCGCTGGGGCCTGAAAGCAGAGGGCTTCTTCGCGGATCTCGCCGATAGCTTGGCTTCTGACCTTCTTTTCCTGAAACCAAAAAATCATCCCAACGACCCGCAGCGCTACCAATGCGTGCTGGCCTACCCTGAAGACGATCCTTATCCCGCACTCGACATCCACGTGACTCTATCTCCCAAGGGGCAAGCCCCGAGGGTTATGGTAGCCGTCCACGAGAGTGACACAGTCCAGACCTTGCCAAGAATCCACGTAGACCCCTGAATCCATGAAAACCGCCAAGAAACTCAAGGCCCAGTCTGAGGGCATCCCTTGCTTTGAGTGTGAGGGAGGCACCCTCCAGTCCGTCCTGCTGGACTATCAGACAGAGCACTCCAAACTCGGGGCTATCACCATTGCCGCCGTGCCCATGCTGCAGTGTGATTCCTGCGGTGCAACGGTGATAGGCGAGGAGGGGAACAATCGCATCGACAGCTTTCTGGACAAGGCACTCAACGTCATCACCCCTGTGGAGGTTCAAGCTTTCCTCGAGAAATACCAACTGACCCAGAAACGCGCGTCCGAACTCACCGGCTATGGCGAGAAGAACATCTCGCGCTGGCTCTCCGGGCGTGCCCGGCCTTCGGAATCAGTGAGTAACTTCCTACGGATACTACTGGCCGAGGGTGGTGCCTTCGAGCGACTCAAAATGAAGAACTTCTCTGTAGTCCCGACGGTGCATATCCCGCCAAGGAGCGTCAGTCGCACGCGGAAGAAAGCCAAGAAGATCAGGAGAAGAAAAGAGCTTGCGACATAGACGGAATTGCCGTGGAGGTCATTACGGGCAACACTTGCGGAGTAGCTGTCCCGGCGGTATCACTGGCGGCACATGGAGTTCCAACTCGTCAGCGACTACCAACCTGAGGGCGATCAGGCGCAGGCGATAGCGAAGCTCGTGAAATCGCTGGACGCGGGAAACCGTCACCAGACGCTGCTGGGTGTCACCGGTTCAGGAAAAACCTTCACCATGGCGAACCTGATCCAGCGGCAGGGCAGGCCGACCCTGATCATGAGCCATAACAAGACGTTGGCGGCGCAACTCTACTCGGAGTTCAAGAACTTCTTCCCGCACAATGCGGTCGAGTATTTCGTTTCGTATTTCGATTACTATCAGCCGGAAGCCTACATCCCGAGGAGTGACACCTATATCGAGAAGGATTCATCGATCAACGAGGAGATAGAGCGGCTGCGGCTCAGCACGATGGGCTCCTTGCTGACGCGCAAGGACACGATCGTGGTGGCCTCCGTGTCCTGCATCTATGGCCTCGGCTCGCCGGAGGATTATGAGAACATGATGGTGCCGGTGTGGACGGGCCAGAAGCTGGGGCGGGAGGATTTCCTCAACTCGCTGGTGGGCATGCTGTTCGAGCGTAATGACATCGAGTTCGGCCGGGGTAAATTCCGCGTTCGGGGGGATGTGGTGGAAGTCCACCCGGCTTATCTGGACGAGACTGCGGTCCGGGTGGAGTTTTTCGATGATGAGGTGGAGCGCATCACCAGCATTCACACGCTCACGGGCAATATGATAGAGCGGCTGGAAACCCACACGTTTTTCCCTGCCAAGCAGTTCGTGACACCCGGTGACAAGATGAAGAAGGCGGCGGTAGCCATACGCCAGGAGGCCGATGAGCAGGTGACTAAGTTCGAGAAGGAGGGGAAATTGCTAGAAGCCCAGCGCTTGAGGATGCGCACCGACTACGATCTGGAAATGATGGCGGAAATGGGTTTCTGCCAGGGCATCGAAAACTACTCGCGCCACCTGAGCGGGCGCGAGCCGGGCGCGCGGCCATACACGCTGCTGGATTTCTTCCCGAAGGATTTCATGCTGATCGTCGACGAGAGCCATGCCACCATCCCGCAGATAGGCGGCATGTATGAGGGTGACAAGAGCCGCAAGACCGTGCTGGTGGAGCATGGGTTCCGGCTGCCCAGTGCGCTGGACAACCGGCCGCTGCGCTTCGATGAGTTCATGCAGATGACCGGCCAGAGGGTCTATGTTTCAGCCACGCCGGGGCCCTTTGAAATCATCAACTCGCGCCCGGAAAACAAGACCTTCATCCCGGTGCTATCCATCAAGAACGGTGGAGTGCGGGATACGAAACTCCTCCGCGTAACCGCCAGTGGCAATGCGGAGCCAGTGGAAATTTTCAATCCCTCCAAGCGTGGCACGCCGCTGGTCATCGAGCAAATCATCCGCCCCACAGGTTTGTTAGACCCGATGATCATCCTGCGCCCGCTCAAAGGCCAGATCGACGAGACCATCGAGCTGTGCCGCCAGCGTGTGGAACGCCACGAGCGCGTGCTGGTGACCACACTCACCAAGAAAACTGCCGAGGATCTAAGCGAGTATCTGCAAGGCACCGGCCTCAAGGTGCGCTACATCCATTCCGATATCGATGCCATCGAGCGGGTGGAAATCCTGCGCCAGCTACGCGCCGCCACGGTGGATGTGCTGGTGGGCATCAACCTGCTGCGGGAGGGACTCGATCTGCCGGAGGTTTCTCTGGTCTGCATTCTCGATGCGGACAAGGAGGGATTCCTGCGCAATGTGACCTCGCTCATCCAGACAGCCGGGCGTGCTGCCCGTCATATCGGTGGCGAGTGTGTGTTATTCTGCGATGTGGTGACGGACTCGATCCAGGTGTTGCTAGACACCACCGAATACCGCCGCATCCGTCAGCGGGAGCACAACGAGACGCACGGGATCACCCCGCAAAGCGTGAAACGCGCGCTGCAACAGAGTCTGCACGACCACGAACACGAGCGCGAACAGGCGGAGGTGCTCAACCGCTCACTGGTGGCGGATACTGCGGATACCTATGACAAGCTCCGCGTCATAGCGGAGATGGAGGAAGAGATGCGCGAGGCGTCGTCCCGGCTGGAGTTTGAGCGCGCGGCGCACCTGCGGGATCAGATCGCCGTGCTGAAAGCATCGCCCACCAACCATCCCGCCAAGCCCACCAAGTATCCCACCCGAAAAAGAAAAAAATGACTGCATGAGTCCCTTACCCCTCAAAAGTGGACAGGTTTGCGCGAGAGTGTAAGGAATTTTGTGTAAGTGGTCTTTCGCTGAAGGCTGGTTAGTTGTTGGGCATGCGGTTTGCGAATTCAATGGTGAAATGGCTCAGGGCGCTTGGCCAGTTATGGACCGCCAC
>Ga0118677_10000090_pt1 | contig 174487 bp, 157 predicted proteins | sample AliMusrvi5mmetaG_FD_86154 | JGI IMG/M metagenome (GOLD analysis project Ga0118677, IMG submission 86154) | reverse complement strand
CCGTCTGCGGTCGGGCTCCGCCCGCCCTCCGTCGGAGATGGACAAAAACCAAACCCAAAGGTAACATCAACCCAAGCTTCGGACTAACACATGCACTGGCTCAATCAAAGTGGTCTGGTCAAGGCCATTTCCTTGACCACTCGTCTCGGCGTCGTTACTCACGGCGTAGATATGGTTTTGATAGAAGATTGGTTTGCAGGCTTGTGCACCACATTCCTTGCTCTTAAAAAGTTCCTGCACGTTCCATGTGCCACTGTCGAGGACAGCTTTAATGAGCGCGCAGCCGCTCCGGTATCCGCCGGTAACGAAAAATTGTCCGTTGCCACAATCGGTATGTGTTGCGATAGGATTGGGACATTTCCAGCCGTTATAACTCCAAAGTTTTTTACCGGTAACCGCATCAATTCCGGTCAAGTGTGGCTCGTTTCGATTGCAAAGAATGACAATCTGGTCAACACCATTCACAGTCGAAACCGCCGGACTAGTCCACGTGATGTCGCCGATGGGTTCGGACTTCCAAAGTTCGTGACCGGTGGTTTTGTCAAAGGCAACGACGCCTGCCTGTGTTGACAGCGGTGCGACAATCACTGCGTTCTTGTAGAGTACCGGTGACTGACAAATCCCCCAATTGCCGAGCGCTACACCATAGGTGGTGATGAGGTTGACGGACCAAACCGGTTTGTGACTATTTTTATCGACGCAGGTTAGGTCGCCAAATGGTCCAAGGGTATAGACGTTTTTCGGATCGATTGCCGGAACATTTCGCGAGCCATTATAGCTGCCTTTGAATTTACCTTTTGCTGGTTCGTTTTGGACATCTTCCGGCGCATCGTAGGCGTAAGTCCATTCCTCAAGACCAGTTGCCAGCGCGAGGCAGCGAAGGACATCTTGCCGGTCATTCACTCGGTCAAGGATGTACACCTTGCCGCTTTCAATCGCCGCTCCACCGTAGCCTGTTCCTAATTTTTCATTCTGCCAGAGCACGACAGGGCCATTGGTCGGCCACGCATTTGCCAGTTTTACGGTATCGGTGGAAACGCCATCTCGATTGGGACCTTGAAACTGTGGCCAATCAGCATTGGTGGAAGCCGTAATTATTCCAACTACTGTCCATTCCAATACAGTTTTATGGGTCATATTACTCTGCGAGTTCGAGAACAATACTCTTCATTAACGGTGTGGTGATGCAGGTAATGGCATAGGTTTCTTGCGGCGACTTCGCAATGTGGACATCCTGTTTTGCGATACCATTCTCTTCCCATAAGTAGGTGATCTTCACCGGTCGGAAGCCACCATGCGGTTCGGTGTAGTCGGCGTCTACGCGTAAGCCGAAGATGCAGGCGGTATTCTTCTGGTAGCCGCTCAATCGTAATTGCGCTTCGCGCACGCCAGCGGGCACATCCGAGTATGTCGCATAGCGAACATTGGCCGGTTGTCCGTTATCGAATTTTGCCACCGGTTGCCAGGTCTTGCCGCTGTCAAAGGAAAGTTCTGCATCGTAGCCGTCTTTCCCATTCTTGTCGCGCGCCCGGTAGTGCATGCTCATTCGCACGCGTTTCAAATCCCCCGGTGTGGCCAGCGTGAAGGTCGCGGTGCCTTTACCAGTGTCGCCGACCCGGAGTAATGACGTGCTTAAACCTTCTACTACTGGGTGAAAGTCCGTGTAGGCCAGCGCTTGGTGCTGGTGTGCTTGCTCTGGATCCATGTTGCCTTCGTAAGTAATCGTTCCTTCCGTCGAATCTGCTGTGAAGGTGATGGTGTTCTTACCTTCGGCCAAAGCCGGTAGTGGTGTCTGCGCGTGCTGAATCCGTTGACTAATGCGCACAGAATCTAGCCCGGCAGCACCGCTAAGTGTGAACTTGAGCCGGTAGTCGTAGTCCCGTCGAATGTTCTTACTCAGATCGATCTCCACCGGCGCGACCGGCGTCGTATCGTACTTCGCTAGCTCTTCCCAATCCAATCCTTGATTGCGGCTGATGGAGACAGTGACTGTGCCTTTCGTGATGATCGGACGGAGTGCAATCGTTCCGCCAAGATAGACATAACTGCTCGGCATCCGGAGAACTAATATACCGGGAATGTCGGTACTGGCAGTGGTTAGTGACGGTGCTTTACCGGGCTTCAGATTTTCGTATTGCAAGCATGCAGACGGCAATGCGGTGCTGGCCAGCGGGACGTTATACTCGTGGACGCCGTTGCCGATCCGTCCCGGCGCGATGTCACCGAGCCTGGTTTGGAGACCGAGTGGGGTGCGTTTGTTGTTAAGAAGCCCAGGATCGCCTTCCGGGGCATTGATGTGATCGCCTTTATCAAACCAGTTGCGAGTAATCCGTTCGCCAGGGCGCAGCTGCAAATTCAGTTGATAGCCCATCATACCGCCGTAATCGAAAACTTTCGCCTTGTCGTCGTTCCAGTCGTACTCCTCCATGTTGGACCACCAGCCGTGCCAGCCGGCGGGATTAATCCCATCAACATCGTAGAAGGTGCTGCTTGCTAGTAATGCCGGGCCTTTCTTCCAGCCGTTATTCCTGGCGAATACGCGTAAAGGATTGTCTTTGCCGCGAAGGGTTTTTGCCAACTCAGGATTCTGTTCAAACCAACCACGGACGGCGTGACGCACGTCATCCACACTGGCGATTGTGCCGTCTGGATTCAGAAAGTAATTCATCAGCGAGCCGTCAATTAGATGCCATGCACCGCCGTAGAAAACCTCCGGTACACTGTGGGCGTTGATAATGCGACCGCGCGCCTCGAAGCCAAGATAGCGTGCCAATGATTCACAGCAGGCAGAGGCGCAGCAGCACTGATTGTAGCCATAGACATGAATGGTCTTAAACACATCGTGCATGTCTCCGAGGTATTCCTGCGGTGGGTTGGCCTGATGCCGGTACTTAACCACTGTCTTCCAGATGGCAATCGATTTTTCTTGGTCGTTCATACCGGGTTTGATGTAGGTTTTTTGCCAATCGGCGGGACTAGAGACGTCCTCGACCTTGTCAGAAATCACTTTAATATGACTGACGATTGCGACATCATTCGTTTGTGCAATCGTTGTAACACCGGCGAGCATGGCGATTGCCACGCTGCCTCGGATCATCTGTTTGATTGTATACATGATTTACCTTTTGGTTGTTAGTTAACGCTAGCGCTTGCCTCATCAACAGTTGGCGGAGTGAAACTGTCTTTTCCGCCTAATCGTTTCCACTCTCGGTAGAGTACGACATAGCCAACCAGCGACATCGCGAGAAATATAGTGCTCCAAACGAAAGCAAAGCGCCAAGCATAGTTACCGAAATGGTGCTCTAAAGTGCGCATTAGCCAACCAGCGAGGATGCTGCCACAAATTCCAGGCAAAATCATACGGAGCATCGACTGGGCGGCACAAAACTGGCCATAGCGGGCACGCGGTAGGATTGTCATTTGAAGCGCACCAACTGCGACAGCTGCAATTGTTAAGATTGGCAAGTTGACCAGACTCCGCGTGACTTCGACTCCCAAGTAGAAGGTCGAGCTTCGCCCCGGTATCAGGAATAGCCAGGCGATTGTGGAGGTGGCTACCTGGAGGCTCAACGCAAAGATGAGCAATGGCAGCGGACTATATTTCGAGCTAAACTTTGCGACTAACAAAGCCAGAATTAGGCTGATGAAACCGGTGCCAGCACTGATTTTCCCGAGTAATTGCAGATTGATTCCCATATCAAGGCGCGCCGGGTTTTGGAACTGCCCCATCTGCATGCTCATCCAGTCCAGCATGAGGACAATGAAGTAAATTCGGTAGAAACGGTGGCTAAAACACTCGCGCACAATGGTCCGTACTGTGTTCCCAGTCTTCTGTAAGAATCCCCCGCCTTCGCCGAGGGGTGGGGGCGGTGGATATTCCGGTTCCTTGATCTTCAGCAATGCTAGTGTGGCGGCAATCCCATAGAAGACGGCGGCTCCCACAAGGATCAGTTTGGGATACCAGAAATTTTCGGAGTGATATTCGAAGAATCCGAGGTTGAGATGTAGTGGTCCCCAGCGGTTGGAGTAACCGAAGATAAACCAACTATAGACCATTCCTGCCAGCACAGAAACGGCACGCATCCAGGCGGTAAATTTGACAAAAAGTGGCTCCGGTACCACGTCGTTAAAAAGATAATAGAAGACTGTGCTGAGCATTAGATTAAAAACCGTGAACGCCAAAAACAAGATGCCAAACGTCCAGATTGTTAGTTGATTCAAAGAGCGATCCGGTAAAAATATGTTATGTACCCATACTGCGATATCATTTCCAAAACCCATCAGGGCTAACGAAATGCAGACCACTGGCGCAGTGTAAAGTAGGAATGGGATGCGCCGTCCATGTGGACCACGGTGCCGGTCGGATTTGATGCTAACGATCGGGTTGAGGACGAAGTTGATAATGCTCGGAACCGTGCTCATGATCATTAGGTACATAACCGAGTCCGCTTTGAGATCATTTTTCAGACGGAACTGCAGAATCGGGTTGATGACCGCCTCCATTAACATGAAACTAAAATCAAACCAAAGCAGCCAGAAGAAGAGCGCAAACAATGTCCGCTTCGTGTAGACAAGATTGCCGACGTGGTAGGTTTTTATTTCATCCATCTAGAATCCTAATTCGTACTGTGTTTAGTCTACTCGCTCTGCGTTGGTTTCTGCCCGCTAGTCTTAGGGAAGCTCGCTAACGAGCTTGCCGCCATCCGGCCCCATTATTTTGAGGACACGCTTGTAAACTAATGTCGGCACGCGTTTCAGCGGATAGTCGGTAAATTGCGAACGGTCTTTGCCATCCGGTAAAGCGATCCGAAGATCAAACGGCTCGAATTGATAACTGTCAAGCACCTGCACCTCGGTAACGCCCAGTGCACGGGCCGGTGTCAGCTTGTATTTGATATAGCGAGCGGTGACCGGTGCAGGCGCAGCCAGAAAATAGTTATACGCGGTCACACCACCGCCGACCGACACATATGCATTCACCGGCAGATCTTTCCAGCGAAGCTCAAAATCAAAAAATCCAACGCTGGTAAACGTCTGGCCGTCGAGGCTGGTCAAAACCTCAACCTGGTCCTTAACCTCTCCTTTCATGGGGTTCCACCACGGAGCCCCCTCCAGATGAATGCGAAAGGCTGCGCATTTCTGGGCTTCGCCCAGATCTACGACAATTTCAGGTTTCTGTGTCGCACCCCAGAGCGGACCATTTCGATAGGATAGACCGCCAGAGTGATTTGATCCTACAATGCCATCCGTCATTTTTTGCCATCCGGGTCTCCGGCGCTCCATTGTGTAGAGGATGGGGCAGATACCGTGTAGGGTTTTCCCAACGCCAAATTCTTGCCATAGGTGGCCCATTTCCCGACCCATTTCTCCCCGCCGACATCCTTGCCGTCGCTGTAGCCGCACTTGAGATCCCCTCGTGCGCCTTTCAGATTGATTGTAAGTGAGTCAACCACCGGATGGTCCACGCCGCCGACATCAATGGTATACGTCATGGGGAGCTTGTCGATCAGCTGCGTATGCGAACGCGGCACCAGCTTGTAATCCTTCTGTCGTTCGCTCCAGTTGAAGGTCACCTCAACCGGTCCGCCACTGGAGACCGCGACCTTGTGATTCACTTCCATGCGCACGCCTCCTATGCCAAAGGTGTAGTATTCGGCGGATGAGGTCATGGCGTATTTGAACAACACACTGCGTGTGCCAGACGGAACATTCGTCACGGTTTCGTAATGCACGTCAAACGGAGGGTTGTTGTTGGTAAAGCTGTAACTCTGAACCCATGTTTTTCCACCATCAAAACTATGACGAAAGTCAATGTGACCACTACGCCTGCCCATTCCGGCACCATACGTAACCCGTGTGACATCGGTCGGCGCGTCAATCTTGTACACTACATAACACTCCTCTTTAGTCGAGGCGCAATGGATTGCAGGATCATTCGTGCGTAAGATGTTTTGTTCTACCAGCGCACTTGCCTTCGAGTTAGTCGTGCTAAAATCCGGATTGAACACGATCGACTCCGTCTGCTCCCCGGCACCCACATAGACCGTGTTCCTGCCAAACCGGAGCTGCGGCTGATTCAAATTATTCAGTTGCGTAACGGCCTCGAAACGTATGCTCTGCAACATTGCGTTGGCTGCCACTGCCTGGCCCATCAATGAGACCCTGACCAGTACGGCATAGGCCCCATTCACTTCCGCAATGAGCTGTTTTTCAATCGACTGTGGCCCCGCCGAATCGGCCGTATAAATCTCTTTCCAGTTCATACCGTTATCCGTGCTCACGGCAATCGCAATCTGATCAGCAGAAGTTTTACGAGTCAACGCTGCGCAGATCTTGAGACTGGTGATGACATTGGCACCTTCCACGCAGAAAATAACGCTGCCAGGTTTTCCCGCGTTGGCGGGAATTACGCCTGCAGTTGAAGCCATGACATTGTCCACCAACCAGGCGCTCAGCGGAAACGCCTCGGCGCGCAGGTCAGGTGTGTAGGTGCGCACCCCGTTACCGCGAAGATTGGGGCCGCACGCTGGATCATAAAGCACACGTGCGGCTGTTTTGGGTGCTTCCACGTCGTAATTCGGCACATAGTAGGCTGGATCGGCTCGATACGATTTGGTACGCGGCTGCAACACTGCGTTGGTGCTACCGGCATCCAAACGTTGATAAGAGCGTGTATAAATTTCATTTGGCCGCAAATTTAGGATATACCGGTAACTGAAATCCCACCCGGCATGCGTGGTGCGTAATTTTAACCCGCGCGGATTGAAATCGTCAGCTAAGTCAGACATCGGGCGTCCTTCGCAAGCAATCATATACCCGTTGGGGCTGCTAGAAGAGAGGCAGTGATACTTGGCAATATGTCCGGGTTCGACCTTCCAGTTAGAGGCTGCACAGGCACCTTCCTGCCCGATTTCGTCCACACCCGCCAAGGTATGCCCATCGCAAAGCGTGTAGAGTCCGCAAAGATCGCTGTCAATCATGTGGTACTTGCCATCAAACTCCGCCTCCACGACCGCAGTTTTCAGTTTAGTAATCTTCATATCAATTCTTCAAATTTTCCCACTACCAGCGAGTTTCCTCAAGAGTTCTATAATGCGAATCAGACCTGAACAGGGCAGAATAATCGCTGATTTTCGATTTCTTGCAACCGTTCAATTGGTCTGTGAAACCATTTCACATGAAATGCCCACCAAGCATTGTGGCAGCCAATGCGCGATGGGCTCCATTGAACATCGCGCTGTCTCGGTTAATTTCACGCGGAAACAAGCGGGACATACACGGAAAAACAGAAATGCAAACTAACCGGATACCATTACCCTTGAATGATCTCTAATTCATTCATTGTCTTGCTTATTTATTTTGCTTCTTCGTCACTCACACTATGGCGGAGCTTTCGGGTGTTTCCTACGGCAGACAAGTAAGCCTATCATCCGTATCAGTATTTGTTTTCTTATGGTTTCTTAAGCGGCTGTCCAATCGTGGTAGGAAGTTCGCCTTCCTTCCACTTTTTGGCGTTGGGACTCAAATCAGCTTTGGGCGATGGTTTACCGTTACTCGCCGGATCGGGTAGGGCGACTTTGAGGGCAAACGGCTCAAGCTTAAAGCTGTCGAGTACTTGGACTTGAGTGACACCCATCATCCGTTTTGGAGTGAGCTTATACTTCACGTAACGCGCTTCCACCGGAGTGGTCATCGGCAGGAAGAAGTTGTAGGCTTGCAGACCTTCGTAGTCCGGCCACATGAAGTTCACCGGAAGGTCTTTCCAATGCAGGTTAAAGTCAAAGAAGCCGGCGCTCTTAAATGACTGCCCATCGAGACTTGTGAGAACTTCTGTTTGGTCTTTGACTTCGCCGTTGAGCGCATCCCAGATTGGATAGCCAAGGATATGAATTCGGAAGGCAGCGCACTTCTGCGGTGTGCCAAGATCGACGATAATCTCCGGCGCGGTACCGGTATTGTAAACCACGCCTAAGGCATAGGTTAAACCACCGCTATAGCTCGGACCGACTCGACCGCAGGTCAATTTTTTACCATCGGGATCGCCGGCGCCCCACTGCGTAAGGGAGGGAAGCGACGTGGTATAGGGTTTGCCAAATGCGAGATTCTTGCCATAGGTGGCCCATTTGCCGACCCATTTTTCGCCACCGACATCTTTGCCATCGCTGTAGCCATATTTCACTTCGCCGCGCGCGCCTTTCGGATTGACGGTGAGCGAGTCAACAATGGGATGATCATCGCCACCGACATTGATTGTGTAGGTAGCCGGGAATTTACTGACCAGTTGGGTGTGGGAGCGCGGCACCAAGGTGTAGTCTTTCTTGCGTTCACTCCAGTTGAAAGTCACTTCCACCGGTCCGTCACCGGGTGCGGCGAGTTTGTGATTGAGTTCCATCCGGACGGCAAAAATACTGCAGCATAGTTCACTACCTCCTGGAGTGGTCATGGCATATTTAAACAGTACGCTGCGCGTGCCGGCCGGAATGTTGGTGACGGTTTCATAATGAATCACATCCCACGGGGCTTTGGTGTCAGTTAAGCTATAGCTTTGAATCCAAGTTTTGCCGCCGTCAAAGCTATGGCGAAGATCGATGTGACTCTTTGGGACTCGATTAGAAAAGCGACCGCCATAGGTAATGCTGGTGGCATCGGTCGGAGCATTAATTTTGAAAACCACGTAGCCTTCGGTATTGGGTGTGACAGGATGGAGAGTTCCATAATACCCTTGGTTTTTTTCCTCGGATTTGATGTTCTGCTCTTCCACTGCATAAGGTTTATAGCGGCTGGCTTGTAATTCAGGCCAGAAAACGATGGATTCCGTCTGCTCACCGGTGCCCACATAAACCGTATTCTTACCGAGCTTGAGCTGTGGCTGAGTCTTGCCGTTAACTTCCGTGATGGTGTCGAACTGAATGGACTTGAGCTGGACGACACTCGGGTTAGTTTTCGCGAGCAATGTGACCTTCACTAAAACTTCGTAGGAACCGTTGACCTCATTGATGAGTTTGAGATCGGCTTGGTTTTCGCCAACTTTGTCGCTCTTCCAAACCTCTTGCCATTGCAGCCCATTACAGGTGGAAATGGCGATGGAAAGGGCATCCTCAGCGCTACCGGTGGCTCCGGTGGCTTTAATCTTTAGACTGGTGATGACGTTCGCACCTTCGACTTTAAAAATTGCTTCACCAGCTTTTCCGGCGACCACCGGTTGGAGGCCGGGGCTGAGGGCTTTGATGTTGCTGGCGCTAGACACTGCACCTAATAAATGCGCTGGATCAAGCACCGGTGCAAAGCTGCGCTCGCCATTGCCGCGAATATGATAACGGACATTAGCTAATTCTGGGTCGAGTGGCTTACCGTCGACAGTACCGTTAGGTACGAAGTATGCCGGGTCAGCCTTGTAACCACCTTTATATTCCAAAGCGATCGGACTGTTGGTATCCCGTCGCGCGTAGTACCGGCTATAGATTTCGCCATCGCGCAGGTTTAGAATGTACCGGTGGCCACGATCCTGGTCGTAATAGTAGTAACGGTACTTGAGGTACGCCGGTACAAAATCGTGAACAATTTGTTCCAGAGGACGAGCATCGTCGCCACCTTCAATAAACCCATTGGGACCGGTGCCGGTGACGGCATGGTAGAGGGCGATATAGCCCGGGACTTCTTTGTCGTCGGTCTCTGGTCCAGCCATAGTCTTGCCAATGTCTTCAATGCCGGCGATAGTTTTGCCATCGGGGAGAGTGTAATACATCGAAACAGAATTGTCGTAGTGATGGAAGGCACCCGCGTACCACACTTCGCAGACGGTATGGTTGGAGATATCGAAGTACCGGCACGGATAGCCCATGTAATTCCACATCGAGCACTTGGTCCCCGAAATTGTCGAGCACATCGTGAACCCGTAATCGTTGAACTGACGGATTGGGTCAGTTAAAGCAAAACCGTGCAACATTATTGGCGTGGTTTGGCGTCGCGCGATGTGCAGCCAGTAGAACTGCGCCCACATTTTATCGGCGTCCGCTTCCCAATTGTTACACATGGAGCGCGTCATGCTTTCCATATCGGAGTAATCCGGGCTGGCATCGGTGACCACCTTGAGATTGCAAACGTCGGCGTGCGCCGGTGTAGTTAAGGTGAATAATAGTGCAACAAATGTTGCGAGTTTGATCCAGGTTTTGCTCATAATTTATTTCCTTATGGTTTGTTCTTCTTCTGGCGCTGCGCCTTACTTTTAAGGTTGCCAACTTCATACTTTAATAATGAAATCGGCTCAACACATTTTTTTAGGCGAGACTGTTCCACTGCATCTGCGATGACATTAGCTGCCAAGCCAGCTTCGGCTCCGGCGCTGTTTGTTTCACGGGTTCGAATCGCTCGTACAAAAGACCGGGTAAACTCAAAATCCCCACCACCATGTCCAGAATCGTTCGCTGCCTTCAATGTAATCTCTTCAATCCGGCCATCAGTGTTGTGATGAATAGTGATTTTGCCAGCTTCAAAATTTCCCTCTAAATAGCCGTATTGACCGCCAATTGTGATGCGTCGTCCGCCGACTGGGTGAAAGAGTTGCAGCTCAAACGTCGCGCGGATTCGATTGGCGTATTCCAGAATTACCACTTGATTGTCGATCACGTCTTTATCATCGTTAAACGCGCATAAATCACTTCCCGGTGGGCGTGTTTCACCGGTAATAAAATGCCAGTCTAAATCAACTTTGTACGGGCATGTTTCTGTTCGCTCACACTCACTACAATGAGCCGCGCCACCACGTTCCGGTAGGAAAAAATCATTCCCACCGAAGCTGGCGACGGCTTGTGGCTTTGAACCAGTTAGCCAATTCAAGATGTCGAGGTCATGTGAGCATTTTGCTAGTAGAAATGTGCCGGCGTTTTCCCGTTTGCGATGCCAGCGAGTCATGTAGCTAGCTCCGTGTTGGACACCGAGATACTCGCAAGCATGGATGAACATGATTTGCCCGAGGACACCGCTATCGACAATCGCCTTCACCCGCCGGTAGAAACTCGTCGACCGCAACACAAAACCCACCTGCATCAATCTTCCGGAGCGGCGATGGGCTTGAAGAATCGCGCGACAGTCTTCGGCTGTCGGAGCGAGTGGTTTCTCTAACATCACGTCTTTCCCCGCCTCGAATATTTTGACTGCGGCCCAACGGTGTAGATTATCCGGCACGGTTACAATCACGGCTTCCACTAAGTTGCCGGCCAGCATTTCATCTAACGATGTGAATTGCTTTGTATCTTTCAGACCGAAGCGCGTTGTCAGAATTTTCATGCGTTCGGTACTGACATCGCAAATCGCGGAAATCCGCGCCAGCTCCGGCATTTTTACCAATTCGTTGATAAACGTGCCACCGCGATGGCCAGAGCCGATAATGCCAATAGAAATAGGGTTTATAGCGATTTTCCTTTCTATCTTTGTGAACTACTTTGAATCTGCGCCGATGCAGTAGAGGTATTTCTCTCCACGGATAAAAATATCCTTACCGGCAAAGACCGGTGCGCTGTCGGTCCGTTCACGCGTGCTGATTGGCCACGGGCGGTCGAGAAAACTATCGATCCGATTATAGGCCACTTGCTTAAACGTGCGCCCCGGTTCAATCACGACACAAATACCCTGATTGTCCAGCAGGTAGATGTATTTCCCTCCCAACACCACGCTGGCGGTCGCCCCAACCGCATCATAATGAATCAAGGGCCACATCTCTAATCGCTGTGTGTAAACCAGTTTGAGCGTCGTGGCATCCGTGACTGCCAGAATGCCGTACGGGCTCATCGAATAAATCAAACCGTCATATACCAGCGGCGAAGAACATAACTCATCGGTTCGATAAGGGCCTAGATCAATCGAGCCGAGGTTGTTCAGTTCCACTCGGGAGTCTTTGCCGACCATCTGATACTTTCCTTTCCCCCAAAAGTAAACCGTATCTCCGTCAATAACAGGTGTCGCAAAACCAACCTGAGTGTATGCATTCGTTTGAACTACCTGTCCATCTGCCGTCCTCACAATGCGACCAAAATCCCCCATCACAAAATTTGTTCCATTACGATTAAATGGTAAACACGAATCAAAGCAACCAAAAATGGGTGTACCACCGTCCTCGGTCGAAAACCCTTGAGCGAAAATCCCGGTGTCCCAGGCAACTTTGCCAGTTTTCTTGTCAAAAGCACGCAGATTTCCCTGCTCTATGATCAGTTTGTCGCCCGACAGACAGGGCGAAGCAATATCAAAGACGGTTCGGGTCATTTTTCCGAATTGATTCAAAGCAATCCCCATGTCCATGATATTTTGCACCCATTTTCGATTTCCCTCCAAATCGTAACAAACCACTACGCCCGGCGTGAGATGCGCGTAAACATATTGACCATCACTGACCGGCGTCGGCAGCGTAAACCCCAAAGCGATCAGATGCCCATGATGGTTAAAGGAGATTAAATCGTATTTGCTGCCCCGCTGCGGATCAATACTATACAGCAACTTGGCCATCTGCCCGTGCAACACCACGCTGCGGTCCCAGTCAACGCCTTTGGCCAGTTCCGCTGCCAGCGGTTCAATCTGAGCAAAAATCGGATTTGCGGCCCGTTCCGCTTCCGTGGTGGTGTCAAAGATCGTCGTGGTACGCCGCCAGAGAATCTTCCCATCTGCGCGATTCACACAGACCAATTCATCCGGTTCACAGGTCACGAAAATCCGATCACCCACCACAATCGGACTCGATAACGACCAGGCCGGCAGGCGCGTTTTCCATTTGATGTTGCTCGTCGCATACTCGACATTCGTCGGCGCAGTGATGCGTAAACTAAACGTGCTGGAGTTCTGCTTTTTTGTAAGTTTCAACAACAACCGATTCCAACCCGGGTTCAAATCCACTTCCACATGTGGACACGGCACCGGGACCCGGAAGCCTTGGTAATGTTGGGTCGGTTCGTAAAAAGAAAAATTGCGAGCACTCTTTGCGCATTTGTAGATTTCCTTGCCATTGACCCAAACCTTCATCCCGTCTTCGTGATTGAGTGCCAAGCAAACCTTGCCGGCGGATTGAGCATACAAATACGTATGCGCATATCCAACCGTGTTACTCCCGTCTCCTGACAAGTCGTAGAAACGAGCCTGCCAGCCTATTGAATACGGCCCGTACCTGTATTTCTTAAAATTCTCCGGTGTAAAACGATCCCGGTAATCTGTTTGGGCGCTCAGCTTCCATTCCTGATCCGCTATCTTGTCGCCTTCGGCTGGTTCCAACGCAGCCTCGTCCGGTATCACCGGTTCATCGAGCGCGGTCTTGGCATCTTTGGCGTTGAAGCCGGTCAGCATCAGCCACGCCGCCACATCACCGTCCCAGACTTCCTTGGCATGGGTACCGGTGTCGTCCTTCCCCGGCTTGGCGGCTTGATAGCGGAGGCCATCGATTGGAGATTTCGGGCGCACCGACCAGTTGGTGACCGGCGTGGCGTCCAGGAATCGTCCAGTCCAGTTTCCACGCCAGCCGGTAATCGTGGCCGGTTTCTCCTCACCACCAGCCGATAAACTCAACATCATAACTATCGCCGTAATTAATCCGAAACGTTGCATTGCGATTTTCCTTTCTATCTTTGTGAACTACTTTGAATCTGCGCCGATGCAATAAAGATATTGCGATCCCCGGATAAAAATATCCTTACCATCAAACACCGGCGCGCTGGGGGTTTGCTCCCGGGTACCAATAATCCATGGGAGCTGGAGCAATGTATCGATCCGGTTGTAGGCCACCTGTTTGAATGTTCTTCCTGGTTCAATCACGACGCAGATTCCCTGGTTATCCAGTAGGTAGATATATTTCCCGCCGAGCGTCACACAGGCTGTTACGCCAATGTGGTCGTAATCCAACTGCGGCCACATCTCCAAGCGTTGGGTATATACCAGCTTGCGCGTGTCAGCATCCGTAACCGTCATCACGCCAAACGGATTGATTGAGTAAATTAATCCATCATAGAGTAATGGGGAAGACATCGGCATGTCAGTTCTCGGTCCAAGATTGATTTCCCCAAGATTGGTACACACAATCTGGTCGTTTTTAATGGCCATCTGATACTTTCCTTTATGCCAACAATAGGCGATATCGCCGTCAATCACCGGAGTCAGGCAAGCTTGAATTTTATCCAAGATATTTGTTTGCATCAATTTACCATCACTGACCCGGACAATTCGGCCCATGTCTCCCATCACAAAGTTCGTTCCATTCAATTGAAATGGCACACAGGACTGATTGCAATTGAACTGCAACCTTTCGCCATGACCTTTGGTATATTCTTTTGTCAGAACACCGGTATCCCAGGCTACTTTGCCGGTTTTTCGGTCAAAAGCCCGCATGTTGCCTTGAAAAATAATGAGCTTGTCTCCGGACAAACATGGTGAGGCCGTGTCGTGAAATGTGCGAATCAATCCTCCGCGTCCGGACGATCCGACACCCATATCCATGATATTTTGAATCCATTGCCGGTGGCCTTCCAAATCGTAACAAACCACCACGCCCGGTGAAAGGTAAGCATAGACCCATTGACCATCGCTCACGGGCGTGGGCAGGGTGTAGCCATGCCCCATGAGGTGGTCGGATGTTGACACACAATCATACTTGCCGTATGGCGTGGGATCAATTTTCTTGAAAAGTTTGGCAATCTGCCCGCGCAACACGGTGGCGCGATTTGGCTCCACGCCATTGCCCAGTTCTGCCGCCAGCGGTGCGATTTCTGCAAAAATGGGATTCCCGGCTCGTTCCGCTTCGGTCGTCGCTTCATACAGTGTATGAATTCGTCGCCAGAGAATCTTGCCGGTAGCGCGCTGAATACAAATCAATTCGTCTGGTTCACTGGTCACGAAGACGCGATCCCTAACCACGGTTGGACCTGAGAACGACCACGACGGCAGTTTGGTCATCCACTTCACATTTGTGGTGGCATACTCGGCATCCGCCGGTGCGGTAATGCGCAAACTAAATGTGCTGGAGTTCTGCTTCTTTGTGAGTTTCAAAAGCAACCGATTCCACCCCGGCTTTAAATCCACATCCACACGTGGGCAAAGACCAGAAACCCGAAACGCCCGAAAATCATTCTGAGGCTCGTACGCAAAAAAGTTCCGAACGTACTTTTCTTGTTTGTAGATTTCCTTGCCATTGAGCCACGCCTTCAGCCCGTCCTCGTGATTGAGAACGAGGCAAACTTTACCGGCCGATTGGGAATACAAATAGGTGTGCGCGTAGCCAACGGTGTTGGTGCCTTCGCCGATGAGGTCGTAGAATCGAGCATATGAGCCAAGGCTGTAGGGGGAGAACCGATTTTTCTTAAGATTCTCGGATGTAAAACTGTCTCGGTAATCGATTTTGTCAATTCGCTTCCATTCATGATCCGCCACCTTGTCGCCTTCGGCTGGTTCCAACGCAGCCTCGTCCGGTATCACCGGTTCATCGAGCGCGGTCTTGGCATCTTTGGCGTTGAAGCCGGTGAGCATCAACCACGCGGCAACATCACCACTCCAGACTTCTTTGGCATTCGCACCGGTATCGTCCTTCCCCGGCTTGGCGGCTTGATAGCGGAGGCCATCGATTGGAGATTTCGGGCGCACCGACCAGTTGGTGACCGGCGTGGCGTCCAGGAATCGTCCAGTCCAGTTTCCACGCCAGCCGGTAATCGTGGCCGGTTTCTCCTCGGCGGAACCCCAAGAACTCAGTAGCAGCGTCGCAATAATTACCGACAGTTTAATTTTCATTCATCGCTCCGATTTTTCCAGTGTTTCTAGGTTGATTTTAAAGATAGTCCAGTCGAAGTCGATGGCAGTTTTGCTGCAGGTTAGATTCAAGGATCTGCGTTTGTCTTGTCGAAAGTCACCGTGATTGGTGTGTCGTTAAAATGAACAGTTCGTGTCCAATAGAACCAGACGCCGTGGTCGGACATGTAAAGTCCAATCTGAATCGGCGCGTTGGGTAGATAATTTTGGAATGCCTCCGGTGGTAGAGTATACCGGCGAGTGGTCAAACCTTCGGAATTGCAGCGCACCACACGAGTGCGACCATCACGGAGTGGGATGCGAATTTGTGCAAGGTAGGCTGTGTTACGCGAAGCTTCTTGCGCACCGGTGAAGCGGAAATGGGAGCAGTCGAGAGTTAGTACGGCATTCGTTGTCGCTGCATCCCGAACTGGTGGGAATGATACGGACGGTAGGCGTTGCAGTCCCATCGCGGTCAGTGTAATCGTCTGCGGTTTCGCCGGTTCTCCAGTGAAAAGCGCAATTTCCGCTACGCGACCGAGCGCCACCTCGCTAAATATATCCAGGGGGATATCGATTTCATTGTGTCCCGGTTTTGCGGGAATGTGTAAACTTACGGTTTGTTTGCGACCGGTGGCATCACTAACTTTCACCGAAAACCACGGCAGTTCAATATCGGAGTCGCAGTCAAATGCGAGGTGGAGCCAGTCGTAGCCGAGCCAGTTGGTGACTACCGGTGAAAAACCAAGACGCGGAGTGCCGCTGTTCATTGTAAAAGCAAGTGCTGTGGTGTTTGACAGAGTTAAAACCAGTCGTGCGTCACCACCATTCGATGCGCTCCAGCGTGCCGGACCTTTCGCGGTCAAATCGATTAGCGATTGCCAAGTTGGACTTTTACGGTCGCCGCGAACTAACTGGAAGTCGTCGAAAATCAGTTTTGCTGGTTCTTTCAAGCGGCCAGTGAAGATTGTCACCTTGGCGATGCGATCTACGTCCAAGCCGCGCGCCAGAAAACTTCCTTGTCGCAAGGCGAGGATTGAGACCTCAACTTCATTATCACCGGGGGCGAGCCGGTGGGGGATATTGATGTCGTTGTTATAGCGTGTCCGGACATCATGGCTACCGGTATCGTCCACACGCACGCTGACCGTTATGTCATGAGATTCAGCGTTGAACACATGGAAGCGAAATGCAGCGTAATCCGACCAGTCTTGAGGGGTGGCAAATTCGCGCTCCACGCCTGGATAATTTGAACTGCCCGGTAAAACCGCCGCCATTGCCCATCGGCTATGCGTTGCATGGTCGCGAGTAATCGTTAAAGTTGTTCCATATTTTCCAACCCAACCATCAGTCGTGCGATCCTCGAAGTCGCTACTGCGCCATGTGCCAGCAGAATTACGGCCGGTAGGTGTTTGGCAACCGGTGAGAAAAATCACCGTTGCACTGGCAAACGTGACCAGTAATTTTTTCATGACTTATTTTTTTGGTTGGTCAATTTTTTCGTGTTCTTTGGCGGTTTCGACGTACTTCTCTACGGTTGGACCGAAGTCGTTTTCCCAAGTTGTGTACATTATTCCGGCAATGCCCGGTAAATCCTTACAACTGTCGAGCCACTCACCAATCTTAGTCGGAGTCCGTCCGGAGATGATCTGTTGGTTGCCGCGCTTGGCAAAAAACTGATAGGAATCGAGCTTGCCGTCACTCCAATTCACAATGCCAACATCTGGTGGTAGTCCTTCCCAGGAACCCGACCAGTTTCCTTTCGCCATATACATAATGACCGGTTTGCCATCCGCTTCTTTCGCGCCAGCATTATGATAAGGGTCGAACATGTCGTTCCAAACTACAATCGGTTTGCCAGGGGCAACTTGTTTGATAATTGTTGTGCAACGCTGCACGCTGTCTGCCAAAATCTGGCCAGAAGTTTTGCCGGTCGCGGCGCAGGTATCATCCCAGCCGCCCATGCGGATTTCATCGTATCCCATCATGTAAATGTCCGGTTGGACATTCTCTTTCACCCAGCGTACCTGTTTTTCGATGGTTTTGTACGTCTTTGGTTCGCTCATGCAGATGTTGATATTGTTTGGCTTGCCGCAGGTGCTAGCAAAGTTATAGCTCGCCAGCACTTTATCGCCTTCTTTCAACCGGCTACCGGATGGAATGGCGACCACCGGTTGTTCATGCCAGTTCGTGAAGTAACCGGGGTTTGGGTCGTGACCGAGTTTCGGATCTACCACGGTTTCGAAGTCTGTCGCTTCGGTGTACACAGTTTGGCCATCCATGCCAGTTACTTTCAGTGGCGTGCTGTCGCGACGGATAATGTTCACGAAACCCGCTGGCTCAATCCGGATATCATCAAACCAGGCTTTACCTTTTTTGCCGTTCCAGCTTCCGACATACAAGCTTAGCGAGGTGTTTTCTAAGCTGCAGAAAGTTGCGTGGTACTGTGTCCAATTCTGGGTAGGCTTAACCGCCGGTTGTTGCCAATTGAGCAACTTCTCGCCGTCAAATGCAGCAATTCGCCAATCTTTGCTCGCGCAATCCTCAGTTTTTATCCAAGCACTGACGTGATAATAATGCCACGGTAGAACGGCGATTTTCTGAGAGAGTCGGCCATGGCCCGGTACGTCTTGTTGACGGAGGCATGTCTTCCCTTCATGGGCTGCTTCATCTCGGAAAGAGGCTTTACCGGGTGCTTCGACGGCCCAACCTTTGGGGGAATCATCTTTCCAATCCTCCAAGCCACCATTGATTAGTTTTGTGGTTTCGTCAAACGGTACCAGCTTGCCATCCTTAACGACAAACTCCGCCTTACGGACTGGCATGCCTTCGGCAAGGTTGGGATCATTCGAGAGAAGAAAATCGGCGTAGCCAAACGGCGCAACACAGGCGATGACGTCCATGTTGGTCGCATGCGCCGCCGCACGGAACCGTTCTAAATTCTTTACGATAGCCGAGTTCGATAGTTGAAATTTTTCAAACTTAATGTCTGAGATCACGAAGCCGTTATAGCCCGCCGCCTTGGCGCGCTGCATCAAGGCGATTAAATCCGTAGTTCGCTGATCACTGGCGAAGTTGGTCATGTTAAAGACCCACTTGCGGCCTGGTTCCAAACGTGGTGCCGGAGTGGTGGGGGCAGGTGTTTCCGCTCGGAGGGACGCGGTGGCAAGGAGTAGTGTGGAGATGCAGACAATCAGACTCAAACGTGGAGTGGGATTCATAAGTGTCTTTCAGTATTTCATTCCAGCAATAATCGTCAATGTTTATTTTCGAACACCGTTGAGTCTGATTCGTCATCTTAAAATCTACGCTGGCAAACCTTCGTTAGTTTGCCTATTCTCCGCATTTGTTACTATGACAAACACTCAAATTCGCCAATCGTTCCTCAATTTCTTTCGCGAGAAACAACACACCATTGTGCCGTCGTCGTCACTCTTACCGGACTCACCGAACTTATTGTTCACCAATGCCGGTATGAATCAGTTCGTGCCAATCTTCCTCGGTCAGACGAACTGCCCGTTTACTCCCGGCCGCGCCGCTGACACGCAGAAATGTATTCGCGCCGGTGGTAAACATAATGACCTCGAAGACGTCGGTCTCGATACTTACCACCACACGTTTTTCGAAATGCTCGGCAACTGGAGCTTCGGTAATTATTTCAAACGCGAGGCGATTGACTGGGCTTGGGAGCTTCTAGTGAAACGCTGGGGCTTTCCACCGGAGCGACTCTACGCCACCTATTTCGGTGGCGACGACAAAACTCCTGCCGACACTGAAGCGCAAGAACTTTGGCTGAATTACTTGCCGCCGAGTCATGTTGTTCCCGGTAACCGGAAAGATAATTTCTGGATGATGGGCGACACCGGTCCGTGCGGCCCGTGCAGCGAATTGCACATTGACCTCACGCCGAACGGGGATGGTGGCGCGAAGTTGGTCAACGCCGGTACGCCGCAGTGCATTGAGATTTGGAATCTCGTCTTCATTCAGTTTAACGCCAATCCCGATGGCCGATTCACTACGTTACCATCCCGGCACGTGGATACCGGTATGGGTTTCGAGCGTGTCGCCGGCATCATGCAATGCACCGCCGACTTCACCGATTTCACGCGCACCATTTCCAATTACGAGAGCGACGTGTTCACGCCAATCTTTCGCCGGTTGGAAGAATTATCCGGCAAGAAATACACTTCCACTCTACCCGGCAAAGAAGACATCGCCTTCCGCGTCATTGCCGATCACATCCGGTGCCTGAGTTTTGCGATCGCTGACGGAATTGTGCCCTCGAACGAAGGTCGCGGTTACGTTTTGCGTCGCATCTTGCGCCGTGCCGTCCGGTACGGTCGTAATCTCGGTTTTCACGAGCCATTCTTTTATAAACTGGTGGATGTGGTGGTAGAAAATTTTGGCGGCGTTTTCCCGGAACTCCTTCGCAACCGCGACCGCATCCAAGCGACCTTGCGCGCCGAGGAAGAAAGTTTCAATCGCACGCTGGACCGCGGTATCGAATTATTTGAAGCGGTCGCAGCGAGCCTACCGGCGAATAATTTTCCGACTGCCGACGCATTCAAACTTTATGACACCTACGGTTTTCCGCTCGACTTAACTGAATTGATGGCGCGCGAACGCGGTTTGACCGTGGACTCCACCGGTGTCGAGAAGTTGATGGAAGAACAGCGCCAGCGCGCCCGGCAAGATCACGCGAAGAAGAAATCAGTCGTCACGGTCGCGAGCGAAGGTTTGGAAGTCGAGCCAACCAAATTCCTCGGCTACGACAATCTTGAAGCTGAAGCCGTTGTGGAAGTCGTGTCACCGGCGGAAGGTGAGTTCAGTATCATTTTCAATCAGACGCCCTGTTACGCCGAGATGGGCGGGCAAGTCGGCGATACCGGCGTGATTCACGTACCGGGACATGACCGGAGCGAAATCGGCCGGTTGCAAGTGCTCGACACACAGAAACAAGGCGAACTATTTGTCCACCGAGCGAAACTGGTGGATGGTCGCGCGCCGGAAGTTGGCGAGGCGGTGCGTGTCGCCGTGGACGCGGAGCGGCGCGCCAACATTCAGCGGCATCACACGGCCACGCACCTTTTTCACTGGGCATTGCATGAAGTCGTGAGCACGGACGCCCGGCAACGCGGCTCGCTCGTCGCGCCGGATCGATTCCGGTTTGACTTCAATCATCCTGAAAAACTTTCCGACACGCAGCTGGCTGACATCGAACGCTTGGTGAACGAACGAATCAAAGCCAATGAGCCGGTTTACTGGTGTGAAGTGCCATTTACCGATGTGCAAAAGAATCCGGGGATTCAGCAATTCTTCGGCGAGAAATATGGCGATGTTGTTCGCGTCCTTCAAGCTGGCGGACGCGCCGGTAAGTTCGACGGATTCTCAATGGAACTATGCGGTGGTACGCACGTCCGCAACACCGGTGACATTGGTTTATTCAAAATCATGCGTGAAGCTGCCATTGCCGCCGGCATCCGCCGCGCGGAAGCGGTTTGTGGCAAGTTTGCTTTGGAGTTTATCGAACAGCAAAAAGCCGGCGCAGCAGCGGAGATGGAACGCGCGAAAGCGTTTGAGCAGGAGAAACAGCTTGCCAAACAACGGCAGGCGGAGATGCAGGCGAAGGCGCCGGCGATTGCCGAAGAACTTCTCGGCAAGCTGCAAGGCAATCTGTTGGTTCGCAATCTCGGCGAGGCTGATGCAAATCTGTTGCGCGCTGTCGTCGAGGCGCTGAAGCCGAAGCTGACAAGTGCCGTGGTGGTGCTCGGTGGTGTTGCCGAAGGCAAGGTGTCATTGATTTGTTACGCCACGTCCGACATGGTGAAAGCCGGTAAGAACGCCGGTAAGATTGTCGGCGAGATTGCCAAGCAATGCGGTGGCGGCGGCGGCGGGCGTCCCGAGCTAGCAACCGCCGGTGGTAAACAACCTGAAAAATTAGCGGCGGCGCTGGCCGCGGTGAGGATTTAACTATGCTCGACATTAAATTGATTCGTGAAAATCCGGAATTGGTAAAACAACGCTTGGCGACGCGGGGTCGCGGTGACGAGGCGCGCGTTGCGGAAATTGCTACGCTCGACGAGAAGCGGCGGAAGCTGGCGACGGAGAGCGATAACCTCAAATCTGAGCGCAATAAGGTGAGTAAAGAAATCGGTGTCGCGAAGTCGAAAGGGCAAGATGCCGGTCCGTCGATGGCGGCGATGAAGCAAGTGGGTGACAAAATCGCGGCGCTTGACCAGGAGATTGCGACGGTGGAAGCGCAGTTACAAAATGTTTTGCTGGTGATTCCAAATCTGCCGCACGAATCGGTGACGGTCGGTAAGGAAGCGGCGGACAATCCAGAAATGCGCCGGTGGGGAACGAAGACAGAGTTTGCTTTTCAGCCGAAGCCGCATTGGGAAATTGGCGAGAAGCTCGGCATGTTGGATTTCGCACGGGCAGCGAAAATTTCCGGTAGTGGATTTATTCTCTACAAAGGTGTCGGCGCGCGGCTGGAGCGGGGACTGATTAATTTTCTACTCGATCTGCACACAACGCAGCATGGATATACCGAGATTTTCCCGCCATTCTTGATTAAGCGCGATGCGATGATTGGCACCGGACAGTTGCCGAAGTTTGAGGAAGATATGTACCGGTTACGCGACGACGATCTTTACCTCGCGCCAACCGCGGAAGTGCCGGTTGCGAATCTGCACCGGGAAGAAATTCTTCGCGAAGACCAGTTACCAATTAATTACTGTGCGTATACACCCTGTTTCCGGCGTGAATCCGGTGCGGCTGGACGGGAAACACGGGGCATGATTCGCGTTCATCAGTTTGATAAAGTTGAGATGATCAAACTTGTGAAACCCGAAAACGGCTATAACGAATTAGAAAAAATGACGGCCAACGCTGAAAAGGTATTGCAGTTGCTTGGGCTACACTACCGGGTGATTTTACTCTGTACCGGCGACATGGGCTTTACCTCGGCGAAAACCTACGACATCGAAGTTTGGGCGCCGGGGCAGAACTCCTACCTTGAAGTTTCGAGTTGCTCGAACACTGAAGAATTTCAATCGCGCCGGGCGAATATCCGTTTCAAAGACGCGCAAGGCAAAAACCGTTTTCCACATATTCTTAACGGCAGTGGCACGGCGTTGGCGCGGTTGTACGTCGCGTTGCTGGAAACTTACCAGCAGGCTGACGGTAGCGTGAAATTGCCGGAGGTGCTTGCGTCGTATCTGGGTGGCCAAACGCACATTTGTTAGCCAAAGTTCAATCCGCACTCGCAAAATTGCTTGAACCCGGCCAGCCGTTGCTGGTCGGCGTCTCCGGTGGGCCAGATTCTGTCGCGCTGCTGGATGTGCTGGTGAAACTCGGCTACCGGCCTCACATCGCTCATCTCAATCACCAGCTTCGCGGCGCGGAGAGCGACGCAGATGCGGAATTTGTCCGGCAACTCGCCGGTAAATATGGATTACCGGTGACGATTGGTTCGCAATCAGTGGCAGCGGATGAAGATTCTTGCCGGCAGGCGCGGCTGGCGTTTTTTGAGCGGGTCGCGGCGCAAACTGGGATTCACATTTTGGCGTTAGCACACAACGCGGACGATCAGGTGGAGACATTTTTAATGCGCTTGTTGCGCGGTGCCGGGCCGACGGGTTTGAGTGGAATGCGTGCGGACCGGCTGATTGGAACATTGCGCGTTGTGCGGCCATTATTGGAAGTGAGCCGGGTGGAAATTCTTGCATTTCTCAAAGCGCTGGGGCTGAGCTACCGGGAGGATTCGAGTAATGCGAACCGGCGGTTTTTGCGCAACCGGATTCGGCACGAGCTTTTGCCATTATTGGAGCGCGACTACAATCCCGGCATCCGCGATGTGTTGCGCCGGACGGCAGAGATTTTGCGGGCGGAAGCCGAATCGGATTCGGTCGCGGCTGAGCGCCGGGCGATTCGTGCGTGGCTGGGCGAATCGGTGAGCTTCGAACAGGTGGAAGCACTGCGGTCGTTGGCGGTGGGAGATGAACTTTCGTTGTCCGGCGGCGTGATTGTGTATCGTGATTACGATGGATTGCAAAAAGGATCCGGTCCAGCTCCGGTGGTTGGGCAGTGGCCGTTGAACATCGCCGGTGAGACAATCATTGCCGAACTTGATGCAAAGTTTGTGTTAGGCGCAGGCGGTGAACGTTTCGATGCGGAGGCGATTGGCGCAAAGCCATTCGTGCGGACTTGGCAGGACGGCGACCGGTTTCAGCCACTGGGAATGACCGGTGAGAAAAAGCTGCAAGATTTTTTTGTGGACGAAAAAGTTCCGCGCCGGCAGCGTAATCGCGTGCCGGTGGTTTGCGCGACGGATGGGCGAATTGCATGGGTGGTCGGGCACCGGATTGCGGAGCCATTCAAGGTGACCGGACGGACGCGGCGAGTGTTGGCCATCAGGTTTGAGGGTTGACAAGCTCGGCGCGGGGCGGTTATTGGCTATCTTTATGGCTTCTGACGGAAACAAGCGGGTGCGAGTTAAATTAGGTGAGCGGAGTTATGAGATTCTCATTGGTCGTGGACTGATTGAGCAGGCGGCAACTCATTTTACTGTGGCCAAACTTGGCAAACGCGGCATCATTATCGCAGACACAACGGTGGAGCCGTTGTATGCCGATAAGTTGGTGGCGGCGCTGGAGGCCGGTGGTTTTTCGGTCAAGGTCTTAACGATTCCGGCGGGCGAATTATCAAAATCGCTCCGGCAGGCAAACCGACTTTTGGAAAAATTGCCAAGCTTAGGTCTCGACCGGCATTCATTTGTGGTTGGTTTGGGCGGTGGTGTGGCGGGCGATTTGGCCGGCTTCGTCGCCGGGACTTACCTGCGTGGACTGCCGTTTGTGCAAGTGCCGACGACGTTGTTGGCGCAGGTGGATAGTTCGGTTGGCGGCAAGACCGGTGTGAATCTGCCGCAGGGAAAAAATCTCGTTGGTGTGTTTCATCAACCGCGATTAGTGCTGGCGGATACCGGGACGTTGCAGACGTTACCGGTACGTGAATTGCGAGCGGGATTTGCGGAGGCAATTAAGACCGGAGCGATTTACGACGCGAAATTTTTTAGTTGGCTGGAAAAGAATTATCGTCGCGTGTTGCGCCGGGAGCCAGCGGAATTGGTAGAGACAGTGCGCCGGTGTTGTGAAATTAAAGCGGCGGTGGTCGGCGCGGATGAACGCGAAGGCGGTTTGCGAGCGATTTTGAATTTTGGACATACGATTGGTCATGCGCTGGAAGCGCTGGCGGATTTTACCGGGCTATTACACGGCGAGGCGGTTGCGATTGGGATGAATTGCGCGGCGCGGTTGTCGGTGCGACATGCGGGATTGCCGGTGGTGGAAGCGCAACGGATTGTAAAGTTATGCAAAGCGAGCGGCCTACCGGTGGTGGTTGGCGCTGGATATAATTTACCGGCATTGTACGAGGCGATGCGCTTGGATAAAAAAGCGGTGGGTGGCCGATTGCGATTTGTCTTACTGAAGCGGCTCGGCAAAGCGGTGATAAGCGACGCCATTACGGATGCGGATATCGAGGAGGTTGTGCATGAGTGCCGTTGATGAGAATATTGTTCGCGAGTTTTTTGAGTTGCACGGATTTTTAGTTTGCCAACGGCGCAAGTACATCGTTCAAACGCGACAGAAGACCGGTAACGAAGAAGTGGATTTGATTGTTTTGAATCCGGTGGCGACGCCACCGGAGACGTCGCTAGATTTTGAAATCACGCCCACAATGCTTCGTTCGGTGGCGCGCGCGGTGGTGGCGGTGAAAGGTTGGCACACGGAGATTTTTGCGCCGGGCTTGCTGGCGCATCAGCCGAAGATTTTCCGGTTTGTCGAACCGAAAGCTGTCGAGGAAGCGCGGCGATTAATTGGTGCGGATGGATTGCTAAAAATTTTGGTGATTCCCGGTTTGCCGCGCGATGCGAAGATGCGGGAACGGAGTATTGAGTTGTTGCGAGTGAAAGGCGTGGATGGCGTGATTTCGTTCCGAGCGATTTTGCAGGACTTGCTCACCGGTGTGAAGACCAACCGCAATTATGAGAAATCGGATTTGCTCCAGATTTTGCGGTTGCTGAAAAACTATGATTTGTTGAAAGAACCGCAGCTCGAACTTCGGCTGCGCAGGAAACAGTGACGCCCCGCGAAGCTTATATCGCGTTGAACATGATTGACGGCGTCGGTCCGGTCCGAGTGCGCGCTTTGCTGGACCAGTTCGGGCAACCGGAAAATATTTTTACCGCGAGCCGGTCGGAACTTCAGCAGGTGAACGGCGTGGGTGCTGATACCGCCGGTAACATTGTGGACTGGCGCACCGGAATTGACCTCGACGCGGAATTGGCGCGAATTGAAAAAGCCGGTGTTCGTGTGGTGACGCGCGCCGATGACGATTATCCGAAAAATCTCCGCGAGATTTATGATCCGCCGTTGGTATTGTATGTGCGCGGGACTTTGACAGAACGTGATGCGGTGGCGGTGGGAATTGTCGGTTCCCGGCGAACGACGTTATACGGACAAGAGATGTCGCGGAAGCTGGCGTACCAACTGGCGCGCGTCGGCGTGACGGTAGTGAGCGGATTGGCGCGCGGAATTGATACGGCGGCGCATACTGGCGCGTTGCAGGCGAAAGGGCGGACGGTGGCGGTGATTGGTTGTGGAATTGACATGGTGTATCCACCGGAGAATAAAAAACTCGCCGATGAAATTGCGGCGCAGGGCGGGGCGGTGGTGAGTGAATTTCCATTTGGCGTTCCACCGGACCGTCAGAATTTTCCGATGCGGAACCGGATTATTAGCGGTTGGTCGCTCGGCGTGGTGGTGGTCGAGGCGAATCTGAAAAGTGGCGCGTTGATTACCGCAAAACAGGCGATGGAGCAGGGCCGGGAAGTGTTTGCGGTGCCGGGCCGGGCGGATTCAGTATTATCACGTGGAACCAATCGGCTGATTAAAGACGGTGCGAAGTTGACTGAAGATGTCGAAGACATTTTGACCGAGTTTGAGTATTTGCTGCCGAAGCGCGAAAAGTCGGATGATACCGGTGTGCCGGTGCAGCCAGCTTTACAATTTACCGAACACGAAACGAAAGTCCTTGCGCAAATCAGCAGCGAGGAGACGTTGGTGGATGAAATTATTCGCGGGAGCGGGTTGACAAGCGCGTGCGTTTCCGCCACTTTGCTGGCGCTGGAAATGAAACGGGTGGTGCGACAGCTGCCCGGCCGGCAATACGTTCGCAATTCAGTTTAAAATTTTTACATGGCAAAAAATCTCGTCATTGTTGAGTCGCCGGCGAAAGCCAAAACGATTAACAAATATCTCGGCAACGATTATTCCGTCAAAGCTTCGATGGGACATATTCGCGACTTACCCGAAAAGGGTCTCGGCGTTGATATCAAGAATAAGTTTGAGCCGACCTACGAGGTGACAAAGACGCGGATTAAGACTGTCAGTGAGTTGAAGGCTGCCGCCAAAACTGCTGAGAAAATTTTTCTTTGTCCTGACCCGGACCGCGAAGGCGAAGCCATTGCGTGGCATCTGAGCGAGTTGTTGGGCGGACGGAAGAATCCGAATTTCTTTCGGGTGACGTTCAATGAAATTACGAAGGAAGCGATTCGGAACGCGTTTCAGCATGCCGGACCGATTGACATGAACCGCGTGGATGCGCAACAGGCGCGGCGCGTGCTCGACCGGATTGTGGGGTATCAGATTTCGCCGTTGTTGTGGAAGAAATTGCGCGGTGCTCGAAGCGCCGGTCGTGTGCAGTCGGTTGCGGTGCGGTTGATTGTCGAACGCGAACGGGAAATTCGAGCATTCAAGGCACAAGAGTATTGGTCGATTGATGCGGCCTTGCAAAAAGCGGTAACCCAATTGCCGGCACCGGTGTTGAAGAAGTTTTCCAAGTCGAACGAGGAAGAAACGCAGGAAAAACAGTCGTTACCGGCGGATTCATTCCTTGCCAAGTTGCACAAAATCGAAGGCGAAAAGTTCTGGATTGGTAGTGAGCCGCTGGCCGACGCGATTCTTGATGAGTTGCAAACGGCTGACTGGATTGTCGCGAAACTCGATCAGCAGACGCGGAAACGTTATGCCGCGCCGCCGTTCATTACCAGCACACTTCAGCAATCGGCGTCGAGTGGCCTCCGGATGTCACCGGATCAGACGATGCGCATTGCGCAGCAACTTTATGAAGGAATGGAAGTCGGCGCGGAAGGTTCGGTTGGTCTCATTACTTATATGCGTACCGACTCGGTGAACGTCTCCCGCGAGGCACAAGCCGATACGTTGAAGTTTATTGTTGAACAGTTCGGTAAAGATTATGCGCCGGAGAAGCCGAATTTCTACAAGAGTAAAGGCGGCGCACAAGAAGCGCACGAAGCAATTCGTCCCACGAGTGTCCGGCGGACACCGGAGAGTGTGGCGCGCTACCTCGACGACCGGCAACTGGCGCTTTATAAGCTGATTTGGCGGCGGTTCGTCGCCAGTCAAATGTCACCGGCAGAGATGTTAGTAAAGTCGGTGGAAATTACCGCGCACGCCGGACGAAAGCACGATTTGATTGCGCTAGGTGGGACAATTCACCCAGACGACAGAGCGAAGAAATTCCCGTTGAATCAGTCAGCTTTTCGTGATTACACCTTCCGTATTTCGGGAACGGAAATTACGTTTCCCGGTTTTCTTAAGGTTTACGGCGTTGATGAAGGCGACGAGGATAAGCGCGCCGATGATGATGCCAACCAGCGAGTGCCGGCGTTGGCGGTTAGCGAGAAGGTGAATTTGTGCGAGCTGCGTCCGGAACAACATTTTACGATTCCGCCGCCGCGTTACTCGGAGGCGACGCTGATCAAGGCGCTCGAAGAGCTTGGGATTGGCCGGCCGAGTACATATGCGCCGACAATGAAAACGATTATTGACCGTAAGTACGTCGAGAAAGAGAAAAGTAAACTCAAGCCGACCGACATCGGCGAACAGACGAATGATTTGTTGGTGAAGACGTTTCCGAATCTGCTGGATGTGAAGTTTACCGCGCAAATGGAAGAGCAGCTCGATGAAGTTGAGGCGGGGAAGGTGGAATGGCACGAATTGCTTCAGCGATTCTACGATGATTTCAAACCGACACTCGACGCGGCTTTGGAGCAGAAAAAGATTCCGACGGAGTTGAAATGCCCGGAATGTAAGAAGGGGAAATTAAATATCGCTGAAGGTCGCCGCGGTGAGTATCTGACTTGCTCAAAGTATCCAAAGTGTAAATTCTCCAGCGACTTCTCGCGCGAGAATGACGAGATTCAAATCGTCGAAGCTGAGAAGACCGGTGTCGTCTGCGAGAAATGCGGTTCGGAAATGGTATTACGCATGGGTAAACAAGGTGAGTTTCTCGCCTGCTCAAAATATCCCAAGTGTAAAACTGCGATGAATTTTTCGCGCGACGACAAGAATCAAATCGTTCCGCTTCTCGCCGTTGACACTGGCATCGCTTGTAAAAAATGCGGCAAGCCGATGGCGATTAAGAAAGGGCGCAACGGCGAATTTCTCGCTTGTACCGGCTATCCCGATTGCAAAAGTACGACGAATTTTGAACGCGACGAGAGTGGAACAATCAAGCCGTCCACCGGTGCGGAAACCGGTGTGACTTGCGCCAAGTGCAATAGTCCGATGGTCATTAAACGCGGTCGGCGCGGCGAATTTCTGGCGTGCAGCGCGTATCCGGAATGCCGGAATGCGATGCCGTTTGAGCGGTCGGCAGATGGTAAAATTATTCCGAAACCGAAACCGGAGATTGTGTTACCGGAAGCCGTGGCGGAGTTCATTGCCGCGGCCAAGTGCGACAAATGCAGTAAGCCGATGACGCTGAAGCAGTCGTTCGGGCGATTTTTCCTTGCGTGTTCTGGTTATCCGAAATGCAAATCCTCCGGTAAGTTTCCGCCTGACATTGCCGAGGAATTGAAAGCGGTGACGCTGAAGCGCGAGCCGAAGGCTGCGCCGGTGCTCACTGAACATAAGTGTGAGAAATGCGGAGCGCCGATGGCGATTCGTTCTAGCGCGCGCGGACCATTCCTTGGTTGCACTGGTTACCCGAAATGTAAGAATGCAAAACCCTTACCGGAGGAACTCAGTGCGCAGGCACCGGTAGCGGCTCCGAAAGTTGCGCCGGAACCGACTGACGAGAAATGCGAGAAATGCGGTGCACCGATGTTGAAACGACAGGGGCGATTCGGACCGTTTCTCGGTTGTTCCGGTTATCCGAAGTGCAAAAATCTCAAAAAAATCGCGAACGCCTAGCCGACGCGCTGGCGGACGGGTTTCTCAATTACCTGCGCGTCGAGCGGAACTGTTCTCCGCTAACGCTCCGCAATTATGCTGCCGAAATTGAAGCGTACCGGGCTTGGCATGACGATAAAACAAAAACACCGGTGGACTGGGTGCATTTGGATGCGTTTCAGGTTCGCAGCTATCTTGTCCATCTGAGCGAACGCCGGTATGACCGGACGACAATTCATCTAAAGATATCGGCGTTGCGAAGTTTCTTCCGGTGGCTGGTTCGGTCGGAACGGATGAAGCAAAATCCAGTTGTCGGGCTGACGTTGCCGAAATTGCAGCGCAAGCTGCCGAAATTTCTGACGATTCAACAAATCGAAGCATTACTGAATGCGCCGTTGGCCGAGAAGAAAGCGGAAAGCCAGTTAGCTGTCTGGCGCGACAAGGCAATCTTGGAAGTGTTGTATAGCGGTGGCTTGCGGATTCACGAACTGACTGGCTTGAATGACGATGACCTTGACCTCCTTGGTGAAGTGGCACGAGTGCGAGGGAAGGGGAAGAAGGAACGGTTGACGCCGCTCGGTGCGCCGGCCATCGAAGCGGTGCAAAAATATCTCGAACTCCGGCGGCGCAGTGCGCGTGGGCCGTTATTTGTGAACCGGTTCGGCGGTCGGTTGACCATGCGGAGCGTCCAGCGGATGCTGAAAAAATATCTACTAGCGGCTGGTCTTGATCCGTCGCTCACGCCGCACAAGCTCCGGCATTCGTTTGCAACGCACATGCTGGATGCCGGTGCGGATTTACGGAGCGTGCAGGAACTACTCGGCCATGCGAGTCTTTCGACGACGCAAATCTATACGCATATCACGCCGGAACGGTTGAAGAAAGTTTATGACAAAGCGCATCCGCGCGCCTAGTTTGAAATAACATGAATGCGAAAATACTAACCAGTACAACGCCGGTTCCGAGTTGGTGGACCAGTCGCACAACACAAATTGCAGAGTTCTTAAAACAGCGCGTTAATCCAAGTTGCTTACATACGCTGGCGGTGTCACCGGGGCAACGCATGGTGCAGTATGCAGCTTATGGTGAGGCGGAGCCGCACTTGCGCGGTACGGCGAACTTCAATTCTGCGCTGGGTGCCGGTGATGCGAATGCTTATTTTCGCCGGGAGTCGCGCCGCTATCCTTGTTTGCTTATAGTCGCCGGTGTGCATGGTGCGGAGGTCGAAGGGATGGTTGGCGCGTTATCTATTCTTAGTATCGTGGAAACTGGGAAAGACTTACTCGGTCGCGCTCAACCGGGCCTCGCTGAGAGACTTCGTCGACTCCGCTTACTTGTGATTCCGCTCGCGAATCCTGACGGTCGCGAGCGTGTGCCGTATGATGGTTGGATTGGATTGCCAACTGCTGAAATGCATCGAGTGAATCAGGGAACTCGTCGAGATGGCACGCTTTACAACTGGCCGCATTGTAAAAAAATCCATCCGATGCGCGGCGATGTTGGTTGTTTTGGAGGCTATTTCGATGATGCCGGTGTGAATCTGATGCATGACGAATGGTCAGCGCCGATGAGTATTACGACTCAAAATCTGTTGAAGCTAGTTCGTGACGAAGCTCCCGATATCGTCTTGAACTGTCATAGTCACGAAGGCGTTCCGTTCATGCTTCCGCTTGCGTATGTACCGGTGGTGGTGGAGAAACAACTGCAGGATTTTACCGCCAATTACTACACGCAATTAGATCGGGCCGGTATTCCTCATAAGAATTCTCTGCCGCCACTCTTAAGCCAAGAACCGGCCAGCGCTCCGCCGCAAGCCTTGAACTTAACGAGCCTGCTCTATCACACCGGTGCTGCGTTGCCGATGACGTTTGAATCACCGCATGGTCTGAGTGACCAGTCCGGCGGCACGTTCAGCTATCAGCAAATTCTTGATTTGCATCACGTACTGGTCGAGACTGCCGCCGATTGGCTGCTCAAATTTCAACGACCAGTACTGAATGATATATAGCCTATGAAAGCGACTTTTGCCTTTTTAGCCGATACCGAAATTCATAATTTTGTTCGGAAACTGGCGTGGGATATTCACCGTAATTATGGAATTGGCCTTGATGCCACATGCCTCCCGCCACATATCTCACTGAAGCAGCCTTTCGCTGTAGCTGATTTGGATGCGCTCGAAAGCTACATGCAGCAGCTAGTCGAGAATATGCACCCTTTCAAAGTACATTTACCTCAGTTGCAGCTCGTCAAGACGACCATTAACAATATGGAAACAGGAATTCTTTGGCTTGATGTTCAGGAAACAGAGCAATTACGTCAGACGCATCTTCAGCTCAATCATGAATTGGCGGCTCGCTTTGAGAATACACAGGCACCTTTTGATGGTGCAGATTATCATTTTCACATGACAATCGCGATTGGAGGACAGCCGTGGAATATTTATCAAACAATGTTTGGCGAAATAAGTAGTGTAGTAGTCAACGTCAATCTGCAGTGTCTGGTTCGTGAGCTAGCACTCTTTGTGTACGATGATAATGCCGTGCTAGGTAACGGCTATATGACATATAAGATTTTACCGCTATCTGGTTAATCTACTTCTGAGTTTGTGCCTGCTCCTAGTAATTTAATCGAAAGCTAGCCGTTGCGGCGGATGATGTTTCCGTCTTTTCGACGATGTAGTCCTTATCTTTGACGAGCAAGTGACTGGTTTCACTTCGCCAGACCGGCGCAGAAGGCTTCAATGCGGTCGAGACCTTTGGTGATGTTCTCCATCGAACAGGCGTAGCTCAATCGCATATGAGCGTCGGAACCGAACGCGATACCGGGGACGCAGGCGACTTTCTGCTGGTCGAGGAGTTTATCGCAGAAGTCTGCGCTGCCGAGGCCGAAGCTCGAAATGTTCGGGAGCACATAGAACGCGCCCATTGGTTTCACGCAGGTGATACCGGGAATTTTAGTGAGCCGGTCGTACATGTATTCGCGACGGCCGTTAAACGCTTTGACCATTTCGCCGATAAAGCTCTGGTCGCCTTTCAAGCCAGCGAGTGCGCCTTTCTGCGCAAAGCTGGTGGGGTTGGAGGTCGAGTGCGATTGAATGGAATCAATCGCGGCGGCGATGCCGACCGGTGCGGCGATGTAACCAAGGCGCCAGCCGGTCATCGAGTAGGCTTTGCTAAATCCGTTGACGGTGATGGTGAGATCGTAGATTTCTTTGCTCAAGCCAGCGATGCTCGTGGAAACCGCGCCGTCATAGGTAATTTTCTCGTAGATTTCGTCGGAGAGTATGAGGATTTCTTCTTCGACGGCGACTTCGGCCAGCGCGAGTAATTCTTCCCGAGTGTAAACGCTACCGGTGGGATTGCCGGGGGAATTGAGAATAATCATCTTCGTGGCCGGCGTCATCGCGTCGCGGAATTGCTCCGGCGTGATTTTGAAACCATTCGCTTCACTGGTGGGAACGATGACCGGTGTCGCACCGGCGAGCTTTACCATTTCCGGATAGCTGAGCCAGAATGGAGCCGGGATGAGAACTTCGTCGCCGGGATTACAGGTGGCGATGATGGCATTGTAGCAGGAATGTTTTGCGCCGCAGTTGACGATGACTTGCGACGGTTTGTAGTCGAGACCATTTTCGGTTTTCAACTTCTCGGCGATGGCGGCCCGGAGTTCGGGCGTACCGGAGGAAGGTGTGTACTTGGTGAAGCCGGCATTGAGCGCAGCGATTGCGGCATCTTTGATGTGCTGCGGGGTATCAAAATCTGGCTCACCGGCGCCGAAACCGGCGACGTCTACGCCGTCCGCTTTTAGTTTTTTGGCTTTCGCATCAATGGCGAGAGTGAGCGATGGGGTCAGAGTTGTGGCGCGATCTGCGAGTGGATTCATGGTGTCTTTCGGTGGTTAGAGTTGGCAGTGATAAAACTGCTCAACGAGTGATTTCAGGTTGTTTTCGCGAATTTTGATGATTGCCATTTCGCGTTTGGCGTTTTCGAGAGAATCGCTGGCGTGTGCGGCATTAACTAAAATATCTTGGCCAAGCTCCCGGCGAATGGTGCCGGGCGCAGCTTTGCGCGGGTCGGTGGCGCCGAGGACCGTACGGATTTTATTCACGGCATCCGGTCCTTCATATACGAGGGCGACAATCTTTTCAGATGCGGCGTTAGCCGGTTCAGTCGCTCCGTGACCGGTCATGAAGCGGACAATTAAATCAAATTGGTATTCGGAGTGAACTGGAGCAAGGAATTGGCCGAGCGTTTTTTCAGAACCTTCCGGTAAGGCAAAACCAAATTCTTTTTCGAGAACCGCCTTAGCCCGGGGACCGGAAATTTTACTGAGAATATCCGGTAATATTTTTTGGACCGGTCCGTAAAACTCGTTCGCTTCAGCGACAGTCATGTGATGAACTTTGATACCGATGATGTACAGACCGGTTCGTGAAATTAAATCCACAATGTTGCCGGGGCGCGCGCTGGGGAATCGAAAATTGTCCGGCTTCAGCAGAACAAGCGTCTGCTGGACATTCGCGCGCGAAGGGTAGTGGACGACATTGTCGAGATAGCCGGTATCATCGCCGGCGTGCTTGGCCCAGATTTTAATCTTCTCTTCCACTTCTTCAGGAGTCTGTGCCGCGAGCACTGCCGGTTCGAAATATCGGATTTGACCGTCCGGACCGACGATGTAATCGCCGTAAGTGTCGCGGATGGTTTCGCCGACAGGGCCGCGTCCCGGTTCGATTTGGCCGACAGTTGCGCGGATTTTCTTTACGGCATCTTCGCCGCGAAAAACCAGCATCATTACTCGTCGAGGCTGACCGGTTTTGGAATCCGGCGAGTAATTGTCGAGAATGTATTGCCGGGTCAACTCTTGGATGCGCCGGTCGCTGGCGTTCTCTCCGGAGATGATGGTGTTGGCATATTCGGTGGTGAGTTCGCGGCTCGGCGCAAACATTCGTGCAGCCACTAAATCAAGCGCAGTTCTCGTGAACAAGCGGGCAATCACACCACCGGTGCGCGATTTGTAAATCGTGTACGGGTTGATGAGGACGTATGCCAGTTGGTCGTGGTTCATGCGCTTCGCGAGCCGGCACGGTGCCGGTAGTTATGGAATGCCGCTGGGCGGTTACTTCTTGGCGCCAATGCGGAACAACTTTGTGCCGCACGTGGGGCAGAGGCCTTGCAATGCCGGTCGTCCGTTCTTCATCTGGACTTCCTGAGCGTTGGCCATTTCTTTTTTCGCCTTACATTTTACGCAATATGCTTCAGCCATAATAATCCTCCTGAATTTGATGGAATCTTAGAGGGCGATGGCCGGTGCGTCAAGTGGCAAAGATTGAGCTTTTTTAGGCGGCATGCTAATCTCCGCGCTGTGCTGAAACAAATTCCAGCTTTTTTGATGACGCTGTTGCTCGTGGCGTGCGGACGATTTACCGGTGGCGATTTGGATCGGAATCCCGATTACATCCGGGCGCGCAATGCGGAAGCCGCCGGTGACTTTCACGTGGCGGCGACGTATTACAGCAAAGCGCTGCGTGCGGTTCCTGATGGCAGCAAAGCGCATTTAGAGTTTGGCGTGTTGTGCGATGAAAAACTCGGCGATCCAATTGCCGCGATTTATCATTACCGGCAGTTTTTGGAGCTGGAACCGAATTCGGAACGCCGGCAAGTGGTGGAAGGTTATATCGAACGTGCGAAATATGCGCTGGCTGCGAAGCTGCCGGCCACCACAGCGGCCGATCCAGCGGAGTTCATGCGGCTGCAATTGGAAAATACGAACTTACGCTCCCGGCTTTCAGAAATCGAACATGCCACAAATATTGTGACCATACCGCCGGTCGTTCCGGTGGCGACTGTAACAAATGCTCCACCGGTAACCGGCTCACGAACGCACGTAGTCCAAAAAGGTGACACGTTGCAATCGCTGGCGCTCCGGTACTACGGAACGCGGTCGGCGTGGGAAAAAATCTTCATGGCGAATCGGATGCTTTTACCGACCAAAGATCAACTCAAAGTCGGTCAGCAATTAGTTATTCCCTAGCACCACTGCATTCTCCACTTTACATTTTTAGCGGGTTGAGTATTGTTACCCTCGAACAAGGGGGATTTGATGAATCAAGGGGGCAGCAGCGCTAGTATTTTGACAGAACCCGTTGGCGACAACGGTAGTGTCGTATCTATTTTTAATGCACCTGCGCATCAAGCTGAGGTTGAAACCAAGCTTGATACCATGCGCGACCAGTTGCAGACTTTGCGTCGGCAACAAGAAGAACTGGAACGCCAGAAAACCGATCTCGAAGAGCTTCGCCGCAAGCAAGACGAATACACTCGCGGCAAATCGGAAATGTTGGATAGTCTTACTCGCGCGCTGGTGACATTGGAGCGCGAGCAACTGCAAGCGCAACGTCTGGCTGAGCTTTGCGAGAACACCACCACGGCATTCAAAGATTATCTCGACCGCCTTCAAGCGATTAACGACACTGAATGGTCGAGCACAAACTTGCGCCTCGAACTGAGCCGCGCGCTTGGACTCATTGAAGATTCGCGAATGGAATTTAATCGCGCCCGGACTAAGCTCACTTGTCTCGATAATCAAGGCACACCGGAAGCGCCGACTGAAACTACAACTGATGGCAATCGTAAAGAAATCATCCGGTATTTGCGAATTGGCGCCGCCGCATCGGCACCGTTGATTTTAGCCGGAACGATTTGGGTAATTCTACTTTTGCTTTTTAAACATTAACCAGCATGTCTAAGACGCTCAAACCTGTTGACCGCGCGTTGGCTGACGTTAGCCGTCAGATTGAAACTATTGAGAGTCAGCTTCGTCATATGGGACATGCCGTGCCAACTCCGGTCGCTTCGCAGCCCAAAGTCGAGCCGAGTTTTATTCAGAGAATTTTTACGCCACCGGAACGACGTTCTTCGTTAAGAGCGACGCAAGGTGTTTTTGATACTTCCGATAATCCGTTAGCTGAACTTACTGACGAAGCGGTTACCGTCACAATGCCGGGCGCGCAGCCAGAGTTTTTCACGACGACTAATACCGGCGCGAAATTGTCACAATATTTAGTCAACCCGCCAAAGCCGATTCTCAGAGGCATCCAACGAAAAAATCGGAATCGCTTTTATGCCTGGCTTGGATTAGCGTTTGTAGCGGTATGTCTGATTTACCTCGTGGTGAAATAATCTTTCCAACGAAACTTGGGCGAGTCCGTCTCACATTTTCATCGGGCGGTGTAACCGGTCTAAAATTTTGCCGTCAACTTTCAATCAACGGATCAATTCCGAATTTTGTAAAGCAAGCTCGCCGCCAGCTCCGGCAATACGCCGCCGGTAAAAGAATTCGATTCACGGTGCTGCTTGATCTAAGCTCCGGTACGAAATTTCAGCAATTAGTTTGGAAAGTGCTTCAAAAAATTCCAGATGGTGAAACACGTTCGTATGCGTGGGTTGCTCGGCAAATCGGTAATCCGAAAGCCGCCCGCGCGGTTGGTGCAGCGTGTGGTGCAAATCCAGTTTTGTTACTCGTGCCGTGTCACCGGGTTGTGGCTAGCGATGGTGGATTGGGTGGATTTAGTTGTGGATTACCGTTAAAACGCCAGTTGTTAAACTTGGAGGCGCGATGAAACTTTCTCCCGATACGAAATTGGCTGGTATCTTATGCCCGGTCTTTGCGCTGCGTGGCGTTGACGATCTAGGCATCGGCGACACGGAGGCAGTGAAGGAATTGATTACGTGGTGCGCCAAGTACGGTTTTCATATTTTACAACTTTTACCGATTAACGAGACCGGACCGGATAACAGTCCGTATAACGCCATCAGTGCGCTGGCGCTTGATCCGACAACCATCGCAACAACACCGGCGGCATTGCCAGATTTGTTGCCGGTAGATTTTAACCGGATTGTAACCGTGAAAATTCACACAGAGTTACAAGCGGGACCGGTTCGTTACCGTCAGGTTAAGCAACTAAAACAAGATTTATTGTGGGCGGCATTTCAGCACGCCGGTCAGCGGTCAGAGGTGGCGAAATTTACTAAGGCGAATCCTTGGTTGGAAAACTATACGCTGTACCGGGCGTTAATTGATGAGAACGGCGGACGTGACAACTGGGAATCGTGGCCGGCAGAGCATCAGTCGCCGGACAGTGTACCGGAGGTATTGCTAGGAAAATTGGAGGAGCGTCGGAAATTTTATGCGTACGTCCAGTGGATTGCACATAGTCAATGGCACGCTGTCCGAAAGTTTGCCGATGCACATGCCGTGGCGTTGATGGGCGACATTCCGTTTGGTGTGAGTCGATACAGTGCGGATGTGTGGGGAAATCGGAATTTATTTGATTTAGCGTGGAGTGGCGGAGCACCACCGGAGGCCGCGTTTCGGCCAGATGCATTTACGGCAAAGTGGGGACAAAATTGGGGGATTCCGCTCTACCGGTGGGAAGAACATCGCCGGCAGAAGTTTTCGTGGTGGAAACGGCGTGTGCAACAGACAAGTGAAATTTTTCATTTGTTCCGGATTGATCATGTGCTGGGATTTTACCGGGTGTTTGCATTTCCGTGGCGGCCGCAGGAAAATTCACGGTTTGTCGATCTGGATGAAGCGCAGGCGAAACTTGCAACGCAAGGCCGGTTGCCACAGTTTTTTCCGTTTCCGGATGACACGCCGGAGCATCAACAGGTGAATTGTAAACACGGCGCGGCATTGCTAGAGATGATTCAACAGGCGGCCGGTGACACCGTGGTGGTGGCCGAAGATTTGGGTGTGGTGCCGGAGTATGTGCGGCCAAATTTAACGAAACTTGGCATACCGGGTTTCAAGATTCCCTATTGGGAACGCAACGGCGACTACACATTTGTGGAGGGTTCAAAATATCCGCGCCTGAGCATTGTGACACCGGCTACGCATGATCACGAACCGTTGGCGGCATATTGGCGGCAGCTTTGGCACGCGCACGAAAATGCACGCGCCAAGCAAGACCACCATAACGCTTACATCACTTGGCTGGAGTTACAGCGCTTCATTGCTTGGGCCGGTGGTGATGTGAATCAAGTGCCACGCGACTTCACGCCGGCGTTGCACGAATCCTTCTGCCGTCAGGTGCTAACCTCAAACGCTTGGTTAGCAATCTTTATGATTACGGATATTTTCGCGCAAGAAGCGCGCTTCAATGTTCCCGGTCCGATTGCGGAGAGCAACTGGACAACTCGGCTGGACAAAACGATTGCGAGGCTCGACCAGCGCCAACCACAAATATTTGCGCGGTTAATCCAAGAGACTCACCGTCGACCGTAAAGCTGTCATTAAATTACTGCTAGAACTTCTGTAGCATGGCCGGCGGGTTTCACTTTCGTGAAAATCTTTTGAATCTTACCGGTGGCGTTGATGATGAATGTAGTTCGTTCGATGCCCATGTATTTTCGACCGTACATTGATTTCTCTTTCCAAACGCCATACGCCTCTGCAATTTTATGGTCTTCGTCTGGGACGAGTTCAAACGGTAGGCTGAACTTTTCGATAAACTTCGCGTGGGATTTTTCTGAATCTGGGCTGACCCCGAGAACTACTGCGTCTTTACTGGTGATTTTCTTATGTGCGTCGCGAAGTTCGCACGACTCAACGGTACAGCCGGGCGTGTTATCCTTCGGATAGAAATAGAGCACGACAGTTTTACCGGCGTGGGCTTTGAGTTGAGGGAATGTTGGGGCTTGGTTGCCTTCGTTCATGGTTTGACTCCGATTTGTGGACAAAGTTTTTTGAGTTCGCAGTGATTGCAATCCGGTTTTCGGGCAAAACACCGGCGGCGACCGTGCCAAATTAGCAAATGTGAAAAATCAATCCAGGCGGATTTTGGAATGATGTTCATTAAGTCTTGCTCAATTTTCTCTGGTGTGTCTTGTCGGGTAAGACCGAGGCGGCGACTTAACCGGTGGACGTGTGTGTCCACGACGACTCCTTCAGCCTTCCGGTAGGCGACGCCGAGGACGACGCTGGCGGTTTTGCGGCCGCAGCCGGCCAGCTGAACGAGTTCGGCCATCGTGTCAGGAACTTTACCGGCATGTTTTTCGGCGATGGTTTGGCAACAATTACGAATAGATTTGGCTTTGTTACGGAAGAAGCCAGTGGATTGGATTAACTTTTCCAGTTGGCTGGGTTTTGCACCGGCAAAGTCGGCGGCGGTTTGGTATTTAGCGAAGAGAGCGGGGGTGACTTTATTGACGCGTTCGTCGGTGCATTGCGCGCTGAGAATAGTGGCGATGAGAAGCTGGAGCGGATTAGTGTAGTTGAGTTCGCAGTGAACGTCGGGGTAGGTGGCGCGCAGAATGGCGAGAATCTTTCTGGCAAGAAGCTTGAATTTGGACTTGGCAGAATTCACAGGAACATAGTATAGCATAGAACAGTCTTAACTTTAACCCAGAGGAATTCATAACATGGCTCATATTGTTGCCGAACCTTGTGTCGGCTGTAAGTTCACGGATTGCGTCGAAGTTTGCCCGGTCAACTGTTTTTACGAAGTGGCCGACCGGTTGTACATCAACCCCGATGAGTGCATTGATTGCACGGCGTGCGTCCCGGTGTGTCCGGTGGCCGCGATTTTTGCGGAAGGTGATTTACCGGATAAATGGAAGAGTTTTATTGATGAGAACCGCAACAACTGCGGAACCGGCGCCAGCATCACGGTGAAGAAAGATGCGCTCGGCAAAGACTCGCCGAAGTGTAAGCACTAAATCCACCGGTCGTTTGATTGTAGCGCAAGGGCGGGCTGAATTTTCAGTCCGCCCTTTGCATTTCACTTGGCTGGAACGCGCGCGGCTTTGTGTTCCATATCTTGATAGAGCAGGAGGTACCGGTAGTAAACTTCCAGCGTCAGGCAGCAGATGGTTGTGGCATAGACTGGACCTAGGTCTCTCTCGTCGTTACATTTTGGCGGCGGCTCCCAATGTCCGTCACTGTCTTGCGCTTTGACAATAGTATTCCGGATTTCTTTATCCCAATGAATCCAATATGCGCCGCCGGCTTGAAACATCGCTTGCGTAATGTAATACCAGCCACAAAGCACGAAGAGATGGTCAGTCTGCCCCCAATCCACTTGATAGCTTTTGTAGGTATCGAGTGATTTCTTGATTCGAATATCATCGCCATGCCCTATGGATTGTTGGCAGAGAATTCCGACGGCAGAAGTGCTGATGTGCCGGCCGGGTTGGTCGTAACCAAACCCTTCATCGCCGTACATATTCCACAAAAATCCGGATGCCATTTCAAATGAGTCATCGGATACCGGAATGCCGGCTAACTGTGCTGACTTCAAACCCAGTAACACCCAACCGGTCGCCGAGGTATCCGAGTCGCTGGATTGCGGCGAATACCTCCAGCCACCGGTGTGAATCGGTTTAGTTTTGGCTGCTTTTTGGGAAAGCAATGTCGCCGCGACAGCTCTTTCCAATGGTTTCCGTGCGTTCGGCGATTGCGTCACAGCATAAGCTTCGGCTAATGCCCGCATCACCGCGCCTTGCGCATACATATTTTGCGAATTGACGATTCCATTTTGCCCAACGCATGACGCAATGTAAGCAATGCCTTGGCTGATAGTCGATCCAAACTCCGGTGAGTCCGGCGTCTCGCCGTGACCAAGAAACGCTAAGACCGCCAACGCTGAAAATCCTTCCGTGGTATCCAGTCGTGGCGATTTCTCTTTCACATTTTTCCATGAACCGTCCGCCGCCTGATGATTTTTCAACCAGCGCAACGCCGCCAGTAAAGCTTTCTCCATTTCGGCACTGCTACCGGCTTGGATTTTTTGCGCGTGGATTGGTCCGACAGAATGACTCAAGCCACCACCGCCGGGACCTTGGATACCACCGGTACCGATTTTGCTTTCGCCGAGACCAGTTGTCGTCGGTAAATCACCTCGCGAACGCATGGCCGCCGCTATTGATTCATTGATGACGCTGATGACTTCAGATGCCGGAATATTTGCGTCTTTCAAACCGGCGGCGGTTGGAATGCCGCCGGCACCTTTTCCAGATGTACCGCCACCACCGCCGAGAGTCGGACCGCTATATGAAAAATCACGCAGCGCCGCGAACGGATCCATTTCTTCATGTTTTGGCATCGGCGGTGGCGTGACGAAGTCGAAGGAGGCGATAATCTTTGGTAGCACCGTCACGATTTTGATCGAACCGAGAACGAATAAAATCAAAACATGAAATAAAATCGCAATAATCAGATACCGGAGAAATATTGTCCGAGTCATTAACCATGAAATAAATTTACCGGTAAGGTTTTTCATGGTTTTGTGAGTTGGGCTTTCGCATCGTCCCTAAATTTTCCATTCGGGAAACGTTTCAAATAATTCTGAAACGCCGAGCGCGCGGATTCTATCGGGCCGATTGCCAGCTGGCATTCAGCTGACCGGTACGCCGCTTCGTCAGCCATCGGACCGGTATAGAATAGAAGGCGTGTGTAATAGGGGAGGGCGAGTTTTTTGTTTTCTTGGTTGAAGTAAATATTCCCTAACCGGAATGCCGCCTCCGTAGCAATCTCGTCTTGCCCAGCGATAACGGTAGAATAGAGTTCGATGGCTTTTTCGGTCTTACCGGTGGCTTCGAACACTTTGGCTAATGCAAATTTACTTTCGTTTTGAAGGCAATCTTTGGTATCAGCCAGTGCTTTTTCTAATGGCGCTTTCGCGGTCTCAAATTGCCGAAGCCCGATTAGTGCTTGGCCGAGACCAAGGTTGGCGAGTGTCAAAACTTTCTGGTCGGTACCGGCGGCAGCGATGGCGCGTTGGTAGCTTTTCGTGGCCAGCTCGAATTTCTCGGTTTTGAGTAAGACATTGCCGATGGCGAGGAGGTTGGACGCCGGTAGCGCAAAGTCTGGGAACTTTTCAATTAACATTTGATAGGTAGTAATGGCATCGATGTAATGTTCAGCCACAAGATAATTGCGGGCGATTTGAGAAAGAGCCTCCGGCGCTAATAGTTTGCCATCGGAATCTTTATAGGTCGGCCATTTTTGTAAGAATTCTTGGAAGCTGGCAGTAGCGTTGCTGGGATTACCGGCAAGGTCATAGAAATAGCCAAGGTGGAACGTAACCAATGGTAGCCGGTCAAACTGTGGGTATTTATTCCGGAGTTCTTCGTAAGCACTGATGGCGGCAATCATGTTCCAGTTGTTGGCGATTTCAAACTGTGCGAGACCGAGGTAAAAAAGCGCATCCGGGCGAAGTTTTGAGTCGGGATACTTTGTGACTAAGTTTTTAAAGCCATCGCTAGCTTTCTCGAAATTCTTGAGATTAAAGTTGGCATTGGCGATTCGGAATTCGATGAGTGTGGTCTCTTTTGCTCCGGTGAGCGCTTTCTCGTAGTTGCCGAGTGCCGCTTTATATTTTTGCTGACTAAACTGTGCTTCCGCTTGAATTAACAAAGCGGACTTCAGAAGTGGGCTTTGCGGGAATTTCGTTTTGAAGTTTTCAATCTCAAGATCGGATTTTTCTGGCGCTTCCATGGCTTGGTAGGCGCTCGCGATGTGGAGCATTGCCGGTGCCAATAAATCGCCCCGCACGCCTTTGTAATCCTCAATTGCTTCAGAGTACGCCTGCCGGCTTTCATTGGTGTTGCCGGCGCGAAGTAAGGCGTTCGCGCGATTGAATAATGTTTCTCCGGTAAGGTAAAGAAGTTCGCTCGCGTGGGAATTGGCACTTTGTTCACTGATGAGCTGGCGAACTTGATTGGCGGTGGTGAAATCTTTTTCCACAATGGCAATTTGACCGAGGAGAAATAAAGCGTCGAGTGTTGCCGAGTTTTCAGGAAAGCGTTGCCGAATGGTGGTAATGATATTTTTGGCGGTTGGTAAGTTACCGGAGAGAAATTCGCCCCACGCTTCGCCGAGCAAGGCTTGGGTAAAAAGTTCATGGCTTGGAAAGCGGATTTGAAACTTCCGGTACAGATCGATCGCCGGTGGATAATCTTTTAGCTCCCGGTAACATTCCGCTTGTTTCAGCATAGCCTCGGCGATAAGCGCATGATTAGTGTAGCCGGTAATTAATCGCTGGAAAGTGGCGACGGCCTCCGGATAGTTGGTTTCGTTGGCGAAGCACCAGCCTTGGTAATAAATGACCTCCGGTAAGGTGAGACTGAACGGGAATTGTTTTTCAAAATTTTGAAACGCCACCAGCGCTCCGGGCCAATCGCCGGTCTGGTAGATTGCTTGCGCTTTCTGGAAACCATCTATTGAAGGCGCCGGGAAGGCCGTAGTGCTTAAAAACACCAGTGCGCTACTACCGGCTAGCCAGTGAAATATTTTTTGTTGGTAATTCATTTTGTTGGAAGTGGACGAAAGGCAACATTGGTGAGATGCGCTTGGGCGCAAATATCGAGCACACCGATGACCGATTGGTAGCTCGTGTCGGTTTCGCCTTCAATGACGAGCGTTGCCACTTGGCTGATCGACGATAATTGCATCAATGAGTCGCGTAAACTGGTGATCTCATACTCGGCGCCATTGACGGTGAGGCGGCCATGATTGAAAACATGAATGGTAAGATCAAGCGGTACATTATTCGGAGCGGTTCGATTGGTCTTAGCGATTACCGGTAGACGAGAATCCATCCGCTTTTCTTTTTTGCTGAATGTTGAGAACGACATGTAAAAAATTAGCAAAATTAGAATCGTGTCGATCATCGGAATGATTTCGATCCGGCCGCGCTTCGGTGTGTGCCGCTGAAGTTTCACTTCAGCTCCTGAGTCGTGAATGTCACGTCCGCAATTTTCGACTGCGCACAGGCTTTCATGAAGGCGCTGAGGTCGGCATAAGTCAGATCCCGATTGCCGCGCAAAATAATCGAGAGTTTTGCGTGTCGGGGATCTTTCTCCCGGAGACGCTGCAAGAACGCCGACACCTCAGTGAGCGCATATTTTTGTTTCTCAATATACACCTCGTTTTGCGAGTACATATTGACGATGACTTGATTGGGAAGTTGCTGGAATTCATCGCCGGCGCGCGCAGCCGGTAGTTGCACGCTGCTTTCCCGGCTGGCTTCCGCAAAGCGCGAGAAGGTCATGTAAAAAATCAGCAGAATCACAATCGTGTCGATCATCGGGATGATCTCGATGCGACCGCGTTTGATTCGGCGGCGCTTCAGTTTCACGACGGTTAACCTTTGGCGGTTTGTTTGAGGAGCACCATGACTTCGCTGAGACCTTTTTCCATGTCCATCAGAATGGCTTCTTTCTTGCCGGTAAAGTAGTTGAACGCAAACAACGCCGGGATCGCGATGGCAAGGCCGGTGGCGGTATTGATGAGCGCCTCGGAAATTCCGCCGGCCAATTTCGTTGGATCGCTCATCCCGATTGCCGCCACGATGCTGAAGGAGCGAATCATACCAACGGTGGTGCCGAGTAATCCAATCAGCGGGCAAAGCGTCACCATCGAATCCAGCTGTGGGAGGAATTTCTCCATCGAAATTAATTCTTTGGTCACTTCGCCTTGAACGAGCTGCTCCACTTGCTCTGGTGGATAACCATCGCGTGCCGCCGTCAGCGCAAGTCGGAAAACTCGACCGGCAACCCCCGGTGCTTCCTCAATGGCGGCCAAGCCTTTTGCCGGTGTGCCCGCTTGTTTGATTTTTGTCACCATCGTTTCGGTACTGCCAAGTGTTTTCCGGTAATACATCCACCGCTCTAAAATCAAGGCACACGTAAAGACGGAACACCCGACGAGCAAGAGGAAAACATATGGCGGAGTCTGAGCGACATCCCGAACCATTGCCAAAGCGGTCTTCTCGCCACCGGTCGGCGCAGTCGCGCTCTGCGCAAAAGCTCCGGTAGCTAAAGAAAAAGCCAGCAGGGCGAGGCAGAACATTCCAGCGACGCGAAATGCACGACTTGATGTTGAATGCATAGCCTCATCCTATAATCGCCGGTTGCAAACATGGCAACCAACTTTTTATTCGGCAACACGCCGGTAATTACTTTGCGGCGGCGTCTTTTTCGGCCATCGCAGCCCGGCGGCTGAGTTTAATCTTGCCGCGGTCGTCGATACCGAGCACTTTGACATCCACTTCGTCGCCGAGTTTCAAGACGTCTTCAACGCGTTCAATCCGCCGGTCAGCGATTTCGCTGATGTGCAGTAAACCGTCTTTCTCCGGTAGGATTTCGACGAATGCGCCAAATTCTTTGATACCGACAACTTTGCCCCGGTAAATCTTGCCGACTTCGGCTTCCGCCGTAATCGCCATGATTTGTTCGATGGCGCGTTGGGCGCCTTCGGCGTTCGCCGAGAAAATCCGAATCGTGCCGTCGTCTTCGATGTCGATTTGACAGCCGGTCGCTTCGACAAGACCTTTGATGACCTTGCCTTGCGTGCCGATGACTGCGCCGATTTTTTCAGGATTAATCTTGAGCGAACTGATGCGCGGCGCGTACTTCGACATTTCTGCACGCGGACCGGCAATGGTTTGCGCCATCACTTCGAGAATTTTCAACCGGGCTTCACGCGCCTGCTCGAACGCTTGTTTTGCGAGCGCATGGCTGAGACCAGTCAGTTTCAAATCTGTTTGGAAACCAGTGATCCCTTTTTTCGTACCGGCGACTTTGAAATCCATGTCTCCGAAATGATCTTCGGAACCGAGAATATCCGTAATCATTACAGACTTTCCGGATTTCTCATCGGTTACCAAGCCAATCGAGATACCGGCAACCGGATTCTTTAGCGGCACGCCGGCATCCAACAATGCCAGCGTCGCGCCGCAAACTGACGCCATTGAAGTCGAACCGTTTGACTCCATGATTTCAGAGGTACAACGAATGGTGTAGGGGAAGTCGTTTTCTTCCGGGATGACGGCTTCAATCGAACGTTCCGCTAACGCACCGTGGCCGATTTCGCGACGGCCTGGTGAGCCAGTCCGGCCGGTTTCGCCGACGCTGAACGGCGGGAAGTTGTAATGGAGGATGAATCGCTTGACGGTTGGGCCACCGGTGTAGCCGTCCATTTCTTGTTCATCGGATTTCGAGCCGAGCGTGGTCAAGACCAGCGCCATCGTCTCGCCGCGACCGAACAAACCGGTGCCGTGCGGACGGGGCAACAAGCCGACTTCTGCTGTGAGCTTACGCAAATCTTTTGCGCCACGACCATCGGGCCGTTTATTATTCAGAATCGAACTCCGAATCGCATCGTTTTCAATTCTGTGAAGTGATTCGCTGAGTTCAAACGGAGTCACATCTGAGAATTTCAGCTTGAGCGCATCGACCATCTTCGTCTTGAGCGCGTTAACCGCAGCTTGCCGTTCGAGTTTCTTCTCGGTGAGAATCGCGGCCAAAATGTCTTTGCCAATGAGCGCTTGCGCTTCAGCGAAAACTTCCGAGCGAATTTTCTTCAATTCCACCTTGCGTTTTGCTTTACCGGCTTTCTGTTGCAACTCGCGGATACCGGCGACAATCTTTTTGACTTCGAGATGGGCAAAATCAATCGCGACATTTAATTCCGCTTCTGGAATTTCTTTGGCAGAACCTTCAATCATTACCAAGTCGTTATCGCTGCCGACATAGATGAGGTCGAGGTCGCTGTCTTTACGCTGGGCGTTGGTGGGGTTGGCAATCAACTGACCGGCAACGCGAGCCACGCGGACGGCACCGATTGGGCCAGCCCACGGAATATCCGAGACGCTCAAGGCCGCAGATGCGCCATTGATGGCGAGCATATCCGGATCGTTTTCGCCATCGGCGGAAAGTAAGGTCGCGATGATTTGTGTGTCGTTATAAAAACCTTCCGGGAACAACGGACGGCAAGGACGGTCAATCATCCGGCAGGTGAGAATTTCTTTTTCGGTCGGACGGCCTTCGCGTTTGAAGTAACCGCCGGGGAAGCGACCCACGGCAGCAGCTTTCTCACGGTATTCTACGGTGAGTGGGAAAAAATCGAGATGCTCTTTCGGTGCGGCGGCAACGACGGTGACGAGAATGACGGTATCGCCGAGTTGGACAACGGCAGCGCCGTCGGCTTGTTTGGCGAGTTTGCCGGTTTCGATTGAGATTTGGCCTGCGCCAACATTCATGGTGCTACGAGTCTGCATATAACTATCCTTTTCTGTTCGACCGATGGGGCAGGATCAACGGATGGAATGAAGTCGGTCGCTCCGCGTGGGAGTAAACGACTTCAATCCATCCCCATCAATCCACCGGCCCCGTGCCGGCCTTACTTTCTGAGTTTTAACTTCTTGATCAGTTCATGGTAGCGTTGCGTATCGGTGCTGCTCAAGTAATCGAGCAAGCGCCGGCGCTGGCCGACCATTTTCAACAACCCCCGGCGGGAACTGTGATCTTTGACGTGACCTTGCAGGTGCTCGGTCAGTTCGTTGATGCGCGCGGTGAGCAACGCAATCTGCACGTCCGCCGACCCTGTATCCTTCGGGTGGAGTTGAAATTGTTTGGTAACTTCGTTTTTCTTTGTGACAGCAATCATAGGTCTCTCTGTTAATCTTTCTTGGAACGACTTACTGAGTTTAGCGGCACTGTGCGCATCTGTAAAGCGTAAACTTTGCCCAGCCAAAGTTTGACAAACCTGAGCCGGGTCGGTAGCATTGGCCGAATTATCTGATGGGGACGTAGCTCAGTTGGCTAGAGCGCCTGAATGGCATTCAGGAGGTCGAGGGTTCAACTCCCTTCGTCTCCACCATCTTCGTTTGTGCGTCAGGATAGGACAAAGTGCGCCAAACCCCTATGTTTATTGGGTTTTCTTGATGTTGCGGTTTTTCGCTGGTTGCGTCAGTCCGCGCCACGTTTTGCCCCGTTTTGCCTAAAATCTGTGCGCACCGGTGTGTACACTCTTCCAGTCGCGGTAGATTCTTGATTGACTCGTAAATGGGTAACTGCGTTTCATCCGTATAGCCTTTTGTTTCGTGGAGATTGGCATGGCGCATCTGTTGCATCGCAAACCGTGGCGATACCCCGTAGCGTTGCATAAAGGTCGCATACGTGTACCGCAGCGCATGAAAATCCGCATACCGACCCAATTCATCGCGATAGGCAATCTGGTTCTTTTCGGCATCGGCCCGCAGGGTGCAAGCGCGCGGAACACCTTTGGCAAAGACCAAATTGGCTGGCTGGGCATTGGCCGGACGGTAGGCTTGCAGCGCTTCCACGATCTCTGGTACCAGACAGACTGTTTGTGTGGTTTTGTTCTTGGCCACGCTGTCACGGACGACCACATGGGGCGTCCCATTTCCAAGATGCAGATCATTCCAAGTCAATTGCCGGAGTTCGTCGTTTCGTAGGCCAGTCCGCGCGGCTGTGAAATAAATAATCCCGCGTGAGCCAGAGCCTTGGATGAGCTTGCTCAATTCTTCATCGGTAAAAGCCCGGCGCACGCGTTTCTTTTGACCGCGCTCATCCACTTTGCCAACGAATTTAAGCGGATTGGTAGAAATACGCCCCGACCGTTCGAGCCAGTTGAGAAAGGAAACCATGCCTTGCAAATAATGATTCAGAGTCCGCGCCGCAGTAGTCTGCCGATTGCGCCAAGCAACAAATGAATCGGCGGTGACATTGCCGGGCAGTTTCCAGCCACACGCTTTCAATAAGCGGAGAATGCGCCCTTTTAATAGGCGGCCACCGCGTCCGTGACGTCCCGCCCGGTTGCGGGCTTCCAAATCCGCGACATAATCATTCAGATGTTCAGAAAGAGCCTTTTGAGCGGAGTCCCGCATTAAGCGTGGCGCAATCAGACCAGCGGCTTCTCGTTCTTTTTCTTGGATAAATTCCCGCGCCAGTTTTTCCGCCGTCTGTTTATCGGTCACGCCGAGAGATTTCCAGTGATCCACCGGCATATTCCCCAGCCGATACCGCAAGTAGTAACACCGGGTCTCTTGTAGCATCCCGTTCTTGCGAAACCGGCGCTTTTCAACTTTGAAAATCATCGTGTCCCTCCCGAAATTAACATTTGGACTTCGCTTAACTGAAACCGCAGCGCCCCCATAACATGAGTCCGTGTCAGATGTCCGGCGGCAACTAAGCGATCCACATGGCGTAAAGAACAGGCCAACATTTCGGCAACGGTCTTTTTCCGTAATAGCCGGTCGCCGAGGTTCTGCATTTCAGTTTGTCCCGTTGGCGTGCTCATTTTTTGGATCCTCCGTTAGAATTGGCTCGTACTTTCGCCAGTGCGATTGCGATCTTTCCCACTGGGATTTCACTGGTAACTACAATTGATATTTTGTTCATGTGGCATAAAATAATATATCTGTAGAAATACACAAGAGGGTGTGAAGTGCTATGAAGTGCAAGCATTTTATGGGCGGGAAGAATTGCTCCGTGTGGCCGAAGAGCTAGACTGTCAAGTCAGTCGCCATACCGACTATGGGCAGCGTTATTAAATCGACTTTTTGCTTTCGTTCCGAGGAAAATCGGCCCGCCTCTGGAGCCCTTGGATTGTTCGCAAGGGTGAGAATTTTCCTCGCCTGACTACCTGCTATGTGCTATCGGTAAACCATGCAGAAGACACACGATTTCGGCAATGCAACCGAGGAAAAATTAGAACCATGAGCACTTTAACATTGGATCGCGTGCTAACCGAAGTGGAAGCTTTGTCGCCGGACGAACAAGGCATGCTGGAGGAATTGCTCCGTCATCGTCGGGTAGAAGTCTGGCGACAAGAAACCGCTGACTCGGCTAAGCAAGCTGTCAAAGGTCTGCGCGATGGCAAACTCAAAGCGCAACCCGTCGAAGATATAATTACCCGCTTGCGCAAAGTCCGGTGATTATGCCTGAATTGGTACTGACGCCCCGTTTTGAGCGGGCTTTTGCCCGGCTCATTGCTAAAAACCCGTCATTCCGTGAGCCAATTGAAAACGCCTTGCAGCGTCTCGCGACGGATATTGCTGATCCACGCCTGAAAACACATCACCTCAGCGGTCAATTGGCAGGATTGCACGCTTGCTCAGTGGCGTATGATTGCCGAATCGTTTTTGCTCAACAGAAGCATCCGAAAACCGGTAAAAAAGTTTTGCTGCTGATTAACATCGGCTCGCACGAAGAAGTGTATTGACCCTATCGAAGCGCGGCAAGGACACCGGATCGGTTGCCGCTCCCGTTTCCTTGACCTTCCCACACCCGGCTCGCACCTACTCAGATCGCTAGCCAGCCAACTGAGCTTGACGGTGTGACCAAAGGAAAACTAACGAGGCGGCCTCACTCAGTTTTTCTTTGGAATCTTTTCCTCTCTCCCGGTAATTCGGACGCAGATGGATCGTCTTGGACTCCGCGAACGCTGCTATACACCAGCACCAACCGCTTCACCCTGCCGTCCAACTGCGCACAAATCCAAAGTTTTCATAATCTTGCCATGCTGAATTACCCCTGCTAGACTCTGACAACTCTTATGGCGCGAACGACAAAGCAGAACGGCGGGGCGAATCTGGGATTTGAAGCGCTGCTGTGGTCGGCGGCGGACAAGCTGCGCGGACACATGGACGCCGCCGAGTATAAACACGTCGTGCTGGGGCTGATCTTCCTCAAGTACATCTCGGACGCGTTCGAGGAAATCCACACCAAGCTTTCATCCGAGAAAGGCGCTGACCCGGAAGACCGGGACGAGTACGTGGCGCTGAACATCTTCTGGGTGCCGCCGGAAGCGCGCTGGACTTATCTGCAAGGCCGCGCCAAAGACCCACTCATCGGCAAGTTGCTGGATAACGCCATGGTCGCCATCGAGCGCGACAACTCTTCGCTCAAAGGCGTGCTCCCCAAGAATTACGCCCGCCCCGACTTGAACAAGCAGCAGTTGGGGGAAGTGATCGACCTGATTGCGAAGATCGGCCTTGGCGACAAGGAGAGCCGGTCGAAGGATATCCTCGGGCGCGTGTACGAGTATTTCCTGTCGCAATTCGCCAGCGCCGAGGGCAAGAAAGGCGGGCAATTCTACACGCCCCGCTGCGTCGTCCAACTGCTCGTCGAAATGCTCGCCCCCTACAAAGGCCGCGTGTTCGACCCCTGCTGCGGTTCGGGCGGCATGTTTGTGCAATCGGTCCGGTTCGTGAAAGAACACGCCACCGGCAATGGCAACGGCGGCAAAGCCAAGGGCGACATCAGCATCTTCGGTCAGGAGAGCAACCCGACCACGTGGAAGCTGGCCAAGATGAACCTCGCCATCCGCGGCATCGAAGCCGATCTCGGCGACGAAAACGCCGACAGTTTCCATCGCGACCTGCACAAAGACCTCAAGGCCGACTACATCCTCGCCAACCCGCCCTTCAACATGAGCGACTGGGGCGGCGACCGGCTCCGGGACGATCCCCGGTGGAAACACGGCGCGCCGCCCGTCGGCAACGCCAACTTTGCCTGGGTGCAACACTTCATCCACCATCTCGCCCCGACCGGTTCAGCAGGCTTCGTCCTCGCCAAAGACGGGCACGCCCGAAAATAGAAATGACTGGACCGAGACATCCGAAGACAGTCGGCTTCGTTCAGCAAAAGTTCTTCGATGGGTTGAAAACTTTCGCTGAGTTGGAGACGCGAATTTCGGCTTTGCCAGACGACATTGCGAAGGGCGATGCGTTCGAGGTGTTCGCAGAGGCGTATCTGGCAACGCAGCGGAAACACGACGCGGCGCAGATTTGGCCGCTGAAGGCTGCCCCATTGGAACTGCTGGCGCAACTGGCATTGACCACGAACGACTACGGCGTGGACGGCCTTTTCCAGACGACGCTCGGAAAGTTCAATGCTTATCAGGTTAAGTTCCGCTCCCAACGGCAGCCGCTTACATGGCGTGAGCTATCTACGTTCATGGGACTTGCGGACAGTCCACACTTTCAAAATCGTGTTCTGTTCACTAACAGCGATGACCTGCCGGACTTGATGAATGAGCGGGCGGGATTTTTCTGTGTTCGCGGCACAGACTTGGACCGTTTGGAGGCGTCTGATTTCTCGGAGATCGCGAACTGGCTGGCGAATGCCGTTGTTGAGAGACCGAAGAAGAGACCGCAGCCGCACCAAGTTGAAGCCTTGGACGCCTTGCTCCCGGCGTTGAGTGCTCATGATCGCGTGAGCGCAATCATGGCATGTGGAACGGGCAAGACACTGCTGGCGCTGTGGATTGCCGAACGCACCAACGCATCCACAATCCTGGTGCTACTTCCGTCATTGGCCCTCGTTCGTCAGACCCTTCACGAATGGCTGCACGAAACAAGTTGGCCATCGCTCGCATATCTCTGCGTGTGCTCTGACCCGACCGTGACTGAAGAAATCGACACGCTCGCAACGCGGCAATCAGACCTCGATTTCCCGGTTTCCACCGCCAGCGCTAATGTTCGCGACTTTCTGGACGCCGATTTTAATGGCGTCAAAATTGTGTTTTCGACTTATCAATCAGCCCGTGTTGTTGGACAAGCGCTGAAGCCGGGGGAGTTCTTTGACTTTGGCATCTTCGATGAGGCGCATAAGACTGCTGGCCGCGAAGGACGGAATCTTGGCTTCGCCTTGGAAGATTCCAACTTGCCGATACGGAAGCGGTTGTTCCAAACCGCGACTCCACGCCACTACAACCCTCACGAGAAAACTCGAATGGGCGAGTCGCAACTGGTTTTCTCGATGGACAAGCCGGAAGTTTACGGGCTTCAGTCTTACCGGCTCACGTTTGCCGAGGCTGCGAAGCGCGGGATCATCTGCAATTACAAGGTGATTATTTCGGTGATTACGTCGGAGATGGTTAATAACGAACTCCTGAATAGTGGCGAAGTGTTGGTGCATGGCGATCCGATTCATGCTCGCCAAGTCGCCAATCAAATTGCGCTCAAGAACGCCGTTGAAAAATACAGTGCCGGCAAGGTGTTCACCTTCCACAAAACAGTGAAATCCGCCGCGTCATTCACGAGTGAGGGTAGCGCAGGAATCGGTGTTCACCTTCCAGCATTCAAGACGTTCCACGTCAACGGCACGATGCCCACTGGCTTGCGTGAACGCGTCATGCGCGGTTTCCGCGAGGCCGAGCGCGGAATCATGTCCAATGCACGCTGCCTCACTGAAGGAGTTGACCTGCCAACTGTGGATATGGTCGCGTTTCTGTCCCCGCGACGCAGCCGCGTGGACATCGTTCAAGCTACTGGACGCGCGATGCGCCGAGCGCCTGGTAAGACTATCGGTTATGTCCTCGTGCCGCTGTATGTCGAGCAGGCTGCTAGCGAGACTCTCGAAGCGGCAGTTGCCCGAGCCGAATACGACGAGGTGTGGGACGTTCTTCAGTCGCTTCAAGAACAGGACGAAGTGCTGGCCGAGCAAATCCGCTGGATGGCTGAGCAAAAGGCACGCAAGCGAGGATTCGCTGATACCGGGTTTGGCGACCGTGTTGATTTCGCAGGCCCAGAGTTGTCGCTGCAAATGCTGAAAACAGTTATCACGACGCGCTCGGTCGAATACTTGGCAAGTAGTTGGGATGTCAGATTCGGTGAACTGAAAGAATTCAAGGAGCGGTTCGGGCACTGCAACGTGGCAATCGATTGGGAAGAAAACCCGGTTCTTGCGAGTTGGGTGAGTGCGCAACGGACGCGCCGAAGCAAAGGTCAGCTATACAAAGATCGTATCGAACGACTAGATAGCCTTGGTTTCGTCTGGGATTGGCAGTCAATCAAGAGCGACGAGACGTGGATGAAGTGGTATCGAGAACTGGAAAACTACCGGCGCGAGCACGGCCATGCGCACGTCCCGCGAACGTACTCAAACAAGGCGCTTGGAAGTTGGGTTTGGATTCAGCGCCAGCGCCGAAATGGTACGTACAAGCGCAAAGGCACAATCGACAGCATGACGCAGGATCAAATTAACCTGCTGGACAAACTCGGTTTCCGCTGGGATCACCAAGATGGGGCGTGGCTCGAAAAGTTTGAACGGCTCAGGAAATTCAAAACCGAACACGGTCACTGCGAAGTCGGCCTTGTCGCGGAACATGACAAAGCGTTTCGCACCTGGGTTCATGCGCAGCGGCACTTACTTAACATCGAAGAACTTCGCTCCGACCGGAAGGCAATGCTTGATGAACTTGGATTCAAATGGACTGGTGAGGCTTCCGACCTGAAGTGGCGTGAAATGTATGAACGCTTGAAATCGTATCACGCGGAACACGGCGATGCCGACGTGCCTCATCGTTGGAACAAAGACTCGAAGCTTGCAGCTTGGCTCAGTCATCAACGCGAGCAACAAAAGAGGGCAGTATTGCCGGAAGAGCGGAAGCGATTGCTTGATGAGGTGGGAGTCACATGGAAGAGCCGTGAGGTGGGTACTTGGGAAGATCAGTATGAAAAACTGGTCGAATTCAAGAAGCAACATGGCCACTGTAATCTGCCAACCGTGTACCACGAAGACCCAAAATTAGGGCGCTTCGTGAACAACATGCGTTCAAAGCGGAACAGCGGAGTACTTCCGCCCGACCGTCTGGCGAAACTGGAAGCCATCGGATTCGCTTGGGCATCGGATCAACGACCGGGCGAAGATGGGCTAAGCGGCGTATGGCAGGTGCGCTTTGATGAATTGGCGCAGTACCAGAAAGAGCACGGCAATTGTAATGTTCCAGCAAATTGGAGAGAAAATCTCGCCCTCGGTCGTTGGGTCAGTCAACAACGCCAATTGAAGAAGCGCGGTGAACTGCATCCGACGCGCGAGCGAATGCTAAACGAGATTGGCTTTGTTTGGGCCTCTGACCGCGGTCCGCGGGGTGGGCCACAAAACTTGTCGGGAGCTTGGCAAGCGCGCTACAAGCAACTCGTCGAATACAAGAACCAACACGGCAACATTGATGTGCCATCCAGATCGCCACTGGATAAGTGGGGCCGGCAGCAGCGCCATCTGCACCGCTATGGCAAACTCGCGCCCGACCGTGAGAAACTTCTCAGTGAAATTGGATTTGACTGGGGTGTAGGCAGAAGCACTTGGGAAGTCCGATTCCAAGAATTGGTCGCATTCAAGAAACTCCATGGACATTGCAGAGTTCCAAAACCGTGGCCCGAAAACCCACAACTGGAGCAATGGGTCAGGCAGCAGCGATTCCTGAAACGGCATGGAAAAGTTTCTGTCGAGCGCTTGAAACTGCTCGACGACATTGGCCTTGATTAAAGATTGGAGGAAACAATGCCGAACTACGGAGAAACCAATACCGGCATCCCCGGTGTGATCAAAATCAACTACCCCGACAAGGGCCAGATTGGTTACCTCGTCAAGGCACAGCGGCGTAAGAACAAGATTCACGAGATTTTCTACATCCACCATTTCGATGGCGATTGGGCCAAATGCTTCGCGGCGGCGAAAGCCAAAGCGAAACAGTTCTTCTTGGAGAATCCCCGGTATTCTCGCCAGCAGGTCGCGGAAATCCTCACTCGCCGCAACAAATCCGGTATCCGTGGCGTGCGAATCCGGCAACACAAGTACCGGTGGAAGACCGATCCCGACCGGTTCAGCATCTTCTTGGACGCCGAAGCGTCATGGTCGCCACAAAAAGATCAGGTGAAGAAGCGGACGTTTTCGCTGGAGAAATATGGCGAGGAAGAAGCATGGCGGCTGGCCTGTGAAGCACGGCGCAAAGGTCTCACTGAGATGAAGGAGGGCTAGGTCGCCGTTGGTTTCTTCCAAGCCGTTCGCGCCGCTTTGTCGAAGGTGACCGGCGAGAAACAGAAGTCACCGGACCAGATTGATGCCGCGATTCGACAGATCATCTCGCGCGCCGTCGCGTCGGATAAGGTCATCGACATTTTTGAAGCGGCGGGACTGAAGAAGCCGGACCTCAGCATTCTGTCCGACGACTTTCTGGCGGAAGTCCGCCACATGCCGCTGAAGAATCTCGCAGTCGAAACGCTGCGGAAACTGTTGAACAACGAGATCAAACTGCGCCAGAAAAAATTCCTCATCCAGTCACGTTCGTTTGCCCAGATGCTGGAGGATTCCATTCGCAAGTATCAGAACCGCGCCATTGAAGCCGCGGCGGTCATCGAGGAGTTGATCGGCTTGGCGAAGCAAATGCGCGAAGCCAACAAGCGCGGCGAGAACCTCAAGCTGACCGATGATGAGCTGGCGTTCTACGATGCCCTCGAAGTCAACGATAGCGCCGTCAAAGTAATCGGCGAGCCGACACTGACCAAGATTGCGCGGGAATTAGTCGAAGCCGTGCGCAACAGTGTCACGATTGACTGGACCGAGCGTGAAGCGGTAAGGGCGAAAATCCGCGTGATGGTGAAACGCATCCTGCGCAAATACGGCTACCCGCCCGATAAGCAGGAGAAAGCCACTCTGACCGTGCTCCAGCAAGCCGAACTCCTCTGCGCTGACTGGGCAAGCTAACAGCGCCACTTGCTACGCTTCACGCAATTTTGAGTAACGGTTTTACCGTGCTTCCAACTCTACACCTTCAGGATACAAACGCGGGAAATAATATCCCACGCATTTGGCCGGGAACGCGATCCGAATCGGGCCCTTGGCTGTGTCTGACATCACCAGACCGGTCTCTAGCAGTCGCGCTAAAACCCGTCTCGCAGTCCGGTCTGGTTTGCCGGTGAGTCGTGCCACTTCGCCACGGGCAATTTCGCCGCGCAAGAAAGTTTCACACAAGATATGCCGGGATTCTTCCAGTGTCCCAGTTTCAGTTGCCCAACGTTCCGCATAATTGGAAATGCGTTTCAAAATGGTATCGAGTTCCAGTAAGCCACTCATAAACTCGACTTGATCCAATGCGGTATTCAGAAAGAATTTACAGAACTGTTCCAATCCGCGTGCCGACAAGTTGCCCCGGCCGTCGAGATCGTTATCCCGCTGGCGATCCGCACCGGTTAGTGCCGCAATATATTCATCACGCCGTCTCGCAAATCCGCGGGACACTGTCCACAGGCCGTGACCGTTCAATCCCGCTTTCATGAAATACGCATGCGTGAACAAGCGCACCACCCGGCCGTTCCCATCGAGAAACGGATGAATCCACGCTAGTCGATGATGGGCTGCACCGGTAGAAATAATCTGCTCCAACGGGTCGAGCTTTGCCAAGTCATACGCGGCCTCAAAGCGTGTCAGAAAATTTGGCAAACTCCGAAACGCCGGTGCCACGTGTTCGCCAACTTCCACTTCACCGGTGCGAAGCTGCCCCGGTTTAACGCGTTCTTTTTTTCCGCTTTTGGTCGTCACGATCCGAAATTCTTCCGGTAGCCGGTCGTAAAATTCTTTGTGAATCCAACACAGAAATTCTGCTGCACAAATTGAAACAGCTTCCCGACTAAGCCGGTCTTCAATCAATCGCTGGACTTCAATGTGTGCTTGGCTTTCGAGTTGAAGTGCCCGTTTCGCCGGGTCTTTCGAGTAATCCTTGTGCAGCGCTTTTTCAATGTCCGCCGGGTGCGTGTTATGTCCCTCGATTAAATTCGAGTAATAGCTATTCATCTGGCGCACCAGTTCAACAACGGAGCGACGTGTGACCGGATGCAAGGCTCCGCCAAGTTTTGCCGAGGTCTGTACCAGCTTTCCTGCTGCCTCGCGCAGTGCTGCCGAACCTGCTGGTAACATCGGTTCCATCGCTACCGGATTGTCATACACTTCGTAAATCTTTTTCATTCACCCTCACAAGGTTGGAAATATGGCCGATATTCTGGCCGATAATTATGAAAGTATTTTGTGATGTAACTCATTTTCCAAACGCATATTACCACCGTTTCTCTACTAGTTCAACAATGAGTTTAACATTGATTATGGCCGATCTTGCTTGGCACTTCTTCGCACCTACTAAGTCATCCTATCTGGACACACCTCTTCTTCAAGGCACCCTTGCGGGGGTCGGAGCGGGGCGGTGCTAAAGCACCGCCTCCGCCCCAGCCCCCCGACAGGGAACCCGTCCTTTCACGTGCGCGCTAAATTGATTGCGCGTCTTAATCGTTAGCGCAGTACATGCCGCCACCGATCAGTCCCTCATCAGGACTGCGTCTTTTCGCACGTGCTCGCCGTTGTGTTCTATCCTCATAGCGGTCGAGTCCCCGAATCACTCGGAACACCGACTGCGATAGTTCCACATTCTCGGACAAGTTGAACTTCCGTAGCTCATACTCGTTCTTCCCAGTGGTCCCTTCGGAGAGACATTTGGTGACGTACTCCACACCAGCGAGTGTGGGGTCGTATGCCCGAATCTCGGCAATCGAATGCCCACCGGCTTTTCCGCGCCAGTGGTAATTCAGTTGGTTTGCCAGTGTGATCACGTTGCGCGTTTGGGTTCCACCGATCAAATAATGAAAGTGAAACCGACCGCCTAACTCCCCGAGCTCCGGGCGCAACGCCAACAGAAGCCGGGAATACCGTTGCTCAGATAGTTCCGCTGCATAGCGTAAATGTCGCCACACCTGGCCAAACGCGCGCTGAGTGGACGGGACTGACCGAAACGTCAGGGTGCCAAAAACGTCCCAACTAATGCGTGCCAGTGAATACGCGAAACTATCCAAGCCAATTTGCATCGTTACACCGTGTCCGAAACGCCGCGAATCTCACCGCGCAACACCGGCCCGCGTTGGGTTTGCTGGATTTCATGGACGGCGACCTTGAGGAACTTGCCTTCGACTGCGCCCCAATACTTGTCCTTTTCATCTGTGGACAACCGATAGGGCAACATGCCCCGGTACAGGTCTTTTCCGGGTAAGCCCATTTCGACGAGGTCGAGGTCGAACGATTCACCGGCGGGCTTGCCGTTTTTGGCGGGCCATTTACCGGGAGTTTCCCGGTGCACTAAGAACGTTGCGATCATACTTTACTTCCTTTCGTTTCCGCCGGGTGAGTTGTTTCGCCGGACACGGGCGGAGGCGTGTCAGGGAAAGTGGAAGAGGGGAGTTCCGTCACCGACCGGACAATGGCAAGGATCGCCGCTTGGAGCGGTTCAGAAAGTTTGCCCCATGCTACGACTACCTTTGCCAAATCCAGACTGGCTGGGACTGAAATCTGTGCGCACCGGTGTGTACACACCTTTTCTGTTGTTTCTATAGGCGTTTCAGTGTAAAAGAGTTGCGGAGAAGGCGGTAAGGGTTCAACTCCCTTCGTCTCCACCATCTATAACATTGATGACTCGCAACTCGACAACCGGTTTTGTTTGGGCGCGTCGGCGGAAACGCCGGCGGCGCTAACGACTGGGTTGTTGGCGTTCGTCAAATCCTTCCCGGAGTTACACTATGAACCAAAAAATTCGCAATATCGCTATTATCGCACACGTTGACCACGGCAAAACGACGCTCGTGGACAAGCTGCTTCGCGAGGGTGGCGTGTACCGCACCGGCCAAGCCGTGGAAGAACGCGCCATGGATTCGATGGACCTTGAAAAAGAAAAAGGCATCACCATCCGAGCGAAGAATGCTTCTGTTCACTGGAAGGATTACCTCATCAACATCGTGGACACTCCCGGCCATGCGGACTTCGGTGGCGAAGTCGAACGAATTCTTGGAATGGTCGATGGCGTTTTGTTGCTGGTGGATGCGTTTGATGGTCCGCAAGCGCAGACTCGGTTTGTCCTTAAGAAAGCACTTGCTCACGGTCTCAAAGTAATCGTCGTCATCAACAAGATTGACCGGGAACACGCCGATGCTCACGACGTTCACGATAAAGTTCTCGAACTTTTCCTCGAACTTCACGCCAACGAAGAACAGTTCAATGCCGCGTTTATCTACGCCAGCGCCCGTGACGGGTACGCGCTTAAAAAGCTTGGCGATCCGAAGAACGGCATGACACCGCTTTTTGAAACCATCGTCGAACGAATTTCGCCGCCGCAAGCTGACCGGAACGCACCGTTCCAAATGCTCGTCAGCAATCTTGACTGGAGTGATTACGTCGGACGAATCGCCATTGGTAAAGTCACCGGTGGCCATTGCAAGATTGGCGATCCGATTGTCTGCATTCACAAAAACGGCAAGCGTGACAAGGCGGTTGTCACCAAGATTTTTGAATTCAGCGGTCTGAAATCCGGTGAAGTGATTTCCGCCGAAGCCGGCAACATCGTCGGTATCTCCGGTGTCGAAGAACTTTCCATCGGCGAAACACTTTGCGATAGCGTTGACCGGGAGCCGATGCCGTTCACTGAGTTGGATCCGCCGACCATTCAAATGCAATTCGCTGTCAACGACGGGCCGCTCGCCGGTAAAGAAGGAAAATACGTTACCGCCCGGCACATTGGCGAACGCCTTCACAAAGAGACGCGCACCAATATTTCTCTCACCGTCACCGATACTAATGCCGCGAATATCTTCCTCGTCAGCGCCCGTGGTGAAATGCAAATTGCGGTGCTCGTCGAGCAGATGCGCCGGGAAGGATACGAAGTTCTCGTCTCGCGTCCGGAAGTGATTTTGAAAAACGAAAACGGCAAGACTCTCGAACCGTACGAATCACTTTGGTTGGAAACTCCGAACGAATGTCTCGGCGATATTCTCCAAAATCTCGCGGCTCGAAAAGGCCAGATTGTCAACATGGCGCACCATCCGCACGGCGTGGATCTCGAAGTCACGATTCCAACTCGTGGCCTCATCGGTCTCGAAACCGATGTTGTCAATCTCACCAGCGGACGCGGCGTGATGAGTCATATGTTCAAAGAATACGGCGTGTGCGTCGGCGAAATCCTAACGCGGCTCACCGGTACGCTCGTCTCGATGGAGACCGGTATCGCCAGTGCTTGGGCGCTCAATAACATCCAAGTTCGCGGTCGGCTCTTTGTCGGTCCGCAGGAAGAAGTTTATGAAGGGATGATTATCGGCGAAAATCCGCGCGCCGAAGATATGCCGGTGAATCCAACCAAGACCAAACATCTCACGAATATGCGCAGTCAAGGCGACGGCAAAGGCATTCAGCTCGAGCCGGCCTTGAAGATGAGTTTGGAACGCGCCATCGAATACATTGCCGGCGATGAATATGTTGAAGCCACGCCGAAGAATCTCCGGCTCCGCAAAAAATATCTCAACGCCGTCCAACGCAAACGCGCCAGTCAAGCCCAGCAATCTATTTCGGAAGCGACTGCGTAATTTATTCGGCTACTGCTTGACGGCTTCGGCTTTGATTTCGATGGCGACTTCTTCGCCGACCATCACGCCGCCGGCTTCGAGCATTTTATTCCACGTCAAACCGTAATCTTTCCGGTTGATTGTGGTTTTGGCGATAAAGGCGATGCGGGTCTTGCCCCACGGATCGGTAATCGGTCCTTTGATAGTCACCGGTGCGGTAATATCTTTGGTCACGCCGTGCATCGTGAACTTACCAACGAAGACCGGCTCGCCGGTTTCTAGTGCCACGTTGCCGGTAAAGGTAATCGTCGGGAATTTTTCCACTTCAAAAAAATCAGCGCCGCGCAAATGGTCGTCGCGTTTTGCGATACCGGTATCAATGCTCTTGGCTTGGATGACACCTTTGCCTGCGGTCACGAGTGTTTTGCTGGTTGGGTCAACGGTTAATTCGCCTTCAAATTCATTGAAGCGCCCGGTCACTTCGCTGATGACCAAGTGGGCGACGGAAAAACCAACGGTCGTGTGCATGGGGTCGATTTTATAGGTGTCGGCCTTGGCGATACCGGTGAGGCTGAGGATGGCGACAATAGCGATGCTGAGAGTTTTCATAGATTCCTTTTTGGTTAGTTGCCGGAGAATGTGCTTCAAAAACGCAGGATGTCAACGATTCACTTTTTCTCGCAACTGGTCGCTGACTTCGCCATACTCAACATATGGATGCGGAACAATTGAGGCGTCAGAGCGCTGCCGAGTTAAGCAAGGCGCGTCGGGAACTGCGCCGAACGCGACGCCGGCGGTCGGAGCGGATGCTCTTGTTGACGCTCGTCCTCGGTCCGGTGCTGATTTACGCTGCTTACGAGCTTGGGCGCAGTCTGTTTTACATGCAACGAGTTCTCGCGTTTATCAAAATCATCGAGACCATGCCACCGGCGGAAGTGAAACAATCCGTGGCGCACTACGCGCACGATCTTCGCAATTCAAATCCGCTGATGCGCAACGGTGCCATGATCGCCATGCGCATTGCCACCGGTTGGCATCTCAGTTCCGACGCCAGCGAATGGATCGAAATGTGGGCGAAGCAAGCGCCGTATTGGGAATACCACCGTCCCGCCACCAATGCACCACCGGAGGCGGACTGGCGAAAATTAATTCCAGCCAACGCGAAACCGTAAGCATGTTTAAAGTGCTGGTGGATTGAAGAACTGTCGCAAGGCTTGCCGGTACACATCTTGGCTCTCCCAAAACGCGTCGTTGTGGCCGCCGTGTAATTCCACCAATTGCTTCGGCTCTGGTGCCGCCGCCAATAATCGCTCGGCATATTGGTATGGGAACATCTCATCTTGACGACTGTGAAAAATCAGCAGCGGCGCACTCAGTCGGCTTATTTTGTGAAGGGTATCGTACCGGTTGCGTACCAGCCACCGTACCGGTAAGATTTTTAATAACTTCTGTGCGACATCCGGTACTGACGTGAATGCTTCCTCAATAATCACGCCGCCCACCGGCGCTTGCGTTGCCAATTCCACCGCCACCGCCGAGCCGAGCGATTCGCCGTACACAACAATGTTGTGCGTTGACCGGTGCAGAGTTTTGGTCAGGTAATCGTAAGCCGCTCGTGCGTCCCGGTACGTACCGGCTTCGTTCGGAGTTCCAGCACTGCGCCCATAACCCCGGTAATCAATAATGCAAACCTCCGCACCGACTGCGCGTAAGATTTGAATCTTTTCAAGCCGGTCTGAAATGTTACCGGCATTGCCGTGTAGTAACAATACCGTCACCCGTGCCGCCGGTGCTGGAATGAACCAGCCGTGAATCTGCACGCCATCGCTAGTTATTAGGTTGAGATTAGTGATACCGGCCGGTGTAATGAACGGCGTACGATCCGGATAATAGATCAAATGCGGTTCGCGCCACATTAGAAAAATGTAAAAAATTAATATGGCAACACCAGTCGCTCTAAACAGGCGGAAGATTAATTTTCGCATGATTTGATTGACGGTAATATGCACAGGAGGCTGCGCCTCGCAAAGCATAATCCGCAAGCTTGACCGGCGCCGGTGCGCGTGATAGCAGAGAGGTGGAATTATTCATGCGCTGTCCGAAATGTGGGGAACAAGACGATAAAGTAATTGATTCGCGCTCCAGTGGTGATGGCGCGCAGATTCGTCGTCGTCGCGAATGTCTCGGTTGCGGCACGCGGTTCACCACCTACGAAGCCGTTTTCCACGAAGCCATGCGCGTCAAAAAACGCAGCGGCGATTATCAAGAATTTGACCAACGGAAACTTCGCAACGGCATCGAACGCGCCTGTGAAAAACGTCCAGTCAGCACTGAGTCTATCGAAGCCACCGTCGAACGCGTGATTACCGAACTCGAAAACGAATACGGTCGCGAAGTCACTTCGGAGCAAATCGGCGAACGCGTGATGCGCCACCTCCGGAAGCTCGACGAAATTGCTTACGTCCGGTTCGCCTCCGTCTACCGGCAGTTTCACGATGCCGAACAATTTATCCACGAAATTCAGCGCATGGTCAAAACTGGTCGTGCTCGCAAAAAAGGCAAGCGATGATTCAGCTCCGCGAAGACATCGTTTGGGTTCGCGCCGCGGACGACACGCGAACGCCGTTCGACGGCAGCCGGCTCACGGCGTCCATTCAACGCGCCATCGGCGACCAGCTACTCGCTGAATCCATTTCCACCGCCATCTACCGGTACGCCTGCGACGCGGAAATGATTACCGCGACCGAAATTGCCGAACTCACCTGCGCCGCGCTGATGTTATTTGGCTTGGCCGATTGCGCCGAAGCTTACCGGAAGCGTGACCGGTTCGCCGAAATCCGGTTGGATCAACTCGCCGGTAGCGAAACTTTTGAATTGGGTTTTTACCGGCAACTCGACCGCGAGTTGCGTTCGGTCGCAGAAGCGGCACAACTCAATCTTACCGGTCTCCGCGCTTGTGTGATGCGGTTGCGCGGCGCGCGCCGGTGGGGCGAAAGTTGCCGGGCCTTGGCGGATGAAATCATCAGCTTTGTTCGCGGTCGCGTTCAGAAAATTAGCGTCGCAGTCGCGGATTAAATCATGGCGGATAACATTTTCTCCAAAATTATCGCCAAACAGATTCCGGCAAAAATCGTTTTTGAAGACGACCGGTCGCTGGCATTTCGCGATGTCAATCCGCAAGCACCGGTGCACATTCTCGTCGTGCCGAAACAAGATATTGCCAATGTCGCCGCCACCGATGACGAAGCGTTGCTTGGCCATTTACTCACCGTTGCCGCCGCGATTGCCCGGCAAGAAGGAATTGACTCCACCGGTTACCGGCTCGTCATCAACAAAGGCCGCGCTGCCGGCGAAAGCGTGCCACATCTGCACGTCCATTTGCTCGGCGGCCGCGCGTTGCAATGGCCGCCGGGTTGATTCTCTACGAAGACGCCGACTTGCTCGTCGTCCATAAACCTTCCGGCATTAATGTTCACAAGCCGGATCCGTTTGCGCCGGACGGTTTGCATGAATGGCTCGGCAAGCGCGGCTACAAAATTTCGATTCTCCACCGGCTCGACAAAGAAACCTCCGGCGTTCTTGTCTTCGGTAAATCCACTCGCGCCAATCAATCGCTCGCGAAGCAATTTGAAAAACATAAAGTCAAAAAAGAATATCTGTTTCTCTCCGCGCAGCGACCGAAACGCCAACGCTTCTGCGAAGAATGGCCGAACGAAGCGACGTGGTTTGAGTATCTGGAACCGGTTGGCGAGAATCATCTGATTAAAGCCGAACCGGTCACCGGTAAGACGCACCAGATTCGCCGACACGCCAAGATTGTGAAATTTCCAGTGCTCGGCGACACCAAATACGGCAACGTTCCGGCAGCGCGGCTGATGTTGCACGCGCACCGGATTACGTTTGAGCATCCGGCCACCGGTCAGCCGGTGACGTTTGAGGCGAGTGTGCCGGCGGTGTTTGAAGATTTGAATCCGCTCACCGCGGCACGCGAATTCCGGGATTTGATTTTTGACGACGACACCAATGCCTACCGGCTCGTCAGCGCCGCCGGTGACAACTTACCGGAGATTATTGTGGACTCGTATGCCGGCCGGCAATTCGTTCAGCGTCTTGCGCCGACGGCTGAGGTGCCGGCGCTGGATGGACTTTCCGTGTACGAACAGCTTACCACCAAACAGCAGCGCACGGCCCCGCGTTTAGTGACCGGTGCCGCCATCACCGAGCGATTTCCGGTACGCGAAAATGGTTTGAATTTTCTCATCAATTTCGGCGAAGGACTTTCGACCGGTCTTTTCCTCGACCAACGCGAAAACCGCCGGCGCTTGCTGAAAATGCCGCTGGCCGGTAAACGCGTTTTGAATTGTTTCGCCTACACCTGCGCGTTTTCCGTGGCTGCTGCGAAAGCCGGTGCGGTGACGACGAGCATTGACCTTTCCCGGAATTACCTCGACTGGGGACAAGAAAATTTCCGCGCCAACGATTTAGATCCGAGTCAACACGAATTCGTTTTTGGCGATGTCTTTGACTGGTTAAAACGATTTGCGAAGCGGAATCAGCAATGGGATTTGGTGTTGCTCGACCCGCCGACGTTTTCGACGACGAAAGGCGGCCGGCGGTTTCAGGCGGAACGCGATTATTCAGCGCTGGCGGCGTTGGCAATGCCGTTGGTCGCGCGCGGCGGAACGTTATTTTGTTCGACGAATCAGCGGACGCTGTCGCCGGAGCATTTTGAACTTGCGATTCGCGATGCGGTGCATGCAACGGGTCGCGAAATCAAGGCGCAGGAGTTTGAGACGTTGCCGTTTGATTACCGGCTGGCGGACGGGGAGTGGGCTTACTTAAAAACGGTATGGTCAACTCTGGATTAGCGGCGAGCCACGGTTGCGCGGCGGCGTAACCACCGGCGAGCGCGATGAGGAAAGTCACCGGTTTACCGAGTGCAGAATGTGCTGTGGTTTTCGAAACGGTGGCGGTGTCAACCGTTTCGGCAAGATAGGTTCCGACGTGCCGGGCGATGGTTTCCGGTGCCGGTAATTTTCCGAGCGGTGGACAAGTGTTGGTGCCGGCGAGGCTGTAGAGACCGGCGAATGTTTGACGGAGGTTGCAATAGGTCGTCGCCGCCGCACTGCCGACGATTAAATGCGGTGCGCCGGTTTTGATTTGCGTGAGGATTTCCCGAGCGTAATCGGCAGTTAACGCAAACACGAAATACTTTTCGGTCAACGCATAACTCGGCGAAGCGTAGCCGGAACCGGTATGAATTACGTGCAGCGTTTCACCTTCGACGGGAATATCGTCAGTGGTTTTTAGGACTTTGCTCAGAATTTTGGTGAGCCGATTGAATTTTGCGGCAAGCGCTGGTTGATTGCGCACCTCGGCGACGAACGCAAGGTCGGGCACCGGTGCGCCGACGCGCCAATTGCTAATACCGGCGACTTCGGGACCGAGTTTGGCAAAAATATCTTCGGCCGGATTTATACCGGCGATGGCTAATCCGAATTCAAGACCGGTCAAGAGATTCGCGGTGGTGGAGTTGCCGGTGAACTTGACGAGTTCGAGCAAGGCGTTGTAACCGGCGGCCAAGTCCGGCGTACCGGCGAGGTAGAATGTGGAATCGGCCGGCGCAGCAGCGAGCGTGGTTTGCCAAATCGCCGGTGCTGATTTGTGCGGCTTTCCGTAGGTGGTGACGCCGACATCAGTGACGCCGGTTTCTGCGAAGGTGATGCCGTCGCCCCACGTTTGGATGTCAGCGAGTTGCTGGACGAGCGGATTGTTTGGCGCGATGGCAAACAGCATCAGGCCGAAGCGATTCATAAGTTGTTCGACGTTGAGGTAGGCGTGGAGGTCGCGTTGGGCTGGTAGTTGGCGAAGTAAGTTTTGGTAGCTGGCGTTAGCGTCGAGCGCGGAGCCGTCAGGCTTGCTGGTGTAGCGGGCCAACATGTCCCGGAGTGAGTCTTCGTCGGTAGTGAAAACTAGCAGCGAACCAAGGAAGGTGTGACAGAGTTGGCGACCGTCGGTAAATTTCCAGCAAGTGTATTTTAGGTGGCGATATTTTTTAGTTTCGCTGGTGGCGTTGTTTTTCCGCAGTTCAAATTCTAAAAGTTTCAAGGTCGCTTGCGATTCGAGTTTGTGGCCGTGCAAATCAATGCCGGCGGCGAGGCTTAGTTGGACGTCCGGTAGGGTTGTGACTTGTGTGACGGCGAGAAAGGCTTCGCCGTCTGGTAGCGCAAAGCTCAACTCGGTTAAGAGCGCGGGAATGGTGAGGCAGGCTTGCACTTCGGGTTCTTGCCAGAATTTTCCGAGTGGACTGGCGGCGACTTTGGTCCGGCAGTGTTGAAAATTTGGGATGTCAACCAGCGCGACGGTCGTCGCCGGTAGAATTGCACCGGCGGTTGGTGTCGGTTGTGGCCGGTGGAGAATGAAAAACGTCGTCGCGAAGACGACCGTCAGTCCAACCGCCACCAGTAAAAATTTCTTCATGAGCGCGTGATGCTATGCGCTTGGCTGGTTAGCGTCAAGGCTGTTGCCCGGCGTGCTTGACAGGTCGCCAGTGGGGGCTATAGTTGCTCCGCCATGCAAGCTACGGAGCCTGGAGGAGGAACGAATCAACGCTTCCCGTCGGTCGGACGCGGGAGTTGGGCGACTGTGCCGGATTCGGATTGGAATGATTGGCGTTGGCAACTTCAGCATCGCGTCACCACGCTCGAACAGCTCGAAAAACTTCTGCCGCTGACGAAGGAAGAACGTCTCGGTGTGCAATTAGCTGGTCAGCATTTGGCGCTGGCAATCACGCCATACTTTTTCAATCTGATTGATGCCGGTGATCCGAATTGTCCAATTCGCCGGCAGGTCATTCCGCGAATTGAAGAAACGAAGACGGCAGCGTGGGAATTGACTGATCCGTGTGGTGAAGATGCGCATATGCCGGTGCCGGGCTTGGTGCATCGGTATCCTGACCGCGTTTTGTTTTTAGTGACGGACCGGTGTGCGGCGTACTGCCGGTATTGCACGCGCAGCCGGGTGGTCAGCGGAGTAGGGGAACAACATCTCGAAACCGATTTCAGCGCGGCGCTGGATTATCTCCGGCAACACCGGGAAGTCCGCGACGTGTTGCTCAGCGGCGGCGATCCGTTGCTGTTTAACGACGACCGGCTGGAACGTTTGCTCCGGCAGCTTCGTGAAATTCCGCATATCGAACTGCTGCGAATCGGTTCGCGGATACCGGTATTTCTGCCGCAACGTATCACGGCATCGTTGTGCGCGATGTTGAAACAATTTCACCCGTTGTGGGTGAACATCCACACCAATCATCCGCGTGAAGCGACGGCCGAAGTCCGGGAAGCTTGCGCGCGTTTGTCTGACGCCGGGATTCCGCTGGGCAATCAGACTGTCTTGCTGCGCGGAGTGAATGACGATGCAACGGTGATGAAAGAATTGTTGCACAAGCTGATTATGATGCGCGTCCGGCCGTATTACATTTACCAATGTGACCTCGTCAGCGGCACGCATCACCTCCGGACGTCCGTTCGCAAAGGTCTCGAAATTATGGAAGCGTTGCGCGGGCATACCACCGGTTTTGCTGTGCCGCAATACGTGATTGATGCGCCCGGCGGTGGCGGTAAGGTGCCGGTGGGGCCGCAATACATTCTCGCGCACGACCGGCAGCGCATGATTATTCGCAATTACGAAGGTAAAGTTTTTGAGTATCCGGAACTCAGTGAAGACGCTTTGCCAGTCACACCGCAACCGGATCATGCCAAGCACCGGTAAGCTCCACCAAATCGGTGTCGCGTGGAATTGGCAATACGATGCCGACTTCATTCATCTACTCGACCGGGCACTGCATCAAGCGGGTCTCAATAGTTATCTCGTCGGTTCGCACAATCTCGCGCACATCACCGGTGAAGTGGAGCGTGGCGAACGTCGGTTTCTCTGGTTTCTCGACCGTGCCAGCGACGAAGATTCCCAATTTCTTAAGCTCAATCAACTTCTCCACGCTCAAGATGTGCATTTTCTCAACGCGCATCACCATTACCTTCTCGCTAGCGATAAAGCCGAAATTCACCGCGAACTTCTCGCCAGCGGTTTGAATTTACCAACCACACTCATCTTGCAGTCACACGACCGCGAACCACACATTAATCCGTCGGCCATCGAACCGTTTGCGAAACCATTTATCGTCAAACCAGCGAAAGGCGGCGGCGGACGTGGTGTGCTGACCGGCGCTAAACACATTGACGAAATTAATCAAGTCCGCGCCAAGTATCGCGCCCAGCGATTTCTCATTCAGCAAAACATCGAACCGCAAATTATTGGCGACCGGCGCGCGTGGTTCCGCGTTTATTTTGTCTGCGGCGTCGTGATTCCGTGTTGGTGGGACGACCGCACCCACCGGTACATCGTCTTCGAGCCGAAAGATGCCGAACTCATCAATATTGCCGAACTCGAACGCATCGCCCGCGTCATCGCTTACGTCTCGCATCTTGATTTTTTTAGCAGCGAAATTGCACTCGACACTCACCACCGGTACGTGGTCATCGATTATGTCAACACGCCGTGCGACATGCGTCTCCAAAGCAAGTACGCGAATGGCGTTCCCGATTTTCTCGTCCAACAAATCATCGCCGCGCTAACTGGACATTTACAATTGCAATGTGGTGCAAAAATCTAATCGAGAGTTGCGCTTGCAATCCGCCGGTAGGTGAAGGTTGAAATATCGGGCGGAATAGCATAGAGGTTTGGAATTATGAAACGACTTCTCCTCAGTTTTTGGCTTTGTGGTCTAGGCGTGACTGGGTTTGCGCTTGAACCATTGCAAAGTCGGCTGGGTATAAATTTTCCGGCGATGGCGGATTACAGCACCGATTACGCGTTTGTGGATGTGTTTCGTATGTCGCGAAAATGGATTAGTCAGCGGGCCGGTGAGAAGTGGGGTGGTGGTCCGGAGTTGGTTCGCGATGCGAATGGTTGGATTACGCAATTGGAAACGAATTGCTGGGCGGATACGCCACTGCTGACGAGCTCCAATGGTCATGCTCCGACTGGTGATTATGTTTGTTTGTATGACGGAGAAGGAATGATTGATTTCCGGTTTAATGCGGAAATAATTTCGCGGGCACCGGGACGGATTGTTTTCCATTTCGATTCGGAAACGAATACGCAGCTCTCCGGTGGAACGTTTCTGACCTTACGCAGCACAAATCCGACAAATTATGTCCGGAACATTCGCGTGATTATGCCGGGATTTGAGGCGACGTATCGAGAGCAACCATTTTATCCGCCATTTCTCGCGAGATGGAAAGAGTTCAACACATTTCGTTTTATGGATTGGCTGCGCACCAATAACGGCAAGCAGCAGCTCGAATGGTCGGATCGCGGTACAACGAATTATTGCAATTACACCGAACACGGCGTGCCGGTGGAGGTGATGGTGGACTTGTGCAACCGGCTCAAGGTAAATCCATGGTTCTCGATACCACATCCGGCGAGCGATGATTATGTGCAGCAATTCGCAGCATTGGTAAAACACTCGCTCAATCCGTCGTTGAAAGTTTACGTCGAATATTCCAATGAAGTTTGGAATGGCATGTTTGAACAGCACCGGTACGCCGAAGCAAAAGGGAAGGAGTTGAATCTCGGAGTCGTGACTCGACCATGGGAAGGTGCGGCGATTTTTTATGGCCTCCGGTCGCAAGAAAATTTTAAGATTTGGGAAAAAGTTTTTGGCGGACGCGACCGGTTGGTGCGTGTGGTGGCATGGCAGGCCGGTGGCGGAACTTATTGGACAGACGGTCTGGTGCTCGGGAAAAACGATACTGGTAAAAACGTCGATGCATTGGCGATTGCGCCGTATATCACGATGTGTATCGGCACTTCCACAAAGCTCAACGCGAACACGGTCGCGAGTTGGACTGTGGATCAGGTGTTGGATTACGCCGAGACAAATGCGTTGCCGGAATGTTTGGAGTGGACGCGTTCGTCCAAGGCAATCGCGGACAAATATGGCATTCGGCTCATCTGCTACGAATCGGGTCAGCATTTTGTTGGCGTTGGTGAAGGGGTGAACAATGAGGCGATGACGAAGCTATTCATTGCCGCGAATCGCCATCCGCGAATAGGCGCAATTTATACCCGGTATCTTGACGCCTTGAGCGCGGCTGGCTGCGACCTCGTGTGTCTTTGGAATTCGACCGGAATCTGGACCAAATGGGGAAGTTGGGGATTGACCGAATATTTGGATGAAACGGAGACGACGCAGCCGAAATTCAAAGCCGTCAGCGACTGGAACCGTCAACACGCAAAGCCATGAGTGACCAATCACAACCGCAGATGCCAGCAGGAATTGGCAACGCCTACACATTTCAAGTTTTCAACACGATGTCATTTTCCATCGTGGCGGGAATGCCAATTATTTTGTTTTTCAAGCATCTCGCCGCCTCAGCGACGGTTCTGGGAATCGTAATTGCATTGCCACCGCTATTGAACATTCTTCAAATACCGGCGGCATCGTTGGTGGAAAAAGTTGGCTACCGGACCTTTGTGTTGCGCGGTTGGGCAATCCGGTGCTTTATTATTCTTGGGCTGGCGTTGGTCGCATTTCTGCCAGACAAGATTGACCGAACGACGCGGATCGCATTGATGTTGTTTTTATTATTTGCCTACAATGCGTCGCGTGGATTTTCGGTGTGTGGCTGGTTCCCCTGGATGACGCAATTGATTCCGGAAAGTCTGCGCGGCCGGTATGTCTCTCGCGATCAATTGTCCGGCTCATTGGCGTTGCTGGGGACGATGATTGGAACTGCATTATTTGTGAAGCATGCAGATGGATTGTCGATGTTTGGCTGGATTTTTGTGGTGGGTTTTCTGGCTGGAATGGTGAGTCTGTGGTTTTTACGGCGGATGCCGGATGCGCCGGTGCCTGAACAGAATCGCGCCAAAGGGCCAATTCCATGGAAGGCGATCGTGCTGCATCCGCCGTTTTACCGGCTGTTGCTTTTTAATATTGTGATTTTAATTGCACTTGCCGGTAGTGGGGTCTGCTGGGTGCCACTGCTACGCGATGTTCATGGTTTTGAAGATTGGCATTTTTTAGCAATGATGGCGTTGAACAGCGCCGGTGTGGCGTTAACCTTGTGGGCCTTTGGCGCATTAGCGGACCGAGTCGGGAGTAAACCATTGCTTGGTGTTTCGGGGATTATTCTTGTGGGGCATTGGATGCTGTGGAGTTCTGTCGCGACTGGTGTAATTGCGCCAACGGTGTGGATTATTATAATAATTCAATTGACCGCAGCAATCGGTACAGGATTGTTAGGGCTAGCCAATACACGGCTTTTAATGGCGGTAGTTCCAGAAATGGGGCGGAGTCATTTCTTTGCATTATTTAGTGTTATGACCAGTCTCATCGCCGGTATTTTCCCAGTTTTATGGGGGTTACTAATCGATAGTCTTGCCGGTTGGAAAATTCACTGGGGAATCATTGAGTGGAACCAGTTTAGTGTTTGTTATGCATTGATTATTTTGACGTACCTCATCTCGCAGACTTTTTGGGCTAGCCTCATAGAATCAAAAGCGATGCCGACGGATGTGTTTCTCCACGAATTACTCGTGAAAACACCGAGCCGGGCATTGACCAGAATCATCATGCGCCGGCCGTTTGTCTAAAAAACAAGCTGGTCTTGCGTGCCGGGCAAAGCTGTGTGTATGCTTCACACCAACATGATTGCCTTGATTGATTACGGCAGTGGTAACTTGCGAAGCGCAGAAAAAGCGCTGGCGCGAGTTGGTGCCGACGTACACATTGTCAACAAGCCGTCTGAAGTGCTAGCGGCGGACGCTGTGGTCTTGCCGGGAGTTGGTGCGTTCGGTGATTGCGTGAAAAATCTCAAGCAACTCGGACTCGATTCCGCCATCCGCCAATTCATCCAAACCGGTAAACCATTTCTCGGAATCTGCGTCGGCTTACAAATGCTTTTTGAATCCGGTATCGAATCACCCGGCGTGTCCGGTCTCGGCGTCTTACAGGGGACTGTCCCGCGCTTTACCGGTACCGGCTTAAAAGTTCCACACATGGGCTGGAACCGGCTTCGTCTCCGGCGGTCTGATTGTCCGTTGTTCACCGGTATCGCCGATGGAAGTTTCGTTTATTTTGTTCACAGCTATTACGGTGCGCCCCGGCAAGATTCTGTAGTCGCGGCGACAACTGATTACGGTGTGGAGTTTACCTCGGTGATTTGGTCTGGTAACGTTTTCGCTACGCAATTTCACCCCGAAAAATCGCAGGCAATCGGATTAAAGATGTTGGAAAACTTTGTGAAACTTAAATGATTATTTATCCCGCAATTGATTTGAAGAATGGCCAAGTGGTTCGTCTTCACCAAGGTCGCGCGGATGCGACCACGGTGTACGGCGATGATCCCGCTGCCGGTGCGCGCCGCTGGGCGGAGCAGGGAGCGCAATGGCTGCACGTTGTCGATCTCGACGGTGCGTTTGGCGGTGAGCCGAAAAATTGGGAGAGCGTTCGCTCGATTCTCAGTGCGGTAAAGATTCCAGTTCAACTCGGTGGCGGTTTGCGCACTCGTCAGCAAATCGCCGACGCATTAGCGATGGGTGTGAAACGAGTTGTCGTCGGAACTAAAGCGTGTGAGTCGCCAGTATTCATCAGTGAATTGGTAAAAGAATTTGGCGACCGGATTGCTGTGGGAATTGATGCGCGCGATGGTTTTGTCGCGGTGAAAGGTTGGGTTGAGAAGACGGCGTTGCCGGCGGTGGAGTTTGCCGGGCAAATCAGCCGACTGGGTGTGCGGACGATTATTTTTACTGACATCGCGACTGATGGCACGTTGACCGGACCGAACTTCAAGGCAGTCTCGGCGGTTTGCGCGGCGGTGAATTGTAATGTCATTGCCAGTGGTGGCGTCGCGGTGGCGGCGGATGTCACGCAGCTTCGCGAACTTTCTCGGCAGCACGCAAATCTCGCCGGCGTCATTATCGGTAAAGCACTTTACGACGGACGTGTGGACTTAAAGTCCGTGCTATGACGCAAGAATATATTCTGCATCCCGCCCATGCGTCGCGGGATTTGCACATTGATTACCGGAAGGAATTAAACGAACAGCAACTCGCGGCCGTCACCGCTGTCGGTCAGGATGGTTCGCTGAATTCTGGGCCGATGCTGGTCATTGCCGGCGCTGGCTCCGGTAAGACGCGGACATTGACGTACCGAGTTGCGTGGCTTGTCGAACACGGAATCGCACCGGGACGAATTTTACTGCTGACTTTTACCAACAAAGCTTCGAAAGAAATGCTCCGGCGCGTCGAAGGTGTTTTGCCGATGGATATTTCGGCAATTTGGGGCGGGACGTTCCATCACATCGGGAACCGGATTTTGCGCCGGCATGCCAAGCTGCTGAATTACGAGCAGGATTTCACCATTCTTGACCGGGAAGACCAAAAAGATTTGCTCGATGCTTGTCTGGCGGACGCAAAGATTGACACGAAAGCGGAGCGATTTCCGAAGGGCGATGTGCTGGCGGAAATTTATTCATTGTCGGTGAATACGGAGCGGTCGATTGGTCGAGTGTTGGCGGAGCAATACAATTATTTTTCGCATTTGGAAGAGCAAATCAAAAAAATCCAGAGTCGGTACGGTGACCGGAAGCGCGAGGCCAACGTGATGGATTATGACGATTTGCTGGTGAAGACGGTTCAGTTGCTCCGAGAGCATCCGGAAGTTGGTGAACGGTACCGTGAGCAGTTTCAGCACGTGCTGGTAGATGAGTACCAAGACACGAATAAAATCCAAGCCGACCTAATTGACGCGCTAGCGCAGCAGCATCAAAATTTGATGGTGGTTGGTGATGACGCGCAAAGCATTTACTCGTGGCGCGGTGCGAATTACCGGAACATTCTCAGTTTTCCGGAGCGTTATCCGGGCGCGCGGACGTTTAAGATTGAGGTGAACTACCGGAGCGTGCCGGCGGTATTAGCACTGGCAAATGATGCCATCAAAGGAAATACGCAACAGTTCGCCAAAACTTTGCAGCCGGTTCGGAAAGGCGGCGCAAAGCCGTGGCTCGTTGCCTGTGCCGACGCTAACCAACAGGCGCAATTTGTTGCGCAGCGAGTTTTAGAACTTCGCGAGGACGGTTTGCCGCTGACGGACATCGCGGTGCTGTACCGGGCGCATTTTCATGCGATGGAAATCCAGATGGAATTGACCCGGCGCAATATTCCATTCGTCATCACCAGCGGGTTGCGATTTTTCGAGCAGGCGCATATCAAGGATGTCGCCTGTTTTCTTAAGTTGGCGACGAATGCCAATGACGAACTTTCATTCAAACGCATCATGCGATTATTGCCGGGGGTGGGTGGTGCGACGGCAAATAAATTGTGGCGAGAATTGCAGTCCGTTTTGAAGCCGGAGCTTGGTTCGCCCGGTGGTCGCGAGTTACCGGTCACACATCCCGCCGTGCCGAAAAAAGCGGCGGACGATTGGAAGCTCGTCGCGAATACGTTGAACCAACTCCGCGCGCTGCCGGTGCCGTTGCTGGCCGATGAGATGATTGAAATTGTTGGCGAAGGTTTTTACGAGGCTTACATGGAGGCGAAATATCCAAACGCCCGCGCTCGACTGGAAGATTTACACCAGCTGGCGTCATTCGGTACGCAATTCAAAGCCGTCGAGGATTTTCTCAGCCAGCTCGCGTTGCTCACGAATCTCGAAGCCGATGACGCCTCGCTGATTACCAGTGGCGAACAGGAATATCTCCGCCTCAGCACCGTGCATCAGGCGAAAGGGCAGGAGTGGAAAGCGGTTTTTGTCACCGGTCTGTGCGACGGGATGTTTCCGCTCTCCCGGTCGCTCGACAATCTGGAAGGTGAAGAAGAAGAGCGCCGACTGTTCTACGTCGCCGTCACGCGAGCGAAGGATGAACTTTTCCTGACGTATCCGTTGTTCCGCGCCACCGGTGGCGATACCGGCGGATTTCAACGTCCCTCGCGATTCGTCGGCGAAATTCCCAAAACGCATTATCAAGAACTCGCGCTCCGGCATCAAAGTGCCGGTTGGTAGTCAGTCAAATAGGAAAATCTTATGTCATTTGAAAATGGTTCGATTAGTTGCCGGATATTTCATGTACCGCACCGCTTGCCGAAAGATGTCGTGGCGCAATTTGCGCTGCGGGCTGCGCCACCTTTGAAAAGTATGGGACCGGAGCCGGTGCATGGTTGGGTCGGTGGTCGCCATCTGCTCGACATTCCGATTACCGACGAGAATGCGTTCTTCGGTGGTTATCTGCGACTGGTGATGCTGAAGGCGGAGCGTAAGGTGCCGGCGTCGCTGGTGCGCGCCGAGTGCATGCTGGAAGAATTCGCCCACATGCGCGCTGAACGAAAACCGTTCGTGGACCGAAAAACGCGTAGCGACATTCGGAAACAAGTCATGGCGCGTTTACTGCCGACGATGCCGCCGACACTCAAGGGAATTCCATTTGTGTACGACGAACGCGCGAGCGTGCTCTACGCCGGTGCGACTTCGGAGAATCAGACCGATGCGTTCCGAGTGAGTTTCCGTAACGCCGCCGGGTGCGATCCGATTCCGCTCACGGTCGTGACGAGTGCGGTTCAGTTAGGAACCAGCGTGTCCGATTGGGGAAAAACGAGCTTCTCACCGGAGGTGCCGGATTCCGCCATGGACGAAACGCCGGGGCTGGATTTTCTGACGTGGCTGTGGTTCGCCTCGGAAGCACGCGGCGGATTGTTCGACACCAAGAAACAGGGTCGCGTCGCAGTCGCACTGGAAGGGCCGCTGCTGTTTACGCGCACCGGCGAAGGTGCCCACGAAATGGCGTTGCGGCATGGGCTGCCCACGATTAGCGCCGAGGCAAAAACCGCATTACTCAGCGGCAAGAAACTCGAACGCGCCAAGCTGATTCTCGCGCTGAGTGGCGAGGAGACTTGGTCGTGCGCTTTTGATACGGATGCCTTTGTCTTCCGGAGCTTGAAGCTGCCGGAGTCAAAGGAAATTCTCGACGCCGCCTCGACCTTTCAAGATCGCCTTCAAAAGCTCGATCTTTTCCGTGAGTTACTTTTGGAGTTAGTCGCGCAATTCATCGCCGAACGTGGTGATCCGCGCCGGTGGGCGACCACGCAAAAAGAAATTCACCGGTGGGTGACCGACCGCACGTCGAAACGCTAACTCCCGGTCGTCCAGAAAACTGGAATTGTCGCTTGCCTATTGCCTTGTTACACTCCGCGAAAGATTTTCATGACGATACTTGACCAACACTTTCAAGATTTCGCGGACTTTGCTGCCACGCTCCGAGGTGACGAGAAAGGCGAGGCGCAACCGTTTCTGCTGAATCTCTTCAAAGCGTTTGGCCACGACGGAAAGTTACCGGCGGGTGCGCACTTTGAATACCGCGTGAAATTCCCGGACGGTCACACCAAGTATGCCGACTTCGCTTGGCCGGGCTGCACCGTGATTGAGATGAAATCGCGCGGCGAAAACCTCACCAAACATTACGGCCAAGCCAAAGATTACTGGTGGAATCTTTATCCGAACCGACCCCGGTACGTGGTGCTCTGCAATTTCGACGAGTTTCGCATCTACGATTTTGAGACGCAGCCGGACACGCCGAAAGACATTGTACTGACCAAGGACTTGCCGGAACGCTGGGGGCCACTCGCGTTTCTCTACGGCGACCACCGCACGCCGGTCTTCGGCAACGACCATGAAGCTGTCACTCGCACCGCCGCCGCCAAGTTCGCCAAGCTCTACCGGGGTTTGATTAAACGCGGCACCGCCCCGGCGCTCGCCCAGCATTTCATTCTCCAAATGCTCGTCGCGTTGTTCGCGGAAGACATCGGACTACTGCCGAAATACTTTGTCACCCAACTTCTTGAAGATTGCGGCTCACCGGCGGAATCCTACGACTTGCTAGGCGATCTCTTCACCGCCATGAACACCAATCCGCCGGTCGCCGGCGGTCGGTTCAAAGGCGTGCGCTATTTCAATGGCGGCCTCTTCGCGCAACCGGCTCGCGTGGAACTCACCGACCTCGAAATCGTCGCGCTCCGCGAAATCGCCAAGGACGATTGGTCGAAAGTACAACCGGAAATCTTCGGCACACTTTTCGAGCAAAGCGCCGGCGAAGAACGCCGGGCGTTTGGCCAGCATTTCACCAGTCCGGCTGACATCCTGAAAATCGTCAAGCCGACCATCGTTGAGCCGTGGACGGAACAGATTGAATCCGCCAAGACGCTCAAACGGCTCGGCGAACTCCGGGAACGCCTGCACAATTTCCGCGTGCTCGATCCCGCTTGCGGCTCCGGCAACTTCCTCTACATCGCCTACCGGGAACTGAAACGCCTCGAAGCTCGCATCGTCGAGCGCATCAACACCGAGTTCCCCAGCCGTGCCGAGCCGGACCAGCGCCAACTCAGTTTCCTCAGCGCCCAAAACTTCTTCGGTTACGACATCAACCCGCTTGCCGTCGATCTCGCCAAAGTCACCATGATGATCGGGCGCAAACTCGCCATCGAAGAACTCCACATCAGCGAACGCGACCTGCCGCTCGACAACCTCGACGCCAACTTCATCGCCTGCGACGCGCTGTTCACCGACTGGCCGAAAGTGGATGTCATCATCGGCAACCCGCCGTTCATCGGCGCCAAGCTGCTCAAACCGCAGCGCGGCCCCGACTATGTCAACAAGGTGAGGGAAAAATATCCGGACGTGCCCGGCATGGCCGACTACTGCGTCTATTGGTTCCGCAAAGCACACGACCATCTGCCGCCCTGCACCGCTGCCGACCCGGTCGCTGGCCGCGCCGGGCTGGTCGGCACCCAGAACATTCGCAACAACCAATCCCGCGTCGGCGGCCTCGACCACATCGTCCAGACCGGCACCATCCTCGAAGCCGTGGACAACCAACCGTGGTCCGGCGAAGCCAACGTCCACGTCTCCATCGCCAACTGGGCCAAGACCCAAGACCCCGCACTCCTGCCGAAATCCCGCCGCCTCTGGTTCAAAGTGCTCAGCACCGGCAAACGCACGAAAGGCGTCCGCGCCGACAAGACCTACGAACTCGATTGCCGCGAGTGCGCGCAAATCAACTCGGCGCTGTCGGATCAAGCCGACGTGAGCGCGGCGAAAGTTCTCTCCGCAAACGAAGGCCGCTGCTACACCGGACAATATCCCCGGCACGAAGGCTTCATGCTCACCGACGCCGAAGCGCAGAAGATGCTCAAAGACTCGGCGAACAACCGCGAAGTCGTGTTGCCGTTCCTCGTCGGTGCCGAGATGCTCACCGATGGACGCCCAAGCCGGTGGGTTGTGGATTTCCAGACTCGTGGCATCCTCGACGCGCAGACTTACGAAGCTCCATTCCGCCACGTGCAGCAAGTCGTCCTGCCATACATCACCGGCAAGGCCGATGCCGAGCGCAAGAAGACCGGCAAGGACACCGGCCAAGACCAAAACTGGCTCAACACTTGGTGGCAGCACTTTCGTCCGCGGCCGGAGTTGATTGGCAAGATCGCGCAACTCAGCCGTTACATCGTCTGTTCGCGCATTAGCAAGCGCCCGATATTCGTCTTCATTTCACCGGCTATTCGACCTGGCGATGCGCTGTCCTGCTTCGCCTTGGAAGACGACTACAGTTTCGGCGTTCTGCAATCGAACTCACACTGGCTCTGGTTCATGACGAAGTGCAGCAAAATGAAATCTGATTTTCGCTACACGCCCGAATCCGTTTTCGACACCTTCCCGTGGCCGCAGACGCCGACGGCGAAACAGATTGAAGCGGTGGCGGCGGCCGGACGGGAAGTGCGCCGGGTGCGGGCGGAGGCGTTGACGAAGATCAAAGGCGGCCTGCGGGCCGTCTATCGGACGCTGGAGTTGCCGGGCGCGAACCCGTTGAAGGACGCCCACGCCGCGCTCGACGCCGCCGTGCTGGCCGCCTACGGTTTCGACGCGAAGAAGGATTTGCTGGCCCAACTGCTGGCGTTGAATCTGGAAGTGGCCGGTAAGATTGAAGTCGGGGAAAAAGTCACCGCCCCCGGCATTCCCGCCGGTTACGCCGCACCGGAGAAATTAGTCACCGGCGATTGCATCCAGCCGCTCGTCGCTTGACATTTTTCACGTTGCCGTGTGAACTGTGAAAACATCGTGAACGCCATCGACATTCAAAAGTCGCAACGCGAGAAGCAATTCGTCGCCGCCAGTTCCGTGGCAGCGGCGGTGTTGCTCACCGGGATGAAAATCGTGGTTGGTTATTTCACCGGTAGTCTTGGCATTATTGCGGAAGCGGCGCACTCGGGATTGGATTTAATTGCGGCGATTATTACGTTGCTGGCGGTTCGGGTGAGCGACCGTGCGCCGGACGCCGCGCACCACTACGGCCACGGCAAGATTGAAAATCTCAGCGCGTTGGCGGAGACGTTTTTGCTGTTCATCACTTGCGGTTGGATTATCTACGAAGCCGGTGAGCGGCTATTCTTTCATCCCCGGTCCATTGATCCAAGCCTCTGGGCGTTTGCGACGATGGGGATTTCGGTGGTGGTGGATTTTTCCCGGTCGCGGGCGTTGTCGCGGGTGGCGAAGAAATATCATAGTCAGGCACTCGAAGCCGATGCGCTGCATTTTCAGACGGACATTTGGAGTTCGCTGGTGGTGATTGTCGGTCTCGCGCTGGTGTTCGCTGGTAATCATTCGGCGTACAAAGCGTGGTTTATCCGGGCGGATGCCATCGCGGCGCTGGCGGTGGCGGTGATTGTCATTTGGGTGAGTTGGAAACTTGGCCGGCGCACGGTGGACGCTTTGCTAGATGCTGCGCCGGAAGGAATCACCGAACGGATTATTGCGACGGCTGAACAAATTCCCGGTGTTTGCCGGGTGCTGCGTACTCGCGTTCGCGGTTCCGGTGCGCATCTTTTCATCGAACTTCGCGTCGCCGTGCCACGGCATTACTCGCTCCAAAATAGTCATCAGGTGACTGGTCGTGTCGAGCACGCCATTCGCATCGTTGCGCCCGGCGCCGATCTCGTGGTGGACACGATGCCGTCCGCTGAAAATGAAAATGTCCTCGAACGGATTCGTGCGGTTGCTGATTACGGCCATTTTGCCATCCATCACATCACGACGCACCACACGCAACGTGGTTTGTACATTGATCTCGATTTGGAAGTTGAGCCATCTTTGAGCTTTGAGCAGGCGCACGCGCAATCGAGCGAACTAGAGAAGGAGTTGATCGCCGAGTTTGGCACGCTTGCCGACATCAATGTTCACATCGAACCGCGTGACAAAGAAACGCTCGCCGCTGTGGAGTTACCGGTGGAACACGCGCGTCAATACACAGAGCGCCTGACAGAAATTCTGCGCGAATTTCCGGCTGTCCATGATTGCCAAGATGTTCGCGTTCAGCGAATGCGCTGCGGGATTTACCTCTCATTTCATGCGCTGATGAACGCCGACCAGACTGTCACCGCGGTTCATCAAATCGCCGAAGACTTAGAAAGTCGCCTCCGGCACGAATTACCCGATCTCTGCCGGGTCGTGATTCACACGGAACCATTCAAAACTGACGCTGTTTGAGTTTGTGATTTTTTCCTCGCAAGGCAGCGCGGGCTTTTCTATCTTCATACCGGTATGAGAATCTTGTCAGGAATTCAACCGAGCGGGAAACTGCATATCGGTAATTATTTTGGAATGATGCGACCGGCGCTGGAATTGGCGCAAACGGGCGAGGCGTTTTATTTCATTGCCGATTACCATTCGCTGACGTCGGTGGCGAATCCGGTGGAATTACGGCAAAACGTTCTCGATGTTGCGCTGGATTTCTTGGCGTGCGGATTGGACCCGGCGAAAACAGTTTTCTACCGGCAATCCGACGTACCGCAGGTGACGGAGTTGACTTGGATTTTGGCGAATGTCACGCCGTTGCCGATGCTGGAGAACGCGCATAGCTACAAGGACAAGATCGCGCAAGGTCTGAAACCGAACGCCGGACTGTTCACGTATCCGATTTTAATGGCCGCCGATATTTTAATCGTGCAAGGCGAACGGGTGCCGGTTGGCAAAGATCAGAAGCAACACATCGAAATGACGCGCGATATTGCCGGTGTGTTTAACCGTCAATTCGGCGAAGTCTTTGTGATTCCGGAGCCGGCTATTAAGGCGGAGGTGGCGACGTTACCGGGAGCGGACGGACGTAAAATGTCTAAGAGCTACGGGAATACGATTGAGATTTTTGGCGACGAAAAGGCGACGAAGAAAAAAGTCATGGGGATTGTGACCGATTCGCAACCGGTCGAAGCGCCGAAGACGAATTTGGAGCAAAATATTCCATTGCAACTGCTGAAGGTCGTTGCGCCGGAGCGCGCGAAGGAAGTGGAAACGAAATTGATTGCCGGTGGCTACGGCTACGGCGAAGCGAAGAAAGAATTGCTGGCGGTGTTGCTGGATTTTTTTGTGCCGATGCGCCAGAAGCGTGCGGAGTTAGCGAAGAATCTGGACTACGTCAACGATGTGCTCCGGCAGGGCGCAGCCCGCGCCAATGCGGTGGCCGATGTGACGATGGAGAAAGTTCGTGCAGCGACCGGATTACGCTGATTACTGGATTCGTAGAACGATTTCGCGTCCGGCGAACTGAAGTTTGACCAGTTTTCTTTCGATGGAAATCACTTTTGCGCCGTCAATATCTTCGCCTTCTTTGACGGAAATATCGTTAATCATCGCTTCGCGCGACCGGCTGTCCATGAGGATTCCTTGGAGCGTCAGTTTCGGCAGCTCAACCGGTGGTGCGATAGGTTTAACTTCCTGAACGACCGGTGCGACGACTGGTTCGACTGGTTTCTGAACTGCAACCGGCACCGGTGCATCGACTGGTTTGGTAATTGGAGTTTGCGGTATTTTTTGTAGTCGTAAAACAAAAGCGAGAACGGCGATAGCTAGACTGCCGGTAACGATTAGTTTCGTTTTGGAATTTTTTGTCGGCGACGGCATCGGCGGCTTCGGTTGAGTTTCTTGCGCCAATTTAAGCGCGTCGCTGATTAAGCTCATGCCGGTGCTCCTTGCAGTTCATCAATCGCGAGCTTGACGAGATTCGCGGTCAGCCGGTCGGTCCGACGCACGAAGCCGGCGAGTAATGTTTTGTCGCAGACGGCATTGATGACGCGCGGAATGCCACCGGCGTATTGGTGTACCAGCGTGACCGCGCTGTCGTCAAAACTCGGTCGCCCATTTGCGCCAGCGTGGGTCAGGCGATGGATGATGTAGTCGCGAGTTTCAGAAAGGTCGAGTGATTGAAGGTGATAGCGAACGGTGATGCGTTGCCGGAGCTGGCGCAGTTCTGGCTGGGCGAGTTTGGCGCGAAGTTCCGGCTGGCCCATGAGAATGATTTGCATCAGCTTGCGGTTGTTAGTTTCGAGATTGGAGAGCAACCGGACTTGTTCCAAAAGTTTGTCGGTTAAATCTTGTGCCTCGTCGATGATGACGACGACATCGTTATTTTGTTTTGCTTGGTCGAGGACGAACGCATTTAGTCCTTCCAAACACGAGAGCCGGTCAAAATTGCGGACGCCAACTTTTAATTCGGTTACGATGCAGCGCAATAATTGGTTCATCGTGAGGCATGGATTGATAATGAGCGCTGTTTTGTAATTCGGCCCAAGCAATTCCAGAAACCGGCGGCAGATTGTTGTCTTGCCGGCGCCCACTTCGCCGGTCAATTCGATGAAACCTTTTCGCTCGCGGATTCCAAAGAGAAGGTGGTTGAGAGCTTCCTGGTGTTTTTCGCTCAGAAACAAAAAACGCGGATCAGGGGTGATGTTAAACGGCAATTCGCGCAGTCCAAAATACTCCAAGTACATGCGTCAATCTCCGTTGTGGGTTGCCGGCATCATTTCGATGGTTACTGTATTGCGCCCGCCGGTGGTCAGTCAATAGCCGAAACACCTATTGCCGAGGCGCGGCGGCTTGTGATAGGTAATGGACAGCGTGGAAGCCGACTACAAAGTCAAACTGGAGGTTTTTGAGGGGCCGCTCGATTTGTTGCTCTACCTGATTAAAAAGGAAGAAGTCGACATCTACGACATCCCCATCGAGCGAATTACCAACCAGTATATGGAGTATCTCTCGTTGATGAAACTGCTCAACTTGGAGGTCGCAGGCGAATTTCTCGTGATGGCGGCAACGCTGATGTACATCAAGAGCCGAATGCTCTTACCGGCGGACCAACAAGTGACCGATGCCGAAGGCGAAGAAGGCGAAGACCCACGCTGGGAATTAATCCGGCAGCTAGTTGAATATAAAAAATTCAAAGACGCCGCACTCCAGCTGGGCCGGCGCGAAGAAGAGCAATCGCATCTTTTCCCTCGGCAGGTCGGCGATCTCGGCTTTGAATCTCAACCGGATCAACCGCTGGCCGAAGTCGGGATTTTCGACTTAATTAACGCCTTCAATCAGGTTTTGAAAAAAGCCAGCGAACGCGAGGACTTCCGGGAGATTTTCGAAGAACGCTTTACCGTGAGCGACAAAATTGAGGAAATTTTGTATACTTTGCGCGACCGATTGGAGATGGTGTTTTCGGAACTATTTGCAAATGCCGGTTCGCGAGCCGAAGTAGTCGTAACGTTTTTGGCGTTGCTGGAATTGATTCGCCTCAAACGGCTTCGCGTCCAGCAAGTCGAGGCGTTTGGAGAAATTAACGTAACCAAAGTGGTATGACAATCGAACTTAAAAAAATTATCGAAGCGTTGCTGTTCTCAGCTGAGCGGCCGCTATCTCTCAAGGAAATCCGTCAAATTATCGCCGAAGCGACGGACGAGGAAAATCCCGGCAGCATCGAAGGTTTCCGGAATGTTCGCGAAGCGCAAATTGCCGTCGCGCTGGAAGAAATTAAAGTTGAATTTGATACTCAGCTACGTTCGTTTCAACTCGTTGAGATTGCCGGTGGTTGGCGATTGATGAGTCGCCCGGAATATGCGCCGTGGCTCAAAAAACTACTTGATGAAGCCCGTCCGCATCGGCTGTCACAACCGGCACTCGAAACACTTTCCATCGTCGCACTCCGGCAACCAATTTCACGCGCTGACGTTGCCGGGATTCGCGGCGTCGAAGTAGATGGCGTCATCCGCTCGTTGCTAGAACGCGATTTGATTACGATTACCGGTCGGAGTGATGCTCCCGGTAAACCATTACTTTACGGCACGACTCAGCGCTTCCTTGAACATTTCGGCCTACGTAATCTGGATGATATGCCCAAGGCGACAGAACTTCGTGCGCAAGCTGCCGCTTTGAAAACGGCCGAAGCCAAAGCCACAACCCCGGTATCTGAAAATGAAGGACAAGCTCCAACAACTCCGCAGCCGAATTGACGAAATCGATCGCCGCTTAGTTCGTTTGCTGAACGACCGCACAAAATATGTGCTTGGAATCGGCAAGATCAAGCAGGCGACCGGTGGTGAAATTTATGCGCCCGACCGGGAGGAATCGGTTTTTCGTCGCGTCATCGGGCAAAACGATGGTCCATTGACGAACGATTCCCTCCGCGCGATTTACCGGGAGATTATGTCGAGCGCACTGGCATTGGAGAAGCCGTTAATCATCGCGTTCCTTGGTCCTGAAGCGACGTATTCACATATTGCTTCAGTGCGAAAATTTGGGGCAAGCGTCCGGTATGAGCCAATGCCGAGTATCGCCGATGTATTTACTGATGTGGCCAAAGGCCGGGCGGATTACGGTGTGGTGCCGATTGAAAATTCCACCGAAGGCGCAGTTACGCACACCTACGACATGTTCGTCGATAGCGAACTCAAAATCTGCGCGCAGATTCTTTTACCGATTCGGCATAGTTTGATGGCGGCTTGCCGTCGCAATGAAATCAAGAAGCTATATTCCATTTCACAAGTATTCGCGCAGTGCCGGCAATGGTTGCAAGTCAACATGCCGCAGGTTGAGTTGGTGGAAGTTTCTAGTAGCACTCGCGCCGCTGAGATTGCCAAACAAGAACCGCACACCGGTGCCCTTGCAGGCGCATTGGCGGCGGAGAAATACGGCCTGACGATTCACGACGAAAACATTCAAGACTCCAGTGAAAATGTGACGCGATTTCTCGTTATCGGACGCAAATATCCGGCGCGCACCGGTAACGACAAAACCTCAATCATGTTTGCCTCACAAGACCGGGTTGGTGCGCTGCATGATTCGCTGGAGGCATTTAAGAAACACAAAATCAATCTCACCAAAATTGAGTCTCGACCGAGTAAGAAAAAAGCGTGGGAGTATTATTTCTTCGCAGATTTCACCGGTCACTGCGATGATCCGCGTGTGAAAAAGGCGTTGGCGGAACTCGCCAAGCACACGATGTTTGTCAAGATTCTCGGCAGCTATCCGAATGTCACCGGTTAATCGGTTACACCACACCCTGATCGAGCATCGCTTCTGCAACTTTGCGGAAGCCGGCCACATTTGCACCGTTGACGTAGTTGGTAAAACCATCGGCTTCACCAAAACGAACGCATTGGTTATGAATCGCCTTCATAATCTCAGCGAGGCGTTTGTCCACTTCTTCGGTCGTCCATTGCAAGCGCAGGCTGTTTTGCGACATTTCTAATCCACTGACGCTGACGCCACCGGCATTTGCGGCTTTGCCGGGACCGTAAAGAATTTTACGACCAAGAAAAACCTCAACCGCCTCCGGTGTGCTCGGCATGTTGGCACCTTCCGCCACGCAGATACAACCGTTCTGCACTAAAGTTTTCGCATCTTGTTCCGAGATTTCATTTTGAGTGGCGCAGGGGAGGGCGACATCGCACTTAATTCCCCACGGATGCTGCTTCTCTAAATATTGGCACCGGTGCTGTTGAGCGTATTCTTTGATGCGACCGCGGCGAACATTTTTTAGCTCTTTGATGTATGCCAATTTCTCGCCATTAAATCCGGCCGGGTCATAGATTGCGCCATCGGAATCCGACATCGTCACGACTTTCGCGCCGCGCAAAAATGCTTTTTCGGCAGCGAATTGCGCCACGTTACCGGAACCCGAAATCACCACCGTTTTATCTGTCAGCGACAAGTTTCGGGTGTGGAGCATTTCTTCGGTGAAATAAATTAATCCGTAGCCGGTGGCTTCTTCACGGATGCGGCTGCCGCTCCAGTTTAATCGCTTGCCGGTCAACACACCGGTAAACTCATTGCGAATCTTTTTGTATTGTCCGAATAAATAACCAATCTCGCGTCCGCCGACGCCGATGTCGCCCGCCGGTACGTCGGTGTTTGGGCCGATATGCCGGTAGAGTTCATTCATGAACGCTTGGCAGAAGGCCATGACTTCTTCATCGGTTTTACCTTTCGGATCGAAATCGGAACCGCCTTTACCGCCCCCCATCGGCAAAGTGGTCAGCGCATTCTTGAAGACTTGTTCAAATGCCAAAAACTTCAGCGTGCCGAGTGTAACCGACGGATGAAAACGCAATCCGCCTTTGTACGGCCCGATGGCGCTATTCATCTGCACCCGGTAGCCACGATTGATTTGCACTTCGCCGTGTCGGTTGAGCCATGTCACGCGAAACATAATGGTGCGCTCCGGTTCAGTCGCTCGTTCTAAAATCTTTGCCTTCCGGTATTGCGGATTCTTTTCGATAAACGGCCAGACAGACTTGGCGACTTCTGTGACCGCTTGATGAAATTCAGTTTCAGCGGGATACCGGTGCCGAAGTTGTTCTAAAAATTCGACGAGTTCATTATTCATGCGATCCTCATTGCGATTTGATTTCCCAATTTCAGCAATTCTTTCACTTTAGCGGCCGACGCGGCTTCGCTGTAAATTCGCGTAATCGGTTCCGTACCGGAGGTTCGGAACATCAACCACGAATCGTCATTGGCGATGTATTTCACGCCGTCATAAGTTTTCACTTCCCGGAGCGGGGAACCGGCGAGTGTTGCCGGTGGATTCTTCGCGAGATGTTCTAGAAGTAAATGGCGTTTCTCCAGTGGGAAATGCATATCAATCCGGTCATACGCGCTCCGGCCGAATTCCTTTTGCAGTTCGCTCACCAGTTGCGAAAACTTCTTACCGGTGACCGCCAGCAGTTCGAGCAACATCAGATTCGCGAGCATTCCGTCGCGTTCGGGAATGTGGCCGTGGAAACCCAAGCCGCCACTTTCTTCGCCGCCCATCAACACATCATTCTCGCGCATCTGCTGACAAATCCATTTGAAACCCACCGGTACCTCGACACACTTCAATCCGAATGCTTGGCAAATCCGCTCAATCAACACCGTGCAGTTACCGGACTTCACCACGATGCCTTGCCGTTCCTGCCGGTTGCGTAAGACGTGCAAGAGCAGCACCGCGAACACGAGTTGAATCGAGACATACCGGCCCCGGTCATCCACCACGCCCAAACGATCTGCATCGCCATCCGTCGCCAAACCGATGTGTGCACGGTTCGCTTTCACCGCTTTCATCAACGCGCCGAGATTCTTCGCTGTCGGTTCTGGATTTATGCCGCCGAATAAAACATCTCGCTCTGCGCGAATCGTGGTGCCGCCGACGAGTTCTTCCAATACCCGGCCACCGCAGCCGTGCATGGAATCGAAAACCGCCCGGAGCTTAGCGCGTTTGATGGCCTTGATGTCTACCATCTTCTTGATGAATGCGACGTGCGCGAGACGCGGATCATAAATTTTTACCGCATTCGTAAATTTCACTGACCGCACCGGTGATGCATCGAGTTTGCCTTCGATGGCGGTGCAGATTTCAGGCGTGGCGGAACCGGCAAAGTCGGCTTTGATTTTATAGCCGTTAAACTCCGGTGGATTATGGCTCGCCGTAATCATCACCGCGCCGCAGAGTTTTTTGTCGCGCACCGCAAACGAGATGGCCGGTGTCGGCACCGCCTCCGGCGCGCACAATGTCTCAAATCCGTTCGCTGCCAACACTTCACAGACCAGTCGGGCGAATGTCTCCGAGTGAAACCGGTTATCATAGCCAACGATGGTTTTCTTCGGCAATGGCTGCGAGTTCCAATAATCCGCCGTCGCCTGCGCCACGCGCCGGACGTTGGCGAAAGTGAAATCATCGGCAATCACGCCGCGCCAGCCATCGGTGCCAAATTTAATTTTATCGTTCGACATAAGTTCGTAATTCTTGAATGGCGTCCGGCAACGCCAAAGTTTTGTGCCGGTACAATGCGTTACCGGCGACGAGCACATTCGCACCGGCCTCCACACACCGGCGGCCGGTCTCTGGGTTAATCCCGCCGTCCACGCTGATGTCTAATTGCGGCGCGCGCTGGCGGAGTTCGCGGATTTTCTCCAACGTCTCCGGCAGGAACGCCTGACCGCCGAAGCCGGGATTCACCGTCATCACCAGCACTTCTGAAATTTGGTCCAGATAAGGAAAAATTTGCTTCACCGGCGTCGCCGGATTCAAGGACAACCCGGCTTGCTTGCCTCGGCTCCGGATTAACGCCAAAGTCTTCGTCACATCATGCGCGGCTTCCACGTGAACGATTAAATGATCCGCGCCGGCCTCCAGAAACCGTTCCGCGTATAGGTCGGGCCGCACAATCATCAGATGCACATCCAGCGGTAGTTTCGTCGCTTGGCGTAACGCCGCAATCACATCTGGCCCGAACGAGATGTTCGGCACAAAATTTCCGTCCATCACATCGCAATGCAGCCAATCCGCACCGGCGAGTTCCGTGCGTTGTGCTTCCGCGGCGAACCGACCGAAATCGGCGGCGAGAATGGATGGAGCGATTCGGACTTTTTTCATCGCACCGGACTCTAATCAAAATCCAGCTTCAGGACAAGTCTTGTCCGTCGGCTATCGCTGGTCGAATAATCAGAGCAGGTTAGGCTAGGTGTTTGAGCTTGGTAATCCGGCCTTCTTGAACCCATTCCACAACGAAGATGTCGCCGGTGCGGTTCACGTGCAGGCTGTGGGGCGCGATGAACTTGCCGGGCACGCGTTGGGCCAGCGGGATGTTCGGATAACCGGCTAACGTGGGGAATTCGCCGGTTTTGAATTGCGGCCAGCGGGTCAGAGTAGCGCCGTCGACAAAATCGCCCAGATGACCGATGAGTTGATTCTGCCGGTCAAATAGGGAGACGCGACAAAAGAGGTCGGGAATGTAGAGGAGGTCACCCGCCAGTACCGTTGTGCAAGGATACCGGACTTGCGTGCCATCAATAATGGTGGCGACGAACTGACCGTCGAGAGTGAAATTATCAATCCGGCGGATGTCGCGGTTGGCGACTTGGACAAACGGTTGCGCGCTCCGGGCATCAATCTGGACACCGTGGGAACCGGTGAGCTTGCCGTCCTCCTCGCCGAGTCCGCCAAAGGAACTTTCGTATTTGCCGTCGAGTGTATAGATGTGAATCCACGATTGGCCATAGCCGTCAGCGATATAAAGCCGTTGGTTGGGGCCGACAGCGGTTTCGGTGGGGGAGAATTTCTTTTTGTCGTTGTCGTAAAGATCCGGGCGCGGTGGTGTGCCGATTTTCCAAACGACTTCACCGGTGAGCGTCGTCTTCACAACTTCGGTGAGCTTGGTGTTGGCGAGGTAGAGGAATTCCGTGCCGTTTTCAATTGAAAGCGTGAGGCCATGCGCGCCTTGGCTAAACTCCGCGCCCCACGACGAAAGGTAATTGCCGTTGGTATCGAAAACCAAAATGGCATGGTCGCCTTGATTCGCGATGTAAATTCGCCCCGCGCGATCTTCGACGATGCCGTGGGTGTAGCCGAGTTTGAGGTGCGCCGGCAGCTTTGCCCAGTCGCCCTGCCATTGATAACGATGATTTCCGCAAGTCAGTTCCATAATTAAGTTACGCTCCGGTGGTTGAGATGTATTGAATGACCAGACTGATAACTCAATTTCGCCGTTTTGCAACTGACGGCGTCATTTCCGAAAATTGAAAAACTTGTCCTGTCACGCCATTGCTCTATACTGCCGGCATGTTGCTCGACTATCACATGCACACCCGCCTGACGGATGGCACGAAAGAACCGGTCGATTATGCGCGTGTCGCCACCGAGCGCGGTCTCAACGAAATCTGTTTTACCGACCACGCGCCGCTCGGCAATCGCGATACCGAATGGACGCTCACGCTCGCCAACCTCGAAACCTACGTCGGCTGGGTATACGAAGCGCAGCGCCAATTCCCCAATCTCACCATCAAACTCGGCCTCGAAGTGGATTTCTTTTCGGACCGGCTGGATTGGATTCACGAACTCTCCGGGCTGTATCCGTGGGATTACATTCTCGGCAGCGTGCATTTTATCGGCGACTGGCCGGTGGATCGCCACGCCGACGATTGGAAAGACCAAAACCTGGACGAACGCTGGCAAAAATATTTTGACCTCTGGCAGCAAGCCGCTCGCTCCAAATTGTTTGACTCGTTGGCGCACCCGGATTTACCGAAGAAATTTTGTTTCCGTCCGAAGATATTTGACTACCGGCCCGCGCTCCGCGCCGTGCAAGAGGGCGGTTGCGCGATTGAAGTCAGTACCGCCGGTTTGCGCAAACCGTGCCGGGAGATTTATCCGGCGGAAGAATTTCTCCGTCTCGCCCGGCAACTGGAAATTCCGATTACCTTCGGCAGCGATGCGCACATCCCCGAAGATACCGGCGCCGATTTCAATCAAGCTGTCGCGTTGGCGCGCCGGTGCGGGTACGACAAACTCGCCCGGTTCACCCAGCGGCGTCGTGATTTGGTTCCGCTCGGATGAACCTGCCGCAAATGTATTTGGTCCGGCAACATTTCGCCGCTGAAAAGCTGGCGGATGTCACCGGTAAATTACAGGCAGAATTAAAATTTCACGCCATCACTCCCGGTCAACGAATTGCGATTGCCGTCGGCAGTCGTGGCATTATGAATCTCCCGGCAGTCGTGAGCGGCGTAGTCGATTGGGTGCGAGCGCAAGGTGGCGAACCGTTCATCGTACCGGCGATGGGCAGTCATGCCGGTGCGACTGCCGACGGGCAACGCCAGCTTCTCGAAAAGTTTGGCATCACCAGTGCGCCGATTCGCGCCACGATGGAAGTCGTGCCGCTCGGCGGAAATGCATTTATGGACCGGTACGCGTTTGAAGCGGACGGCGTGATTGTGATCAACCGGATCAAACCGCATACGTCATTTCACAGCCAGTACGAGAGCGGGTTGATGAAGATGCTGGCAATCGGTCTTGGCAAACACACTGGCGCAGCGGCAATTCATCGGCTCGGTGTGCCGGGTTTGCGTGAGGAACTACCGGTGGTAGCGCGGCAAGTTTTGGCCACCGGTAAGATTTTGTGCGGCGTGGCATTGGTTGAGAATGCGTACGACGAGACGTTGGCGTTGGAAGTAATCCCGGCGGCAGAGATTCCGTCGCGCGAGCCGGGCTTATTAAAATTGGCGTATGAAAATATGCCGAAGTTGCCGGTGGAAGATATTGACGTGTTGGTTGTGGACGAAATCGGCAAGGAATTCAGCGGCACCGGAATGGACACCAATGTGATTGGCCGGTTGCGAATTGCTGGGGAAGGGGAACCAGCGAGTCTGCGCATCCAGAGAATTGTGGTGCGCGACGTTCGCGGCGACAGCGCTTACGGCATCGGCTTGGCGGATGTGACAACGCGGCGCTTGGTCGCCGGTGCGGATTGGAAAATTACGCAAACGAACGTCGAGACGAGCGGATTTCTCGAGCGCGGCAAGTTACCGGTGGTGATGGAGACGGACACGCAAGCGGTGGAGTCGGTATTACCGGTGGGTTCGCGCGTGGTGCGGATTCCGAATACGCTCCGGTTGGAGTGGTTGCTGGTTTCGGAATCAGTCCGGCAAGAAATTGCGGGCCGGAATACCATTGAAGTACTCCGGCCCGCACGTGATTTCTTTGAGGTCTGGCCTACTTAGCTGCTGCCATTACCGCACTGAACGCTTTGGCGTCATTTGCGGCAAGCTCGGCGAGGATTTTGCGATCCAACTCAATCTTCGCATTTTTCAATGCGGCGATGAACTTGCTGTAGGTTGTGCCTTGCGCCCGGCAAGCGGCGTTGATGCGCTGCGTCCAGAGGGCGCGATAATCGGCTTTCTTGTCTTTGCGGTGGGCAAAGCTGTACGTCAAACCATGCCAGACGGCATTCTTGGCGTACCGGTATTTTGTACTGCGCCAGCCGCGGTAACCGGCGGCGGCTTTGATCATGCGCTTGCGACGGCGCTGACTTGCTGGGGCATTAGTGGCTCTTGGCATAGTGTCTCCTAAAAATTAACTCAACCACGATGGCTGAACGGCATGGATTCGACGATTTTCTGGGCGTGGCCTTTGGTCACGACTTGGCTGCCGCGCAAGCGGCGTTTTTGTTTCGCTGATTTGTTTGTGGCCAAATGGCGTTTACCGGCGCCGCGGCGCATGAGCTTACCAGTGGCGCTGATTTTGAACCGCTTCACTGCGGCTTTGCGTGTCTTATTTGGTTTTCTACGTGGCATTGTCTATTTCCTTCCTTAAATCTTTTCGGTTTCAGCGACTTCTGTTTCGGTCTCCGTCTCCACCTCGTCTTCAACTTCTGCTTCGCGGCCAAACTCGGCTTCGTACTTCTTGGCGGCCCCGCGTTCAGCAGAGAGCATCATCGTCAAACTCTTGCCCATCAACTTCGGCATCACTTCGGTGTGGCCGTAACCTTCTAAATCTTTCACCACGCGCTTCATTAACTCATGGCCGAACTCCGGTCGCGCATTTTCGCGGCCCCGGAAGAACAGCGACACTTTTACTTTCATCGCATTCGCCAAGAACCCGCGCATGTGATGCAGCTTCGTCTGATAATCGTGATCGTCAATGTTCAGGCGCAGCTTAATTTCCTTCAGCTTGCTGGCATGCTGATGCTTTCGCGCTTCGCGTTCCCGCTTCTCGGCTTCGTATTTAAATTTTCCGTAATCAAAGATCTTGCAGACCGGCGGATTCGCATTCGGCGAAATCTCAATCAAATCCATCCCGTGCTGCTGGGCGGCGGCAAGTGCCTGACTGGTCGGCATGACGCCGAGTTGTTTCCCTTCGGGATCAATCACGCGCACTTCCCGCGCGCGAATCTTCTGGTTAACACGTACGAACTGTTGAATGAGCAGGCCTCCTGTTACGCCGAGTGTGGCATTAGGCTTGGGGACGCGCCGCAGCAGTACCGCGCGACCGATTGGCCGCCGACTGAACCGCGAGCTTGGTTGATTCAAAGACTAACATGCGAGCCGCTTATGTACGGGTTTTCCATCGGATTTGCAACATTCTTTTTACTTACCCTTGCCGGCTAGTAATCGCTTGCAAGATATTTGCAATGGCTTCCGCCTTCGGTTTCGCGCCAATATTACCTTTGCCGTGCAGCCGAACGCTGACATTCCCGGCTTCCAAATCGCGTCCACCAATCACCAGCATTGTGTGAACTTTCGCCACTTCGGCACTCTGAATCTTGCCTTTGATATTGTTCGTCCCGCAATCGGCGACCACCCGGACTTGCTGTGCGCGGAGTTCGTTCGTAATCCCGTTTGCATAATCCACCACGGCAGCTTCATCGCCAATCGTAAGCACGCGCACTTGCTCCGGTGCTAGCCAGAGCGGAAAGTTACCGGCGTAATGTTCAATCAGGAATCCGATGAATCGTTCATGCGTGCCGAGCGGTGCGCGGTGAATGCAAAGCGGAGTCTTCTCGGTGTTATCTTTGTCCCGGTATGTCAGGCCGAAACGTTTCGGCACAGCGAAATCCACCTGGTTTGTCGCAATGGTGAACTCGCGACCGATGGCGCTCCAGACCTGCACGTCGATCTTCGGGCCGTAGAACGCCGCTTCGTTGGCGACCTCGACGAAGTTGATGCCGCTGGAGACAAGAACGTCGCGCACCATGTCCTCCGTCTGCTTCCACAACGCCGGCTCGTCCACGTACTTCTTCCCGAGACCTTCCGGCGCGCTAGTGCTGAAACGCATCTGATATTTCTCGAAACCGAAAATCTTGAAATACTTCAGGTACATCTCGTTGACTGCATTGAACTCTTGGGCGAACTGCTCGGGCGTGCAATAGATGTGCGCGTCATTCATGTTGAGCGACCGCACGCGCATCAAGCCGAAGAGTTCGCCCGACTGCTCGTACCGGTAACAAGTGCCATACTCCGCCAACCGCAACGGCAAATCCCGGTAACTATGCGGCTCGGCCGCAAAGACCCGGTGATGGTGCGGACAGTTCATCGCTTTGAGGTAGTAAGCTTCTGACTCTGGCATCTTCTTGAAAAAATCAGAAGCCGCGGTTTCGTGTTCTTCAAAAAGCTGCACAAGCTGTGACAAATCTGCTTCAGTTGCCTTCTTCTCTTTCAGGAGAGGCATTACTCGCTTTGCTTCCAAACCAAACTTCAGGCCAGCTTGAGCAGCAGTTTTTGAAACATCGCCCATTGCAGTTCCATCACGGATCTCCTCATGGAGTTGCATCGGCGGGAACATGCTCTCGGCGTAGTACGGCAAGTGGCCGGAGGTCTTGTACATCTTCTCCTTCGCCAGATGCGGGGTCTTCACGCGGACGTAGCCGGCGGCGAACTCGGTTTCCTTCGCGAGCTTTTCCAGTTCCTCGACGATCACCGTGCCTTTCGGCAACCAGAGCGGCAGGCCGGGGCCGACGTATTCGGTGTCCATCACGTACAAGCCCATCTCCGCGCCGATCTTCCGGTGGTCGCGTTTCTTTGCTTCTTCGAGCATGGTGAAATACTCGTCGAGCTGCGTCTTGTTCTTGAACGCCGTCCCGTAAATGCGCTGGAGCTGCGGGTTCTTCTCGTCGCCCTTGTAATACGCGCTGGCGACGCTGGTCACCTTGAACGCGCCGACGTTACCGGTGCGCATCACGTGCGGTCCAGCGCAAAGATCAATGAATTCTCCGGTCTTGAAATACGAAACCGGTTCATCCGCCGGAATGCCTTCGATGATATCGAGTTTGAATTTGCTAGGAACTTCCCGGTTGCCGAGCGCGGCGAGCCGACCAGCTTTCGCATCGGCCAACGCCTGATCGCGAGTGACGATGACCTTCTCGAAAACTTGGTTCGCTTTAATAATCTTCTTCATCTCAGCTTCGATGGCCGGGAAGTCTTCCGGTGAAATCCGGTGCTTCAAATCCACATCGTAATAAAATCCATCCTCCACCGGTGGACCGGCAGCGAATTGCGCGTCGGGCCAAAGCTGAGCGATGGCCGCAGCCAAGACGTGAGCAGCGGAGTGCCGGAGCCGTTCCAAGTCGGTCATCTTTTGGCGTTCGTCGAGGTTTTTTCGTTCTTCCATAGCGGCAAACTTCTACGGCGTGTGCTCAGTAAAGTCAATGCCGGGAGAAGAATCGGACAATGCGTTCGGGGAGTTTGAAGCGCAGCGAGGCATCGCCGTGTTCGATTTGATTCATGGCTTTGCCGGTCGTGGCGGTGAGTGATTCGCTTTTCAAGATGCTGAGCACCTGACTCGGATAAACGCTCCGGTGGCCTGACATTAGAAAGGCGACGATGCACGCAATGGTCGCGTGCGGAGCGATGCCGGGACCAAAGAGTTCAATGGCCATGATCGAGGCGGCAATCGGAGTATTGGCAGCGCCGGCCAGCAGCGCCACCATGCCGATGGCAGAATAGGTCGCGATGTGGCCGGTGTTAAAGAGGTTGCCGAAGAGGTTGCCGGCGCTCGTGCCGAGAAAGAAAATCGGAGTGACAATGCCGCCGCTCCCGCCACAACTCAACGTAATGGCCGTTGCTAAGAGTTTCCAGAAGAATGCAGATTTTGCCAGCACCTGACCGCGCAGCCCGTTCTCAATACTATCCAAACCGAGGCCGAGATAACGCGTCGAAACGAAACCGCCGATGCCGGTCAGCAGCGCCCCACCCAGCAACGCGTTAAGTGGTTTCCACCAGCGCAGACGGTGAAACAATTGATGCCCGAAGTGCAGCGCTTCAATCAAGAGCAGTGCGCCGATGCCGCACCATGCGCCCAGCAGTAACATCTGGCCAAAGACGCGTTCGGTGAACGCCGGAAAGACATCGAGCGAGAAATGAAAATACGTCACACCTAAAGCACTGGAGACATGGTAAGCGGTGATCCCAGCCACGAAGGAGGGAAGCAGGACATCATAGAGCAGTTGCCCCAAGAACAAGACTTCCACGCCAAATAACGCGCCGGCAATCGGTGTGCCAAACACTGCCGCGTAACCAGCCGAGACACCGCAAATCACCAACTTGCGGCGTTCCACATCAGGAATCCGTCCCAGACTCGCGAGTGCCGAGGCGATCCCTGCGCCAATCTGTGCACAGGGGCCTTCCTTACCGGCGGAACCGCCACCGGCCAATGTAATCACAGTCGCCACCAGTTTGACCGGTACCACCGCCAGCGGAATCCGTCCAAAGCGTTCGTGCAATGCTGCAATGACCCGTTCCGTTCCGTGACCTTCGGCGTCCGGCGCAAGCCAGCGGACAAGGACTGCGCTGATGAACAAGGTCACCGGTAGCCAGAGGAAATAGGAGGGATGCGTGGCCGCAATCTCAGTCGCCCACGCCAATGCCTTCAAGAAGACTGTCGTGCTCACGCCGACTGCGGCGCCTACAATGGAGGCATAGAACGTCCACTTGAGAACGCTTCCGAAAAGTATCAATTGCTTCGCGACGCGTCTTTTCATGAATGAATGGTAGGCAGGCCATAGCGAATTGGCAAGGATAGCTTGCTGTGCTATCTTGCCGGCCAATGTTAGAAGAACTTTATCAAGAAATTATTCTCGACCACTACCGGCGGCCTCGGAATCGCGGAACCACTAGCCCGGCGGATTTGCACGCCAAGGAAAGTAATCCACTGTGCGGCGACGAACTGGAAGTCACGGCGAAAATCGTGGAGGGCAAAATCGCCGAGGTAAAATTTGACGGCCACGGCTGTTCCATCAGTCTCGCGTCGGCTTCCATTATGACCGGGCGGCTGGTGGGGAAGACGTTGTCGGAGGCGTTGAACTATATTGAAAATTTCCAGAAGATGATGCGCGGCGATGTGCCGTTTGGCGGCAAGGAGCTGGGGGATTTGAAGGCGCTGGAAGGCGTGCTGAAGTTTCCGGTGCGGGTGAAATGCGCGACGTTGGCGTGGCACACCGCGCAGCGCGGCATCACCGCGACCTTTGAAAAGCCACCGGCGTGAAATATCAATTCAAAAAGCATTTCACCCTCGCCGAAGCGCGGGCGATGTTGCCGAAGCTGCGCCGGTTATTCGCCGAGTTTCATGCCCATCGCGAACGTGCTCAGGAAGCCGATAATAAACTCGGCCGGTCGCTCGCGAAGACCGGTGGCGATCTGGGTGGCGAGTTGGTGGCGGGATTAACGAAGGATTTGGTGATGCTCAACGCCGAGATTCGGAAGTTCCAAGCCGGTGGTGTGGTGATTAAGGATTTTGACCGGGGCTTGGTGGATTTTCCGAGCATCAAAGAGGGCCGTGAGATTTTCCTCTGTTGGGAACTCGAAGAAGATGACATCGAGTTTTTCCACGATATCGAAGATGGCTACGCCGGACGAGAACGGCTATAGCGATTAGTCCTTTGCCGAGCGGAGTTGGAGATCATCTTTCGGAATGATGCTTGTCCCAAAGCTGAATCCGTACACCGATAATCCTTGGCCGCGTGCGCTGAGTCGGACTTCGTAGCTCCGGTACGGTTGCCGGCGGGTGAGATTGTACAAGCGAGCCATATTCATCTTCACAAAACTGCGGCCGTCATCATCGTAACGAATATCTTTACCGGCGTAATCTTTCGGAACCGGCGCGCCATCAATCTCAACGAACACTTGCATCCAGTAAACGCTTTCCGGTTTCATCACCACGTTGCACTCCACGGCTTGGTATTTGAGCATTAAACAATCCGTGAGATCATCTTTGTCCACGGCGTGACGCATATAGTCGTCGTGAATACTCCAATCGCCTCGCGCATACACCACGCCGATGTACCGTTCCGCCGGTAGGTGAAAAGTGATGATGGTATTGGTGGAGGCTGCTTCCGGATTACCGAAATCATTGCGCGCGCGACCGAGGTAAAGCTCCGGTGTGACCACGTAGCAAACGGCGTTCGTCTGGTCGAAGTCATGTGCCGGCGGCATCATTGCCGGTAACTGGACTTGCGGATTTAATTCCCGAAGCAAGCCCTGAATCGTTTTTTCGATTTTCACATACTGGCCTTCGCCAGTGACATCCAGACGCACGATGCCATCGCCATCGAGCACCAACAGACGCGGCCAGTACCGGTTGTGATAGGCGCCGGTAATTTTCAAGTCGCTATCCACGGCAATCGGATGTTTTAAGCCGGCGCGGTTGACGCCCATTTGCACATTGTCTGGTGTCAGCGCAAAATTAAATTCCGGCGAGTGAATTCCCACCACCTGCAATCCGAGCGATTCATACCGGCGTTCCCATTCGAGTAAGTAAGGAAAGGTGTGGATACTATTGAGACAACTGTAATCAAAGAAATGAATCAGCACGACTTTGCCGCGCCACTTGTCGAGCGAGACTGCGTCGCCATTCAACCAGACGAATGCGCCATCCAGACTCGGCGCCGGTTTGCCGAGCAGTGGCGATACCGGTAGCGTCGCCGGCGTTGCCGGTCGATTACAGCCCGTAATTAAGATCAACATCCCGGCGAGCGCCGGGATTAGTCCGTGTCGCATACATGCAGTGTGGCAGCCATCCCAGAAAAATCAAGCCCCGGTGCGCTCACGTTAGTTTAGATCCAAAACTCTGGATATTCGCTCCACTTCACCATCTTGTGAAAGAGGAGCGCCACGACTAGCATGATGAGACTACCGCCGAAGACCGGTAGTAAAACATAGCTAAAACCAAGTCGGTGAATACTGTCGCCGCCAATCACCGCAATGAGTGCCGTCGCTCCGCCCGGTGGATGGAGTGTTCGAGTCCAATGCATGGCTGCGAGCGCTGTCGCGACCGCCACCGCTGCCGCCAAGGTCGGGTGATTGGAGAAAAGCTTCCAAGCGGCCACGCCAATGATTGCGGAAACCAGATGTCCACCGACAAAGTTTCGCGGTTGGGCGAGGGGACTATTGACCGCGCCGTAGATTAGCACGGCGGACGCGCCAAACGAGCCGACAAGCAGGAGCGTTGCGTGAGGTGCATTGTTGAGCCACGCCACCAATCCGACGCCAACCAAGGCGGCCAGCCACGACCAGCCAATCTCTTTGATGTGAACGCGTGGGGCCGGTTCGCTGAGTGGCCGGAGCCATTTCTGCCAGCCAGTTCGCTTCCGAACAGGTGGTGGCGTTAAGAACTTTGTCGCCGCTCGCGTGTGAATCAGATGGTAGATTTTCAAGAAATCATGCGGCGTAATATCAATGAAGCCTTTGACTTCATTCATCGCCTCGGCGATCTCGTGTTCCGTTGGCTCCAAGTCGGCGGCGATGATTTTATGTTTCATTCAAATTCGGTTCGCCGGCTAATTGCGTCCGGTGATGGCAGCGAGATCAGCCTTGGCATCCGTGCCAGTCAAACGTAGCTTATATTTCTCTTGGAGAATCTTAAACACCGCCGGCGTGATGAATGCCGGTGGCGTCGGTCCGAGAGTGATATTTTGGATGTTCAACGAGAGCAACGTCAGCAGTACTGCGACGGCCTTTTGTTCAAACCAACTAATTACCAGCGTCAGCGGGAGATCATTCACGCCGCAACCGAATGCACCGGCGAGTGCGACGGCAACCTGAATCGCGCCATAGGAATCGTTGCACTGGCCCATATCGAGCAGGCGTGGCAGGCCGAGGAGTTGGCCGTGATCGTGGTTGCGAATCCGAAACTTGCCGCAGCCGAGTGTGAGGATGAATGAATCCGGCGGTGTCGCTTGCGCGTAGTCTGTGAAATAATTCCGCCCCGGCTCAGCCCCGTCGCAGCCGCCGATGACAAAGAACCGGCTAATCTTGCCTGCCTTGACTGCATCCACAATCGTCGGCGCGAGATCGAGCAACACTTGCCGGTGGAAGCCGACTTGGGATTTGCCGACGACGTGCTCTTTGCACGGTGGACATTGGCGGGCTTGGGCGATCACGGGACTGAAATCATTATCCTTAATCCGCGTTCCACCGGGTACAGCGGTGGCGCGAGTGGTGTAGATGCGCTTGGCATATTGCGCCGGCGGAATCAACACGCAGTTCGTTGTCGCCACGATTGGCCCTGGAAATCTGGCGAATTCTTCCTCTTGATTTTGCCAGGCAGTTCCATAATGACCGGCGAGATTTGGATGTTTGTGCAACTTCGGATACATGTGCGCCGGGAGCATTTCGCCGTGGGTGTAGACCTTGAGATCGGTGCCTTCGAGTTGGCGTAAGAGATCGGCGAGATCGAGTAAATCGTGACCGGTAATCAGAATGCCGTGACCGGCTTGCGTGCCTTCGATGACGGTAGCCGGCTCAGGTTTGCCGAATTTCTCGATGTGACCGGCGTCGAGGAGTTCCATCACGCGGAGATTTTTCCGGCCAAGTTCGAGCGCGATTTCAAAAAGAGCATTGATGTCGAAATTGACGTTAGTCATCGTGGAGAACAGTGCTTCTTCGATGAACGCACTGACGGATTCGTCCGACTTTCCGAGCCGGCGCGCGTGATTGGCATAGGCCGCCATGCCTTTTAGCCCGTACAGAATCAACTCCTGCACTGACTGAACATCTTCATCCTTGCCACAGATACCGACATTGTTATTGCAGCCGGTTCCGCAAAATGACTGCTCGCATTGATTACAAAACATGATCGCATTTCCTTTGTTGGTGATTATGACTGTCCGTGGATTACGATGAGGCTACCGCACTAGCTCCGGTGGAGAATTGACCTACGTCAACAAAGCACTTCTTAGTCAGTGTTGGCAATGCGGACAGAAAAATGTGGCGCGTTGTGCCAACACAATTCGCCGAATCGGTGTGCGACACCGCCGGCATGGTTTACCGGTCCGGTCATAAGCGAAAAATTCCTGCACATCAAAAATCCTCGGCCCGTAGCTGATTCCTTTTCGCAACGCCGCCACGAGACTACGCTGTAATCTTCGCCATTCCGCCGGTCGCAATCGTCGGGACGGTCGCTGCGGATTAATCCGTGCGCGCCACAGCGACTCGCTCGCATAGATGTTGCCGATTCCCGCAATCAATGACTGGTCGAGTAATGCGACTTTGATGGGTCGGGTTGTTTGCTGCAACCGGTGGCCATCGAATTGAAATGGCTCCGGTCCCAACTTCGTAAGCTTACAGGTCAATTCCCTAGTTGATAAAAGTTCCACCGTTCCAAACCGCCGGGAATCTGTAAAATACGCCGCCGACTTACCGGCGTGAATTGCCAGTCGGTAACGCTCTGGTCGGACAAACTCAAACCAGCCGGTCATTCGGAGATGAATCAGCAAATGCCGGTGGCCGGTTAAATCAAAAATAATGAACTTGGCGCGCCGGTGAATCTTTTTAATCCGGTCGCCTACGAGTTGACCAGTGAGTTTGATTTTCGGATCACAAACTTCGACGTGCCGGATGATTCGTCCACACAAACGCGGTCGAAGTTGACGGACGACGATTTCGACTTCAGGAAGTTCTGGCATAATAGTTGGTGCCCGGGGCGGGATTTGAACCCGCACGGAGCTTTAATACTCCTTCGGATTTTAAGTCCGATGCGTCTGCCAGTTTCGCCACCCGGGCAATGTATTTTTTATTTCTCGACCGTTGAAATTACTTAAGAGTAAGCCAATAACTCAAGCGCAGGAAGGAGATTAAATTAAGCACCCGGTCTTGTCAAACATCACGAGAAATCGGGAGGTGAAAGATCTAAATGACTAATTTGTGAATATATAACCCTAATTCGCTTGTATCGCTCTGAGCGGCCGTGATATTATTGAGCAGCAGCGAGGATGCTAAGATAGATATGAAATTGATTCACATTGGACGATTGATTCTACTTGTTACGATATGTGTGCAAGTTCTACAAACCAAAGCCGAAAGCCCCCACGATTTTTCGCGCGATTTACAGTGGCAGTGGAATTGGGGAAAAGATGAGGACTTAAACCAAGCGCAAACATGCCATATTACTCCTGTTGACCGGATTGGTGATGCCGGTCAAGAAGGGGAAGTTAATTTTCGCTCCCTCAAACCCAATGTCTATCAGGTGGGATTTACCATGCCAGCGTTTGACTTTGATCTGCAGGACGATGGTGCGATTAAACATGTTTTTTTTCTAACTTTTCATTTTAAAGATACTGCGAATAAACCGGTGTCTGTCTATGCCGGTAAGGGTGGGTGTGGGTTTTATGGCGCGGGTTATGTCGGTTGTTTTGGGGGTGCTGCAGATGGTCAGTGGAAAGAAGAGACGGTAGTGATTCGTCGGTCCATGATGCGGTGTTTGGATGGTCATAGTTTCCGTTTCGCGCTCAATAATATTAAGGCACCGGTGCCGGTTGCCTCTTGTACGCTTTGGTCAGCAGGCTCTCCGGTGCCGGATACGGCGACGCGTGTCACGCGTGCGCTACAAGTAGAAAAAGAGAAACGGCAGGCGGAGTTAGCGTATTTGCTGCCAAAGTTTAAGAACCTGGGACTCCCAGACCCGGGCCATTGTGCCGATTATACTACGACCGAGAAGGATCGAGGTTTCCGAGTGTTCTTTCCACCGGTCAATCGTTGGCTATTTGCAAACTCGAACCCACTACCGGAGGAGTTGACTGATGATGTGCACATCAACCTTTGTCCCGGTCAATCGCATTCGTTGCTTGTGGCAGTCCGGGGATTAAAAGATCTCGGTCAGGTCGGCGTGACATTGGGAAATTTGAAGGGTGTGAATCGATCAGTCTCCCTTAATGATATTCCTGTACGTTGGGCTGTTTATAGTCCCCAACGCATTGGTTCCTCTTGGGGAACCGATTATCGGGAATGTATGGAACAACTTGTGGAAATGTCCTCGCAGACAGTTGCCACGAGCCGTTTAGAGGTCGCATGTCTAACTTTCCAAGTGCCGGACGATATGCCCGCCGGTAGTTACCGTGGGAATGTGACCGTCACCAGTGAGAAGGGTGGTAAGTTTATTGCGCCAGTAGCGGTGACTATCTATCCATTTCACCTAGAGCATCCGGGGCATGCGACCCATGGTCAATTTTACTATGCTTCTCTGCTGAGTCCATCGCCGGCAGAATTACGAGATATGCGCAATCACGGCATGGATACAATGGTCTCCGAAATGCTACCATCAGCCGATAAATCTGATTGGGAAGCGATAGCGAATGGTTTCAAATTATTCAAGCGCCTCGGGTACCGGTCGCCGCTGATTAGCGATACAGGCGGTATCGAATTTTTAGCTAAAATTAACGCCAAGCTACCTTTGCCGCCTGAAGATCCAGCTAAGCGGAGCAAGTATATTGATGTTGTCCGACAAGAGTTGGCGACGGCCAAAGCCGCCGGCTTTGAGGAGACAGCTTTCTTTCCGGTGGATGAGCCGCATACGGATGCATTAATTGCTCAATCCAAACGTTCCTGCGCTTGGATTAAGGAAGTGCCCGGCGCACGGACATTCATCACCTCTAATCCCAAGGCTGTGCCAATTCTCACACCGGTCTTGGATGACGTCTGCTATAATCTGACTTATCTTAATAACCTGACCGTGGCTAACGTGGCATCCAATAAGCAGACGCTGATGTTCTATTGTCCGAGTATTGATGTAAATCCGGAACTAAATCGTTACCGCGCCGGATACTACTTTGCGAAACTCGACGCACACAGCTGCTACTTTTTCGCCTATTTTGAGTTCTCGGGCGATCCATTCAATGATTTAGACGGTGATAATCGCGATTGGAATGTAGTTTATCCATCCCTGACATCTGTGACTCACGATCCGACACTCGAATGGGAGGCCATGCGGGAGGGCGTGGATGATTATCGGTTTGTTTACACGCTCCAAAACTTGATACAGCGGGCAAGGAATAAGGAGCGGGGAGCGGCTGCAGATAATGCGCTTCTCGTTTTGAACGGGATTCTGTCCATGGTCGATCTTGATGGGAAAAGTGCCGGTGGCCCTGCTATGCAAATTGAGGCTGACACAAGGCTTAAAAATACAAAACTTGATTCCACAAAAAATGCCACGGTCACATCAGATGTGGCTGCCGCCTGGTACGATCAATCACGTGCCAAAATTGCTTCGGCTATTATCACTCTCAAACAGTTGGCAGGAGAATAATTCGCATCATGAGTGCCGGGGTAGTGATGAGAATGGTAGCGTGCTCTGATGGAGCAGAACTAACGTGCGATTTCCTGCGAAGTATTTTCCAGATGCTGTCACGAGTGTTCTGTTTTATTGACTCAATGGAAAACGGCATCGAGCTTGGCGATGTCCAATGGATATCAAAATCTATCACTCAAGGAAATTCCCGGAATCGGTCACGACCCATTCTTTGCAGAAATCATTGGCTATTTTTATCATTTACGTTTTCCTAAATAATGTGAGGAATTTGACAGCTACAAACTTGGCTGCTAGTGTCAACCTAATCGCAGGTTGACTATGATTACATTGACGAAAAATGCAGCCCAACAAATTAGCGAATTGCAAAAAGAGCACGATGCCACCGGTAAGCCGTTGCGTGTTTATGCGCAAGAAGGCGGTTGCTGCGGTGTGCAATACGGCATGGGTTTTGATGCCAAGCAGAAAGATGATATGGTCGTGGCGCACGACGGTATCGAAGTGGTCATTGATCCACAAAGTGCGCCATTGCTCGATGGCAGCGTGGTGGATTATGTCGTGACTCCGGAAGGTTCGGGGTTCAAAATCGAAAATCCGAACAACGCAAAGAAAAGAGAGGGCGGTTGCGGTTGCGATCACGGCTCGTGCCACTGAGAACTTAATCCACGGGGGTGCTCCGACATTGCGGGGCTGAGAATAAACCCAAACAACCTGAACCAGGTAATGCTGGCGGAGGGAATGAAATGATTGCTTCTAAAAAATCCGAAAATTTTCCGAAGTCCCGCAAGGTGTACGTTGCGGGCAAACTCCATCCTGACATCCGCGTGCCGTTCCGCGAGATTTCGCTTTCGCCAACGGTGAGTCACGCCGGCGGTGTCGAAGCGAATCCACCGGTGCGAGTTTATGACACGAGCGGTCCGGTGCACTCTGATTTCAAAGCCGGTTTGCCAAAGCTTCGGCAACCGTGGATTGCCGCGCGCGGCACTGGTAAGGTGGTCACGCAACTCCATTACGCACGGCAAGGTGTTATCACGCCAGAAATGGAATTCATCGCCATTCGGGAAGGACTGGAACCGGAGTTTGTTCGTAGCGAAGTTGCTCGCGGCCGGGCGATTATTCCGGTGAACATCAAGCATCCTGAATCCGAGCCAATGATTATTGGTCGGAATTTCCTCGTAAAAATTAATGCCAACATCGGCAACAGCGCGGTCGCGTCGAGCATTGCGGAAGAAGTCGAGAAAATGCAGTGGTCAATCCGGTGGGGTGCGGACACGGTGATGGATTTGTCCACCGGTCCGAAAATTCACGAGACACGCGAATGGATTATTCGCAATAGTCCGGTGCCGATTGGTACGGTTCCGATTTATCAAGCGCTTGAAAAAGTCGACGGCAAAGCCGAAGAGCTGACTTGGGAAATCTACCGGCAGACGTTGCTTGAACAATGCGAGCAAGGCGTGGATTATTTTACCGTTCACGCTGGCGTCTTGCTCCGGTATGTGCCGATGACAGCGAAACGGAAGACCGGCATTGTCAGTCGTGGCGGTGCGATTCTGGCGAAATGGTGTTTGGCGCATCATCAAGAAAATTTTCTCTACACGCATTGGGATGAGATTTGCGAAATTATGGCCGCGTATGACGTGGCGTTCAGTATCGGCGACGGTCTCCGGCCCGGTTGCATTGCCGATGCAAATGACGAAGCACAGTTTGGCGAATTATTTACGCAAGGCGAATTGACAACGCGCGCTTGGTCGCACGGCGTGCAGGTGATGAATGAAGGTCCCGGTCACGTGCCGATGCATCTCATCAAAGAAAATATGGAGAAGCAGTTGGAGTGGTGCCACGAGGCGCCATTCTATACGCTCGGACCGCTAACGACTGATATTGCGCCCGGTTACGACCATATTACCAGTGCGATTGGCGCGGCAATGATTGGTTGGTATGGCTGCGCAATGCTTTGTTACGTCACGCCGAAAGAGCATCTCGGCTTACCGGATAAAGAAGATGTCCGGCAAGGTGTCATCGCTTACAAAATCGCCGCGCACGCCGCTGATTTAGCGAAAGGTCATCCCGGCGCTCAGTTCCGGGATGATGCGCTTAGCAAGGCGCGATTTGAATTCCGTTGGGAAGACCAATTTAATCTGGCACTTGATCCTGACATCGCTCGCGAATTTCACGACGCAACCTTACCGGCGGACGGCGCAAAGCTCTCGCATTTCTGTTCGATGTGTGGCCCGCAATTCTGTTCGATGAAAATTACCGAAGACGTCCGGAAGTTTGCAGCGGAGCAGGGGATTGCTACGGACGAAGCGCTGAAAAAAGGAATGGCAGAGAAGTCGAAGGAGTTCGTCGAAAAAGGCGCGGAAGTTTACGCGAAGACGTAAACTGCACATTAAGCGTGTTATTCTCTGGTTTTAAGTCCATAGTATCTACCTATGCCATTTCGCGCACTTGGACTTGACGCTAATATTCTGAAAGCCATCACCGAAGCCGGTTACACCGAACCGACTCCAATTCAGGCGGCTGCCATCCCGCTGATTCTTGGCGGGCAAGATTTAATCGGCATCGCACAAACCGGTACCGGTAAGACCGCGGCATTCACGCTACCCATTCTTTGTAAACTAGCCGGGCTCATTGGCGCGGGGCAGAAGCGCGGAATTCGCGTGTTGGTTTTGGCACCAACGCGAGAGTTAGTGGTTCAGATTGAGGAGAACGTGCGCGCTTACGGTCGGCATTTGCCGCTGCGCATGGCAACAGTATTTGGTGGAGTCGGTGAACGTCCGCAAATCCAAGCGCTACAAAGCGGCGTGGATATCGTCGTGGCAACGCCGGGGCGATTGTTGGATTTAATGGGTCGCCGGTTTGGAAATTTCTCGGGATTACAATTTCTTGTGCTCGATGAAGCCGACCGGATGTTGGACATGGGTTTCTTGCCGGACATCCGTCGGATTGTGCAAGCGATGCCGGTCAAACGCCAAACGATGTTGTTCTCGGCGTCGCTATCGCGAGAGATTGAGCAGGTAACGCGGGAGTTTCAACACACGCCGAAGGTTGTGCAAATTGGTCGCCGGGCCAATCCCGCCGAAACTGTTACGCAACTTGTCTATGAAGTGCCGAAGCATTTGAAAACGGATTTGCTCGTGCATCTGTTGCAAGGTCCGCAACTCAACATGGTGCTGGTTTTCGTTCGGATGAAACATAGTGCCGACCGGCTCGCCGTCAGCTTAGAGCGCAAAGGGATCAAGACGGCGACCATTCACTCCAACCGTTCGCAAAACCAACGTCTGTCCGCCTTGAAAGATTTCAAGTCTGGCCGGGTGCGTGTGCTAGTCGCGACGGACATTGCGGCGCGCGGCATTGATGTGGATGGAATTTCGCACGTGGTGAATTTCGATTTTCCGATGCACTCCGAAGATTATGTCCACCGGATTGGACGCACCGGTCGAGCGCATGCGGTGGGTGATGCGATTAGTTTTATCACCTCCGCTGACTATGGTGCGTTACGAATGCTGGAACGATTTATCGGGCGCGGAATTGTCCGCAAACGGGCGGAAGGTTTTGACTATAAAATGGCCGCTGCACCGGGAACTCACGAAAGCGAACACCGGAATCGGCCACCGCAAAAAGGGAGTTCGCAACCGCAATCGTCCGAAAAATCACGGCATGGTGCGGGTCAAGTCGGTCACCGGTTCAAAGCGCGTTGGCAGCGATAAGTTTTATCGCCAGTAGCCGCTGACCCAAACGTGTGAGCCGCCGCGCGACTCCCAGCGTCCACCGTACCAATATGCGCCCCGGTGAGGTGGATAAGCCCAATGACCGCGTGCCCAACACCACCGGCTGCCGTACCAAGTCCAACAGCCGCCAATCCAAATATAATCTGGTCCCGGTGCAGGATAAATCACTTCTTGATAAACCACCGGCGGTGGCGGTTGTGTCACCACCATTCCCGGTGAAGGTGCCGGCGCATCGCTGACGGTGGTGGCGGTGTTAATCATAAACTCAATCACTTTCTGGCTCACACCGGCATCTCTTAAATCAATAATTTCTGCGGTGCTGAGATGATAAATTGAGCGTGAGTTTCGAATCTGACTGATGATGACCTCGTCGCTCAGACCGGCTTTGGCTAACGCTTTCACGTCGGCAGTGGCTAGCGGCTGACCTTGTTCAACCCGAGCCAACGTCTGTGGGGCTTGCGCTCGTAACGCCTCGCGATGCTGCTGTTCCATCGCATTGCCGACGAGTGCGCCTGTCAATAAGCCGACGGCACCACCGATGGCCGCACCTTCCGCTGTGTGGTGGCCGGCAGCATTTCCAATCAACGCTCCTGAGCCAGCGCCGAGCGCGCCACCCAGCAACGCTCCGTTTGCGGTGCGGTCGGGTTGACCGTTGTATGTATAGCAGCCGCTCAATAACACGCTTGTCGAAACCAACGTTAAGATTAACTGGCGATAATTCATAATTAGCTCCTGTTTACTCAGACACTAACACCACCGGTAACGTTGAGTTGCGCACAAAATGTCGGAGGGTCGCCGCAGTACTCACGTGTCTCACTCCAGTTGCGTCGGCAATGCGGTCTGCCACGCGCGAAACTCGGCGCGCAACTTAGGCCGCGCCTTCGACGAGGGCGATTTCTTCGGGCGTGAGTTCATAGAGTTCATAAACGAGTTGGTCAATCTGCCGGTCGGTGGCGGTGACGGCGTTCTGCAACGTCGCCCGTTCCTTCTCCGTCGCCGCCGCCCGCAGCTTCGGCGTTAACACCAACATCTTCTCCACCAACCCCACTAGCTTGTCATGCCGGGATTTGTCGGCGGGCTTTTCAAATCCAATTCACAAAGCGGAATACGGTCAGTCACAGGGGCATCAAAGTGCATCGTTCTGATTGCTCGCGCAAAAATAAAACGGTAGATGAACCAATTGATTAACTTGGAATTCAGAATAGCCGCGACGAATAAAGGCGAGAACGGCTGGGCAACAGCCAGTTGATTGACCGTATCCAAAATCACGGAGCGGCTCTGTAACTCACTTGGCAAGACTGTCGCAATAATCCGAATGTGGTCTGTGGGATTCTCAATGTGAGCGACAATGTTTTGAACGAGAACGCCGTTTGACTTTATAAACGCCTTTTTGGTCGGCAATCGCCGACTTTGCAATTCGCCATTTCTCTATTTCAGCGAGGCAGTAGCGACCTATTTGCTTCCCTCCTAAAGCCGTGTAATAACCCGTGCCTGATGAAACGGCATCTTGCAGCATCGCTCCTCGTTGGTTTTTCAGGATGTTGCCGAGATTGATAACTCGTTGATGATTACTTCACGGACTTCTCGCCAGTTGGAGTTAAAAAGCAAAGGCTTTGGAACGATGTAGCCGCCCAGTCCATGCGGCTTGAGAACTTTCTTCTTCAGTAAAATAAACAGCGCAGCAGTGTCCGTGAGACTGATTCCGAAACTTTGTTGGAGGTATTGCCGCTCGTCATCGTTCAACTCCGCCCCATACGGCGGATTGCCAACGACCGCGTCAAACCCACCGGCTTTCATGATTGCCGGTAAGCCTACCGGCCAGTCGAAGGCGCGGACGCGCACGAGGTCTTCGGCCATCATCGAAAAGTCGGACGCGATAAGCGAGTTGCCGCACTTGATGTTGTCTTGCAACGGCGGCAGGAGTGCGACGTTATCCTCAGCCCTACGGCGATCCCAGCGCCATCATCACGGTGATTGTGAGCGCTTAATAAAATCATCGGGAGCCGGGATAGTCCGGCTCCCGATGAAGGTAACTCCGTGCCGGTCGGTGGAGCTGTGTCGCTATTAAAAACCTAACGCGCGACCGGTGGGGCAGGCGCCGAAGAATTTCTTGGCGTTGTGCAGCGCGGCGATGAATACATCCACTTCATCACGAGTGTTGTAGAGGTAAAAACTGGCGCGCGTTGTTGCGCCGATGTTTAGCTTTTTGTGCAACGGCATCGCGCAATGGTGGCCAGCGCGGACGGCAATCCCTTCTTGGTCGAAAAACGTCGCGAGATCGTGCGGATGAATGTCGCTGAAGGTGAACGATACTAATCCGCCGCGCTTTTCGACATCCAATGGGCCGTAGATTTTGATTTCAACAAACTCCTGAAGCCGGTCGAGCGCGTAGCCGGTAATTTGTTTTTCGTGCTGACGAATTTTTTCCAAACCAATGTTCTGAAGATAATCCACTGCCGCACCCAACCCGATGGACTCCGCAATATTCGGAGTACCGGCTTCAAACTTGTACGGCAAATCGTTGCAAGTGAAACCATCCGCAGTCACTTCCCGGATCATTTCACCGCCGCCCATGAACGGCGGCATCGCTTCGAGTAGTTGCCGGCGACCATAAAGCGCGCCGCTACCGGTGGGGCCGAGCATTTTGTGACCGCTGAACGCGTAGAAATCCACATCAAGCGCCTGCACATCGACAGCGAGATGCGGAATACCTTGCGCGCCATCCACCAGAATCAGCGCGCCGACTTTGTGCGCGGCGTCGGCGAGTTGCCGGATTGGATTGATCGTGCCCAGCACGTTCGAGCACTGCGTGACGGCGACGAGTTTTGTGCGCGGATTCATCTCCGGTACGGCGAGTGTGCCGTCGGCATTCAAATCGATGCGCTTGATAACTGCACCGGTCGCGGCGGCGACTTGATACCACGGCACGATATTGCTGTGGTGTTCCATCCAAGTGATGAGGATTTCGTCGCCGGGTTTGAGATTCGTTCGCGCCCACGAATAGGCGACGAGGTTGATGGCTTCGGTGGTTCCACGCGTGAAAATAACGGTCTCTGGTGTCGGTGCGTTGATGAATTTTGCGATTCGTTGACGGGCGAGTTCGTATTCACGAGTCGCACGTTCGGCAAGGGCGTGAATGCCCCGGTGAACATTGGCGTTATAGCGCCGGTAGTAATCGTTCATCGCGTCAATGACTTGCCGGGGTTTCTGTGAAGTCGCGGCGTTATCGAAGTAAACGAGATGTTTGTTGCCGTGAAGATGTTGGGCAAGAATCGGAAAATCGTCGCGGATTTCCTCAAGCTGAACGCCATCAAGCGGCTTGTTCATCGGCTGACCTTCCGGTGGATCAGCTCGCTGAATTCTTTGTAAACCGCCGGAACTTTGATGCGTGCCAAAACCGGTTCGAGAAACGCTTCGAGCAAAATGTGGCGAGCTTGTTCCTCCGGTAAGCCGCGAGCGCGGAGGTAGAAAAGCTGATCTTCGTCGAGCCGTCCGACGGTTGCGCCGTGGGTGCACCGGAGCTTATTGGATTCGATTTCGAGAATTGGCCGGGTGTCGCACTTGACCTTGTCGCTGAGAACGAGATTTTTATTCGACTGGTAGGCATTGGTGCCGTTGGCGTTTTTCTCGACCTTAATCAGGCCGGTGAAGTTGGTAACGGCAGAATCACGGAGAACATTTTTGAAAAGCAAATCGCTGACGGTGTTGCCGGCGCGGTGGTGTTGCTTGGTGAACTGGCCAAACTGCTGTTGGTTCTCGGCGAAACAGACGCCGTACATGAAGCTCGTGCCGCCTTCGCCGGCCATTTCGCATTCGATGTCGTACCGCTGGAAGCTCGCGCCAAACATTCCGATGACCCAATCAATTTCGGCATCTTTGCCGACGCGAGCGCGTTTGAGAGTGAAATCATAGACGTTCGGATTGAAATCTTGGTAGCTGATGTAGTGCAACCGACCGCCGTCTTTGACAAAAACTTCCGTACCGGCGGCGTGGAGGTTAATCGCGCCGGTGCCGCCGATAAACTTTTGGATGACCGTCGCTTCGGCTCCCGGTTCGATGATGATTAATGTGCGTGGGGAACCGGTCTCGCCGGTGAGTGTGTAGAGAATTTCCGCCGGTAGCTCGACTCGCACACCGGCCGGAACGTAAAGCAGTGCGCCGGTATTCCAGCGTGCGGTATTTAAGGCGTTGAACTTATGGGCTTCGTCAGGCGCGATGAGTTTGCCGAGATATTCCTGCAGAATACCGGGGTGCTTGGCGAGCGCAGTGGCCATGTCGCAGAAGATGACGCCGTTACCGGTAACCGCTGAAAGCTTCACCTCTACGGACGGTTTTCCAGTCAGCGTATCGAGATTGAGTTTGCGGATATCAAAGCGCTGCCAATCAAGATCGCGCCGGGTGGGGAAGGGCAGCTGCTCGAAAGTTTGCTGTGCGGTTTTTCGTTGCTGTTGGAGCCAGACTGGTTCGTTCATCCGACCGAGCCCTCCATTTGCAAATTGATGAGCCGATTAATTTCGACGGCGAATTCCATCGGCAGTTCTTTGACGATTGGTTCGATGAAGCCGTTGACGATCATGCTGACGGCCTCCTCTTTTTTAATGCCGCGACTTGTGAGATAGAAAAGTTGCTCATCGGAAACATTAGAAACGCTGGCTTCGTGTTCGACGGTGACAAGGTCGCCATCGGTTTCCATCACCGGATAAGTGTCCGACCGGCTTTTGGCATCGAGGATCAGCGCGTCGCAATTGACTTGCACCCGGCAATTCGGTGCCTCGCCGCGAACTTGGATCAGCCCCCGGTACGAAGCGCGTCCGCCGTGACCGCTGATGGATTTGGAATTGATTCGCGCCGTGCAATTCGGTGCCATGAACACCATTTTTGCGCCGGCATCCTGCCACATCCCTTTGTCGGCAGAAGCGAGACTGAGGACTTCGCCATGTGCGCCGTCACCGATGAGGTAACAGGATGGATATTTGACCGTGCGTTTTGAGCCGAGGTTACCGTCCACCCATTCCATCACGCCTTTGGATTGAACCATTGCGCGTTTGGTGACGAGATTGTAAACGTCGGTACTCCAGTTCTGAATCGTTGTGTACCGGCAGCGAGCGCGGTCTTTGACGAAAATTTCGACGACTGCCGCATGTAATGAGTTTGTCGTGTAGACCGGTGCGCTGCAACCTTCGACGTAATGGCAAAACGCATCGTCATCCACGACAATCAGCGTGCGTTCAAACTGACCGAATTGTTCGGCGTTGATACGGAAGTAAACACTGAGCGGCACGTCGCACTTCACACCTTTCGGAATGTAGACAAATGAGCCGCCGCTCCAGAATGCCGAGTTGAGTGCGGCGAATTTGTTGTCCTCCGGTGGGATGGATTTGGCGAAGTGCTCCCGGAAGATTTCCGGGTATTGCTTCATCCCTTCGTCGCAACTCAAAAACACGACGCCTTTTTTGGAGAGCGTCTCCTGAATGTTGTGGTAGGCCATCTCGGAATCAATCTGCGCGCCGAGTCCGCCGAGAAGTTTTTGTTCTTCCTTGGCGATGCCGAGTTTGTCGTAGGTTTTGCGGATTTCCTCCGGTACGTCTTCCCACTTGTTCGCCGATTTATCGACCGGGCTGGCGTAGTAGGTAATCGCGTCGTAATCAATGTCGCGCAATCCAGGCATCCACGCCGGGATATCCGCCTTCAGAAATAAATCGAGACTGCGATGCCGAAACTCGCGCATCCAGTCCGGCTCGCCTTTCACATCGCACATGTAATCAATCACTTCATGCGAGGCACCCTTCGGTACTTTATGGAGTGCCTTAATATCGTCGTGGAATCCCTCCTTGTAGGCTCCACTCAGAATCTCCGGTGCCGGTGCGCTCATGACTTCACCTCGACTGTCTTATCGCCGGTCACCCAGCCATAACCGTGTTCTTCCAAACGGCTGGCGAGATCTTTGCCACCGGACTGCACGATTTTGCCGTCGACGAGAATATGAATGAAATCCGGCTGAATATACCGGAGAATTCGCTCGTAATGCGTGATGATTAAAACGCCGAGATTCGGCCCGCGCAATTCGTTAACGCCGCGCGACACGATTTTCAACGCATCAATGTCGAGTCCGGAGTCCGTCTCGTCCATCACCGCGAATTCCGGTTCGAGCATCATCATCTGTAAAATCTCGTGACGTTTCTTTTCGCCACCGGAGAAACCTTCGTTGAGGTAGCGCTTCATAAACGCGTCATCAATGTCGAGGAACTTCATTTTCTTTTCGAGCTTGTCGTAAAACTCCATCACTTCCAGCTCATGACCGGCACGCGCATTGCAGGCTTGCCGGAGGAAATTACTCATTCGCACCCCCGGCACCTCGCATGGATATTGAAACGCCAGAAACAATCCGCGTCGAGCGCGTTCGTCCACTTCTAAATTGAGGAGACTTTTCCCCTTCATCAAAATCTGTCCGCCGGTGACGGTGTATTTCGGATTGCCGGCGATGGTATTGGCGAGCGTGCTCTTGCCGGAGCCGTTCGGTCCCATGATGGCGTGAACTTCGCCTTTACGAATGGTCAGGCTCAAGCCTTTGAGGATTTCGCGCTCCTCAATCTTGGCGTGCAGGTTAATGATTTCCAGCGAATCAGTCATTTTCATTCCTCGTGAATTAAACAAGACAATTATTGTCCGATTTCCGCTTCACTATACCGACTCGCCGATTTCTGTCAAGTTCACTTCAACTAACTCTTACCTCAGGGATGAGGTTATTTGATAAGCCTGTTGCAGCAGTGCGCAATCGGCAAGAATCAGCGCGGTCATGGCTTCGACAATAGGCACGGCCCTCGGAACGACACACGGGTCGTGCCGGCCTTTAGCCTCAAGCCGGACGGCTTGGCCTGAATAATCAACTGTATCCTGCGCTTTCCCAATCGTTGCCGGCGGTTTGAAGGCGACTCGGAAGATGATCGGTGCGCCATTTGAAATGCCGCCCTGGACTCCGCCGCTCTGGTTGGTTGCGGTCGTGAGCTTTGTGCGCTGAGCCACAAAGAGGTCATTGTGTTGTGACCCGCGCAGAGCAGTGCCGGCAAACCCGGAACCAATCTCGAAACCTTTGGTAGCTGGCAGCGAAAGCATCGCCTGCGCCAAACGCGCTTCCAGCTTATCGAAGACCGGATCGCCCCAACCAGCCGGTGCGCCTCGAATGACACAGGTAATAATGCCGCCGACCGAATCCTTCTCATCCCGAACGGCGGCTACCAAGGTAGCCATTTTTTCTGCCGCCCCGTGATCCGGACAGCGGATGAGGGTCGCGTCAACTTCCGGGCGCGTAATCGATTCAAAGTTAACCGGGCCGGCTGTGATTGTTCCGACGCTGCTGACGTATGCAATAATCTCAACACCGTACCGGTGTTGTAAAAACTTTTCAGCAATGGCACCGGCCGCCACCCGTCCAATTGTTTCCCGTGCGCTCGCTCGTCCGCCACCGCTGGCGGTGGTGATTCCATATTTGACGCGATATGTGTAGTCGGCATGGGAGGGACGGGGAATGTCCGCCATCGCTTGGTAATCCTTCGGACGCTGGTCTTGGTTTGGAACGAACAAGCCAATCGGAGTGCCCAGTGTTTTCCCGTTTTCGATGCCGGACAAGATGGTCACGGTGTCGGATTCCTGGCGCGGTGTCGTCAGTTTATTCTGGCCCGGCCGCCGGCGATCCAGTTGCGGTTGGAGATCCGCTTCCGTGAGTTCCAACTGCGCCGGGCAGCCATCCACGATCGCGCCGACTCCTTTGCCGTGCGATTCACCGAATGTGCTGACTTTGAATAGCGTTCCGATTGTGCTGCTCATAGTAGATTGCCGTCTCTGCTGTTATCGTATCAACATCTTTCCCTGTTGTCTCGATTATACCATTTGCCAGCGCCGTGTAAATCTCATGTCGCTCGCACCAAAAGTCTAAAAAGTTCTTCCCGGTCGGGTCATCCCATAAATAGGCAGGTATGCCCTTGGTTTGCATGCGCTCCACTAATACTTCGGGAGACGCCTGCAGATATAGGATAAGCCCCAGAGTTCTCAGGCGTGCCTGATTACGGATCTGCAATGGTGCACCGCCGCCAGTCGCTAAGACGACCCGTTGGACTGTGAGACGCGCGAGGGCATCGGCTTCGAGATCGCGAAACCGATCTTTCCCATAAGTGGTGTAGATTTGCCGGCATGATAGGGCTTGACTTTCAGTCTCCTGAAATCGGGTTTCGATCTGCTGGTCCAAATCGTAAAACTCCAATTTTAACCGGGTCGCGACGTGCCAGCCAATAGTGCTTTTCCCGCACGACGCAAATCCAATCAATATTAAATTGTCGCGCATGTTCAACATTGCTAGTCGCCGCGCTGACCGCGAATCGGGTCAGTGTGCAACGAGTTGTCGTAGTACGAATGGCAAGATACCGCCGTGCCGGTAATACTCAACTTCGATAGCGGTATCAATCCGGCAGATGACCGGGATGCGTTGCGTGCCGTTGATCACCAGCGTCAATTCTTGCCGGGGCTTAACGGTTTCGCCGAGGCCGAGAATATCGAAGGTTTCACCACCGGTGAGTCCGAGCGTCTGCGCCGTTGTGCCTTCCTTAAATTGGCACGGCAACACACCCATGCCGACGAGATTCGACCGGTGAATTCGCTCGAAGCTTTGCGCAATGACCACCTTTACGCCGAGCAAGCGCGTGCCTTTCGCCGCCCAATCGCGGGAGCTGCCGGTGCCGTACTCTTGGCCGGCAAAAATCACCAACGGTGTACCGGCTTGCTGGTGTTTCATGGCTGCATCGTAAATCGGGAGCGTTTCCGCGCCAAATTTCGTCACTCCACCTTCGACGCCGGGGACCATTAGATTTTTAATGCGGACATTTGCAAAAGTTCCGCGCGTCATCACTCGGTCGTTGCCGCGTCGCGCGCCGTAGCTGTTGAAATCAGTTGATTGAACGCCGTTGGCGATGAGGAATTTACCGGCGGGTGAATCTTTTTTGATGTTACCGGCGGGGCTGATGTGGTCGGTGGTCACGCTGTCGCCGAAAATTCCGAGCGCCTTTGCGCCTTTGATTTCGGTAATCGTTCCGGCATTCATTCCGAAGTCGGTGAAGAATGGTGGTTCCTGAATGTAAGTGCTCTGTTCGTCCCACCGGTAGGCCGCGCCGACGGTAGAAGGAATTTCGTTCCATGCCGGATTGGCCGTCGCGAAATCTTTGTAGAGCGACCGGAAGACTTCCGGCTTAAGCGCCGACTGCATTGCGGTGCGGATTTCAGCCAGCGTCGGCCAAATGTCTTTGAGGAAAACATTCTTAGCAATTGGCTCAGTGCTCAGATCAATGTCAACTCGTCCGGCGAGCGCGAACGCCACCACCAATGGCGGTGACATTAGGAAGTTGGCTTTCACGTTTTGATGAACGCGCGCCTCGAAATTCCGGTTGCCGGAAAGCACGCTGGCGGCCACGATGTCATTCTTGACGATAGCTTCTTCGACCGGCGCGGGTAGTGGGCCGGAGTTGCCGATACAGGTGGTACAGCCATAACCAACGATGTTAAAGCCGAGCGCATTGAGTGCCGGTTGTAGACCGGTTTTTGCAAGGTAATCGGTGACGACTCGCGAGCCGGGAGCGAGTGAGGTTTTGACGTAGCTCGGAACCTTCAATCCTTTGGCGACCGCTTTCTGCGCCAGTAAACCGGCGGCGAGCATGACGGACGGATTGGAGGTATTGGTGCAACTGGTAATCGCGGCAATGACGACAGAGCCGTGGCTGAGTTCGCCGAATTTACTCGGTTGTTTGCCGTAGCCGTCCGGAACCGTCTTTTGGAGTAGCTCGTTGAATTTCGATTTCAGATTTTTTAATTCAATCCGGTCTTGCGGACGTTTCGGACCGGCAACGCTCGGCGTCACATCGGCGAGATTCACTTCAAGGTCGAGGCTGTAGTCAATTTGGCCTTGTTTCGGAATGCCCCACATGTCTTGGGCTTTGAAATAATTTCCGAACGCCACGACTTCTGCATTGGTGCGGCCGGTGGCGCGGAGATAATTGAGTGATTCGTCATCGACCGGGAAGAAACCCATCGTTGCGCCGTATTCGGGAGCCATGTTGGCGACGGTGGCGCGGTCGGCAACCGGTAAGCTTGCGGCACCGGTGCCGTAGAATTCCACAAACTTGCCGACGACTTTTGCTTTGCGGAGCAGTTGCGTGATGTGCAGCGCGAGATCGGTGGCGGTGACGCCTTCGCGGAGGCTACCGGTGAGATTGACGCCGACAACTTCCGGCGTGAGGAAATAAACCGGCTGTCCGAGCATTCCGGCTTCCGCTTCGATACCGCCGACGCCCCAGCCGACGATGCCGAGGCCGTTAATCATCGTGGTGTGCGAGTCGGTGCCGACGAGCGTGTCGGGATAGTAAACGTCACCGGCGTGCAAGACGCCTTTGGCGAGATATTCCAGATTCACTTGGTGAACGATCCCGATGCCGGGTGGAACGACTTTGAAAGTCTTAAACGCTTGCTGACCCCATTTCAGAAGTTTGTAACGTTCGCGGTTTCGCTGAAATTCGAGGTCGAGATTCTTCTGCATCGCGTCGGCGCTACCGGCGAAGTCAACTTGCACAGAGTGATCCACGACGAGATCTACCGGCACGAGCGGTTCGATAATGGCCGGGTCTTTTCCAAGCCGGGTGACGGCGGAGCGCATCGCCGCTAAATCGACGAGCAGCGGCACGCCGGTGAAATCTTGGAGGACGATGCGGGCGACGATAAAGGGGATTTCCTCTTGCGCCGGTGATTTGGCGTTCCAGCCGGCCAGAGTGCGGACGTCGCGCTCGGTAACTTTCTTACCGTCCACATTGCGGAGGACGGATTCGAGCACGATGCGGATGCTGACCGGTAGGCGTGAAATCTTGCCGAGTCCAGCCGCTTCGAGCGCCGGGAGTGAGTAGAAGTTTCCCTTTCGACCTTCGCCGAGATCAAAAGACTGTAATGCGTTAAACGGGGTTGTCATGCGGGGGCGCATTATAGCGAGAGAAATTTGGAACGCAACTTTTCCGATGCGGTATTGTTCAATCTTTTCGGAACATGAAACCATTAACCAAAGGATCAAAGATGCGTAAGATACTCGTTAGTCTCGTTGCGGTCGCCGTGATGGTGCCGCTCATCTCGGTGTTTGCCCAGCAAAATCCGCCGGTCAGCAAGACGTTCAAAGTGGGTGCGGATTGTAAAATCATGCTCGAAGGTGATAAGGCCGGTGCGCTGACTGACTTAAAAGTCGGCGAAAAAGTTGGAATTGCCTATCACGAAGATGGCACGACATTGATAGCGGACAAGATTCATCAGCTGGGTGAACCAAAGACCGGCGACAAACCGGCTAAACCACCCGGTGGTTCGAAAAATGAGAGCGAAAAGCATGCACGCGGCAAAATCACTGCGGTGGATGCGAAGGCTGGAACGATAACGATTGCGGTGCATCACAAACCAGCACCCACAACGGCACCGGCGAATTAATCATCCTACTCATGGCAACGCCCGGTAATTCACAACGGATTGCCGGGCGTTGTCGTTTGCGAGATTTGACAGACAACAACTCCGGCGTATGATTGAATGGTTCGCTGGATGAGTTTATGCTCACTGATGACAAAGTAATCGAGCAGTTCGCCGTGAATCACGACCGGCTCTTTGCCGGTAAGTCGCCGCGTATCTCAACGAAAGCCGCGGCAGCCGCTCAACAATTTTTGAAAAAAGATGTGCTTTCGCATTTTGCCTATGAAGAACGGTATATTTTCCCGGGTTTACTGCGCGCCGGTCTCGGCGCTGAAGTCGCGAATGATATGGCGGAAATCCGGAAAGATCATCGCGCTTTAATCAAAGAAATCAAAGAGTTGACCGCCTTGCTGGCACAGGAAAAACTTACCGCCGCCGACGTGATTGTTTTACGGGAAGCGATGCGCGCCTTTGGTAAGCATCTCCAGCGGCACGCCGTGAAGGAAAATAAACTCTTTCCATCACTCGTCTAAAATTTTCTTCAGCGATTAACGGATTTTGAGTTATCTTGGCCGAATGATTCGGCACGATACTGTCAACGACGAGAGCATGATTTCCAAGAAGCGGAGTGGTCGCGAGATTTTCTCCCGCGTCTTCGCTTATCTACGCCGGTATCCGTGGTATGGCGTCGGAACGATGCTTTGTGCGATTATCACGACGGTCGCGGGGCTGGCGTTTCCCAAATTGACGCAGGTGATGGTGGATGAAGCGATTCTAAAGCGGCGGATGGATTTGGTGTTATGGATGGGCGGCGGTTTGTTACTCGCCGGCGGCCTCCGGGACTTTTTCAACTTCGTTCGCATTCAGCTTAATAACCGGTTTGAACAGCGCGTCATCTTTGATATGCGCCGGGACCTCTACGACAAACTCCAGCGACTTTCGGTGCAATATTTTGACCAGCGCGCCTCCGGTGACTTGATGACACGGGTGATTGACGACGTGAACTCCGTCGAGCGCATTCTTATCGATGGCATCGAGCAGGGGACGACCGCGGTGTTAGCTTTAGCTGGCGTCGGCTACATGATGCTCACATTCAGTCCAACGCTGACGGCGTGGTCGCTGATTCCATTTCCATTACTCATTGCCGGCGCGCTGATTTTTACAACCACTGCGCACAAACGTTACCGGGCGCAACGCGTCGCCGCCTCCGGTCTCAACGCGCTACTGCTCGACAATCTGCAAGGAATCCGCCAAATCAAAGGTTTCGGCCGTGAAAATCATGAACTTCATCGCTTCGAATCGAAAGCCGATAAATTGCGCACCGCGACACTTCAAATCATGGGCGCGTGGTCGGTGTACTCGCCGGCGATGGAATTCAGCGCGTGGCTGGGTTACGTCATCGTTTTTTGGCTCGGCGGACGGGCGGTGCTGGCGGGTGAACTGACGCTCGGTGCATTTGTCGGATTCCTCGCATACATCGGAATGTTTTACTCGCCGGTCCGGCAGCTTCATGGTCTCAACCAAATGTTCCAAGCCGCGCGTGCCGCCGGTGAACGGGTCTTCGATATTCTTGATGCGCCGATTGAAGTCGGCGAACGCGCCAATGCGAAACAATTGCCGGCGCGTGTGCGTGGCGAAGTGGAGTTCCGGGAGGTTGCATTTGAATACCGGAGCGATCTGCCGGTGTTGAAAACTATCAATCTCCATGCGCAACCTGGCCAAACCATCGCGCTTGTCGGTCCGACGGGTGCCGGTAAGACGACGGTGGTGAATCTGTTACCGCGATTTTACGAGGTCACACGCGGTGCGGTGTTGATTGACGGCCACGACATCCGCGATGTCACTCTCGAATCGCTCCGGCAACAAATTGGCATCGTTTCGCAGGAAGCGTTTTTGTTTAACGGCACGATTCGGGAAAATATTCTCTACGGAAAACTCGATGCCACAGACGCGGAACTGATTGCTGCCGCTACTGCTGCGAATTGTCACGAATTTATCGAGCGCCTACCGGAGCGGTACGATTCACGCGTCGGCGAACGCGGCGTGAAGCTCAGCGTTGGTGAGAAACAGCGAGTCAGCATTGCGCGAGCATTGTTGAAAGACCCACCGATTCTCATTCTCGATGAAGCGACGGCAAGTGTGGACACCGCCACCGAAAAATTGATTCAAGAAGCGTTGGAACGTCTGATGGCACACCGGACAAGTTTTGTCATTGCCCACCGGCTTTCGACAGTTCGCAATGCCGACCAGATTCTCGTTCTCAAAGCCGGCGGAATTATCGAACGCGGCACGCACTCGGAATTGATGGCGCAAGATGGTTTATACGCCCAGCTTTGTAGGGTGCAATCCACTGCTGTGACGATTGAGGAACGGTTGGCCGAAGTGGATGTTTCTTTGCGCTAGGAATACCGGAACGATTCGCTATACTTACCGGTTCAAGAAATGGCCAAAGACTCCATTATCATTACCGGGGCGCGTCAGCATAATCTCAAGAACCTGAGCCTCACCTTGCCGCGCGACCGGCTGATTGTCATGACCGGGCTGAGCGGTTCCGGTAAATCGTCACTGGCATTTGATACAATTTACGCCGAAGGCCAGCGCAAATATGTCGAGAGCTTGTCGGCGTATGCTCGGCAATTTCTTGAACAACTTCAGAAACCGGAAGTGGATCACATCGAAGGTTTGTCGCCGGCGATTGCCATTGAACAGCGCAGCGCCGGTAGCAATCCGCGTTCCACCATTGCCACCACGACTGAAATTTACGAATACCTCCGGTTGCTCTATGCCAATGTCGGTCGGCCGCATTGTCACAAATGCGGCAAACCGATTACCACGCAAACAATCAGCCAAATCGTGGAGCAAATTCTGGCGTTGGGCGAGGGAACGCAAATCATGTTGCTCGCGCCGCTGGTGCGCGGACGGAAAGGCGAGTTCCGGGACATTTTCGCCCGGTTGCGGAGCGAAGGGTTTGTCCGGGTTCGAGTGGATGGCAAAATTCTCGACCTCGCGGAACCGTTGAAGCTCGACAAGAAACGCAATCACTCTATCGAGCTGGTGGTGGATCGCATTGCGTTGGCGCTGAAAACTCGACCGCGACTGGCGGACAGTGTTGAAACCGCACTCAAAAAAGGCGAAGGCACATTGCTCGTCGCTGCGCCGGACTCGGAGCGATTGTTCAGCACGCAAAACGCCTGCCCGGATTGTAGTATCAGCTACGGCGAGTTCACGCCCCGGCATTTTTCATTCAACTCACCGTACGGCGCGTGCAAAACTTGTTCCGGTCTCGGCACAAAACAATTTCTCGACCCGGATTTGGTGGTGCCGGACAAAACGAAATCCATTGAAGGTGGTGCGATTACGGCGTGGCGGCGCGGTGGCCGGCGGTTGATTATTTATTACAAGATGCTGCTGCGCGGATTGGCGAAGCATTACAAGATTGACCTCGAAACGCCGTGGAAAGATTTACCGGAGAAAGCACAACAGGAAATTTTGCACGGAACCACCGACGAAATCGAATTTACCTACTGGCGCAAAGGTGCATGGCGGAAGTTGCCGAAGAAATTTGAGGGCGTGATTCCGAATTTGGAACGGCTTTACGAAGATAGCGACAGCGAATTCACCAAGACGCGACTTCAGCAATACATGGTTGGAATGCCGTGTCCGGATTGCAAAGGCGCGCGGCTTCGCAAGGAAAGTCTCGGCGTCACCATTGCTAACAAGTCGATTATCGACGCGACGCGGCTGAGCATTACCGGTGCGATTGAGTTTTTTGATTCGCTACAGTTGACTGCGTCCGAGCAAAAAATTGCCGACCAAGTTTTGCGGGAAGTCCGGTCGCGTCTCAAGTTTCTCCGGAATGTTGGTCTTGGTTATCTGACGCTCGACCGGCAGAGCGATACGCTCAGCGGCGGTGAAGCGCAGCGGATTCGTTTGGCGACGCAAATCGGCGCGGGACTTGTCGGTGTGCTTTATGTTTTGGATGAACCGAGCATCGGTTTGCACCAGCGCGACAATGCGCGGTTGCTCGACACTCTGAAAAGTTTGCGCGATCTCGGAAATACCGTTCTCGTGGTCGAGCATGACGAAGATACGATCCGGCAAGCGGATTACATCGTCGATCTCGGTCCCGGCGCCGGTGTTCACGGCGGATACATCGTGGCGGAAGGCGCGTTGCCGGCGATTTTGGCGTCGCCGAAATCGTTGACCGGCGCATATCTCCGCGGGGAATTGCAGATTGCGGTGCCGAAAGCGCGCCGGAAGGCGACGAAAGGTTGGCTGACGATTAAAGGGGCGCGGGAAAATAATCTGAAGAATATTGATGTGCGGATTCCGTTTGGGTTGCTGACGTGCGTCACCGGTGTGAGCGGTTCGGGTAAGTCAACGCTGGTGGATGATATTTTGTGCAAGGCGCTGTTCCGAAAACTTTATCGAGCGAAAGAGCGACCGGGAGCGCACGCGGGAATTACCGGGATTGATGAGTTGGACAAAGTCATCGTGATTGACCAATCGCCGATTGGTCGGACGCCGCGCTCGAATCCGGCGACTTACACGAAGGCGTTTGATTTGATTCGGACGTTGTTCGCGAGTTTGCCGAACGCGAAAATTCGCGGGTACGGACCGGGGCGATTTAGTTTCAATGTGAAAGGCGGCCGGTGCGAAGCGTGTACCGGCGACGGCGTGATTAAGGTGGAGATGCATTTCCTGCCGGATGTGTACGTGGTTTGCGAACAATGCGCGGGCCGCCGGTACAGTCGCGAGACGCAGGAGATTACTTACAAAGGTCGGAATATCGCGGACGTGTTGGAGATGACGGTGGACGAAGCGGAAGAATTTTTCCGAGCGGTGCCGAAGCTCCGCGATATTTTGCAGACGTTGCAGGATGTCGGTCTTGGCTATCTGAAAATCGGGCAGCAGGCGACGACGTTGTCCGGTGGCGAGGCGCAACGGATTAAACTTTCGAGCGAGTTGGCGAAGAAGGCCACCGGTCGGACGCTTTACATTTTGGATGAACCGACGACAGGTTTGCATTTTGCGGATGTGCACAAGCTGCTGGATGTGCTGACGAAGCTCCGGGACGCGGGAAATACACTTTTAATCATCGAGCACAATTTGGATGTGATTAAGAGCGCAGACTGGCTGATTGATTTGGGGCCGGAAGGCGGCGATGCCGGCGGTGAAGTGGTTGCGGCGGGAACGCCGGAACAAGTTTGCACTATCGAACGTTCGCATACCGGACAATTCCTCCGGCAAGTTTTGGGAAAATGAGCAAACCGTTTACTTGTGAAAACTCTGTGGGCTATGTTATTTTTGCTGAGCTAAGAAAACGTCCAGTTTTTCTATGACGAGCGAACAATTTTATCAAAATGTGATTGCCACAGCGCTGGATGGTTTTTGTCTAACTAATCTGCAAGGGCGAATTCAGGATGTCAACGACGCCTATTGCAAGATGCTTGGTTACACGCGTGAGGAATTGCTGGCGAAATCCATTACTGATATCGAAGTGCTAGAGGATGAAAAGGAAGTTGCGCGGCATAAACAAAAGATTCTCACGCAAGGCTTTGACCGTTTTAAAACTCAGCATCGGCGAAAAGATGGCACAGTGCTAGATGTTGAGATAAGTGTCCGGTCTACTGCGGAGACCGTTGAAGGTTTTATCGTTTTCATTCACGATATAACGGAGCGCCGGCACACGGAGACGCTTGTCGAAAAACTTAATGAAGCCCAGCACCTGACAAAAATCGGAAGTTGGGATTGGAATTTAAAGACCAATACGGTTTGGTGGTCGGACGAGACTTACGAGATTTTTGGCATGCAACAGGGCGAGTATATTCCCAGCGCTGAAAAGAATGCGCGCTATTACCATCCGGACGATGTGGAACTATTCGGCCGCGCCGTGGAGCAATCGCTAAAGACCGGGGCACCGGTGAATATGGATTTGCGGTTGATTGTGAACGGTCAGGAAAAGTTCTGCTACGTCCAAGCGCAAGCCAAGGCCGATGCTTCCGGGAAAATTGTTCGCTTGGCCGGAACCATTCGCGACATCTCCGAGCGGCACCGGGATTCGCTCCAGCTCATCCAGGCGAAGGATGACTGGGAGCGGACGTTTGATGCGGTGCCAGACCTGATTAGCATTATCGACAGCAACCACAAAATCGTCCACGCAAACCGCGCCATGGCCGAAAAGCTCGGCGTGACAACAGAGGAAGCGGTGGGAATGCTCTGTTACGAATGTGTGCATGGCCTCTCCACGGCACCGGCCTTTTGTCCGCACGCCCGGCTGATGGCGGATGGCAAGGCGCACACTGAAGAAGTGGAAGAAGCCCGGCTCGGCGGCACGCATCTCATTACTTGCTCGCCGCTTTATGACCGAAATGGCAAACTGCTGGGCAGCGTTCATGTAGCGCGCGACATCACTGCGCTGAAACGCGCTACCGAACATGAACGCGACAGCAATCGGAAACTGGTGGAGACGCTCAACGAATTGCGCGAAACGCAAAACCAGCTCGTCCAGCGCGAAAATCTCCGCGTGATGGGGCAGATGGCCGCCGGTATCGCGCACGATTTCAATAACGCGCTTTCCCCCATCATCGGTTTCACTGAGTTGCTCACCAAACATCCGGAGAAACTGGCGGATCACGATGCTGTCCGGCAACGTCTGCAAGTCATTCACAGTTGCGCCACGGATGCGGCGCGGGTGGTCCGGCGGATTCGCGAGTTTGGCCGTCAGGACGCCGCCACGGAAACTTTCGCACCGGTGGATTTGCCGAAGCTCGTCCGACAAACTATTGAGCTGACTCAACCGCGTTGGCAAGACCAAGCGCAATCCGCCGGCGTGAATATCGAAATCAAAACGGAATTTTTCCCGGTCACACCGGTGCCCGGTGACGAATTTGCCATTCGCGAAATGTTGACGAATTTAGTTTTTAACGCCGTGGACGCGTTGTCGCACGACGGCTCCATCACCATCGGCACCGCGATGGATGGACAATTTGTCCGGTTGTGGGTGAAAGATACCGGTGTCGGCATGACCGACGAAGTCCGGCAGTGTTGCATGCAACCGTTCTATACCACCAAAGGCGAAGTTGGTAGTGGTCTCGGTCTGGCAATGGTGCACAGCATCGTGCGCCGGCATCGCGGCACGGTGGACATCGAAAGTGAACTCGGCACCGGCACGAACATCATTGTTCGTTTTCCGTTGGAACAACAAACCGGGAAAGCGCCGACCAGCCAACTCCGAACGGCGGCGTTAAAACAACCTCGGCGCGTGCTCATCGTGGATGACAAACCGATGCTTCGCACCGTGGTGGAATCGTGGTTGACGCTGGATGGTCACACTGTCGAGACCGCCGCCGATGGCGTGGAAGCGTTGGCGCGATTGCAGGTGAACAAGTTTGACCTCGTCATCACCGACAAAGCGATGCCGAAGATGAATGGTGAATTATTGGCGGCTGAGATTCATAAAAAATATCCCGGCCTACCGGTGGTGATGCTCACCGGTTTCGGCGACATCATCAAAGCTTCCGGTAACACGCCGGCGCACGTCGCCGAAGTTTTGAGCAAGCCGGTCACGCAAGAAGCGCTCCGCGCCGCGCTGAAAAAAGTCTTAGGTTGACGGCGCGCGCAGCCGGGCCACGTAGAACTGAAATTCTTTTTCCCAATCCGCGCTGTCGCGGCCAAATCGTTTCCGAAAACTTTCCACGTCATTGCGATTCCACCGGAGGTCTTGGAGGTACCGGCGGAAATGGCTGCTCTGATAATTCACGCCGTCGCGGTTCATCAGGAAATGCACCAGCGCCCAACTCATCGGATAGGTGAGCGCCGGGTTGGCGTAAAACGTGGCGCGATCCATCGCTAGTAATTCCGGTACCGGTGGCATTTGTCCCGCCCGGAGCAACGCTTGTGCGCCGGCGAGTCCGAAATGCGTGACGCCGATGGAACTTTGCGCATACGCCCGGAAGTCCGCGAGGTTTTCAAAAACAATGACGCGCGAAGCGTCTTTGAAAGTCCAATTCGAGAAGTACCGGGAGTAATGCCGGAGCATTTCGTTCATGAAGCCGTTCACTTGGCTGGCCATCGGTAAACCGCTTTGCGCGAGAACTTGGTAATGCCCGGTGGTGACATTGGTGAAATCCACGAGGTTCGCCGCGTGCACCGCACCGGCAATCAGCAAGACCGGTAAGAAATGCCATCGCATGGAGAAAATATAGCCGAATGTTTTCCGGTTGCGAGAACGAACCGAACCGCGCTAGAGTGCCGGTATGGAGCAAATGAATGATTTGGTAAAGGCGCGGTTGGAAAAGCGCGCGAAACTTTTAGAGCTGGGGATTGATCCTTACGGCAGTCGGTTTGATTTGTCGGAAACCATCGCTGCGGTGCGCGCGAACCCGATGCCGGAACGCGATGTGCGAATTGCCGGCCGGTTGATGAGCCACCGGGACATGGGGAAAAGTTTGTTCGCCGATGTGAAAGATTCCAGCGGGCGCATCCAGATTTACGTCCAGAAAAAAGTGCTGACGGACGAGCAGTTCGACCGGTTCAAACATTTTATCGATCTCGGCGATATCGTCGGCATCACCGGTAAACTATTTCTAACGCACGCCGGTGAGTTGACGGTGCGGGTGGAAACTTTCACGCTGTTGAGCAAGGCGATTCAGCCGTTGCCGAAGGAATGGTACGGCATTAAAGATACCGAGACGCGCATCCGTCAGCGTTACCTCGACCTCAACCTGAACGACAAAGTGCGTGAGACGTTTTTTCTGCGGAGTCGGATTGTGTCGGAAGTTCGAAAATTCCTCGACGGCCGCGGCTTTCTCGAAGTCGAAACGCCAATGATGCAACCGATTGCCGGTGGCGCGGCGGCAAAACCGTTCATCACGCATCACGAAGCGCTCGGTGTGGATTTGTTTTTGCGAGTTGCGCCGGAGCTTTACCTGAAACGCTTGCTCGTTGGCGGTTTTGAAAAGGTTTACGAACTTAACCGGAACTTCCGCAACGAAGGAATTTCGCGCCGGCATAACCCGGAGTTCACGATGTTGGAAGTTTACCAAGCCTACGGCGACTACGAGACAATGATGGAACTGGTGCAAGGTTTGGTGGTGACGATTGCAGAGAATGTTTTCGATACGTTGATTATCAAACGGTATGACGACAAGGAAATCGACCTCACGCCACCGTGGCGCCGCGTGACTTATCAAGAGATTATCGAGGAGCGCGTCGGCAAAGATTGGTTCACGCTGACACCGGAGGCGCGGAAAGTCGCCGCTAAAGCGATGAACGTCGAATTCCCAGACAATGCGCCGGATTACGAAGTCACTAATGCCGTTTTCGAGAAAACCATTGAGCCGACGCTCATTAACCCGACATTCGTTACGCACCTACCGGCGGAGTTGGTGGTGCTGGCGAAGGCGAACCGGCAAAACCCCAGCGTGGTGGATGTATTCGAATTGATTGTCAACGGACAAGAACTTGCGCCGGCGTATTCGGAGTTGAACGACCCGGTTGTGCAGCGCGCCCGATTGCTCGAACAAGCCGCCGGTCACGCTGAGAAACTCGACGAAGATTTCTTGACCGCCCTCGAACACGGAATGCCACCGGCGGGTGGTATGGGCATTGGCGTTGACCGCTTGGTGATGATGCTGACCGGTGCCGAGAGTATTCGCGATGTAATTCTTTTCCCGCAACTCCGGCCACAAGTATGACGCGACTGCCGTTTGAGCTATTTCTTGGCCTCCGGTACCTCAAACCGAAACGGAGTTTCGTCTCTGCGATTACATTCATCTCATTGGTTGGCGTGACCATCGGCGTCTGGGTGCTAATTGTCGTCATTGCGGTGATGAGCGGATTCGACCGCGAACTTCGCGACAAACTCATGGGCATGCACGCTCACGTCACTGTCTCCGGTGGCATCATTAAAAATAGCGATGAGCTTCTGCAAACCGTCGAGCGGACGCCGCATGTGAAAGCCGCCGCGCCGTTCGTGATGGGATTAGTGCTCGTGGAATTCAATCATCACGTCGCCACGCCGTATATGAAAGGCATTGACCCGCTGCGCGAGGTGAATGTCAGCAAGCTCGGCTCGTATTTGAAAGAAGGCCGGCTCGATCTCACCGGTGACAAAGTTGTTATTGGTCGAGAATTGGCGGAACAATATGGAATTTATCTTGGCGACAAAATCACCGTCTATTCGCCGCGTAATATTGAGAAGAAAGGCGATGAAGTTTATCTGCCGCTCGACCTCACGGTCTCCGGTATCTTCCAATCCGGAATGTACGAGTACGACGTCGGTTTAATTTTCACCTCGCTGAAAACGGCGCAGGAACTTTACGAATTGCGCAGTGGAATCCACGGGATTGAGTTAACCGCCGACGAGCCATTTGCCGGTGCGAACGCCGTTGCCGGCACACTCAATCAAAAGTTACCGGCGCCGCTCCGCGCCTCGACTTGGATGCAACTCAACGAAAAAATCCTTGGCGCGATTCAGGTTGAAAAGACTGCAATGTTTTTGATTTTGAGTCTTGTCATCGTCGTGGCCGCGTTTTGCGTGATGGGTACGCTGATTACCGTCGCCGCTCAGAAAACCAATGAAATTGGCGTGCTGAAAGCCTGTGGTGCGACGTCATGGCGAATCGCGCGGTTATTTTTATTTCAAGGTTTCATCGTTGGACTTCTTGGTGTCACCGCCGGTATGGCGCTCGGCTTGCTGACTGTCGGTCATATCGAACAAGTCCGTGCGTTTCTTTCCGGTGCGCTCCATCTCGATTTGTTTCCACGAGAAATTTACAATTTGCAAAAAATTCCGACGTATCTAACCGGTCGAGATTTATTCACCATCGCAGTGGCTGCGCAAATCATCGCGACACTCGGTGGTGTTTTACCGGCGTTGTGGGCGGCGCGGCTTGAACCGGTGGAGGCGCTCCGGCATGAGTGATGTCATTCTCGCCGCCCGGCAACTCCGCAAGACTTATGAAATTGGCCGACGACAAGTCGAAGTCTTGCGCGGTTTAGATTTGAATATCATACGTGGCGAAGTGGTGGTGATTGTCGGTGCATCAGGCGCCGGGAAGAGCACGTTGCTGCATTTGCTTGGCGGACTTGACCGGCCAACGGCTGGTGAAGTTTTATTTGACGGTACGCCACTGGATAAACTGAACCGGACTCGCTGGCGGAATGAACGAGTGGGATTTGTGTTTCAGTCGTACAATCTCTTGCCGGAGCTGGACGCGCTGGAAAATGTTTGCGTACCGGCGTTGGTTGCCGGTCGTCATGACACAGCGCGAGGGCGAGAATTACTCGCGGCGGTTGGATTAGCAGACCGGTGGGAACATCGGCCAGCCGAATTGAGTGGTGGCGAGCAGCAGCGCGTGGCGATTGCTCGGGCATTGATGAACCGTCCAAGTTTATTACTCGCCGACGAACCGACCGGTAACCTCGACGACAAGACCAGCGAATCCATCCTTGATTTACTCTGGCAGATGCGTGCCGAAACTGGCGCGACGTTGGTGATGGTAACGCATGACCAACACGTGGCCAAACGCGGTGAGCGAGTGCTGGAGATTATTGCCGGTCAGATTCGCGAGTAAAACGGCGTTGCGTTTTACGCCGCCGGCAAGTATTCTGCGCCGCACTTGAGAGCTAAATCTTATGAAGAAAAATTCTAAAAACGATTTCAAAGTCCGCGACCTTTCGCTAGCCGATTGGGGTCGCAAAACAATTCACGTCTCGGAACACGAGATGCCCGGTTTGATGGCGATCCGGAAGAAGTATGGCGCGAAGAAGCCGCTCAAAGGTGTGCGGATTACCGGCTCGTTGCACATGACGATTGAGACGGCAATTTTGATTGAGACGCTCGCGGAACTCGGCGCGGCGGTGCGCTGGGCAAGTTGTAATATTTTTTCGACGCAAGATCACGCGGCGGCTGCGATTGCGAAAGCTGGTATCCCGGTGTTCGCGTGGAAAGGCGAGACGCTGGAAGAATATTGGGATTGCACTCTCGACGCGCTCACATTTGCTGGTAACAAAGGTCCGGAGTTGATTGTTGACGATGGCGGTGATGCGACGTTGCTGATTCATAAAGGTTACGAACTCGAAAACGGCGACAACTGGGTAAACACCAAGAGCGGCAGCCACGAAGAACAGGTCATTAAGAATTTATTGAAGCGCGTTCTCAAACAGCGTCCCGGTTTCTGGCACACGGTGGTGAAGGATTGGAAAGGCGTTTCTGAAGAAACCACCACCGGCGTTCATCGTCTCTATCAGATGCTCGAAGCTGGCAAGCTTCTCGTGCCGGCGATTAATGTCAACGACTCTGTTACGAAATCGAAGTTCGACAACTTGTACGGCTGCCGGGAATCGCTCGCCGACGGTATCAAGCGCGCAACCGACGTGATGGTGGCCGGTAAGGTTGCCTGCGTCTGCGGTTATGGCGATGTCGGTAAAGGCAGTTCGCACTCGTTGCGCGGTTTTGGTGCGCGCGTCATTGTCACTGAGATTGATCCGATTAACGCGCTTCAAGCGGCGATGGAAGGTTTTGAAGTCAAGACTGTCGAAGACACGCTCGGCGAAGCGGATATTTACGTCACCACGACCGGCAACTGCGACATCATCACGCTCGAACACATGGCGAAGATGAAAGACCAAGCCATCGTTTGCAATATCGGCCACTTCGACAACGAGATTCAGATTGACCGTCTCAACAAAGCCAAAGGCGTCAAAAAACTCAACATCAAACCGCAAGTCGATAAATACACTTTCTCCACCGGTAACAGCATTTATATGCTCGCCGAAGGGCGATTGGTGAATCTCGGTTGCGCCACCGGTCACCCGAGCTTCGTCATGTCCAACAGCTTTACCAACCAATGCCTAGCGCAGTTGGATTTGTGGGCGAACAAGGACACGGCCAAAGTCGGCGTCTACCGGTTGCCTAAGAAACTCGATGAGGAAGTCGCTCGACTGCACCTCGAGAAAATCGGAGTGAAGCTCACCAAGCTCACGAAGAAACAAGCCGATTACCTCGGTATTCCAGTCGAAGGTCCGTACAAGCCGGAACACTACCGGTACTAATTCATTTCCGCTGAAATCCGGTGCGCCGCTGCGACCGGGTCCGGTGCGGCAAGAATCGGACGACCGACCACGATGTAGCTGGCACCGGCGGCTACTGCTTCGGCTGGTGTCATCATTCTTTTCTGATCGCCGGCCTCGGCCCACGCCGGGCGGATTCCCGGTGTCACAATTACGATTTTATCGCCGACGGCTTGCCGGATGAGTTTGATTTCATGCGGCGACGCGACGACACCTTCGAGTCCGCATTCTGCGGCAAGTTTTGCGCGACGAACCACTTCATCGGCGACATTACCGGCAACGCTCGTCAGCACGGTGACGCCGAGTAATAATGGATGATTCGGAACGCCCGATGCTGCGCACAACATTTCCGCGCCGCCAATCGTGTGAACGGTCAGCATTGCGACGTGCAATGCTTTTGCGCTTTCGATCGCCTTCGCGACGGTGTTCGGGATGTCGTGAAATTTTAAGTCGAGAAAACAACGCCGGCTATGTGCGTGGAGAAACTCCACCATTTTGGGGCCGACTCGCGTAAAGAGCTGGCTGCCGACCTTGTAAGTTTCTACAGAGTCGCCGAGCCGTTCGACTAATGCGGCTGCTTGTTCGAAACTATCCACATCTAACGCGACGATAAGCTTTGATTTCATACCGGCGGTCATGCTAGGGAAATTAGCGTGACAACTCAAGCGGAACTAACGGCATTTTCGCCAGCCAAAATAAATTTATATCTCCGGATTACTGGCAAGCGAGCGGATGGCTACCACGATCTTGAAACAATTATGCTGCCGCTCGACTTTGGCGACGAAACCGTTTGCCAATTGCGCCCCACCGGTTTGTCGATGGAATGTGACAACGCGATGTTGCCGACCGATGACCGGAATCTCGCATTACGCGCCGCCCGGCAACTGGCAGAACGTTGCCAAGTAAAGCAAGGCGCGCACATCATTTTGCGAAAGCGAACGCCGTTGGCTGCCGGTCTCGGCGGTGGTAGTAGTAATGCGGCGATTGTGTTGGCGACGTTGAATAAACTTTGGAAACTGAATACCGCGCCGGTAATCCTGAACGAACTTGCCGCCGGGATGGGTTCGGACATCAATTTCTTTTTAGCTGGCAGCACGGCGCTTTGTCGCGGACGCGGCGAACAGGTGGAACCGGTACCGTGCCGGTTGTCGGCGACGGTTTTGTTGATCAATCCCGGCTTTGGCATCTCGACGAAGTGGGCTTACGAAAGTTGGGCCAAGGCTGCGGCAGGGTTGACAGTCGCGCCGCCGCCGGTTACTTTACTCACCCGCGCGTTGGCGGAAGATGATTTGGCAGGCGTGGCGGCGGCAATGTTCAATTCGCTCGAAGCGCCGTCGGTCGGAAAGTTTCCGGTTTTGGATTTATTGAAAGATGCGCTGCGGACGAATGGTGCGGCTGGTGCGATGATGAGCGGTAGCGGCGCGACAGTTTTTGGTTTATTTGCGAAGACGAGTGATGCGGTGAGGGTGGCGACACAGATTCGTGAGGAGTTTGGTCCTAGTATGTGGACCCATGTAACGCGCGCGGATCGCAGTTCCGAGTCAGTTCACTGACTCCCCGGTAGTGTAATGGTAACACAACGGCCTTTGGAGCCGTACTTCATGGTTCGAGTCCATGCCGGGGAGCCAATCTATTTCATTACAAAAACATGACAACGCAAAAAAACGGTAAGGTGTATTTGGTGGGCGCAGGACCGGGGGATCCGGGTTTGATTACGGTGCGGGGCGTCGAATGCCTCAGCCGCGCGGACGTGGTTGTGTACGATTATCTCTCGAATCCGACTTTGCTCCGGCATGCTTGCGCCGATGCTGAAATTATCTATGTCGGTAAGCAAGCGAACCAACACACTTTGACGCAGGAGAAAATCAATGCGCTGCTCGTTAAAAAAGGTAAAGCCGGTAAGATTGTCACTCGTTTGAAAGGTGGCGACCCGTTTGTTTTTGGTCGCGGTGGCGAAGAGGCGGAAGCGTTACACAAAGCCGGGATTTCGTTTGAAATCGTGCCGGGGATTAGTTCGTCCATTGCCGCGCCGGCGTATGCGGGGATACCGGTGACGCACCGGGCGGTGGCGACGGCGTTTATGGTGATTACCGGACACGAAGACCCGACGAAAAAAGAATCGCAGGTGAATTGGAAGAGCGTGGCAGAGTTTTTCGGCACGCGGGTGATTTTGATGGGTGTCGAACGGATTGGCGTGATTGCCGTCGAGTTGATGAAGCACGGTTTGAAAGCAGCCACACCGGTGGCGATGGTGCGCTGGGGAACTACCGGTAATCAGCAGACGATTACCGGAACATTGAAAACGATTGCGAGCGTGGTGGCGAAGGCTGGATTTAAAGCTCCGGCGGTAACAATTGTTGGTGATGTGGTTTTACAGCGGAAGACACTGAACTGGTTTGAGAAGCGGCCGCTCTTTGGTAAACGCATCGTCGTAACGCGCAGCCGGGAACAGGCCAGCGAGTTGGTCCGGCAGCTTTCGGAACTCGGCGCGGATATGCTGGAGATTCCGACGATTCGTATTACACCGCCGAAAGATACTGCGCCGTTGCGCGAGGCGGCGGAAGGAATGGGTGAATATGACTGGGTGTTATTCACGAGTCCAAATGGCGTGGACGTATTCTTCAAGACTTTTTTCGAGGCGCACAAAGATTTGCGAGAGTTTGGCGGTGCGAAAATTGCGGCGGTGGGGCAGGCGACAGCGCAGAAGGTAATGGACTACCATCTGGAAGTAGATTTCATGCCGAAGGAATTTACCACCGAAGGTTTGCTCATGGAATTTCGCAAGGAAGTGGATTGCGAGAATCTACATTTCCTTTTGCCGCGTGCGGATTTGGCGGATGAAAAGTTGGCGCGCGGTTTGGAAGATTTGGGCGGTATTGTGGACGACATTGACGCCTACGCGACGGTACCGGAGACAGAAGACCGCTCCGGCCATCGCACTCGCTTGCTAGCAGAAGGCGCGGACTTGGTGACGTTTACCAGTTCGAGCACGGTGAATAATTTCTGCAATCTCGTGGACGTACCGGAACTCCGTAAAAAGTTTCCGAAGCTGAAATTCGTGAGCATCGGTCCGGTGACAACCAAAACCGCTGAGGAACGCGGCCTCGTCGTGGTAGCAGAAGCTGAAATACACACGATTCCGGGTTTGGTGGAAGCGATTCTGAAGTTGAAATAGGGACTTTAAAAAAGCCATGTCAAATGAAGAGCAGTATTTTGGAACATGGACGACAAATCCTGTTGGTCTCCCGTGCTTTGATCTGAAAGTTGATGCTGCTGGTGCCATTGATGCGCCATTCCGCCATCTCATGAGCACCGGGCATCTTTCAGCCATGGCAGATCGGTGGGGCAATGTGAATCTTTTTACTACGGAGGGTGGTTTTACTTGGTTGAACTCTCCCAGTAGTTCTTTTTCCCGAAGTTCGTTGTACATGATGCTTAATCATCAGGGAGAACTTGTATCGCTTCTTTTTAGTGAGCTGAATGAGCAAAAAAAGATTCAAATTGGATGTGGCTACATTCGTTATGAAGGTGAAGTCAAACGCAATGGGTTAAACCTAGCCATTGAACAAGAAGTTTTCGCAGCTCCAGATCGTAGCCGAATGATTCGCGGTCAGTTTATTCTGACGAACCGTAGCTTGGAGGCGTTGACGGTACGATTGGAAATTCGGAGTGATGTTGTTCCTCCGGGAATGCCGCGTCCTTCCAAGGAAAACCGCCAGTTTCTAGCTAAACCGGGAGTTGGTGTTTTTAAAAAAGGAGTTGCACAATTAGGCGATGTATTTTTAGCGGCCGAGCCTCAATGGGAAGCGACGGCTACCAGCATCGCGCTTATTTTGTTTCAGGAAGTTACCATCGAGTCCGGGGCTAGTCTGACAATTCCGTGCGCTGTCGGTTATGGGGATGGAGTTGATAAAATAGAGCCCATTACTTTACTTGAAGCACAAACGGAGTGGCAGAGGACGTTGCTGCCTTATCGAGTTAAAGCACCGGAGGAATGGATGGAGGTTGAAATTCTTTGGGATGCTGGACAACTGCTCTCCTTTTGCAGCTACGATAGTACGACAAAAGAGTATTATATCGCGTTAGGGGGCTATGGTTGGGAGGGTTTTGGGGTGCGGGAAGTTTCCGAGACGGCTATGGTTCTGGCCACAACAAACTGGTCTCTCGCGGCTAGCTCCCTTCGGTTTGTTGCGAAAACACAACTGAAAAGTGGTGATATTCCTAAAGGCTATAATATGAAGGAGGATCGCGCTTCAGAGGATTTTGATAGTGATACGGAGTTGTGGTTTGTTTTGGGGTGTATGGAAAGCGTTACGAGAACGAATCAATTCGAATTTCTGGATGAAAATTGTTCATTTTGGGATGGCACTATTGGGACAATCTGGGAGCATCTGCGGCGGGCCTTTTATTGGGTGCGGGATGTAATTGGGCGAGGAAGTCATGGGCTTATTCTAATCCGAGAAGGCGACTGGAATGATTATCTTTCTCTGATGGGCGAAAAAGGTTTTGGTGAATCTGTGATGAATTCTGGGATGGCCTGCCGGGCATTTGCGACCTTAGCAGAAGTAGCGCGCCGGCGGGATGATGCAGTCTTTGCTCAAGAGGTGGAAACTTATACAAAAGAACTCCAGCAAGCGATGGGACGCGCCTTTGATAGAAAGTGGTTTATTCGTGGATATTCGGATTTGGGGAACTCTGTTGGCTCGTACCAAGAAGATCGGCTTTTTATTAATGCCCAGAGTTGGGCGGTTTTAGGCAAGTGTGGAACCCCTGAACAGCGCAAACAGGCGCTTTCCCAAGCTCTTGAAAAATGTCACACAGAAATTGGTCTGACTTTAATGAGTCGCCCTTATAGCAGCCCAGCCCCCGGTGACATTTCTTGGTGCGCGATTCCGGCCGGAGAAGGGGAAAATGCTGGGATTTGGCCGCAGACAATTTATTGGATGGTTTGGGCTTTAGCAGAGGAAGGACTTTTGGCTGAAGCTCTTAATGAATGGATTTGTGGAACATTGAGAAATCACGCCCGAAAATTCCCTAAAGTTCCGGTTGGCATTTTTAACGGGCCAGATTGTTTCTCGTCAAAATGGTCAGGCCAACGCGAAGGTTATACCCAACGCCAACTTTTGGATCGAGCCTCTTATGCGCCGATGAATCCTATGATTGCTTGGCAAGGATTTGCGATGCAGAAAATCCACCAAGCTGCCGGCTGATCGCGAGAGTAATCAACCGGCGGCTTGCCAGTAGGCAGTGAAGTAGGTAGCTTTCGAAAAATGGCTAACCACGATTCTTATGCGAAGGTACTGGAGGCAGAAGACTGCGCGGACTTGGTGACGTTCACCAGTTCGAGCACGGTGAATAATTTCTGCAATCTCGTGGACGTACCGGCACTCCGTAAAAAGTTTCCGAAGCTGGTGACCGAAGTGGAAGTGCATACGATTCCGGGGTTGGTGGAAGCGATTCTGAGGTTGAAATGACATGAAACTATCACGCAACAGCCGGTAAGGGTTTACGTTGATGGAACTGCTGGTTGTGGCGGTGATCACAGTAGTAGTGGTGGCCTTGATTCTTCCAGCATTGAGTTCAGCGCACGAAAAAGCACGCCGTACTTCCTGCTATGGCGATTTGGGAAAAATTGGAAACGCCTGTGCGGTGTATGCCGGGGACAACGCCAACCGCTTGCCCTGTGGCACAAGTTCGGTGTTCCTAAACTTGGCGCTCGCGACGAATTACTTAGGATCCGTTAAAGTCCTTGTATGCCCCAGCAGTATGAAGAAACCAGCCGCGAGTTTTAGCGATCCCCACGCAACAGATGCCGCCAACATCAGCTACATCCAACAGGTGCCGCCACTGAACAGCAAGTCGATAGGTATGAGGATGTGTAATCTCAACGAAGGCGCTGACGTTGTTTTCTGGGATCAAGGTGTTGCCGGTAACGCTTGCGGGCCGGATGGCGGTGTTGGATTGTCGTGGGCAAAGACCAGCAATCACAAAGATGACGGCGGCAACGTGCTGTTCAACGACGGCCATGTCGCGTGGTGCTCCCAAACGCCGACGAATATGACGCTCGGTTGTCTGAATCCGTAGCGGTGCTTGCCGGAGGACTGGCGAGCGAGTAGCATTAGCGAAATGGCTAAGCACGATCCTTATGCGGCGTTGCGGGTGCGAGATTACCGGCTCTATTTAATTGGGAGCTTGGTGGCGAATCTTGGCTCGCAGATGTTGACGGTGGCGGTGGGTTGGGAACTTTACGAACGCACCGGTTCGGCAATGGCGTTAGGGTGGGTGGGGTTGGTGGAGTTTTTGCCGTTCATCTTGTTTGCGTTACCGGCGGGGCATTTAGCGGACCGGTTTCCTCGGAACCGGTTGCTGGCGGCAGCGCATAGTGTGATGGCGCTGGCGGCGATTGGAATGGCGGTGGTGTCGATTGGACATTTCGGTGTGGGCTGGATGTATGCATGTCTGTTTGCTATCGGGGTGGTGCGGGCGATTGGGATGCCGGCGGGACAATCGTTGATGCCGTTGTTGGTGCCGCGCGAGGCGTTTAGCAATGCGGTGACGTGGCGGAGCAGCGCGTTTCAATTGGCGAGCACGGTTGGTCCGGCGGTGGGCGGATTTCTGATTGCGCTGACGCAACGGGCAGCGGTGGTGTATGTGCTGGCGGCGTTGTTGGCGCTGGTGTTTATCGCGTGTCTGATTATGTTGCGCCTACCAAAGAGCGCCGCGGTGCCGGCGAGTGCAATGACATTAACGAGTTTACTGGCTGGAGTGCAGTTCGTGTGGAGTACGAAATTAATTCTCGCGGCGATTACGCTGGATATGTTTGCGGTGCTGCTCGGCGGAGCGACGGCGTTGTTGCCAATTTATGCGAAGGATATTTTGCAGGTGGGGCCGACCGGTTTGGGTTGGCTGCGAGCGATGCCGGCGATTGGTTCGTTGGTAATGAATATGGGGTTGGCGTACCGGCCGCCATTGCAGCGTGCGGGGCGGACATTGGTGGGGGCTGTCGTGGGATTTGGCGTGGCGACGATTGTGTTTGGATTGTCGCACTGGTACTGGCTGTCGCTGGCGATGTTGTTTGCAACGGGTGTGTTCGATAGCGTCAGCGTGGTGGTACGGCATACGTTGGTGCAGACGCGGACGCCGGATGCGTTGCGCGGACGAGTGTCGGCGGTGAATGGATTATTTATCAGTTGCTCGAATGAGTTGGGTGGATTCGAGTCGGGTTTGGTGGCGGCGTGTTTCAACGCGGTGGTGTCGGTGGTATCCGGTGGCATCGGCACGATTGTAGTCGTGCTTGGCGCAACTGGCTTGTGGCCGGAACTAACGAAGTTGCGGGAATTACATCCCGCTACGACGCCGGTGACTGCCGAGGAAGAGGAAGAACGCTCGAAACCCTAGCACTTATTGAAACATGTAGGCCGGGAGGAAGTACATCTTACCGGCTTGCATCTTCAGCGGGTTGGGGGAAATCTGAATCTGAAGTTTGGTCGCTTGACTCTTGCCAAACATCTGGAGGAAGTGCCGGAGCGAAAACGGTTGGTAGTATTGGATGACTTTCGCTTTTTCAATCCCAGCTTTTTCTTTCGCAGCATCCACGGCATCTTCGAAATAACCGAGTTCATCCACCAGCTTCGCATTCAGCGCCTGCTTACCGGACATGATACGTCCATCGGCAAAACCGGTTTTCAGTTCGTTCACATCAATATCGCGCTCATCGGCGACGATACCGACAAATTTTTCGTAAACTTCCATGATGAGATCGTTGACGAGTTTGTTTTCTTCTTCCGTCGGCGCACGAGTAGGATTGAGAATATCTTTTAGTTTACCGGATTTGAAAACATAGGAACGAACACCGATTTTGTGCATCAGGCTTTCTTTGTCCTCGAACGGTCCGAAGTTCAACGTCTCCATAATAACGCCGATGCTGGCGGTGATGCTCATCTCGTTGGCGACGATGTAATCAGTGCCCATTGCGGCGTAAAACGCACCGGAGGCGCCGACGGTTTCAATACAGGAAATAATTTTAATCACGCGGTTCGTATCGTTGCGCACTTCAGCGAGCGCCCGGTAGATTGCATCGGAAGCGACGACTTCACCACCGGGGGAATTAATTCGTAGGACGATGGCCTTCACTTGCTTATCGGCGACTGCCTGATCGAGTTGGTCTTTCAAGTCGGTCACCATCCCAGCGCCATTACCGGTCTCATCGCCATCAAAACCGATGACGCCGCTCAAATCAATCTCCACAATTTTGTCATGTGCATCTTCGTCGCCCATAACGAATCGCTCTTGGAAATTGGACTTGTGCATTTCGTGAGTACCGAAGCCATCATGGAGTATGAGTTTCGCCAGTAGGCCGAAGTTGACGAGGAGGCTGAGCACAAAGAAGAACGAGACGACCACTGCAAAAATAATCCAGCCGGTGCGTTTGGGTGGTTGTGGCGGTGCGGTCAGAGTCGGAGGCAAATTGTTCATGCGGCTAAAGTGCCGTAGGCGTGCCGGCGTAGCAAGCGGAAATTTCTACTTGGACGCCGGCGCGCTTTCGCATACGTTCAATGCCGATATGTTGCTGGTTCTCGATAATTACGACAGCTTCACTTACAACCTAGTCCAGTACCTCGGCGAACTGGGGGTGGCGTTGCGCGTATTCCGGAACAACGAAATCACACTCGAACAGATTCGCCAATTGAAGCCGAACCGGATTCTCATCTCGCCGGGGCCCTGTTCGCCGGGTGAAGCTGGGCTTTCCAACGATGTGATTCGCACTTTCGGTCCGGTGATTCCGACGCTCGGTGTCTGTCTCGGTCATCAATGTATCGGTCACGTTTTCGGTGGGAAAGTCGTCCGTGCGGACCGGTTAATGCACGGCAAAACTTCGCCGATTTATCATACCGGCGATCCGCTGTTTGCCGGAATGCCGAATCCATTTACGGCGACCCGGTATCATTCCTTAGTCATCAAGCGCGACACGATGCCGGCGGATTTGACAATCATCGCCGAGACACGGCCGGAGCTAGAAGTGATGGGAATCCGCCATAAAAAACTGCCGATCTGGGGCGTGCAATTTCATCCCGAATCCATTCTGACCGAAAATGGAAAACAAATTCTGGCGAACTTCGTAAAGCTAACATGAAACGCGCAATTAAAAAATTTACCCGAGAGCTTCTGTGCGACGTTCAACGTCGTGTACCGGCGAGTCAGCAGGCGATTCAGGAAGCGTTCAGCACTGACCATCAACGGCCGGTCTTTATAAAACTCCGCGATATTCTACCGGATCAGTTTTACTGGTTTGACGAGTTCACCGCCTGTGCGTTTCGCGAGGCCGTGCTGGATTCGGCGTCGCGCTCCGGTGGTGGGCGATTGACAATTAGCTGTTCGGCTTTCGGTGAATTCCAAGCCCAGCAACATCGGCTCCAAAAAATTGCGAGCAAACTCGACAGCATTCGAGTGCTGACGGTTGGAGCGGCCGAACGAACCACCGGTAAAGCATCGCGGCTGGAAGTTCACCACGGCTTGACTGGTCACCATCTCGTATTGCTGGAAGGGCAACCTAGCGTGCTGTTTGTTAGTAAAGAATTGAATACGCGTTGTCTGGGTTTTTTCACCACAGATGTCGAAACGATTGCGGAAATTGCCGAAGACCTTGAGGCGGTGGTGCACGGCCGGGCTCAAACATTACCGTCGTTTGACCGGCTTCGCGCATTGCACGAAACGACGCAACGAGTGGCGCGCGAGTTGGAAAGTTACTCGCGGCGAGTGGAATTAGCAATTGAGCGGGCACGCCGGCGACCGGATCTTTTGACGCCGGCTCGCTTTGACCGCATCGTCCGGCAATCCATCGTCAAGCTTGAGCAGCTAAAAGAAATTCCGAGCCGGGCACTCCGCGAATTAGGAAAACGTCGCCGGTAGGCGATTCTGTTTCAGATGAATTTTTTCAGCTACGGCATTCCAATCGGTCGCTACTTCGGCATCAACGTCCGGTTGCATTTTACATTTTTAATTTATGCGTATTACCGGGTTCAAGAATATGGCAGCCCGATTTTCGGTCTCTGTTTTGTCGCCGGCATCTACCTCTGTATTTTACTTCATGAATTCGGTCACGCCTTAGCGGCGCGTTGGTGCGACGGTGAGGCGCACGACATTTTGCTTTGGCCACTTGGCGGTTTGGCATTTGTGCGGCCGGCTTGGGATCCGACGGCGCATTTAATCACGACGGTCGCCGGGCCGTTTGTCACGTTTGTGTTGTGGCTCGCGTTGAAAGTCGTGGCGCAGGCAACCATCGCGCTACCGGTGGTATCGTTATTCGCGCATACCTTGAGTCACTTCAATCTGATTATTTTACTCTTCAATTTAATTCCGGCGTTTCCGATGGATGGCGGCCGGATTTTACGTGATGGACTTTGGCATTGGATGAGCGCGGAAACGGCCACGCGAACCGCGGTTTGGGTGAGTCGTGGGATTGCAATTGCCGCCGGAGTGTTTGCACTCTATGCCGGTCAGTATTTCTTCTTATTGTTTCCGGTATTTATTTTCATGCAGACAATGCACGAACAGCAAATTGTCGCGATGGAAGCCCGTGGCGCTTACGGTTTTTCGATCCGTGAACGTCTCAAGCGTGGACGCAAACAACGCGAGTTCCGGCAAGCGGTCAGGGTTCATATCCAAGCCGAAGAAACGACATTTCACCGGTGCCATACTTGTGGCGCGACGGAGGTAACAGCGCCGACGATGGATTTTCGCGTTTGCCTCGATTGCGTTAACGGCCAAGAGTATTGCCGGGAACATATCGACGTGCACCAGCACGTCTGAACGCCGGTTAGAGTGTGACGGTCGGAGTTGGTTGATGTTGCTCCGCGACGGCAACGCGAACGTGGTTCGCACCGGTAAGCTTGAGTTTTTCCTCGACAGCTTTTTGCGCAAGCTCCGGCCGGTTACAATCGCGGCTAAGATGCGCGAGGACGATGTGCCGGAGCTTACCGGAGATAACTTCACCAATTACGGTGGCGGCATCGTCATTACTCAGGTGGCCGTGCCGGCTCATGATTCGCTGTTTTGTCGCCCACGGACGAATCGTGTCATCTTGCAACAATTTCAGGTCGTGGTTGGATTCCAGAACGACCATGTCAACATTGCAAATCCGTTCGACGACGAGTTTTGTGGCGTGACCGAGGTCGGTAACGAAGGCGACGGTGTGCGTGGCGTCGCGGAGAGTGAAGCCGACCGGATCACTGGCGTCGTGCGGAATGCTGAACGGTTCGATGGCGAGGTCGCCAATTTCAAATGCGCTGCCGGTGGTAAATAGCCGCCACGAAATCTGAACGCCAGCTTCGGTTTTAACTTCTTCGGCGGTGAGCCGGTTGGCGTAAACTGGAATCGTGTTGTGCTTGCCGATGACAGCCAGCGCGTTGGTGTGGTCGGAATGTTCGTGCGTCAAAAGGATGGCATCAATGTCGGCGAGACTGCGCTGAATTCCGGCGAGTCGCTGCGTGATTTGCCGGTGACTTAGGCCGGCGTCCACGAGCACGGCGGTCTGGTCGGTTTCGATGAGCGCACAGTTACCGGAGCTGCCGCTGCCAAGAATTGTGACTTGAATTCCCACGGCGGTACTTTACAGGAAGCCGCGCCGGTCTCAAGCGGCAATCATTCAATCTTTACTTGCCGGCGCTGGCGAATATGATGAACTCGTAATGGCGCAATATACCGGATTACAACAAGTTCAACGACTGTCGTTGCAGCAGACTTTGTCGCCGCAACTGCAACAGAGTTTGCATTTGTTGCAGGTGCCGGCGTTGGAGTTGAACCAATTGGTGCACGAAGAATTGCAGCAAAATCCATTACTGGAAGAGTTGCCGAAGGATGAGCCGCCACGCCTTGAGGTTGAATCCGATAAAAAAACGGAAACCGGCGATGTCGAGTTCGATAAGGAATTTGAAACGCTTGCGAAGATTGATGACGACTGGCGTGAGAACTACCGGCAAACCAACGCCGTTCGCCGTCGCACGGCAGAGCAGGATGAGCAGCGACAACAATTTTTTGATTCTATTGCGCAATCCGAATCGCTGCAGCAGCATTTGCTGGCGCAGTTAGATTTGACCGGTGAGGAGCGTAAGGTTTCAGAATATGTCATTGGCAGTATTAATGACGACGGCTATTTGCTTACGCCGATTGAGGAGTTGTCCATCGGTGCCGGTATTCCGTTGGCGCAACTGCAAGCTGCGCTCGATTTAGTGCAGACGTTTCATCCGGTCGGTGTCGGCGCGCGCAATCTCCGGGAATGCCTACTCATTCAACTTCGTCGGCTCGGCAAAACGGATTCCATCGAAGCAAAAGTTGTCGCCGAGCATTTGGATGATTTAGGGCGCAAACGGTATCCGGAAATTGTCCGGTCACTTGATTTGACGCTCGAACAGGTGCAAGCCATTGCCGATTTCATCGCCACGCTCGAACCAAAACCTGGTCGAATGTTTAGCGCCGAACAGCAGCACTATGTGGCCGCAGACGTGACTGTTTCAGCCACTGAAAATGGTTATGAAATTTCGTTGAACGACGAGCAGATTCCACACCTTCGGATTAGCGATGCGTACAAAGAGCTAATGGCCGGTAGTGAAAAAACTGCGGAGGTGAAAAATTATATCCGGGAGAAAATCAACGCCGGTAAGTTTCTTATCAAAAGCATTCAGCAGCGGCAGCAAACCATTGCGAACATCGCGAAAGTTATCGTTGACCGGCAACGCGAATTTCTCGACAGCGGCCGCGCACACCTGAAACCGCTGACGATGGCGGAAGTTGCAAAAGTCGTTGGCGTCCACGAAACGACCGTGAGTCGGGCAGTTGCGAATAAATATATTCAGACGCCGCAAGGTTTGTTTGAGATGCGATATTTCTTCACATCCGGTTTTGCGACCACCTCCGGTGGCGCGCTCAGTAACACGAGTGTCAAAGACCATCTCGCCCAAATCGTCGCCAATGAAAATCCCAACCAGCCACTCTCGGATCAGGAATTGGTCGCGTTGCTAAAAGAGAAGGGGATTCCGATTGCGCGCCGAACTATCGCTAAATACCGGGACGAACTGAATATCTTGCCGTCCAACCTGCGTAAGAAATTTTAACCCGGCGGTTTCTTGCCGGGCTTTGGCTCAACGACTGGTAGTCCGATCTTGTCGGCGATTTCGTGAAACTCTTCCCGGCCAACCGAATCAAGTGTCTTGCCGCGCCGTTTGAGCTGCTCGTTCAACTTGATGGCTTTCTCCTGCATCACGCCGTGCGTTTCTTCGCTGCCGCCGACTAACCGGAAGTTATCGCCGGCGGTCACGCGAGTGTGACCATCCTTATTGTCGAGGCCGACGCCTAATAATAACTTTTTCTGTTTCGGTTTCTTCAATGCAGTTCCATCGCCGGTAAAAAGTGTCGTTCGGTTGCGTCATCATACGAAAACAATGCGAAACCGGCGAGTCCGAGTTGTCGGCATAAATCTACTTGCCGGCGTAAATCTTCCGGTCGTTGAAATTTCCATTCCGCCAATCCCATCACCACATGGTCACGCGGCGCAAACTTCAGCACGTTCCGGCAACGCTCTTCAAAGTCGCGAGCATCGGTGGTGTAGTTCATTGGGCAAATCGCATCCACATAACCGTGGTCGAGCCAGAACTTCCAGTCTTGTGCTTTTTCCTCTCGCGCTCGCTCCAATGCCGGGAAGACTGCCGCCGTGATTCTGATTCCCGGTCGCGCTTGTCGGACCGTCGCGCTCAGTTGCTTCGCCCAATCGTTGATGACCGACTGCCGCCAATCATTGAACCGCTTTCGCAATTCGCCATTGAGCACATCGCCCGGCCAATGCCGAACTGGTTTGCCAAGTGCGTGTTCAAAATCTTCCCGGCAATTTTTACAGAAACAACTCGGCTCTTCGTTAAACCGAATATAATCAAACTGCACGCCATCCACCGGATACCGGCGCAAGATTTCCTTTACCTCTGCCAGCGCTGCCTCGCGATTCGCCGGTTGTGTCGGGCAAACCCAAAACGAACCGCTTTGCACAATTGGTTTGCCATCCGCGCCGCGCATTACCCGGTCCGACTTTAGAAGTTTGCGCTGAAACTCCGGTGGCGACCGGAACGAAAACATCACCACCATTTTCGCCTGCACGGCGATTCCGCGCCGATGGGCTAACTCGATTCCGCGTGCCACCGGGTCACCGGTGAATTTGCCGGCCACGCTCGGCAAGGTTTGGCTTGATGGATATAACGCCGCACCGGCGGAAGCGAGATTGACATACATCGTGTTGAATCCGGTCCGCTGCAACTCGCGTGCTGCGGTGTCCCAATCCAGTTTCGTCGTTTCGCTCACCCAAACGGCGCGGACTTCCGTGGTGACCACTGGTTTGCCGGGCGGACGCAGTGGAGTCGTTGGCGTCTTCACCGGTGGGCGATGGGTGGCGCATGACAATGCAAACAAGCACAAGAGCACCGGTACTGTGAGTCGGAAATTTCGCATAGCCATTCTTCTACACGCCGGCGTGTGAGGTTGCCAAACGAAATGTTTGTTGTTAGAAACTGACCGGCATGATTCGTAAACTCACCATTCTCGGTCCGGGCTTGCTCGGCGGTTCGATTGGCATGGCGGCGCGGCAACGCAAAGTCGCCGGTAAGGTCGTCATGTGGGCGCGCCGGCTCGAAGCGGCTGATCAAGCGTTCACGCTCGGCGCGGCGGATGAAGCGGGGAACGATTTGCGCCAGGCGGTGGCGGAAGCGGATTTGATTGTGCTCGCGACGCCGATTGGCGCGATGCAAGCGTTGGCCGGCCAAATTGCGCCGCTGGTATCGCCGGCGTGTGTCGTCACGGATGTCGGTAGTGTGAAATATCCGATTGTCACGGCGTTGAGCGCATTGTTCCCGAAATTTGTCGGTTCGCATCCGATGGCCGGTTCGGAACAAGCCGGGATCGAAGCGGCTCGGCGCGATTTGTTCGACAACGCGGCGTGCATCGTCACGCCGACGGCGGAGACCGATAAAGCGGCGTTGCAGTTGGTGCATGATTTTTGGAAACAGATTGGCTGTCAGGTGCGAACATTGCCACCGGAGCAACATGACGAAATCGTCGCACGAATTAGTCATCTACCGCACGTCGTCGCGGCGGCAGTGGTGAATGTGGTTTGCAGTGATGGCGCGCATCCGTTGAATTTTGTCGGGCCAGGTTTCAAAGATTTCAGTCGCATTGCGAGCGGGCCACCGGAGATGTGGACGGAGATTTGCCAGCAAAACCGGCAGGAAATTGGCCGCGCGTTGGAATTGTTGATCGAAGAACTCGGCAAGTTGCGCACTGCGTTGACGAATAACGACGGCGTGGAATTGAAGACGATGCTCAAGCGAGCGAAACATTACCGGGACGAGTTGAGGTTTCGCGTATGAGCGGCGCGCCGGTGATTGTGGCGGTGGATGGGCCGTCGGCGAGCGGCAAGAGCACGATTTCGCGAATGGTGGCGCAACGGCTCGGTTGTAATTACGTGGACTCCGGCGCGATGTACCGGGCGGTGACTTGGAAGGCGTTGGAGGAAAAACTCGATGCCGGTAATGCTGAGCAAATCGTCGCGATGTTGCGGCGGATTAAAATTGATTTTGAGATTGTGACCGGCGCGGCGCAGATGCGGATTAACGGCGTGTTTCCCGGTGATGCGATTCGCGCGCCGCAGGTGGCGGAGAAAGTTAGTCTCGTCGCAGCGATACCGGAAGTGCGACACGTATTGGTTGAGCAACAACGGTCGCTGATTCGATTCGGCGGTTTGGTGATGGAAGGGCGCGACATCGGTTCGGTGGTTTTTCCGGAGACGCCGCATAAATTTTACATTGACGCCAATGCCAGCGAACGGGCGAAACGCCGGCAGCAAGATTTCGCGGCGATGAAAATTGAGACAAACACCGCTGGTGTGGCGCAGGCATTAGCGCAACGCGATAAGTTGGATTCATCGCGAGCAGTGGCGCCGTTGCAGGTAGCACCCGGTGCGACAGTGGTGGATAATTCCACGAATACACCGGAGCAAACGGTTCAAATCATTCTCGATACCATCGCGCAGCAACAGCGTCATCCCCGGCGCGGGGCGCAATTCATCGCATGAACGAGGGAACGCTTTGGTATCGCGGGTGCCGGTCGATTTACCGGTTGTATTACCGGCTTTATCATCGGGGGCAAATTTTTGATCGGGAACGTTTGTCAGATGCCGGTGGTGTAATTCTGGCGGCAAATCACGTCAGTTTTCTCGATCCGCCGTTGTTGGGTGCGGCGTGCCGGCGCGAGGCGTTTTACATGGCGCGCGATACTTTGTTTCGGAATCCGCTCGCCGGTTGGTTACTGCGGAGTTGGAATTGCGTGCCGATCAAACGCGAAGGCGGTGACATCGTGGCGTTGCGGACGGCGTTGCGGATGTTGGGCGAGGGGAAGGCGGTGTTGATGTTTCCGGAGGGCACGCGGAGCAAAGATGGTAGTTTGCAGGAAGGGCGTGCCGGGATTGGAATGATTGTGGCGAAGTCGAAGGTACCGGTGGTGCCGATGCGGATTTTCGGAACGGAACACGCTTTACCGCGAGGCGCATCGTTACCGCGACCGGCAAAACTCACGATTAAGTTTGGCAAACCATTCACTTATCCATTACCGGCAAACGTGGATGAATTACGCGGTGACGAGGCGAAGGCACTATTTCTCGACATCAGCCGAGAAATCATGCGGCGGATTGCCGCTTTGGAATTATAGGTTTTCAAGAGTTGACTCTGAAAAGCAAAACCCTGAAACTAGAACTATGAAATTATCGCACTCTCTCCTTGTCGCAATTGCGTTGGCTCTCGGTTGCAATCAATCGGGTTCCACTCCGCCACCGGTGACTGAAACGCAACCGCCGGCCTTGCCGCCCGGTCATCCCGATATGACCGGCGCGAAACCAACACTTCCGATGGGGCATCCAACCATTGATATGAGTGCGCAGCAACTTCCAGCCGGCGCGACTGCCGGTAGCGCCACGAATCCACAATGGGTAGCACCGAAAGATTGGCAGCCCGGTAATGTTTCCAGTATGCGCCGCGCGAGTTTTGTCGTGAAAGGGGTGGAAAATAAAACGGCTGAAATTGTTGTGACTGTTTTCCCAGGTGAAGTCGGCGGGTTGGTGGCGAATGTAAATCGGTGGCGCGGTCAGCTTGGGCTGGAACCGGCCACCGCCGAAACATTTTCGCAGATTCCGTTTCCGAAGTTGGATGTAAATGGCATCACCGCGACGGTGGTAGATTTTACAAATGAAGCGACCGGTAAACGAATGGTTGTTGCAACAATCCTACGCGACGGGAACTCTTGGTTTTTCAAAATGACCGGTGACGCGTCGGTTGTTGAAGCGCAGAAAGTAGCATTTCTGGAGTTTGTGAAGTCGGTGAAATTTTAGCCTTCGAATCGCGACAGTCGAACAGTTTACAAATAGGAGTTACGCTCATCATGCAGAAAAAAGCACTTGGCAGAGGATTAGATGCGTTAATCGGTGGCGGCATTAGTACGCCGGTGGCTGTGCAAACGGCACCGGTGATGCCGCCCGCCGTAACGGCTCCCGCGCCGGTGGCGCCAGGGCCGCAACAACTCGCCATCAACGTCATTGTCCGAAACCGGTTTCAGCCGCGTGCGGAGTTTGATCCAGAACATTTGAAGGAACTCGCCGCCTCGATTAAGCAACGCGGCGTGATGTCGCCCTTGCTTGTGCGACCACGCGACGGCGGCCGGTATGAGTTGATTGCTGGCGAACGACGGTGGCGCGCTGCCAAGGAAGCTGGGTTGACGACGGTGCCGGTGGTTATCCGTCAAGCTACTGACGAGGAATCGCTGGAGCTTGCACTAATCGAAAACATTCAGCGCGAAGATTTGAATCCGGTGGAGGAAGCACGCGCTTACGAACAGTTGGCGACGGTTTTCAAACTGACGCAAGAGCAGATTGCGGACAAAGTTGGTCGCAGTCGCGCGGCGGTGGCGAACGCGCTCCGGTTGTTGGCATTGCCGGCGGAAGTGTTGGCGTGGATTGGCAACGGCCAACTCAGCGTCGGGCACGCGAAGGTAATTTTGGGATTGTCGATTGCCGAGGAGCAACGGCTGGTTGCCGAGCGTGTACTTAAACGCGGTTTGACAGTGCGTGACACCGAGCAACTCGTTGAGCAGTTGAAGAAGACGGTGACGCCGGGAACGCGGAGTGTTGACGGTGCGATTAAGACCTCGGATATTCTGGCGATTGAAGAGCGATTGCAACAACGGCTCGGCACGGCCGTCAGTGTTCGGCACGGCAAAAAGAAGGGGAAGATTGAGATTTCGTACTACGGCAACGACGACTTGTCGCGGTTGTTGGGAATTTTTGGAATTGATAACCTCTAGGCGTACCGGTACCAACGTCACGAAGCGATGGCAACTAAACTGATTTATTTCCTCTGTGTGGCCGGTTTCCTGATCGGTTGCGGCCCGAACCTTACAACAGAAGCGGATTGGCATAGCTTCGATGGAAAACGCGCGTTCAATCATGTGCAGGCATTGGTGAATATGGGGCCGCGTCCTGCCGGTAGTCCGGCGTTGACGAAAGCCTGTTCGTACATTGCATCACAACTGGAGGAAGCCGGGCTGGAAACGCAGGAGCAAGTATTCATGGCGAATACACCGCGTGGTCCGCTGCAATTTCGGAATGTAATCGGCAAAACACCTCGGAGCAACGGGGCACCCGGTCCGATTATTATTCTCGCCTCGCACTACGACACGAAATACTTACCGGATATCCATTTCGTTGGTGCAAATGACGGTGGTTCCAGTAGCGGTGCGCTGTTAGAACTCGCGCGTTGTGCAGCGATGATGCCGAATGTGTGGTTTGTGTTTTTCGATGGCGAAGAAGCGATTCGCGAGTATTCGAGCGATGATGGTTTGGTTGGGAGTAAGTTTTTCGTTGAACAACTGAAAGCCAATAACCAAGTAGACTCGATCAAAGCCGTCATTCTGCTCGACATGGTTGGCGATGCTAATCTGAATGTCAGCTTGCCAGCGAATTCTACCGGTAAGCTCGTGGAAGAACTTTTCGCGGCGGCGCGGGATGTGGGTGGTCGGGATTATTTCAAGTTAAGTAAAAACGATATGCTGGATGATCACGTGCCATTTTTGAACGCCGGCATTCCGGCAATCGACATCATTGATTTCGAATACGGCAGTGCACCGGGGCAGAATGATTACTGGCATACCGATAAAGATACCGTGGATAAACTCAGTCCACGCAGTCTTGAAATTATCGGTCAAACTACGCTTCGCTTGCTGTCACGGATTCGTAACAATTCGCTCGCGCATTAAACCGCGCGTTTCTTGACATGGTGGTGTGGGTCTCTTATTCTCCAATAATATGTCCGGTACAATTCCTCAAAATTTACGTCAGTTACTGGCGGCAACGCGGTTGATGACGGATTCGCAACTCGACGAGTTACTCGCGGTACCGCGAGTGGCGGGTGAATCGCTGATGACTGCATTGGTCAAATCGGGAGTGGTAGCGGAGGAGAAACTTCTCGAAGAATTGGCCAAGGTGCTGCATTTGTCCTACACCCGAATTACGGATAAGGAAATTGATGCGGCGGCGCGGACGAAGGTGCCGACGAAGGTTGTCTTTCAGCATAATATCATGCCGATGCGCGCGGAGAATGGCACGCTGGTCATTGCCGCGAACGATCCATTCAATCTTGCGATGATTGAGTCGGTGCGCTTGGTAACGAAATGCCGGGTGCAGTTGGCGCTCAGTCCGGAAGCCGATATTGCGAAGGCGTTGAAACGCTACTACGGCGTTGGCGCAGAAACGCTCGATGAGTTGATTCAGAAAAACGTTCTCGACCTCGACGCGCCACAGCAGATTACGAAAGAAGATTTGGAAAGCGGCGATCAAGAGGCGAGTGTCGTCAAATTCGTGAATCAAATCATCTGGGAAGCATTCAAAGAGCGCGCCACCGATATTCATTTGGAGCCGATGGAAAGTGATTTGCGCATCCGGTACCGAGTGGACGGCGTGTTGCACCAAACGCCAGTGCCGGCGCAGTTAAAACGTTTTCAAGCGGCGATTATCTCACGCATTAAAGTTATGTCGAATATGGACATCGCGGAACGCCGGTTGCCGCAAGACGGTCGGATTAATGTTCGTAGCGGCGGCGAGGAAATTGATGTGCGTGTCTCGACGATTCCGACGGCGTACGGCGAAAGTGTCAGTTTGCGTTTGCTAACGCGTAGTAGTATCTCGCTTGGTCTAGAACATCTTGGGCTTAGTCACGACGATGAAAAAATCGTGCGTAAACTTGTCGAGCTTCCGCACGGTATTATTCTTGTTACTGGTCCAACAGGCTCCGGTAAGTCCACATCGCTTTACGCATTCTTGAGTACAATTAATTCGATTGACCAGCGGATTATCACGATTGAAGACCCGATTGAATACGAGTTGCCAGGTGTGAATCAGATGCACGTAAAGCCGGATATCGGGCTAACATTTGCCAGCGGATTGCGACACATTCTCCGGCAAGACCCAGACGTCATCATGGTTGGCGAAGTGCGCGACCGGGAAACTGCTGATATTGCGATTCGCGCCGCGCTGACTGGGCATTTGGTATTTTCAACGTTACACACGAATGATGCCGCCGGTGCGGTGACGCGGTTGATTGACATGGGGATTGAACCGTTTCTGGTTAGCTCATCCGTGGAGGCGTTGATTGCACAACGCTTGGTCCGGACGATTTGTAAAACCTGTAAGGAAGAGTACCGGCCGGAAGTGGAGTTTCTCAAAGAAATCGGTTTTCCAGAGAAAGAGATTGGTTCTGCCAAGTTTTACCGGGGGCGTGGTTGTGAAGAATGTCGTTTCACCGGTTATAAAGGCCGAACTGGTATTTATGAAATTTTGGTGATGCACGATAATCTGCGACCATTGGTCATTGAGCGAACATCGTCAAACGCAATTAAAGTTGCGGCGTGCGCTAATGGCATGAAGACATTGCGCGACGACGGTTGGGTTAAAGTTAAAGCCGGCATTACCACCGTTGAAGAAGTTGGTCGCGTCACGCAAGAGGATGAAGATTTGACGTTGTCGTAAAACCACTATTCGAGGAGAAGTATTTTGAGTAAGAAAATGACGAAATTAGATTCTATTCAAGGCCAATGGTACACGGTGAGCCTGCATTCACAGGCATCGCTGTTGAAGATTGCGGCACGACGCTCGCGTTTTCATCTCTATGTTCCGCTAGTTTCGGCGTGCGATCAACCGGGGAAGCGGGATATTCACCGGACGTTGTCTGATATCCGTATTACTCGTCGCGCCAAAGTTACGACTCTGACGTACACGGAAACCAGTGCGTTGTGGGAACGCAAGGAATACACCTACGAATTTTACCCAGATCGGATTGTTCACTATTACCAGGTCTTTGGTTGTGGTTCGATTGAGCGCGCAAATTTCTTCCGGTCATGGATGGAAGACTCAACGACTGTAGAGCAAGAACTAGGTGTGGCGCCGGGATTCGATACGGTATTTAGTCCGGCGGTTAACTTCATGGGAAAGGTATTTCACTTCGCCGGTGATACGTCAATTATTACCGCCGGTGATGAGCCAGTGTATTGGGGATCTGGATTGGCGAGTGCACCATTTTGTTTTGGTCTAAACGATCGTGGTGACGACCTGTGGGTGTGGGCTGGTCTTGGTGTACGCCCCGGTGATTATACGTTCGATACTTTTAGTTATAACGAAAACACAACCAAGCGCATTTTTGGTGCCGGTGGCTTTGCCTGTAATTATAACGGCAAGTTGCACGTGGATGGTTCGTGGGAGTCACCCCACATCGTGTTGGGTGCGGCGCATGATCCGTATGAGGGATTGACTAAGTACGTCGCGCTGCTCGAAAAGCATTATAGGCTTTCATTGCTCCGGCAGAAAAAAAAGGTGCCGACGTGGTGGAATTCCCCGATTTTTTGCGGCTGGGGCGAGCAAATGAGTTTGGGGTACCGTAATCATGGGAATGTTGACGGTGTGCAGGTGGGAAAGTATTGCACACAGGAATTACATGACCGGTGGCTCGATATTCTACGCCAACACCAAATCCGTCCGGGGCAAATCATTATTGATGCCGGTTGGGAACGGCCTGGCAGTACCGGTGACTTAATGGTTAACGAATCGCGCTGGCCAGATTTGCGCGGCTGGATTGAGGCGCGTCGAGAAGAAGGTATCCGAACACATTTATGGATGTGTGCTTGGAATCGCGATGGTGTACCGGATGACGAATGTATCACGCGCGCCGACGGCACACCTGTTGCACCGGATCCCACCAATCCGAAGCATGAGCATCGGCTGCGGGCAATGGTGCGTCGATTGCTGACTGATGCGCCGAGTGGCTACAATGCGGATGGCCTCAAGATTGACGGTCAGATGAATTGTCCGGTTGGACCGGGACTGCGTAATACAGAAAATCTTTGGGGCTTAGAATTGCAGCGGCGTTTCTTGGCGATTGTTCACGACGAGGCGAAGGCTTGTAAGCCGGAGGCGATGATTGGAACATTTTTTGCGAATCCGTATCTCGCGAACTTAAGCGATGTCGTTCGCACGGCTGACCAATTCAGTATCAAATCTTCACCGGAGGATACGATGCGCCATCGCGCCCGGCTGCTTTCGATTGCGATGCCGGGCTGTCCCATCGATACCGATCATGCCTACTGGTATGACCTGCGCGAAAATTGGATTGATATTATGCGGGCGCAATTGACTTGTGGAATTCCGTGTATGTATCACGTGCAATATGTGTGGCATAAGCGACCATTCTGTCGGCCGTACATTGAGGAAATGACCGACAGCGATTACCGCGAAATCCGTAAGGTATTTGATGAACAGTGGCGACGGATTACGCCGCGTTCGCGCCGTAGTAAGTCGCGATAATTTGGTGTTGCCATGCCGACATTTGCTTATAAAGCCAAAACTCGCACCGGAGAGGTGACTGCCGGTACGCTGATGGCCGGAGACCAGCGGATGGCGTTGGCGGAACTGGGCCGGCGTGGATATTTTCCGTTGAGTGTGGATGCGGCGGAGTCGGCGGCAGATAAGAAACTTACCGGTGGGTTGCGGACGCGGGTTTCGACGCGGGACGTTTTGATGTTCACACAGCAACTTTCGAGTTTGTTGCGCTCTGGGATGTCATTGAGCGAGGCGATTGGAGTGTTGGAGCGGCGGACGCAGAAAAAAAATCTCGCGATGGTGTTTGGCGGACTGCGGAAGGAAATCGAGCAAGGGGAAACCTTGTCGTCGGCGCTCAGTAAGCAACCGAAACTTTTCTCGCGGTTTTTTGTTAATTTAGTGAAAGCTGGTGAAGCGAGCGGAACGCTCGATGATGTGCTGATTCGACTTGGAAAATATCAGGAACAAGCGAGCGAAGTGCGCGAGAAGCTAGTCGGCGCGTTGATTTATCCGTTGATTGTGGTGCTTGCCGGTATCGGCGCGGTCATTTTCTTTATGACATTTATGGTGCCGAGGTTTGTGGTGATGTTTAGCGAAATGCAGACGACGATGCCGTTGCCAACGCGGATTTTGATTGGGATTAGCAACGTGTTTACAGCGTACTGGTGGATTGGCGCGGCGCTCGTCACAGCGGCAGTTATTTTGTTCAAACAGCAGGCGCGAACGCCGGAAGGACGACTGACGATTGACGGTTGGAAATTACGGGCACCGGTGTTTGGCGGGATTATGATGGCGAGTGCGTTGGCGATGTTTGCGCGGACACTGGCGACGCTGTTGGAGAATGGTGTACCGGTTTTGACGGCGTTGCAAATTGTGGAGGAGACAATGACTAACCGGGTCATTGCGAATGAAATCAGCGCGGCGCGGACGCGAGTGACGGATGGTACGAGTATTTCGCAACCGTTGGCGAAGGGAAAAGTGTTTCCGCCGTTGCTGCTGGATATGCTGGGCGTCGGCGAGGAAAGTGGCGAGGTGGTGCCGGCGTTGAAGAATATTGCGGACATGTACGAACAGGAATTGGCGCATAAGATTAAGATTTTCACGACATTGCTGGAGCCGGCGATTATTATTTTGATGGCCGGAGTCGTTGGTTCAATTGTCGTCAGTATTTTGATGGCGGTCTTCGACATCACTTCGGGAATTGGAAAATAAATTGGAGAAAATTAGTATGAAAACAAATTCGCGGTCAGGGTTTACGTTGTTAGAAATTTTACTGGTGGTGGTCATCATCGGCATGTTGGTTGGCGTGGCGGTGGTTAAGCTCGGTGGGAAAGCGAAGGAGGCGATGGTCACAACGGCGCGCGATCAGATTCATAACTACGAATCGGCAATTGATTTGTATGAGTTGGATAGTGGCTTCACGCCGACGACGGAACAAGGTTTGCAGGCATTGATTAGTCAACCGGGGACGCCACCGGTGCCGAATAATTGGAAAGGGCCGTATCTCAAGCCACCGGTGATCCGGAAAGATCCGTGGGGGCATGATTTCATTTACAAAAATCCCGGTCCGCATAATGCGAGCGGTTACGATCTCTATTCGCCGGGGCCAGATGGTATCGAAGGGAATGAGGACGACATCGGCAACTGGCAGTAGCGCTTTTACGCTGATTGAGCTGAGCATTGTCGTCTTCATCATTGCGATGGTCATGGCAATCGGCGCACCGTCGTTTGTGCGCTCGTATAACAACGCTTTGCTCGGTGAAACCGCGCGCACTTTTACAACGATTTGTCAGTTTGCGCGTTTACAGGCAGTCACCCGGCAAGCGAACGCTGTTTTACATGTTGATGTGGACCGGCAGGCGTTTTGGTTGACGCAGATTGTGAAGACCGAGGGCGAAACCGCCGGTGATATAACTCTAAAAACTTACCGGTTGAACCGGCGGGTTGCGTTAGTTTCGGCGGAAGGTGTGGATGGCTCTGAGAAATATGTTGAATCACAATTTTATCCGAATGGTACCTGCGATGCGATGACGGTTGTGTTTCGTGGTAGTGACCGCGCGGCGCTCGCCACCAGTCTTGATCCAATTACTTGTAAGGCGATTGCCTTTGCCACCAAATGAAACATTACCGGAGCCAACGCGGATTCATGCTCATCGAAGTCATCTTCGCGGTGATGTTGGTGGCGCTTGGATTATTTGTGCTCATCGAAGGATTGAGCCGGTGCCTCGCTGCGGCGCGGTCGGTGCAAAATTATTCACGGGTGGAAATGTTGCTGGCGAATAAAGGTTATGAATTTCGTGTCGAGCAAGCGCAGGATTACGAGGATAAAGACGGACGGTTTGATGATTTTCCCGGCTACTCGTGGCAGCGAACGCTGGAATCGACCGACGAAGAAGATTTATGGAAGCAGACCATCACCGTTTATTGGTATGAACGCAACAAGCTGACTAGCGACTCGGTTGTTGAGTACCGTTATTTACCGGAGAAGCGCAAATGAACCGGGTACGTCACAGCGGTTTTACTTTATTGGAAGTAGTGCTGGCGGTTACGATTCTTGGTCTCGTCATCGGTGCGATTACGGCGACTTGGCACGCGGGTTTGAACGGCTGGAAACGGAGTGCCGGTATCAGCGATAGTTTTCAACGCGAACGAATCGTCATGGGTACGTTGGAGGATTTGACTAAATCTATCGTTTTTGCACCGTCGAAGGATATGCTTTACGACATCAGTTTTACGCACGATCAACAAGCCGGTGACTCGGTGAGTTTTGTGACCGGTTCTGACATGTTATTGCCACCGGCGGAAAGTACGACTGCCGGCTTCCGGCGGGTGACTATTGGTTTGCAACGCGACCAATACAACCGGTCTTATCTTGGCATCGCCAATGCGCCGGCGTTACAAGTTGATGGCGGTGCGCCGGAAACAGTCTGGCATGTTTTGTCGATGGATGTGTGCGGTTTTGGTGTGCGGTTCCGGAGTCCGCGTGATGGAAGCTGGGCGGACAAATGGGATGAGTCCAATTTATTGCCGGGCGCGATTGAATATACTGTTGCATTCGGTGCGAATGATGGGCGCACGCCTCCGGTGGTGGTCACGCTTGCGATTGAATTGCCAATTGCGCCCTACGTACTTCAACAACTTGGTCAGACAACCGCGCAAGGCAGCACCACGAATACTGTCACGACGCGAACACCGGTGGGGTTTTCTCAATGAATAACCGGCAAGGCATCGCACTGGTTCTTGTGCTGTGGATTATCATGGTTTTGTCCTTGCTGATTAGCGGCTTTGCTTTCACAATGCATGTCGAAACGCAAGTGGCTGCCTTCAGCCGCAAGGAACTGAAGGCTGAGATGCTCGCTCGGTCTGGAATCGAAGTCGCGCGGATGCAATTACTCCTGCACGACCAGTCGGCCACCGATGCCGGTTTCGATGCGCTGAATCAGGCGTGGGCTACCAATCAGGAATTGTACGTGAATCACGAACTTGGCGATGGAAAATTTAATGTGGTGGTAACGGACGAAGAACGCAAACTGCCGGTCAATAATCTGACCAGTGCGCAGTGGCACAAACTCCTCGAAGTGCTGGGCGTGGATCCGTTGGATTCCGACGTGATTGTGGATTCGGCGCTTGATTGGATGGACCCGACCGATCTCCACCGGCTCAACGGTGCGGACAATACCTACTACGCCGGCCTCGTTCCGCCGTACAAGAAAAAGGGTGGGCCGATGGATCGAATCGAAGAATTGCTTTTGGTTCGCGGTGTCACCAAAGAAATTTTCTACGGTGCGCCCGCCGGTGACAAAGATTCGCCTGGTCGTCTCGGACTCAAGGATATACTGACGACGTTTTCCGGTGGGCAGGTGAATGTGAATACCGCTTCGTCAGAAGTTTTACAGGCGTGGCTTGGGATTGACGAATCGCAGGCGACAATTCTCATTCAGCGCCGGGATGGTGAGGACGGTATTCCCGGAACGGACGACGATATGCCGTTTCGGAGTGCGAGCGAAGTTTCAAATTTGATTGGTGCACAAGCAAAGCAGTCAGTGGTGAGTGTTGGGTCGAGTTTTTTTCGCGTAAAAAGCACCGGTGAAGTTGCTGGCAGCAAGTACACCGTTGAAGCGGTTTTAGTCCGGCAAAATAGTACCTGTCTCATTGCGGCGTGGCGCGAGCAACGAGGTGGTCAATGAAATCGCATCGGAGCAAACCCCACGATTGGGCGGCCATTGTCTTCGACGAAGCTGGTATCGCTGTCACCACCGCTCGACCGGCCGGTAATGAACTCACCGTTATTCGCGAAACTACCGAACCGCATGTACCGGTGGACGGTCAAGCGCTGACTGCCCGGTATCAAGTGACGGCGCAAAGACTCCGGCAGCGGTTGGATTTGCGCGAACACAAGATTGTGACGGCGATTGGCGGCGACGATGTGTTTTGTCAGACCTTGCGCTTGCCGACGACCGATGCCGGTGAATTAAAGCAGATGCTTGATCTGCAAATTGATGGCCTCACGCCGTTACCGGTGGAAGAAATTGTCTATAGTTTTGAACCGTTGGAAACAACCGCCACCGAGACGCGAATTTTATTAGCAGTGGCGCACAAGGCAACAGTGAACGAGCGCATTGCCGCTCTCGAGGCGGTTGGTTGGCGACCGGAAATCGTGAGCATCGATATGCTGGCGATTTTCCGGGAACTCCTCCGGCAAGGTGTTTTACCTTCGGGTGACCAGGCGAATACGCTAGTTTTGGTCAGTCCGTCTGCAGCGAATTTTATTGTCTTTTCCTCCGGTAGTATCCTTGCGGTGCGGTCGGTGATGCTTAGCGATAAGGATTTTATCCGGGACGCTCTAGTGCGCACACTGCTCGCTGCCGAAGTTGAGCGGCCGGGATTGATTGCCGGGAAGACAGTTTTTGCAACATGGGACGAGTCGTTGCGGACGCAAGTTACAGAGTTGGCCGATGGCGCGGAAGTGTTAGCGGATAGCGTGGTTGCGAGTCCGATTCGGAATATTTGTTTCGACGCAGCGCGCACTGGAGTGTTCCGGTTGAATTTATTACCGGAAGAGTGGCGCGAACGCCGGCACAAGGCACGCGTCCGTCAGATCGCGATGCGAAGCTTGATTGGATTGGCGGCAGTGTATGTCGTGGCGTTGGTGACTTTTCTGACGATGCTGGGAATTAAGAAGGCGCAAACCAGCAGCGTGGAACGCGAACTTGCACGATTGCGACCGCAGTTTACGAGTGCGCAGGAATTGCACAAGACGTTATTGACGATGCAGCAGCGGTTGGACCGGGAACGCTCGGCGCTGGAAGTATTGCGTGAGGTGAGTCAGTTGCTGCCGGAGAATGTGAAGCTGAGCGGGTTTACTTTTAAGAAAGACGCCAATGTGGTTTTGCGAGGGCAAGCGCAGGCCGCTGGATTCGCGAATGAATTTATCAGTCGGCTGGAGAAATCGGAGTTGTTTGTCAAGGTGACACCGGGTGGGCAGCGCATTGAAGCGGGCACTGGCTTGACCAAGTTTGAGGTAGATTGTAGTCTGAAAATCGCTGGAGCCGCACATGGCAATAAGTAAACGCGAACGCCAACTTCTCGGGATTACCATTACAACGGTTGTGGTGGGCGTGAATGTTTTTCTCATTTCGCCTTTGCTGAGCCGGTGGCAAAGTAGCAAAACGGATTTGAGCGCGAAACGGCGCGAATTAGCGACAGTGCAGGCGACGATTGCTCGCGCGCCGGAGTGGCGGCGTAGCTATGAAAAAATGGGGCGCGACCTCAAACAAGCGGAGCGGTTTGAATCGCCAACTGACGTGATTAAGAAGGTGGATGCAGTTGGCGGTGCGGCTGGGATTCTCACGCAATCAAAACGTCCGTTGAAAGAAGAAGAGCACGACGTATATCGCGAGTGGGCGGTGCAATATTATTTCGAAGCGACGACGGAACCGTTGGTGAAATTTCTTCATGGTCTGCAAACTTCGTCGGGTTTCATGACGGTCGAGCAGTTGAATGTGACCACCCGGCCGGATAACTCCGGTATTTTGCGTGGCGATATTCAAATTCGTGCATTGGTCGCGAAAGATGGGAAACCGGCTTCGTGAAATTTTTAGGTTTGTTATTCATTGTAACTGCCGGTGCCATGGCGGGTGAGTCGCAGGATTTTGCGCGGTATCAAATTATCGTGGAGCGGGCGCCGTTTGGCGTGGTGACAAGTGCGAACGCGCCGGAAACGGTGCCGAATTTTGCACAACGTTTTCAATTGTACGGAATTGTCGCCTTCAATAATGTTCCGCAGGCGGTTTTGTTTGACCGGGAATCAAATCGGTCGTGGTTTAAGGCGGAAGGTGAAATGATTGATGGCGGTGTGAAGGTGATAAAAATCCAAGATAAAGATATGATGACATCCAGGGCGAAAGTTGTCATTCAATTTGGCCTTGAAACAGCGGCGCTAACACTTCCGGAACGTTCGGCGTCACCGGTGGTTGTTGCGCCGGTGCCTGGTCAGGCGCAACCTGCGCCGAATGGTGCGCCGCCGGTGCGGACACCCACCGGTAGTCGGATTCCATTTAGACGGAGCAATTCATGAAACAAATAACTCGAATAATTGTGTTGTTGGGAATGATGGTTTGTCTTGCCAAGACTGGGTTGGCCGCCGCGCCGGCGGAGGAGCTGGTCGAGATGAATTATCAAGGGGCAGCGATTCAAACCGTAATCGAATACTATGCGATGTTAACCCACCGGTCGCTGATTCAGGCACCGAATATTGCTGGTTCGGTAACCTTCCGGAGCAATGCAAAGTTGACGATTGGTGAAGCGAAGGCGGCGTTGGAAAGCGTTTTTGCAATCAATAACATCGCCGTGATTCCGATGGGCGAAAAATTCCTGAAGGTCGTGCAAATCGCAACGGCGAAACAGGAAGGAATACCGTTTAGTGGTGAAGGTAAGGTTCAGTTGGCGAGCGATAATGTGATGACGCAAGTCATTTCCTTGAAATACGCGGATGTCGCGGATGTCGCCGCTGCGATTCAGCCGTATATGCATGCTTGGGGGCAATTATTACAGCTGCCGAAATCCGGTTGCATTCTCCTGACTGAATCCGGAGCGAATGTGAATCAGATGCTGGAGATTATCAAATACCTAGATGTGCCGTCGGCATTAAAAATGGAAACGCGCATCTATTCACTCAAACACGCGAAATCCGCTGACGTGACTCAGCGTTTGCAAGCGATTATTCAAGAGACATTGCAGTTGAGTACTCGCACGGCGCCAACCGCCGCTGCCCCGCAAGCGCCGGTGGCCGGACGTCCCGCTCAAGCAGCGGCTGCAGCGAGCGGAAGCGCCGGAGCAGGCGACGTGATGATTGAAGGTAAGGTGATTATTACGGCGGACGACCGAACTAATAAAATTTTTATTTTTAGTCGCCTAAGCAATTTCACATTTTTCGAAAAAATGATTACTGAATTAGATGGCAAGGTGGACCCTGACGTAATCATGAAGGTGGTGTCGCTGGATTATGCTGCGGCTGAAGAAGCGGCATCGCTGATTAATGCTCTAATCACCGGTGGCTCCGCGTCATCATCGACCGGTCAGCGCAAAACTAGTAATACCGGCTCGGCGACGACTCGTAGTGTTCCGGCTTCTGTTCCACCGCCACCTATTTCAACCGGCTCGGGAAGCGGCAATAGTACCGATACTGGGTTTCTCCAATTTGTGCAGGGCGTGCGTATTTTACCGGATCCACGTACGAACGCCTTGCTCATCATGGCGACCAAGGAAGACATGCTCCGTATTGAAGAGTTAATCAAGAGCGTGGATACACCGGTGGCTCAGGTATTGATTGAGGTTGTGATTGCTGAGGTCACGTTGAACAACGAACTCGATATTGGCGTGGATATATTCAAGCGTCTTTTCCAAAATGGACAAGTTGCGCAAGCCGGAGGCACCGCGAATACTGGTATTTCTCCAGTTAATCTGCTGAGCAGTGTAGCAACCAATCCGATTACTCCTGCAATGATAGCTGGCGGGCCGGCCGGATTAACGTATTTTGCTACGTTTCAAAACCTAAAACTCGATGCAGTGATTCATGCACTGGCCTCGACTTCCAAAGCAAAAGTGCTTTCGACGCCGGTTATTCAGACGCTCGACAATCAAGAGGCTTCCATTTTGGTTGGCTCATCGGTTCCAGTTCCAGTTTCCACAGTGTCGTCGCTCGTTTCGACTACCGGTACTAATTCGAGTGGCGGTTCGCTCAACGCGAGCATTGAATATAAAGATGTTGCCATCGAGTTGAAGGTAACACCACGAATCAATCCCGGTGGCTATGTCCGGATGGATATTGAGCAAAAGGTCAACGATCTCGGACCTTACCAAAATATTAGTGGCACCTCCGCGCCGACGATCGAAAAACGCGAGGCAAAATCGTCCGTTGCAGTTCAGGATCGCAGTACGATTGCTTTGGGTGGTTTGATTAAGGAAACAAAAACTGTGACGAATACTAAGGTGCCAATTCTCGGTGACATTCCATTGATTGGACAGCTTTTTAAGAGCCAGACAAATAACAAAACACGGACGGAGTTGATTATTTTCATTCGTCCGACGGTGATGCGCACAGATACAGCCGCAACTGCTGAGGCGCGACGTCGGATGCGGTTAATGAAAACTGCGGATGAGCTCGACTTAGATAAGCAATTTTTCCGTCCTGCATCGGATGCGACGAATTCACCATCCTCTAAGACTAGTGGTGCTACCAATGCGCCGGTGATAATCGATAGTGAAACACAGCGGCGCGCCGCAAAATTTAAGGCGTTGGATTCGCAAACTAATTCCCAAGGAAACTAACCATGCCTAAGCCATCAACATTGCAAGGCCAGCGCATTAAAATTGTTTTGCGCCGGTTTCACATCCAAACACCACGTGAAATTATTCGCGGTATCGTCACTGAGGTGGATGAACTTGGCTTCCGTGTCAGCGGGCGAAGGTTTCAGGAAATTACCGACTTGGAAACGTCATTGCCGGTTGAGCGTCCGGTTGAGGACAATACTAAAGTTTACTGGATTCCATCCTATTCCATCCGGTATAGCGAGTTGATTTTACCGGGTTCGACATCCGAGCAGGAGGATAACGAAGTGCAACGGAGAAAACCGTTGACTGTTGCCGAAATGCACGGCAAAGCCCGATCCGATTGAGAGCCGCCCGCGCCATTCTAGTTTATGCTCTCGCCGTCATTCTAGTCGGCGCATTCCTGTCGCCGTGGTTATTTTGGCTCACTCAAGCTCACTGGCCATTCCGTCGTGTCTTTGACCGGGTGCTTCTAATTATTGCGTTAGCTGGTCTTTGGCCAATGCTGCGTACTGCCGGTATCCGGTCGTTATCAGAACTTGGTTATGCCCGCACACCGGTCTGGTGGAAACAAAATTTGGGCGGCTTCCTAGCCGGTATTATTTCGCTCGGTTTGTGCGCTGTATTACTCGGATTTCCTAACTGGAAAACCAATTTCATCGGCAACTTCGCCTCGGCATTGGCAGTTGGAATTATCGAAGAAACTTTTTTCCGGGGTGGCATTTATGGCGCATTGCGTCGCAGTTTTCCGATTTGGTTTGCGGTGGTAATCAGTAGTGTCATTTACGCCGTCCTGCATTTTTGCAAACCAACCGAACCAGTCTCTGTTAACTGGCTGACTGGCTTTACACATCTGGGTTTTATTTTCCAGAATTTCGGAACGCAAGTGAACTGGATTGGCTTGGTTACGTTGCTACTTGTCGGCACCGTTTTGGCATTGGTGTTTGAATGGACGAAGGTGTTGTATTTTTCAATCGGACTTCATGCCGGCTGGGTGTTTGCGCTGAAAACAGTCGGCGCACCGCTCCGCGACGACATGCTGGTGTGGCCGGTTTTGCTGTTGGTGCTGGTATTATGCTGGAAAAAATTCGCGCAGCGCTCGACCTGATTTATCCGCGCAACTGCCAGTTCTGCACTGTGCCGTTGCTCGAACAGGAACGCGGCGTGATTTGCGCGAGTTGTCTCGGAACGGTGAAACGGATTGAACCTCCATTTTGCCGGCGCTGTTCGCTACCGTTTGCCGGTCAATTCGATGATCAAATTGAATGCGGATACTGTCAGGAGTTAAAATTCCACTTCTCTCTCGCGATCGCGGCGTGCCGGGCTGAAGGAGTGGTGCGTGATTGCATCCACCGGTTAAAATACAAACGTGAAATGTATTACCTCAAGCATCTTGCCAGTTGGTTGATTGGAGCCGGTCGGGTGCGTTTGAATTGGCAGGAGGTGGACGCAATCGTACCGGTGCCGTTGCATTCCGTCAAAAAACGGGAACGCGAATTCAATCAAGCGGAGTTGCTTGCCCGGCAACTCAGCCGGGAATTTGGCAAACCGATCATTACGAATGCGGTTCTCCGTATCAAGGAAACCCAAACCCAGACAAAACTCGATGCACACGCCCGGCGTGCTAATTTGCGCGATGCCTTTGCCGCCGGAGGTCAGCCGGTGACGGGTCTGCGGCTCGTGTTGGTGGACGATGTGTTTACGACTGGCGCGACGCTAGACAGTTGTGCTAATCTGCTCCGCAACCAAGGGGCTGTCGATGTGCTCGCGATGACGGTTGCCCGAGGAATTTGAACTATGGACGTTTTTGAAAAACCCAAGGTAATTGAAAGTAACGTTAAGAAACGCGACATCCCGGAAGGGTTGTGGGTGAAGTGCAAGGACTGTGGCGAGATGATTTTTGCCAAGGAATTGCAAGCTAACCTGAAGGTCTGTCCGAAATGTGAGTTTCATTTTTCGATGACCGCCGCCGAGCGCGTTTCGTCGCTCGCTGATGAAGGCACGTGGACGGAATCTGATGCGGATTTGCTCAGCGTGGATGTGCTAAAGTTTACCGGTGTTGCGGCGTATTCGGAACGGTTAAAGACTTACCAACGGCAAACCGGTATGTCGGATGCCATTCAGACTGGCCTGTGCAAGATTACCGGACATGATGTTTCGTTGGCGGTGATGGATTTTAGTTTTCTTGGCGCCAGCATGGGTTCGGTTGTTGGCGAAAAAGTGACGCGGTCCATCGAGAAGGCAACCGAATTAAAAATTCCGAGCATTGTCATTTCTGCCTCCGGTGGTGCGCGAATGTACGAGGGAATTCTCAGTTTGATGCAAATGGCTAAGACGAGTGGCGCACTGGCATTGCATGCAAAAGCTGGGTTGCCTTATTTTTCTATCCTCACACATCCGACTACTGCCGGTGTGATGGCGAGTTACGCTTCCCTTGGCGATGTGATCATTGCGGAGCCAAAGGCGCTAATCGGTTTTGCCGGTCCGCGCGTCATCAAGGAAACGACGCAGCAGGATTTACCGGAAGGTTTTCAGACGAGTGAATTTCTCCGGGATCGTGGTTTGATTGACGCGATTGTTCATCGCAAGGAACTCAAGCCAACCGTTAGTGCGATGCTTGATTATTTTTCCGGTCGCGGCAAACGGAAGTTCAAAGCGGCGGTGTGAACTACACCGAGACCATCGAATATCTGTTTGGTATCCGGTTGTTCGGCCAAAAACTCGGCTTGGAGACCATGCGCGAATTGCTTCGGCAACTCGGTAATCCAGAACACAATCTCCGCTTTATTCATATCGCCGGTACGAACGGAAAAGGGAGCGTCGCGGCCATGTGTGCGTCCGTGCTGGCGACTGCAGGATACCGAACCGGACTTTACACCTCGCCACATTTAGTTTCACTTTGCGAACGCTTTCAAATTAACGGCCAGCCAATTGCCGAAGAAGAGCTTGTGCGACTTGTTGAGAAGCTCCGGCCACTCCTCGAAGGTCAGCATCCACGTCCGGCAACATTTTTTGAGGCAGTAACAATTTTAGCGTTGGAGTATTTCCGGGAACAAAAAGTCGAGGTTGTCGTCTGGGAAACCGGTCTCGGTGGACGATTGGATGCGACGAACGCTGTCACTCCGTTGGTGTCGGTTATCACAAATATCGCCTTCGACCACATGCAATACCTCGGTGACACTATTGAGCAAATCGCTGGTGAAAAAGCCGGGATAATTAAGTCGGGTATTCCAGTTGTTACCGGTGCGGATGGCGCGGCATTGAATGCGATTCGTCAAGTGTGTGTAGAAATGAACTCACCACTGCGAGTTGTAGCGGACGGCGAGAATCGAACACCATTGCCGGGTCGACATCAGGCGCGTAACTGTGCCATCGCCGAGGCAGCATTGCTGGCTAGTGGACTAAAAATCACCGGTGCGCAAATCCAAACTGGTTTGGCGCAAACGCGGTGGCCAGGTCGATTTCAAATTATTCCCGGCACGCCGGTGGTGGTGCTGGACGGCGCACACAACGCAGCTGGGGCGGCAAGTTTGGCGGAAGCGGTGAGCGAGCATTTTACCGGTAAACGATTAGCGTTGGTACTTGGTGTATTACGTGACAAGAATTACTACGAAATGTGCCGAATTCTTGCGCCGCTAGCTGGAATGATTGCGTGTACACGTGTCAATAGCGAGCGAACTAACGATCCGAATTTATTGGCTGGATTGTGTCGGCAGGCAAATTCAAACGCCACGATCGAAGTCTTTCAGGATGTCGTCGCAGCGTACCAGTCGGCTTGTAAACAGGCGGAAGTGGTGGTGATTACTGGCTCGCTATTCTTGGTCGGTGAGGCGGTGAACCGACTGGGATTTAGCGACCGACCAGCAGTAAGCGCAACAGAACTCACCTTGCAATGATGTCGATTACTTCGATGGAAGCTTGCGAGTAATTTTCTCGCGAACGTCTTTGTAGGTAAAATCGACAGCGGCAATTTTCTTATATTCGGAAACCGCTTTATCGTTCTCGCCGATTTCTTCGTAGGCAGACGCCAGATTGTAGGTGATATCTTTTTTAATTCCTTCCATCGTTGGTAGCTCCTCGATGGCGCGGCTGAATTGGTCGATTGCTAAATCAGGCAGGCCAAGCTGACAGAAGCATTGACCGAGGAAGTTTAATGATGCGACTCGGCGTTGCGGCTGTCCGACTGACCGTTGAAATTGTTCGACGGCGCCTTGAATGTTACCGGTCTTTAGATAAAGGACGCCAAGATCGTACCGGTACATTAGATCGTTGGGATACTTATCGACTAAGCGTGCCATGTCACGTAACTGGAGTTGACTGAGTTTTGTATCAAGCGCAGCCAAATCTTGTTCGAGCGCGATGTCGCTGGGGTGGGCGGCTAGTGCGGCTTTCTTTTCGACAATTTCGGCCTGCAGGCGCTTGGCTTTAATTTCGTTAATTTCTTTTTCCAGTGTCGGATCATTGCCGGACTCACTGGCAAAAATCTTTTCAAGGAATTGAATCGCAGTTTCGTAGTCCCCCTTCTGGGCGTATAACTTACCAAGCTCGCGTTGGTGAACGGGGTTATTGGGTTCCTGTGTAGCTTTGGCCTGAACCTCGCAAATCAAGTTGTCGACGTGATCTTCCGAGCGGATAACACGGGACTGCTGTTCGAGTGCAACGGCTTCTTCTTTGTTTGCAATTACATCCCGGTACGACTTCGCGCCTTCCCAACCACCGCCCTGCATTGCACCGTGTGCGGTCGCATCTTTGAGACCTTTTTGAGCTTCAAAATCACTCGGGTTATTCTGCAATAACTGTTCGTAAACTTCCCGTGCCAGATCGTGCTTTTCCATCACGGTGTACACCCGTGCGAGCCAATGCGCGGATTTTGTATCGCGTGGATTTAGCTTGGCATACGTCTCAAGAGTTTGTGCGGCTGTCTCAATGCATTGCGCGGCTTCGGCGGCTTCTGCCAATGTCAGTAATGCTTGACCGTTTTTAGGATCATCGGAAAGCGCTTGCTCAGCAATATTCATCGCTTCGGCCGGTGCTTTGGAAATTGTCATTTTCGCTTTGGTGACCGTCGGTGCAACTTTTGCCGAGATCATCATTTTCTTAAATGAACCGAGCGACTCGACGCGTTTCATTTGCGCGGCGCGAAGAAATTTTCGACCGTGAGTGAAATTTGGCGCAAACACCAGACACTGCATGAACATTTCCACCGCGTAGTCGGCGTTGTTGCGCTCCAGTGCGGCGAGGCCTTTGTTGTAAAGTTCTTTTGCGCGACGGTCGAGGTTCTCAACGGTAATTTCAGCCATAAAATCAGGTTACAATGTTCGCTAGGCAATGGTCAAGTGCGATGCAGCGCTTGGCGTGATGTCGCCTTGCGAGACGGTAATATCACTAGAGGTTTCCCAAATTTCTCATAAAAATATCGAACCAGCAGTTCTGTTAGCCGCGCACGTGCAATTCCGTGGGTTTGCCGGGTCTCAGTAAAAAGCCAATCGCTAAGTTTGAGAAACTCATAAAAATTTGCCAGTGCCGGCATCGCTTCCGGGAAGTGACCGGAGTTTGCGATTAAATCCCAATACCGGGCAAACCGCCGGAGCCGTTGCATTGTGAAGAAATCGATTAAGTTGGTTTGTAAAATTTCGTACGGCGGATTTTGGCTGTAAATCATCTCCCATTCTTCGTCATGTCGGGCAATCGGTGCGCCGCGTAATCGCTTTAGTATGCCAACTTGAATTTCTTGCGGATGACTGGTCACAAGCCGGTTGAAGCCGGTGGCGAAACTTTCTAGATTCTCGCCCGGCAGTCCGACGATTAAATCAGCATGAATGTGGACACCAGTTTCGGCGCGGAGCCACCGGAGGTTTTCTTCGGCAACCGCGTTGTCTTGCCGGCGATGAATGTTGTCGGCGACAGTTTCGTTAAAGGTCTGGATACCAACCTCGAATTGCAATGCGCCCGGCGGAAATCGTTGGATAATTTGGCGGAGTGCCGCCGGTAAATGATCCGGAATCATTTCAAAATGTAGAAACAATCCCGCCCGATAGCGTGCCAGAAAGAATTCGAGAATTGCCGTACTGGTTTTAATGTTCAGATTGAAGGTGCGGTCGACAAACTTGAATTGTTGACAACCGCGATCCAGTAAGGATTGCATCTCAGCGAGAAATTGTTCTAGCGGAAACGCACGCACCGGTACCGGCAGCGCAGAAAGACAGAAATCACATTCAAATGGACAGCCACGTGATGCCTCGACGTAGATGACTCGATGGTCGAGATCGCATTCGTCGTAAAGATCGTAGGGCAGGGTGAGCTTTGTGAGGTCGGGTGGTGTGGCGGTAATAATTTTTACCGGTGGACGGTTACCGGTGAGTAGTTGCCGGCACAACTCTTCAAAGGCTAAGTCAGCTTCGCCGGTAATTGTAAAGTCAGCTTGCTCGCAAATTGCTTGCTGGTCGGTTTCGTGACTGACTTCGGGGCCGCCGAGTACTACGATTAATTCCGGGCGGATGCGTTTCAAATCGGCAACAAGCTGAGCAGATTGCGTTGCGTTCCAGACATAGACACCGAGGCCAACGATTCGCGGTTGTTGCCGGAGAATTTGTTCCGCGATGTCGAGCGGACGTTGGTTGATGTCGAATTCGAAAATGCCGGCACGTGATTTTAGTTCACCGAGATTGGCGAGGAGGTACCGGAGGCCGAAGGCGCAATGCGGATATTTGGCGTTGAGTGTGGCAAGAACGATGTCCATGCGGACATCACCAAATGCCGAGGCGTTTTTTACCGGCGTCCGTGACCATGCTTTGATTCCACGGTGGATCCCAAACGATTTGCACGTCGGCTTCGGCGACACCGGGTACGGTTAGCAACCGGTCGCGCGCTTGTTGAGCAATGACCGGGCCCATTCCACAACCCATGGCCGTCAATGTCATTTTCACATCCACGCGACTATTGCCGGGAGGTAATGGTGTTAGTTTCACGTCGTACACCAAACCGAGGTCAACGATGTTGACTGGAATTTCTGGGTCGTAACAGGCTTTGAGTTCTTCCCAAACTTGTTTTTCGTCCGCCGGACCTTCGTGTGTCGTGGTGGTGCTCGCGCCACCGGCGGCAACCATGACGCCATCTTTGGTGAGCGCATTGGTGTCTTTGGTCATGACTTGCACCAAGCCGAACGCGGCGACTTGGAGTGTGACATTGCCGCCGAGCGTTTGGCCGACGTGCGCTTCGGTGCCTTTCGGGATGGCAACTTTGTTGCCGTAGGGAATTTGTGTGGCTTCGCAGTCGCGTGCGAAAATGACAACATCAGTCGGACGAAGTGAATCAACGGTAATCATAATGTGGCCAATCTACCACGCACGGCGACTCTGTCTAGTTACATCTGTTCGATGACGTCAATGCCGAGGAGATTCAAGCCGCGTTTCATGATGTCAGCGGTCAATCGGCAAAGTATCAACCGGGACGAACGCGTCGGCTCGGCGGATTGAATCACCGGACAATTGGCGTAGAAAACGCTAAACTTACCGGCGAGGTCATAAAGATAGCCGGTCAACCAATTCGGTTTATCGTCGGCCAACACAGCTTCGAGCGTATCGGAAAACCGGAGAATGTGTTTTGCTAAATCCAATTCGGTCGGATGCGCAAGCGTGACTGGTGCATCACCGGTGGTGTCACCAGCTTTGCGGAAGATGCTTTGAACTCGGACGTAGGCATATTGCAAATACGGCGCGGTGTTGCCGTTCATCGCCAGCATTTTGTCCCAACTGAAAATGTAATCGGTGGTGCGGTTTTGCGAAAGGTCGGCGTATTTGATGGCGCCGATTCCGACGGCGCGAGCGATTTGGCGGCGCACATCCTCCGGTAGCTCTGGATTCTTTTCGGCGACAACGGCGAGCGCACGCTCTTCAGCTTCGTCGAGGAGTTCGCCGAGTTTGACGTTTTGGCCAGAACGCGTTTTCAGCGGTTTGCCGTCTTCGCCGAGGATTGAACCAAAAAATACATGCCGGAGGTCCGGCACTGCCGGGAACCATTTTGCAGCAGCGGCAAAGACTTGCTTGAAATGTAATTGCTGACGAGCATCAGTGACATAGACGATTTCGTCCGGTTGCCATTCTGTAATCCGGTACTTTAACGTGGCGAGATCGGTCGTGCCGTAAAGAAATGCGCCGTCGGCTTTTTGAACAATGAGCGGTGAATCTTGGCCGGGAAAGAAAATGCAAAATGCGCCGTCGCTTTCGGTGGCGAGGCCGCAATGCCGGAGGTCGGCGACGACGGCCGGGAGC